>Ga0137394_10001574_pt1 | contig 16739 bp, 28 predicted proteins | sample czobulk116metaG_FD_108278 | JGI IMG/M metagenome (GOLD analysis project Ga0137394, IMG submission 108278) | Vadose zone soil microbial communities from Angelo Coast Range Reserve, California, USA - czobulk1.16 metaG | ecosystem: Environmental > Terrestrial > Soil > Vadose zone | place: USA...
GAGCGGAGATGGCGAAAAGGCGGCCAGACCTTGACTTTTCAGGTGAGTCAGGCGCCAGGTGAGGATCAACCTGAGAGACTCGAGGGCAAATGCCTTTGTGAACTTGTGCCTCTGGAGGAATAGGTAGCATCCACTTCAGTTGCCGCGCGCAACTAACAGTCAGGGAGTAGTCACCCTCACCTTCAGGGTGCGAAATATAGACACTATAGTTCGTAGAAAGAGGAATTAAAAACGCAGGGCTGATTACTGGGCCAAGAAGGGACGTACGGTCGTCTTGGAGCCATTCTTGTGCCCAGTCGCGTGCGGCATCACCTAGACCGAGTTCGTCGATCACGTTGGGAAGGATCTGGGTAAGCAATGCACTCCGGAGCTGCTGGACTGTTTCCCTGTGCTGAAAGTAGAGGTCAGTCAAGCCGGCGTTGTGCTTGCGTATTGCCTGAGAGACGGAGTGAGAGTGAGAGGGCATGTTGCCGACCACGTGCCAGTGCGAGGCATGTGATGCGCCAGCTCGGTTGATCGTGAAACCACGCATCCATGCATTCAGACTCACTCTCGGACTTGGTAGACTGGTTCACCGCGCACGACGGAACATTTGACTGCTCTGCTCTGACGTTTGCGCAGATTGAGGGCCTCGGCTGGGGTGCTTTCGCCCTTCGCGATCTCCAGGTACAACCTTTGGCCATCATCGCCATCTTTTTTTTTTTAACCTTTCGCTTCTTGTCTGCTGGAAACACGGTGGACTCAACCCGCTGTACTGCGACTGTAGCAAGGTCATACGCTGCTCACATTACCTCGCCATCTCACCCTCTCGACCCGCACCTCCTCTCTGCCCTCTCTAGTCGGCGAATCTGACTGGAAGAAGCACGGCCTCCACACCGGATGGCCTGGCCTCATCTTTTGTCTCATGTGGGAGGCCGCTCAGGGCTCCTCCTCAAAGTGGTCAACGTATCTCGGTATGGATGCGCGCATTCCATCGATCTCTCTTATCATCCGTTGACTCGATGGCCAAAGCATCGCTACCGATCGTGTTCGACACACCTATGTTTTGGAGCTCCGAAGATCTTGAGCAGCTGCGAGGCACAGCCGTCTTAGGCCGGTCGCCTAGTTTGAACAGCCAGCGCTGAGTACTGACGCTATATTTTCGTAGACAAGATTGGAAAGGAGCAGGCTGAAAATGACTATCTCGAGCACGTCGTGCCTATACTCAAAGTGCGCAATCCCACTGCCGAGCAATTCAGGGCGTAAATCGATGCTTGTCCCAGGCCAGGACAGATGTGTTTGGGGAATACCCTAATACCTCCTTTTCTTTAGATGCCTATCATGTCATGGGAAGCCGCATCCTCTCCAGAAGCTTCCAAGTCGAGGCACCGTCTGCAATTACCAGCACCGACCCGGGCCAAACTCCGACACTGGAAGACTCGGAGATGAACTTAGACGCAGCCTCACCACATTCACCCGATAATAATGGGTTGAGTGACGTTATAGACGATGATGACAGTGATGACGACGATGATTCTGCAAATGTGGCTATGGTCCCTCTGGCTGATATGCTGAATGCGCGGTACAGATGTGAAAACGTGCGTGTCCACCGCCGTTGAGAGCTTGAGAGGATCAGTAATGATTGATCGCCCAGGCCAAGCTTTTCTACGAGGAAACCAACCTTCGAATGGCCACGACCAGATCTATCTGTCGAGGTGACCAAATCGTGTGTCCTCGTTGACATAACACCGAGACCTGGTTCTCGTATGCTTACGTGTAATGATAGTGGAACACTTACGGTGACCCTCCCAACTCGGACTTGCTTCGCCGCTATGGGCACGTCGATCAGGTTCCACTTGCTAATGGGGGCGGCCTTGGTAACCCTGCGGACGTTGTTGAAATTCGCGCTGATCTTGTCATGTCAAGCTTTGAGCCAAAAATTCCCGAGCACGCATCCCCGCGGAGCTTAGAACGCGTGGACTGGTGGCTGGAAGAGGGTGGTGACGAGTGCATAACCCTCTACACGTGCCATTTCGAGGGCTCTGATCGTTGCTCTGCAGTGTCTTCGTGGTGGACGACTCGAATGAATTGCCAGAAGAAATGACATCTTTCGTGCGCCTTCTGATGATGTCAGTACCGGAATGGGAGAAAGCGAAGGGCAAGTCCAAGTTGCCAAAGCCTAAGGTTGACGATGTCGTGTTGTCCGTGGCCGCTGACGTCGTGAGAAGGCGATTGGGAGAATATCCGACCACCCTGGAGGCCAGTCCACCGGATGCTATTTATTTTTCATTAACGTATTGTCTTTTAGGATGACGAAAGTTTACTCGGAACGGAAAAGGAGAAGCCCCTCCCGTTGAATTTAAAGAATGCGGTGATAGTGCGACTGGGCGAAAAGCGCATCTTGCACGACCTCCTGCAAATGGTGACTCGGGATTCTCGGTCTGGTGGTGAAAGCAGGAAACGCAAGGCAGATGGGATGAGCGTGGATGATGGCAGGGCAGCGAAACGATCGTAGACGATGACTGCGCAGCTGCGCGCCGGTGCCCTCGGCACGCCGACTAGAGTACCTGTAGTCGTTGCCTCTTGCTTGCATCCTCACAAACAATGTCCGATGAACCACATCTACCTGGCTATAGCGTCGACGACGACGACCCGCATGGCGAACCTCCGATCTCTGAGCCAGACAGTCCAGATGACGTGATATTGGTAGCTTCCAGTGCTGGTGCCCGTGACGCCATCGCTGCGAACACCACCGTCTCTCCTTCGAGTCAACCAGTCTCGACGCAGCCAACGCCTACCCCTCCGGCCCAGCAACAGGCGGAGGAAAGGGGACTCAGAGACACGAACACCGCCAGCACGAACGTCCCTACGACCTCTGCTACTACTACCGCAACTACACCAGTTCCAGAGCACCCGGCCGTCGACGACTTTGCAGATCCGAAGATTGCATCGCTGCACGCGATCTTCCCTGATTACGATGCTGCCCTCCTGTGAGCCTCAATGTCATATCTGCACTTCATTTGGTGGCGGAATCAATGGGGTTTCTTTGTTTTGCGATAGGTACTCGGTCGTCGACTCGGTCGGAGGAGACCAGGATGGGGCGGTCGATGCGCTCCTCGCGATGAGCGACCCTGATCACGTCCCGACTCACCATGCGTCGGCCAATGAACCGTCCGTAGTACGTTCTCAACACTTATCCCCCTCATCCTCCTCACAAACAATCCCTTTCTTCGCAACATCGCGTGCCACTCGCCCACGCCCACGCCCACGCCCTCGCTTCCCTGTGCCAACTCCTCTCATTCCCCCTCGCCTCCTCAAGGCCGAACAAACGCAGCTAGACGAGGAGTTTGCGCGCCAGTTGCTGCTCGAGGACGAGCAGCAATACGCCCGCGAACAGATCGCGCGACGGCAGCAAGAGCAAGAGCAGCAGACGGGCCAGTTCCCCTATGCTCCGCGCACTCACGCGTCCGTCCCGCAGCAGCAGTACGACGCCCGTAGCAACGGCGCCACTGCGCAGCAACAACAACAGGAACCCCCGCAACGGGACACGATGGCAGATGTGCAGGATCAGTTTAGTAAGCTCGCTGAAAGTACGTATCAGTTTCACCCATCAAACCCCCCTCCCCCCACCGACTCCTACACATATACATACATACGCGCCTGCGCATGTGCATGTGCCAACCCCCGTTGCTACCTACCGTTGTCACCGCGGCCGAACCGCATCAACTTGTGGCTTCGGGAATCACCTTGCTACATTGTATGCACTGTCGCATGGATTGCTTACCGTAATGCCTCGCCTCGACTTCCTTTTGCAGCTAGCAAGCGCACGTTTAGCTCCCTTGTCTCGAAAGTTAAGGCCAAGGTCCAAGAATATGACCAGTCGAGGTATGGCAGAGATCTTTACCCTCTTTTCTTGGCGCTGCACCCCATTCATCCCTCCGCGGACATCAAGGAGGTGTGAAGGAATGGGGGTAGGGGTTAACGAGTTTTTGGCTTCTCCCACACGTTCATACATCCGCTTACTCCTGTGCCAAACATTTTCACAGGCATGCCCAAAATACTTCGTCATCTGGCACAAGCACCGGCGTAGACCTTGCTGCCCAGCCCCCTTCGCCAGCGCTGGACCGACACGCGCAGCAGGCATATTACGCACCTAGAGCGGTTCATAACCCTCCGTCAGGCGGAGATAGCCACGCTTTAGATTTATCACTTCCACCCTCATCGATCGAGATGAATTCGGGTGATGTTCCACCCGGTCCTGCGTCTACCGGCGGGCGTACTGCATCGAACATTGACCCTGGTTGGCTGCTCAATGCCCTACTTTGCCCTGTCTCTGTTTCACTGACACTCATCTTTCCGTCTCAGGCAAGATCGGTCTACTCCCTAAGCGGCCTGTATCACTGGTGAATGATGAGTCGCAGCCCGGCCCCGCGCACGAGGACGAGGACGATGAAGAGCTAGAGTACGTCGAGAATCCGTTCGAGGAGGGAAGATACAGCTAGGCTATGCTACCGGTGGCAAGATGTGAGAGGATGATCTCTTTCGGCGAAACCTCTTTAGTGTAAACTGAACTGTCCGACGATGGATGGAGAACCGGCTATAGTATATTATATGCATTTTTGATTCATCCCAGATCCGACATAACCATTACTGTATCCGACGCGTGATGAGAGGTCCAGAATCCAGAGACTACACGTACTTCCTCCCCGAAATTAAACGGGGCATGTGGACATGCCAAAGATCAGTGCGACATAAGCGGCAGCTGTGCCGTAGCTCCACCGGGAGTAACAGCGGCTTTGAACTCCGTGGCTTTGCTGATCATGAGCAGCCCCACTGCGTGCCAACGCGGCGACATCAAAAATCAAAGAAGGGAGGGAAGAGAAAGAAGGGGCACAAACTCACCAATGAGACCGAATAGACCCAAAATGCTACCAAACACCTCCACGATGAGAATCTTGACGAACAACGCAGGGTCCGCGGCGTCAGCCAAAGCTGCCGTCGAGCCCGTGATGCCCACGGAGATACCGCAGAGCAAATTGCAGATGCCCACAGTCAAGCCGCCCCAGAAGAGCGCATAGCCTGACGGGGTGTGTGTATATTGGCGTGCGCGCATGACTCGGGGGTTATAATGTGGGTACTAACCGGTGAAATGGTTCTCCCTCGTGTAAAGCAGGTTCTCGGCAATGGGTTCGAGCTTTGAGGAGTACACGATCCCGATTATCTGGGAGACGATGAGTAAGACAGTCCAGATGAGAAAAGATGGGAGCAGAACGCACGACGCCATAGATTGCCACGACTTCGCAGAAGATGATGCTGTAGGTGGGACGTGGGACATTTAGCCCGCAGAAACATCGAGATGGGAATGCCGCATTCTATGCCGACCTGATGAGATTCTTGGTCCGTATGCGCGGGGCCCTGACACCACCGCCGAGGATGGACGAGCCAGTGACGAAGATGCCCCTGCAACGAGACACATGCAATGAGTGGATGCCCAAAAACGCGTCGCAGCACGGCGGTTGTGGTTCTCGCACCATCCTGCTCCGAGTACGCTCAATCCTATACAGAGACCGATACCCATCGACGCCCACATGTACGGACTTGACTCCTCGAGGAACCGACCAACATTGAACGCTTCTCCGGAGTCTGCGACAACAGAGGCAGTGTGAGCGACACGGTGGCAGTTTGACTATTATTTTTCAGGACGAGCGGGAATTGGCTCGCACCTGTGAAGAGAAGATAGAGCGCGATGACTATGGAGAAAAAGCTTGGGAGTCCGAGGGCGTAGTAGAGGTAGAAGAAACCCATGAGTGTGACGGTATGAGGCACGCAGCTCGCGCGTAATAACCCGTTTGGACAAGTGCGCAGTTCGTTGTCAGCGATGTACCATCTCCTCAAGGGCCTCCACGAATACCTGACCAGGTCTGAAGCACCTTCAACTCGTAATCCGCCCCGCAAAGTAAAGTTCTCATTGCTATAATTCACAGGAAGGACGAGTTTTCCGTCATCATCATTGGCCTCGATGGCGCGGGCAAGACGGTGCGCGCAGCCAACAGAAACAGACAGTCTTCTCATTCCCTTTCGTTTTTGCAGACTCTCCTTGAAAAGATCAAGACGATGTATAATGACACGCCAGGCCTGCCACCAGACAAGATCGCCCCGACCGTGGGCCAGAACAGTACGCAATATCCTCCGCTCCTTCCTCGCTCGATGCTCACAGCCTCTTCATTATACGTCATACACCCACCCACGCATACATGCACACATTTCATACAGCCGGGAAGATATCCCTGCCGTCTGCCGTGCTCCAATTCTGGGATCTCGGAGGCCAACGCGGGATCCGGTCCATTTGGCCGAAGTACTACGGCGACTGCCACGCCGTTGTCTACGTCGTCGATGCGGTCGACCACGAGCGACTCAGCGAAGGCTGGGAGGTCTTCGGTACGTTCTCTCTCTCTCTCTCTGTCCCCTCCCTCCTCCCAGTATCATTCTTGAGATGAGAGCGACCAAAGACTGAAAAACGCAACTCGGGCGGTCTCCAGACACGGTCCTCTCGGCCCCACAGATCCTCGGCGTCCCGCTCCTCCTGCTAGCAAACAAGCAGGACAATCCCGAGTCACTCTCCGTCGCGGAGATTCGACACGATTATGAGGAGTGGTACCAACACAAGATCGAGAGCGTGCGGCGGAGACAGGGTAGTGAGATGGATAACGCGGAGAGGAGGGAGCGCATTGCCAGTTTAGACGTCATGGGCCTGTCTGCGTTAGAAGGGTGAGAGGGCCATGTGTTCATTCCTACTGGCTTACGGGCAACAAGGAGACTGACACACAAGTTCAGAACGGGCGTTCGTCCCATCGTCGACTGGCTGTTCATTCGGGTACAGACCAGCAAACGAAGGTGTGCCTTCTTTTCATTGTCCGTTTGTTCTAGCGCATGATATATCTCTGTCTAGGGACGAGTCCTCTTGAAGCGATCACTCTGGGTGTCTTTGTGCCATGCCGTCGTCCCCTTATTCCGCGGCGCGGTGCCTGTTATTCAGAGCTACGCCTAAACCAATGCAAGGTCGTACGAACCGCCCTACAGACCGCTACTTTTTATCAACTGGCTTGCACCCTTGGTACCTGCGATCCGCTCCAATCTGAACCAATCATACCGTGAATACAGCACCCGGCATGTCACATCTGATGGTTCGACATCATCGTCCAAGAAGGGATATGTCAGAAACTCTGTATAAAATACGGCGTGATCCGGTGGTCCATAAAATATGAGGTTTCGAATGCCTCTGATCTTGTATCTGTCCGCGGCTGGTTAGCTCCAAGGTCGTGTGAATCGTTATTCTCAGTGGCGTACCTTCGATAGAAGTGGAAACGCTCCGTGATGATCAGGAAAGATTTCCTTCCAGAGAAGAAGGCTTGTCTCGCGCGTGAGATATCTTGATTTGTTGAGTACCTATGGTAGGTTGGAGCCGAGAACTTCGTTTCGGACAAAAAATTGCTTACTCTGATAGCATCGCAAACGATAATTGCTGCTTCCGGAAGTAATTTTGGATCCGAATAAAGTCCAGAGATGAAGGCACGAAGATAACAGAGTTGGCACTCTGGACAGCTGACTTCAACACAGATGGAAGAAGCTGGTTTGTAAAGTGCGAAAACCGCCTTTCTAATTCGTCCTTGGCGCTTGAGCAATCGAACTGAATAAAGTTCTGCACTTCGACGTAAGCTAGCTGATTGCTTTTTATTACAGCGAGCGATGTATGCACCTGATCGAGACCCTCCGGTACCTGTACCGGTGACCAGCGCCGGAACGTACGCACTCTGCCTTCCAAGTTCTTCAGAGACTGATTGTAGGTGCTACGGATCTCCGGGGTCTCATAGGCGGACAGTAAAACTGTCTGCCGAAGGTAAGCAGCGCTGCAGAGCATCAGTTTCCGTGACACAGCCAACACTGGAGCACGTACTGTCCATCCAAGTACCAAGGCTTGATACGAGAAAAGTCTGTGTCGCGCGACTCTTTTGGAAGTTGGTTGAGGTGGGAAAACACAAACTGATGGTGCACTTGTCGTGAGAATATGTTTTTCGCGTGTCATGACACATACCTGAGTGTGCTCCCAATTCTGCATCGTCAGAGAGTCAACTTGGTCGACAACAAGAATCTCTATGGAAGACAAAAAGTCAAAATTTCTGACCACGTCTGAGTGAGCAAGGCAGGAGAATGGTCAGTAGAGGACAGGGTACTTTTCTTTCTCGATAGACATTCGCAAGCCTAACGGACTTGCTAGGATGATGTCTGACCCGTAAAACTCGGTGAAAAGGCGGACGCTCTTCCTCATCAGCTTTAAGCCGACTCGGAAGTTGTCGTCTATATTTCCCTCAAAGGTTTCGACGTGGTCGCGGGAATACGTATCAGGTTCTGCAGAAGCAAATTTGTCTACGACGCCCTCTGGGAGCCCAAATTCCTTCCGGAAGCGGGTCATATTTTCAATTTGGAAAGCTGGCGGGGGCGTATGAGCAATCATAGTTTCTAACCACCTCACGGCAGAGGAACGGAACGGTAGCAGGATGAGGACAGATGGTCTGGTAAACCCCTGGTCTTGCACATCCTCTGGTGTTGGCGAGCCGGCTTTGAGGGCATGAGCAAGACGCTCGTTATTCTTAAGAACGCGGCGCCGCTTTCTGCAGGTAGGTGTGAATATCCGATCGAATATATTATCTATAATCACTAGCAGGACGCACTTGGTGACATGGTCCAGGACGTGCAGAGAAATGGCATCTCGAATGGCAGGCGCCGTGTCTTGTGATATATGCGTGTGGTAAAGGTCACGATGACTGGCCAATACGGACAGCATCTCGTCTTGAAAAAGGCGCAAGTCTATCCCGAATAAATGGTCACTACATAGTAATGGAGAGAGACAAGGGTCTCACCTTGGGACAAACTTGCCTGTCGCTTCACAAACGGAGCTCGCAGTCCTTGGAAAATCTGCAGACCTTCAGACCCCAAAGGGAAATAGCTTCCATGTATTCTACATACCTGTGACGAGCCAGCTTTCATCTTGTCAGAGCTGGACGACCCCGCTGCATTTGAGATAGCCACAGAGCCGAATTTTGGGAAGGTCGAGTTGGATGTCGACCAGAGGCATTTGTTCACAGACTCAATCACAGATTGATCAAGGAAGGATGGAGCGGCTCCAAAGTGCTGCTCATACGTAGACTCTTTCTCGGTTTATGGTCAGACAACAAGACCCCCTTGGCCAAAGATGTATCACACCTTCCGTGTCTGACAAGTCGGCGGCTTCACCAGTCCCAACATCGTCAGGACTGTTGTTTTCTCGTCCTGCTTCACTCGCCTCGTGCTCAACGCTTTCCGCGTCAATATTTACCTCAACGGCAGAGTTTGAGGATTCGCGATCTGGGACACGACGTTTGTTAAGCTTGTGAGGGGGCGAACCCTGCTGACCAAGGAATTTCCGCTTGAGAGATTTCGCGGAAGAAACATTGAGAAGGGTAAGGAGTTTTGTGGTTGGTGGGTTCCAGTCGTTATCCATGTGTGGACTGTGTAAAATATCTCGTCCAATGCGGCGGCGACACGTGACACGTGACTAGCGCGAGTAATCAATGCAACGCGTCCCATGCGAAATATGGCAATTCCATGATCACCGCTGCCGCCCACGTTTGCTGCCTCTCTTTTATTATATCCACCATACCGGGCTCTGTCTTGGATCACAGAGTCTACAGCACTGACCACTAGTGTGGCTTAGTGTATCAGGGTACGACGACTTGCCAGTGAGGTTCGTTCCCCTCGTCCCCCTTCATCATGTCGCGTTGATCTCCAATGCCGCACATCAGGGCCATGATTGTTCTTTGCGTGGCGGAGAAGCCCTCCATCTCCAAGTCCATTACAGGCATTCTTTCCGGGGGTCAATTTCACACCGTGAGTTGTATATGGTGCCCAGTTTCAATGTCCACCTTATGACATTAGCGAAGCGAAACACGCGGAGCAATTTCATCAAGAACTATGACTTTGATTACCCTCAATGTAGAGCACACTTTACGGTCACATGCGTTGCAGGTCATATATTGCAATACGACTTTGCTGAGTCCCACCGTAAATGGACTTCATGCGACCCTTTTGACCTCTTCGAAGCGCGTATCGAAAAGCAAATTGCCCCTGATAAGAAGGCTATTGCCGACAACTTGCGATCGGAGGCTCGAAAAGCCCAGCAACTCATGATCTGGACGGACTGCGACAGAGAGGGTGAAAATATCGGATCAGAGATCAAAAGAATATGTCTCCAGGCAAATTCAAGGATTACTGTGACACGCGCGCGTTTTAGTGCCATTATTGCTCAGTGCGTCCACTCGTCTCTTTCAAGGTCCCCAGGCGTGTCGATGGTACAGATAGGCAGATACACCATGCCGCACAGCATCCGGTCGCGTTGGACGAATCCCAAGCATCGGCGGTTGAGGCTCGAATCATTTTGGACCTTCGTATTGGCGCCGCATTCACCAGAATGCAGACTCGCACATTGCAACCTCTTTTCCAGCAGATCACTGCGGTTGTTTCTTATGGTGTGTAATATCTAAATATTTCGTCCGGCTCATCCCAACGTGCCTTGCCTCTGCAGGCCCATGTCAATTTCCTACACTGGGTTTCGTAGTGTCGCGCTTTGAACAAGTCCAGGCTTTTAGGCCGGAGAAATTTTGGTATATCTACCTGGCCTTGTGTCATGATGCGGCCAGAAACCGGGAAGAAACGCCTTTTACGTGGAGCAGGGGTCACCTTTTTGATTTATCCGTGGCTTTTGCAATATATGAAGGAGTGCTAGAGGACGACATGGCACGTGTAACGAAAGTCACAAAGAAAGATACAAAGAAATGGTGAGTCCATGCTTGTTTAAGCCGTTGTTGCTAATGTAGTGGACTAGGAAGCCACTCCCTCTCACTACGGTGGAACTACAAAAGAGTGGTTCCCGTTTACTCAAACTTTCACCGAAAAAGATTCTAGACGTTGGTAGCTTTCTCGACCTTCGGTGGTTCGTCCCGATAACCGTGATTGAAAGGTTGCCGAGCATCTCTATCAACAAGGATTCCTCTCTTATCCAAGAACGGAAACGGATCAGTATGACCCACAGTTTGATTTCGCGTCATTGATTGCCAAGCAAGTTGTTGACCCAGCCTGGGGTGCTTTTGCTTCCAAGTGAGTTCACGTCGACGTTTTATTACCGTTTTCTAAACTTCCTCAGTCTTCAAGACGCCGGTGGATTCTCCCCACCCCGCAGAGGCAAGAATAATGACCAAGCGCACCCTCCGATCCATCCGACGGCACACGCCGGAAATCTAGCTGGCGATGAGAAGCGTATCTATGAGTTTATCACTAGAAGGTTTCTTGCTTGTTGCTCCAAGGATGCACTTGGATTCGAGACCATTGTTGAGATTGGGTATGGTGGTGAAGACTTTCTTGCGAAAGGCACGCGGCAAAATGATTTGTTCTAACACACCTTGGCTTAATTGTTCTTCAGGTCTCAGTATCCGGGAGCGCAATTACTTGGACGTTTATCCGTATGACAAGTGGAGCGACAAAGAGCTGCCAGATTTCGAGGAGGGAGCAACTTTTGTTCCATCAGTCTGCGAACTTCGGGACGGTACCACAAGCAAGCCTTCTCTTCTTACGGAGGCAGATCTTGTTGGCATCATGGATAAAAATGGGATTGGAACGGATGCGACCATTGCTCAACACATCGACACGATTATCAATCGCGAATATGTCGTCCCACGTATGGAAGGTTCAGTAAAGTACTTGGTCCCTTCCACCTTTGGAATAGGCCTTGTAAAAGGCTACAATGATATCGAGTTTGAGAGAAGCCTGAGCAAGCCACAGCTCAGACGAGAGGTACGGGAAATTGCGCACCAATAACACTTATGAGCTGATGGATTAATAGACCGAACGCAACATGGTCGCGGTTTGTCAAGGTACGAAGTCGAAGGAGGATATGATCGCCGAAGCGGTCTTCGAATACAAAGACATGTTTGTCAGAGCAAGAGCAAACTTTGACAAAGTCGTTTCGGTAATGACGGATGTTAGTTACGATTGCGACTGGGACTAACATGTGTCAGAGCGTTCGAAATCATATCGAAAGGAATATGGGACAAGGTGGAGGTGGGAATTATAGGCGGGGTGGTCCACCTCCTGGGAACGGCGGGAATGGCGGGAATGGCGGCCCTCCCCCTGGCGGAAATGGGAGGGGTGGTGGTCCTCCTCCTGATGGAAACGACGGAGGTGGAAGAAGAGGGCGCCCGCCTTCACGCGGCGCTCGGAACGCTGCAGTCCCTAGACGGTCGAACGCTTCGGCGAGGTCAGACCGATCTGGTGCAGGTGCAGGTCCACGCCGAGATCCTGACAGTGACGAAGGTGCGTCTCATCCGTGCAATGGTTTTTTCTATCCGACTGCCAATCTTATGTATGATGTTCATTCTCTTGAATTAGAGCTTTGGGATGCTGTTTCCATGCCTCCCTCAGCTTTGGCCACAGAGCCTGGCCTTCCCCGCGCACAGTCATCCTTATCGTCATCTCGTGCGCCGCAGACGTTACAACGATCGGTACCTGAAACTGAACCCAGTACCTCGGCGCCACAAAATTGCGATTGTGGCAAGCCCTCCGTGGAGTTCACCGTGAGGAGAGATACCGGACACGGAAACATTGGTCGTCGGTTCCGGCGGTGCGGACAAGCGAACGACTGCAATTTCTTCGAATGGGTCGACGAGCTTCCGCAGAAAGATCAAGTGAAGCGCAGCAGAACCCCGAACCCCCCTTCCATGCCAGCAAAGAGGTCCCGCACAGACGATGCCGTACGTGTTTCAGATTATCGTCTGCGTACTCACCGACGAACTTCGGAAGAACGCTTTTAGGCTCCAAAGAGGTATTGTAAATGCGACTTGACGGCCGTGCTAAAAACCGTCATGGAAAGCGGCAAAAATCCGGGAAGACAATACTGGATCTGCCCAAGTACACGAAATGCAGCTTGCAATTATTTCGAATGGGATGAGAACTCGGAGGCAGCCGGCGGAACCGTTCCGCTAAACGCAAGAACGCAGAGCGCCGGAAGTCAACAAACGGGAGAGTGTTACCACGTGAGCGCCATATGATCACTCTGACAAAGACCTTTTTTTTTTTCTGAATGAGGAACCAAACAGTGCAAAAAGCCTGGACATTGGGTCAACGGTATGTTCGCGTTCGTCCATGGCGGGGATGCTTTTGCCATGTCTCTAATGGACTCCATGACCTGTTCTATATACGCAGCCTGCCCTATGCGCAACCAGAAAGACGGCTTGAAACGCTCGAAAACGACTGTGCCCAAGCCGAGAAGCACGGTGGCCACCGCAGGTGTCGAGTGCGTCAGGTGTGGCGAGGATGGGCACGTCGCCAGAGGCGAGTGGTTGTAAAGATGTGTGGACCGTCCTGCTGATTTTGACCTCGTCAGATTGCCCCGACCCTCGGGTCTCCACTGGAGGGGGCCGTGGCTTGAGTCGAAAGGCGTCCTACTCACGCGGCTCAGCCTCGACGCGCGGGGCCTCCCGAGGGCGAGCGAAGGGTGGAAAGAAGGGTGCGACGAAACCCCGAAGCAAGATGGGCGCATTCGGGGCCGCTGATGATTGAGAAGCTGACGGTTCAGATATCATATACCAAGCGTACATCAACTAGATGCTGAACCCCCATTACCGCATATTCGTGGAATTGCTCTGATGTAATTCATAGCACGTCGACACTGTATAATGAACGTAGCGTCGTTTTCAGGACGAACAGGTCAACGTTTCAACAAAAATTAGGCATTCGACCATGCTGGAATGCTGGAATTAGACGGACTGCCTGAATCACCTCTTGAAGCTTGAAGGACTGACACGAAATGCAGTATTATCACTGCCCTCGATAAAGTCAATCCGATGTAACTGTTGAACTTTTTATCTCTATGGTGGCTAATGTCATATCCAAACAACTACTCATCAAGAAATTCCATATGCTGAGACTTGAATGAGCGAGAGCAAATGGCCAAATGGGCATGAGATCGAGGTGCAAGGCAATGGTGTTTGAGTGGGGGAATACTAGATGATCTTGACATGCAAGGATGACGAACAGGAGGAAAGATGCAGTGAGGAGGGCAAAATGAACAAGGTAATATGTGGTCAGGGATGCTCGCAACGGCTCGGTATCACCAATGTCTCTGTCGTGTTTCTGTGAGCTTTACTGTGGGAAGCACTTGTTTACCGTGACATTGCTACCGTGTTGGGTTTTTAACAGAATGGTAACATCCGAGCAGGCTGGAAGGACAAAGAGGGAATCCGCGAAAAAACTGTGACTGACGCACGCTAATCACCGCCCGATCATGGAGAAAAGACATCACCATCGCGGGGATCGTTGCGCTGTCTTTCTGAGGCATGCTGCCAGTGTGCAACCTATCGTCGTTAAAGTGAGCTTTCAGGAAACATGAATGGACGACGAAGGCCATCATTTCTAATTTGACATGGAGATATGCAAATTCAAATTCAACTAGTCTCGGATGTATAGTTGTCTTATGAGAGAGAGAGATGTGTCTGCAAAGTCAATAACTTCTGCTTATATCATAGGAGGTATTATGTGCGCGACCACAAAACGGACAAAGAACGGTAGAGAGAGCAAGAACGGGCATTTAGAATCACAACACAAACGTCTCGTTGCAACAACCCTAGCAAGTAGATACTTAATCAATAATCACCAAGTTCCAAACAGGTCAAGCGCCCCTCAGGCTATGCGCGGATTGAGGCATTTTTTCACAGGACCTGTCCTAGTGCCATTGCAACGAGTTCATTTCCACGTACTGCTTCCGACAGTGCTGGCATATGTGTTCTATTGTTATATGTTTGCTTTTGAAATGATGCTTATTTTGATGCTTGCGATCGTTTCCACGTGTAAACGTAGCCCCGCATATGCCACACACGTGTGCCAAGAGGACGAAGAGGGTGGTGAGGGGAACCGGCGGGGATGGGCTGTTGGTGGGGTTCGAATATTGAGCATTCGTACGTTGAGTCTCAGGCTGCATCGCTGGGTTTGGAGGGCTTGGATAAGGTTCCTAGTAATGCCAGAACTGAGAAGGAACCCCGGAATCCAACAACAATCCGGTGTGACGTACATCAACAGCGTTGTGCTGAGGGGGATGCTGGGGGCTTACGGAGGACCTCGGTTGCTGGGTGACAGGGGGGCTCGGTAAATTGACGGGATTGCCGGCGACTATGTTGTTTGTATTCGTGTGAGATTGAGTAGAATATGGGGAGTGCATGCCTGCGTGATGTGGATCTTGGGAGTGCCCGTAGGTCGACTTTTGTATATGAGCATTCTGTGCGACAGGATGGTAGTTCATGAGCTGGTCATTGTGATCTACGTAGTTGGGGGTATGAGTAGACAGCGGCGAGGTTTGATGATGACGCTGATACGAGTAACTGCGGGAAGCGGTTTTGGAGTGCAACTGCCCCATGTTGAAGGAAACGTGTTGGACTGCCGGATACGCAAAGTGGTAGGAGACTTTATACTCTCGGTGCTCTTTAGAAGGAATAGCGAAGTTTGAACGGCATCGGATTTGTTCAATATGGCCAAGGACTACGCAATGACCGGCGAGGAGCGGCACCAGAGATCCGGCTCAGTAGAAACCAACAGGGTAGGCGCTGGGGAGAGGGGAAATGGGGCAGGAGTGAGTGGCGCAAGAACTTGTTATGGTCCGAAGTCCGAAGTCACTTAGGGTTTCGAGCCGCACCGTTGCACGATCAGAGATGGCCCTCTCTTGGACAAACCATTTTCGTTTTTCATGCACCGCGTCCCCGTATTTGATATTCAGATGAGTAAAGCTTTGAGAAGCGATGTGATGAGCATCGCCTGTCTGTTCTTCACAAATGCAAATGCATCTTGGGTCCTCTCGAAGTGACCGCAGTCTACCGTTACCTCAAAAAAATAATAAGGGACAGGATTGGATTTGGCACCCACAACTGGGAGCCTTTCTGCCCTAAGCATATAGGACTCGGCACCGCCTAAGTAAAGTTGAAATGGATTTGCGATATTATCTACTTTGAACGTGATCTCGTAGCCGATGAACGCATTTTCATATAGAGATCGGGCCTCAAAAATCGTGGGAGCTTCTTCTATCCGCGTGAGAACGTGCCATAGATAGACGCTACCTGCCAGGGGTTGACAACCTTAGGGTCGGCATTGGGTGGGGCAAAAACTCGAAAAACGTACTGGAGATGAGTGGACGATCATCGCGTCGACGTGCGCGGGTATCGTGTCAGCAACAGGGCTTATTCTTATGAAAAACCCGGTTGAAAGAATGGACATGGTTGTAAAGGGTGAACCAGAGAGGATGCGCACCGGGGAGTATATGCCAAAGGAAGATCGCGACGATTGTACGTCCATCGTGAATCGGGTGCAGTGAAAGTGATGGGGTCACTTTGTGGTCAAGAGTTTCACGGACCTCGTTTCTTTCGTGACTGGAGGGATGGCCGGCAGACGCTCAAAATTTCAACACAAACAAATTTGACATGGATGATAACCTCCGAAACAATGCGGCCTTGCCCCATGACCGAGCGTCCAGGGGTGTGAGAAGCGTGAGACACGAACGATGTTCAGAGGGCCATGTTGAGAAATGAAGGGACGAGAACGCTCCAAGGTGTTTGTGCGGATGTTCGTGCGAAGCTGCGGGCGAACCGGAAGGGAATTGCTTACAACACGCTGGCCCGGGAGCAAAATAC
>Ga0137394_10001575_pt1 | contig 16737 bp, 16 predicted proteins | sample czobulk116metaG_FD_108278 | JGI IMG/M metagenome (GOLD analysis project Ga0137394, IMG submission 108278) | Vadose zone soil microbial communities from Angelo Coast Range Reserve, California, USA - czobulk1.16 metaG | ecosystem: Environmental > Terrestrial > Soil > Vadose zone | place: USA...
CCCTTAGGTTGTGCCCAGGTACAACAACCATGATTCTCATCAGGCGCCTCTCTCTTTTTATACTGCTGATCCCCTGCTGTATTCCGGTAGCATTGGCGCAATCCGATCCCGTGGAGAATCCTCGGCGCCCCGCCGTTCATGCGACACAGGCAACTTGTGATCAAGCCCCGCGCGAAGACGGCCTGGTCTCCTTGTCCGTGCCACCCTCCTCCTCTGGGGAGGATGCCGCTCCTCCTGCCAGCGAGTTCGTTGCGAGCATCTCTCTCAACCTGCCCAACGGCACGCCGCTGCGCATCGCACTCGACCAGCGCACGCGCGTCGATCATCCCGGCGAGATGGTTCACGGCAAAGTCGTAGAAACGGTCTACGCCTTCGACCGGCCCGTAATTCCATCCGGCAGTATCGTGAGTGGCCGAATCATCAGCATTAGTCCGGTGTCCGGGGTAAAACGCACACTGGCTTATGCCAACGGTAATTTTTCTCCCTTCCACAAATACGAGGTCACATTTGAGATGCTCACTTTGCTCGATGGCAGGCAGTTCCCGATAAAGACTACGGTTTCATCGGGAACCGCTGAAGTCGTACACCTGGTGAGCAATCCTGATAAAGCGAAGCAGAAGAGTGCGGCCGGTCGCGCGGCAGACAACGCCAAGCAGGAAACCAAAGGCAAAATACAAGAAGCAAGAAATCAGGTGAATGAAACCTGGCAAAAGATGACAGCGCCGGGGCGCTTGCACCGACTCAAGCAGTTTTTACTTTCGCAATCACCATATCGCCGGCAGTACCTGGAGCTGGGCACGCGATTTGTTGCGGATCTCGACGCGCCGCTGGATTTTGGCGAAACCACGCGCACCGGCGGACAGCTCGCCGCCGTGGGAGGCGCGCCGGTGCCCGACAGCACCCTCAAAGCGCGGTTGGTTGCTGAAGTCAGCTCAGCGACTGCTACGCGCGGCACTTCGGTCACCGCCATTCTGACCGAGCCGCTCTATTCGCCGGCGCACCAGCTGATTCTTCCGGCGAACAGCCGCCTGATCGGCAGAGTTCTGCAAGCGAAACCTGCGCATAAGCTGCACCACAACGGGGAACTGCGCGTGATCTTCGAGCGCATTGAAACTTCCGAAGAAGCCGTTCAGGCGTTGTCTCAGATGCAAACGCAAGCGGAGAACTTTCAAGCAAGTTCGCAGGCCATGGCCGGCAACCTGGAAGGTCTTGAGGTGGCTCGTAGCGCCCATATGAAGCTCGACGAGGAAGGCGGGGCGCGCACAACCGACAGCAAGACCCGGTATCTGTCGACCGGGCTCGCGGTATTGCTGGCCGCGGCCGCAACGCATCCGGATGGCGAACGTGGCACGACGGACGCTGCCGGTGATCCAGGCGTGCGCACGGCCGCCGGCGGCTCTGGCTTTCGTTTGACGGGCGCCCTGTTGAGCCTTGCAGTGAAGTCCGCACCGGTCTCGATGGCCTTTGGCGCCTATGGGGCTTCGGCGTCAATCTACTCGAATTTCATTTCCCGCGGACAAGACGTGGTCCTTCCCAAAGACACGCCGCTCGAAATCGGCTTCGGCAAGCCTCATCCCGCGGCAGCATCGCAGTCCAAGTCTCAATAGCCGCGGTCTTACAGCGGGCTGCTTTTTCTATACACACTACTTGACAAGTCGGTTACTCTGCGCGTAGGCTCGGCCCGCAATGCAGTCAGACGCTTCCCTCTCCTGGCTCGCGCTGGCGCTCACGCCTGGCTTGGCTTCGCGTTGGAGCGCGGCGCGATCATCAGCGAATTTCCGCTGCGCACGCAGCCTGCGCCGGAAAATTTCCCCATTCGAAACTGCTTCGTTGCTGGGATGCCACTAGGAGTGGTCGTAGTGGAAGGTGCGCAATACAGCGGGTCGCTGATCACCGCGCGCTTGGCCAAGGAGTTCGGCAGAGAAGTCTTCGGCGTGCCGGGAGAACGTGACGCAGCCCGTGAGTTTCGCGCCGAACCAACTCATCAAGCAGGGCGCGAAGCTCGCCACCTGCGCCGACGACGTGATCGAAGAGCTGCCCACGCCCATCCGTGCCGCCCTCCTGCAAGCCGAGCGGCCTGAGGCCGAACAGCGGAATCTATTGGCCCGCCGCCGCACTGAATGGCTCGGAGAAAAAGCTCTACGAGCTGCTCAGCGCCGAGGAGCCGGTGCACATTGATGATATTGTGGAACGCTCCGGCTTGAATTCTTCCGAAGTTCTGGCTACGCTCTTTGATCTGGAGATGAAAGGCATCATCCGGCAGTTGCCGGGAAAGCAGTTCAGCAAAGTCTTGCTGTAGAGGCAGATAGAGGTCCGCATCGTTGGCCTGGGGCTGGCATCTAACAGCAGAACGAATCCACAAGGGCAATCGCCGCATCCAAATGGCGACCCCGTGGGGATCCGGGCTGGGCGCTTAAGGTAGCGAGAAGGACACACGCCGCGCGGTCCGCCCTTCCTGCAATACATTACGGAGTTACAAAGGCAACATGGCTCGTTCGCTCGTTATTGTCGAATCGCCTGCAAAGGCGAAAACGATTAACAAGTATCTGGGGCGGAACTTCACCGTCAAAGCGTCCATCGGCCACGTGATGGACCTGCCCAAGAAAACGATTGGCATTCGTCTGCCCGGCGAAGAAGAGGGCGGTAAAAAGAAGAAAAAGAGCAAAGCCAAAAAGGGAAGCAAGAAAACAAAGGCTCAGGAGAAAGCGGCCGGGAAACTGATTAGCATTGATGATGACAAGATTTTTGAGCCCACCCTGCAAATCATTGCGGGCAAGGGCAAAGTCATCAATGATCTTCGCAAGGCGGCGATCACCGCGGATGCCGTCTATCTGGCGGGCGACCCCGATCGCGAGGGGGAGGCTATTTCGGCGCATCTCGCCATGGTTCTCTCCAAGCCTGCCAAGTACATTGAGCAGGAGCCGAGCGTTTCGAGATTCAAGAAGAAAGACGCAAAACCCGAAGAGCCGGTCAAGAAGGAAGAAGAGAACGAGCCCAAAAAAGAAGTCGTCGCGATTGACCCGAAAAAGATTTTTCGCGTCACTTTCAACGAAATCACGCCCAAGGCGATTCGCGCGGCCTTCGATAAGCCCCGGCAGGTAGATACCAATCTGGTGGATGCCCAGCAGGCACGGCGAGTGCTAGATCGCATTGTGGGCTACAAGGTTTCTCCGATTCTCTGGGACAAAGTGCGCCGTGGGCTTTCCGCTGGGCGCGTCCAGACCGTGGCGCTGCGGCTGATCGTCGAGCGCGAAATGCTGATCCGCGCCTTCGTTCCACAGGAATACTGGACGATTCACGCGATGCTGGACGCCGGGCAGCCGCCGCTTTTCGAAGCCAAGCTCTTCAAACACAAAGGCGAAGATATCGCGGTCTCAAACCAGGAGACCGCGGACAAGATTGTCGCTACGGTGAGCAAGGCCAAGTGGCAGGTGGCCGGCGTCACGCAAAAAGAAAAGAAGCGCAATCCTCCTCCGCCTTTCACAACTTCCAAATTGCAGCAGGCCGCCTACAACCGGCTGCGCTACACCGCCAAGCGCACGATGTCCCTCGCGCAGAAACTTTATGAGGGTGTGGAGCTTGGTGACGAAGGCTCGGTCGCGCTGATTACCTACATGCGTACTGATTCCGTGCATGTTTCGAACGACGCGCTGATCCAGGTACGTGAGTTAATCCCCGAGCGCTTTGGCTCGAACTATCTCCCGGAAAAGCCCAACTATTACAAATCGAAGAAGGATGCGCAGGAGGCCCACGAAGCGGTGCGTCCCACCGATGCCATGCGCGCTCCGGAAGACGTCCGAAAGTATCTCGACGAAGACCTTTTCAAGCTTTACCAACTCATCTGGCAGCGCTTTGTTGCGTCACAGATGCTTCCGGCGATCTTCGATCAGACCACCATCGACATTTCTGCCGGCGACTACACCTTTCGGGCTACCGGCACCGTCCAGAAATTCGACGGCTACCTCCGTGTCTATCAGATGCCCGCGTCGATCGCCGATCGCGACGACGACGAAAAAGACGACGAAGGCGAAGGCCGCGCGCTCCCGCAGGTTGCGGAAGGGCAGACTCTCCGCCTGGACAAGATTCGGCCTGACCAGCACTTCACCGAGCCGCCGCCGCGGTTCAACGACGCCACGCTAGTCAAGGAGCTCGAAGAAGACGGCATCGGGCGGCCCTCGACTTACGCTTCGATTATTTCAACCATCGTCGAACGCGAATACGTCACCAAGAACCAAGGACGCTTCTCGCCCACCATGCTCGGCGAGCGCGTCAGCGTGCTGCTGGTGAAGAGTTTCGAAGACATCTTCGACGTCACGTTTACCGCGCGGCTCGAAGAGGAACTCGACGAAATCGAAGAAGGCAAGCTGCCTTGGCGCGAAGCCGTCAAAGAGTTCTGGGAAAAATTCGTCATTGACCTCGACAAGGCCGGGGACGAGATGCTTTCCTACAAAGCCGGCATACCAACCGGGAAGAAGTGCGAAAAGTGCGGCCAGGGCGAATTGCTCGAACGCATCAGCCGCCACGGATTCTTCCTCGGGTGTTCACGCTATCCCGAATGCGATTTCATTCAGGACCTCTCCCCTGAACTTCCCGAAGAAACCAGCGGCGAACCTAAGACCGAGTATTGCGACAACTGCGGCAAGGAGATGGCCATCAAGCGGGGGCGCTTCGGCACCTTCCTCGCCTGCACCGGTTACCCGGACTGCAAGACCACCCGCCGCCTCGTTCAGGGCACGCGCATCGCGCACCAGCCCGATGAGCCGCTCGCCGAACTGTGTACGTTGTGCGGGAAAAATCTCGTGAAGAAAAGCGGCCGCTTCGGCGAATTCATCGGCTGCTCCGGATATCCGAAGTGCAAGTACACGCGCCCGATCACCATGGGCATTAAATGCCCGAAATGCAACGAAGGCGAATTTGTGCGCCGCGGCAGCGCGGGCAAGGGCGGTCGTGGCCGCCCACGAGTGTTTTACGGCTGCTCTCGTTACCCGGATTGCGATTTCACCTCGCCCCACATGCCCATCGCCGAACCGTGCCCGAAGTGCGGCGCGCCGTTCATCGTCGAGAAGCGCACCAAGATCGGCACCGTCCGCGCCTGCCTCAAGGAGGGCTGCGACTGGGAGATGCTAGTTCCCGAAGCTCAGCCGCAAGCACAGCCGGAGGAAGCTCCCGTGCCTGTGGCAGCCAAGTCCTGAGCCACCTGCATCTAAGGAAACGGTGCCGTGATTTCGCTTTCCGCGGATTTGTCCGCGCCTATACTGTATTTGGGTCTCTCCCCCGGAGCTGTAGCAGCGAATGAAAGAAGCAATTGCGAAATATCTCCAATACCTTCAGTCGGTGAAGAATTCCTCGCCGCATACGATTCTGAACTACCGCAAGGACCTCGAACAATTTCTCGCGTATCTATCGCCGCCCGGCGCACGGCCGCCTGCGCTAACGGGCGTCGCCCACCCCATGATTCGTGAATTCGTCGCGCATCTCCACGATCACGGCCTCGCGAAAAGCTCCATCGCGCGGAAACTAGCAGCCCTGCGCTCGTTCTTCAAGTACTGTGTGCGCGAAGGCCGCTTGAAGGAAAACCCCGCGCGTCTCGTTCCCACTCCGAAGTTGCCCAAGCGCATCCCATCGGTCGTCTCTGCCGAAGAGATGAACGGGTTCCTCAATCAACTGGGCGCGACGGGACAAGCCGCGAGAGGCGGGCAGAGTCCTTCCGTGCCAATCGAAGAAAGCTTCCTCCTTCGCCGCGACCGGGCGCTCCTGGAACTCCTTTACGCCGCTGGCCTGCGCGTCAGCGAACTTACCGGCCTCAATCTTGCCGATATGGATCAAAAGGACCGCATTCTCCGCGTCCGCGGCAAGGGCAGCAAGGAACGCATCGTTCCTTACGGGGTTAAGGCTCAGGAAGCTCTGGAAAAATACTGGCCTCTGCGCGAACTGCTCCTGGAGCCAACGAACGGGACGAGTGGCAGGGACGCACCGTACACCGAAGCGGTCTTCCTCAACTATTCGGGCCGGCGGCTTACACAGCGCTCCGTCGGGCGCATCGTCAAAAAATACGTGCGCATCGCCAACGTTAATTGGGACCTGCACCCGCACTCGATGCGCCACGCTTTCGCGACACACCTCCTCGCGGACGGCGCCGACCTCCGCGCCATTCAGGAACTTCTCGGCCACCAGTCACTCTCCACCACGCAGAAATACACCCACGCCTCCATCCGCCAACTGATGGACATATACGACAAGGCGCACCCGCACGCCTGATTCATGCATTTATTCCAGTTTGACGAGATGTAAGACTGCGCTACTCTGGGGAGCTTTCAAACAGTGAAGATGCGACTCCTTACTGCGTTCTCGATCCCGTTTTGTTTGCTCCTGTGCGGGGCCTTGCCGCTGCCCGCAAGCGCGCAAGGGAACTACGAAGTCCAGGTGTATCCGTACGAAACCGTCGAGCCTCGGCACACGATGGTGGAGCTCCATTCCAATTTCACGTTTCAGGGCTCCAAATCCACCGATGACGGCACGCTGCCGACGAACCATCAGTTGCACGAAACCATCGAGATCACCCATGGCTTCACTGATTGGTTCGAAACCGGCTTCTACATTTTCAGTTCCGCGAAGAGCGGCCAGGGTTGGGATTACGTTGGCAGTCACATCCGCCCCCGCGTGCGCGTTCCTCCCAAGTGGCACTGGCCCGTGGGCATCAGCCTTTCGAACGAAATCGGCTGGCAGAGCCGCCGGTACTCCGCGGACACATGGACGTGGGAGATCCGCCCGATCATTGATAAGCAGCTCGGGCGGTGGTATCTCTCCTTCAATCCCACATTTGACCGGTCCTTCCATGGCCCGGGCGTCAACCAAGGTCTCGTTTTCTCTCCCAACTTCAAATTCAGCTACGATTTCACCAAGAAGATCGCGGGGGGCATTGAGTATTACGGCTCGCTGGGTCCGGTCACGGGCTTCGATCCAGTCAGCCAGCAGCAACAGCAAATCCTCCCCGCTATCGACCTGAATCTCTCGCCCAAGTGGGAGGTCAATTTTGGGTTGGGTGTGGGCGTGACTCGCTCGACGGATCACTTGCTTGCCAAATTGATTCTCGGCTACCGCTTCAACTTCTAGTGCGCTCTTGAACTGCCCGCCTCCTCGGCCAAGAAAAAACCAGAATCGCGGTTGGCATAGCTAACTCTTGCACCCTCGCCGTCGTCAATACACTCAGGAGACTTGAGCCCGAGTGCGTCTTCCGACTATTCCCTGACCGACTTTTGTGCATGAGACACAGTCCTGGAGCCTCGCAGTGCGCCATTTCCCGTCCAGCAAGCATTCTTGGGCTCTGCGGCTGATTTTTCTTGTCCTTCTGAGGCCTCCTCTTCCGGCCTTGGCAGATCCTCCTGCCAAGGATTCTGTCCCATTCACAAATCTCCACATCCCCCACTTGGAGAGCCGCCCAGCCATCGCCGACTTTCTTACGATGCAGCCCTCACCCGCCTTCGCCGGCAAGATGCTCAAGGTCGAAGGCTTTATCCAACGAGATCCGAAAGACGGCTCTCCCATCTCTCAGAAAACCGAGGTCTATCTCGGTTACACCAATCAAAATCTCTATGTCGTTTGCGTTTGTTTTGATTCCGAACCGGGCAAGATTCGCGCTCACATGGTCCGGCGCGAGCAAATCAACGACGACGATCAGTTCGGCTTCGTCCTGGATACCTTCAGCGACCGGAAAAACGGCCTCTTCTTCTACGTGAATCCTCTCGGGATCCAGCAGGACGGCATCTGGAACGATTTTCAGGAGCCGGACTATTCCTACGACATGCTCTGGAATTCACAAGGTAAGATCACGCCGCGGGGTTTCGTGGTCTGGTTCGAAATTCCGTTTCGTTCGCTCCGCTTTCCCCGTAATCCGGAGCAGCGTTGGGGCATCTTCTTTGAGCGCGACATCCGTCGCAACTTCGAATTTTCCTTCTACCCACACATCAGCAGCAATACCCAAGGCTGGCTCACTCAGGAAACGCACGCGGATGGACTCAGAGAAATCTCTCCCGGCCGCAACATCCAGTTTGTTCCCTACGGTTCTCTGCGCTCGTTCCGCGGGCTGGACGATCGTCCCGGCGGCGTCCCCCAGTTCAGCGGGAAAAGCTTCGAACCGCGCGCCGGCCTCGATTCCAAAATCGTCCTCAAGGATTCCCTGGTCTTCGACGCCACCTTGAACCCTGATTTTGCCCAGGTTGAATCCGACGAGCCTCAAGTCACCGTTAACCAGCGTTTCGAGGTTTTCTTTCCGGAAAAGCGTCCATTCTTTCTCGAAAATGCGGGCTACTTCGCGACTCCCATAAACCTTGTCTTTACCCGCCGCATCGCCGACCCCGATTACGGCTTGCGCCTCACTGGCAAACAAGGTCCTTGGTCTATCGGCGCCTTCTTTGCAGACGATAAGTCCCCGGGCAAGTCCGTTGCTCCGGCTGACCCGCTCTCTGGCGCTAAAGCCTATTTCGGTGTGCTTCGCGTAAATCACGATATCGGCAAGCAATCCACCATCGGTCTTATCTATACCGACCGCGAGCTTACTACCGTGCCCAACACCGCCTGCACTGAGAATCGCTGTATCGTCGGCTCCAACCGCGTCGGCGGCATCGACGCAAAGATCACCTTCAGCCGCACCTGGTACGCCACCGCGCAAGCGCTCGTCAGCTCTACCGATTTCAACAACGGTTTCCACAAAGGCGGGCCGGACTTTTGGGAATACGTCGAGCACAGCACGCGCAAAGTGGAATACAACGCTTTGTATCAGGACACTTCAGAGGGATTCCAAACCGAGACCGGTTTCTTTCGCCGCCCCGACATCCGCCGCTTCAGCCAGTTCGCTCTCTACCGCTTTCGTCCGGAAGGCAAACATCTCGTCTGGCATGGGCCAGGACTCTTTACCATCAACAACTGGGACCACAAGGGCACGCGTCTCGAATGGTTTGCCAACGCCAACTACCGTTTTCAGTTTCAGCGCCAGGTATTTTTCGGCTTCTTCGGCAATCTCGGCCACGAACGCCTTCGCCCAATCGATTTCAGCGCTCTTCCTAATAATCGCGACTATGCTCACCATCATTCTGGTTTTTTCTTTCAATCTGGCTTCTTCAAGCAGATCTCCCTAAACGGAGAGCTTGGCTGGGGCACGGACACCAACTTCGACCCCGCGCTTGGCCCTCCTGTCCTCGCAAACTCCCGCTATGCGCAGATCTATCTTACCGTGCGCCCCACGGGAAAACTCACCGTGGACAACACCTACCTGCTCACCCGCCTTCGCGGCCTCAACCAGGGTCCCGGCATCTTCGACAATCACATCATTCGCTCGAAATGGAACTACCAGTTCACTCGTGAACTGTCTCTTCGCTTCATCGGCCAGTATGCGGCAGTCCTTGCCAACCCAAATCTCACTTCGCTCCAAACGACCAAGAACTTCAACGCCGACCTGCTGTTCACCTATCTTCTCCACCCCGGCACTGCCGTCTACGTCGGTTACAATTCGAACCTGCAGAACCTTGATCCCACTCTCTCTCAGGATTCCAACGGCAACCTCCTCCATATTCCCAATCGCTTTCTGAATGATGGCCGCCAGGTTTTCGTCAAAATCTCTTATCTCTTCCGCTTTTGAGTCCACGCCGCCAGTCTTCCCCTTACCGACCATGATCTCCCTCTCCACCGGCCACTTCATCAGGTCGAGCATCTTGTGCTACCGTTTCAATTTCTGAAGCGCCTTTTGTAACGAATCACAAGGAATCCGCTATGGGCCGCTATCTCGCCCAAATCAACATATCGCGTCTCCTCGCTCCGCTGGATGATCCGAAGATCGCCGAATTCGTCGCGCAGCTCGAGCCCATCAACGCTCTTGCCGACAAGGCTCCCGGCTTTGTCTGGCGGCTCAAGTCGGAATCGGGCAACGCCACCGACATCGCCTACAACGACGATCCTTTCGTGATCGTCAATATGTCGGTCTGGGAATCGATCGAGGCGCTGCGCAATTTCGCTTACAAGTCGAATCACGCCAAGGTATTTCGCGACCGCGCCAAGTGGTTCGAAAAGATGGATAAGCCCAGTTATTGTCTCTGGTGGGTTCCCTCCGGCCACATCCCCACGGTCGCGGACGGCCGCGAGCGGCTGGAACACTACCAGAAACATGGCGCAACTCCGCACTCTTTCTGGTTTTCCCAGCACTTTCCCCAACCCGCAGATGAGGGTGTTTGCGCGTAGTTCGGCCGAGCGTCCATTGCGTCCGGTGACAAAATGAGCCGCGAATGCAAAGATAGGCCCGTGAGGCCGATTCTCACCGCCCATCTTTTTCCGAAGCTCGATGCCATGTTGCTCGAAATGCTTCGTTCCCTCACCCCCGAGGACTGGGAAAAACAGACGGTTGCACCCAAGTGGAAGGTCAAGGACGTCGCCGCACATCTTCTGGATACCCCGCTTCGCGGCGTCTCTGTCGCCCGCGATGGATATTTGCCAGAAGCCCCTAGAATCAGCTCTAACATTGAACTCGCGGCGTACATCAACCGTTTGAATGAGGAAGGCGTCAGTCTCTATCGCCGCCTGAGCCCCGCTGTCTTGATTTCCCTGATGCAAGTTGCCTCCCAATTGCTTGCTGAGTATCACCGCTCCCGGGATCCAGATGCCAGCGCGCCCTACGGCGTAAGCTGGGCAGGCGAGGAAAAATCCGCAAACTGGTTCGACACCGCCCGGGAATTCACGGAGCGCTGGCACCACCAGCAGCAGGTCCGGCTGGCGGTGAACAAACCTGGAATCATGACCCACGAACTTTACCATCCCGTTTTGGATTGCTTTTTGCGGGCCCTGCCGTTCACCTATCGCTCCATTTCGGCCGAGCCCGGAACTTACGTTCAGATCAACATATCCGGTGAATGCGGAGGCAGTTGGTATCTCGCGCGCGGTGAACAGGCGTGGCAGCTCACCGAAGAGCCGCTCGGGGATAAGCTTTCGGAAACGACCATCCCGCAGGAAATTGCATGGCGCATCTTCACTAAAGGCATCGACCGAGAGTCCGCCCTGCCCTTGGTCAAAATCTCGGGTGACACCCAGCTGGGTCTCCATGCGCTCCAAGTGATTTCCATCGTCGCATAACGTAGCATTGCGCAATCCTACGCCTTAATCGTTCGTTGACGGTTTGGGCCGGGAACCCCTATAATTAGGGTTTGCCTTTAGCGCTTGGAGGACAGATGTACGCCGTTATTCAGACCGGGGGAAAGCAGTATCGCGTCGCGCCCGGCGACACCATCCGCATCGAGCGGGTCGATGGCAAGGTAGGGGAAAAGGTGAACTTTGGCTCCGTCTTGGCCATCCATACGGACGACAAGAAGGTCTTGCTGGGCGCCGATGCCGGCAAGGCGTCTGTAAGTGGCAAGATCGTCTCACAGGGCCGCGGCAAGAAGCTCACCGTGCTCAAGTTCAAGAAGGGCAACCAGTACAAGATTTCACGTGGCCACCGTCAGAATTACACGGCCATCGAGGTCGGCGATATCAAGCTCTAACTCTTCATCTAGCGCCGGGCTTCCACCCGGCAGTTCGAAAAGGATTACGTCATGGCAAGTAAGAAAGGCGGCGGCTCCTCTACAAACGGCCGCGATTCACACGGGCAGAGGCTTGGCGTCAAGCGCTTCGGCGGGCAGTTGGTCAACGCCGGCACGATCCTGGTGCGGCAGCGCGGCACCAAACACCAGGCCGGGGAAAATGTCGGGCAGGGCAAGGACGACACGCTCTTCGCGATGATTACTGGCTTCGTGAAGTTCCAAGACAGGGGCCGTCACGGCCGCTTCATCAGCGTCTTGCCGGCTGAACAAGCCAAGTCCGCCGCGAACTAACTGCATTGCGATGCATTGTGTAGGGGCGGGCTTCAGTCCCGCCTTCTTCGCCTCTTCCGCGGTCCGGCTCCGCTGGACCGCGTTTTTCTTTTCGACCCGGCTACTGCCCGGAAATGCAGGACGAGGGCCCGCGGGGAAAGAATTTCTTGTATGCGCTCCGCCCATGCGCCGGAATGATGGCAAGTCCCGGCACCTTTTCGTGAAGCTCGCTGAGCCTTCCGACGATTTGGTTCGCAAGAGCCAGGTCATTGTCGCTGTCCTGCAAGATCAGAGACTTCCCGGCGCGCTCTTCGAAACCGCGTTCGTCATCGACGGCGTCGCCGACGTAAAACAGGCGTCGCGTCGGCGATAGGTTCACGAAAATGCCCACGCTCCCGGGGGTATGGCCGCGCAACGGCACGGCGACCACCGAGCCGTCTCTGTAAAGATCGGCGCTCTCGTCAAAAGTTTCGTAGGGCACCGGTTCGAATCGCAAAGTGGGCGCGGCAACGGGCGGAAACTTTTGGGTGTGCGCGGTAATCACGTATCCCTTGGCCTGAACGCTCGGGTCGGCTGCAAATTGCAGCTCTTCGTGTGAGAGCAACACGGGCAGATGCGGCAGATCCATCAAGCCGCCGGCGTGATCCAAGTGCACATGCGACAGGATGGCCCAGCGCAACTTCGCGGGATCTTCGCCGATGCGGCGCAACAAATCCGGAAGCGGCACTTTCGGCTTGAGCTGCCCGGCGAGGGATTTGAGTTTGAGCCAAGTCGCAAAGGGGAACCCGGAAATTTCCTGGTCGTAGTGGCTGGAGTTTCCAGTGTCGATCAGCAGGTCGCCCGCGGGATGCTTGACGAGGACGCTTCCGGCGGTCGAACCGAAGGAAAAGCTGCTGAACGTTTTTGCCGTTTCGACCCAGCACGCGGATAGCCCCGGAATCGCGGAAATCACCGGCACGGTGCGCTTGTGAGGAGCCGCCGGAGGCAGTGGCGTTCGCCGGAAGTAGAGCAGGTAAAAGGCGGCAGCCATTACGGCTACGAACTCTAAAAGTAGCAGGGTAACGCGTTTGAGCGCGCGGAGCATCGGCAGACAGCCTCCGTTGGAGGTTTCGCGTTTCAATAGTTTGCTTATGTTATCTTTTTCACGGGTGACCGCCTAGCGGTCAACTCTTACGGAGTCTTATTCCTGTGTTCGTTGATGAAGCCAAAATATTCGTGAAGGCCGGCGATGGCGGCAATGGCTGCGTGGCCTTCCGGCGCGAAAAATACGTGCCTCGCGGCGGTCCCTCCGGCGGCGACGGCGGCCATGGCGGCAGCATCTATCTCGAAGCCAACATTAACGACAACACGCTGCTCCGCTACCGTTACAATCGCGAATTCAAGGCCGATCGCGGCCGCCACGGTGAAGGCTCCAACTGCACCGGCCATTCCGGTAGTGACATGATCCTGCAAGTTCCCGTCGGCACGCTGGTGTTCGACGATCAAGGCGCCACCATCGCCGATCTCGCCAGCCCCGGGCAGCGCGTACTGATCGCCCACGGTGGCCGCGGTGGACGAGGCAATCAACACTTTGCCAAGCCCTGGCATCAAGCCCCGCGCGAGCATGAAGATGGCTTTCCCGGTGAAGAGCGTCATCTTCGCCTCGAGCTGAAACTTCTTGCCGATGTTGGCCTGGTGGGTTATCCCAATGCCGGAAAGTCCACTTTGATTTCGGTTATCTCCGCGGCTCGCCCGAAAATCGCCAACTATCCTTTCACCACGCTGGAACCGAATCTAGGGGTCGTCAACGCCGACGGTGGCACAGGTGGGCACGGCACCGAGCTCGGCCGCACTTTTGTCGTCGCCGATCTTCCCGGCCTCATCGAAGGCGCACACGAAGGCGCGGGTCTCGGCATCCGTTTTCTCCGACACGTCGAACGCACCCGCCTCCTCGTCCATCTGATCGACACGAGCGATGCCAACGCCGATGATGCGGTCCACTCGTTCGAAGTCATCAACGGTGAGCTCGAAGCCTTCAGCGCGTCCCTCATCGAAAAACCGATGATCATCGTTGCCACCAAGCTGGACGCCACGACAGATCGTGCGCGTCTCGAAGCTCTTGGCAATTTTTGCAAGCAGCGCAACCTTGAATTCCACTCCATTTCCGCTGTTGCCGGCGGCGGTGTGAAAGATCTGGTCCGTTCGATCGCCGATGCCCTGGACAAGATTCCTCGCCCTGCTCCCGATTCCACTCAGGACCCGCCCGGTCCCGCCGAAAATCGCGAGGGCGGGCAGGATTATCATCCTTCGTCCGCGCCTGTTGACCGCTCGGCGGTCGCCACAAACAATGAAGATGATTCGTGAGAGAATTAAGTATGTCGTGCGCCGCCTCGATCCGCTCTGGGCCGGCAGCACTTTCCCGGGAGGCGCATTGGCCATAGCGCAGGGGCACCGCACCGCCGCAAAGCATCATCCTCGGCGCATCGCGATTTTCGGCGGTTCCTTCGATCCCATCCACAACGGCCATCTTTCCGCTGCCCGTGCCGCCGACCGCCGTTTTAACTTCGACGAAATCCACTTCATCCCCGCGAGTCGTCCCCCGCACAAGTTGAAGCAGCACCTCGCTCCGTTTCCGCACCGGTTTGCCATGGTCTCGCTCGCTTGTACCGAGCATCCGCACTTTGTTCCTTCGCTGGCCGAAGCCGGCGAGGATTTCAGCGGCACGCAACTCCACTATTCCGTGGACACCGTGCGCTACTTCCGTCACGTCCACCACGGCCACGGAGATCGCCTCTTTTTCATCATCGGCGCCGATGCGTTCCTGGACATCCCCATGTGGAAAGAATACGAAACGCTGCTCGGCCTTTGCGATTTCATCATCGCCAATCGTCCGGGCATCCGCCCGGAAGCTCTGCGCCTGGTCATTCCGCCGGACTTGATGGCTCGGCCGGATGCAAGAAAAGAAGCCGAGCATCCCTCCCAGGTCGTTGCGCACCTTCACAAAACCACTATTTATCTGCTCGAAAACGTTTCCAGCGATGTCTCCGCCACCGACATTCGGCGCAACGCGCAACGCGGCCAGTCCATCCATGGCCTTGTTTCCGCGCGCGTCGAGGAATACATTCTCAAACAGGGCCTATACCGGTGAAATTCGAATCCTTGCCTCAGGGCGTCCGCCTCGCCGTCGAAGCCGCACAAGAAAAGAAAGCCGCGGGCATCACCGTGCTCGACCTCACGGCAGCAGGCGCCTTCACCGATTATTTTGTGGTCTGCACCGGCTTCAGCACCCCGCAGGTGCAGGCCATCTGCACCGAAGTCGAGGCGCAGCTCTACAAAAAACTCAGCCGCTCGCCCGAACATCGCGAGGGATATCGCTCCGCCGAATGGGCGCTGCTCGATTTCGGCGGCTTTGTTATGCACGTTTTCAGCGAACAAGCCCGCCGCTACTACGATCTCGAGCGCCTCTGGCGCATGGCGCCCAAGCTCGATATCCCCGACCCACCTGAGGGTCCATCTTCGGAACGAAACATGTCTGATTCACCCTTCGGGCACGAACGCCTTTCCGGCGAAGCCGCTTCCCGCCGGCCGCAGAGCGGTCGTTCGCGGCAATGACCGCGGAACGATTGCCGTGGATCTCCGCCGACCCCGCATCGCTCCGTCTATTTGAACTCGCAGAGAAAGTCGCGGTCGCTCCCGCCACTCTTTTGATTACCGGTGAAAGCGGCACCGGTAAGGACCATCTCGCCCGGCTGGTTCATGAACTCGGTCCGCGACGTGACGCGCCGTTCCTGAAAATCGATTGCGCCAGTCTTCCGCCGCAGCTCGTTGAAAGCGAGCTCTTCGGCCACGAACGAGGCGCCTTTACCGGCGCGGTCGAGCGCAAGCTCGGCCGCTTCGAGCTCGGCGGCAACGGCAGCATCGTTCTCGATGAAGTCGCCGCACTCTCGCCCGGAGCGCAGGGCAAGCTCCTCCGCATTTTGCAGGAGCGCACGTTCGAACGGCTCGGCGGCACGGAAACCCTGCGCATCGAAGCTCGCCTTATCGCCCTCACCAACGTCGATCTTCCTGCCGCCGTGAAGTCCGGCAGCTTCCGTGAAGATCTTTTTTTTCGGTTGAACGTTCTCACTCTCGAGGTTCCGCCGCTTCGCGAGCGCCGCGCCGATATTCTGCCTCTCGCCGATCATCTTCTGGTGACGATTCGCTTCGTCCATGCCCGCCCTAAGGCGCAATTGAGCGACTCTGCGCGCCGTATGCTCGCGGCCTACGCCTGGCCCGGCAATGTCCGTGAACTCCGCAATGCTCTCGAGCGCGCGGTGGTTTTCTCCCGTCCTGGCCGCGGCACAGCGGCTGCCAAGAGCGATTTACTCCAACCCGAAAATTTTCCGGAAACTATGCGCGCCGCTGCGTCTGGCGCCGCCAGCCCGGTCGCCGGCCTCCGTTCCCTGGAGGAAGTGGAGCGCGAAGTCATCGCCGCCACGCTCGAAGCCACGCATTACCAGATCAGCCGCTCCGCCGCAGCCCTCGGCATCAGCCGCAAAACCCTCCTCGAAAAGCGCAAAAAATATGGTTTGAAATGATGTCGAAATGGCAGTGCCCAGTGTCAAGACTCTTCTTGCTGACAGGAGAATTCTTCCTGTGGATGTTCAACCTCTTGATTACAATTCATTCTTTCTCACTGACAACTGAAAACTGACGACAGAGAACCCGGCATGCGAATTCGGCTATTGATGATCGGAAAAACCCGCCGCCCAGAAATGCGCACCATCCTCGACGATTATGTGAAACGCATCGGCCGCTCATGTCCTATCGAAGTCACAGAGGTCCGTGATGCCCCCGCGGCCCTCAAGAAACTCGACGCTGACCGCGCCGCCACCGTCGTCCTTCTCGACGCTGCCGGGAAAAATCTCGATTCGAAGGCCCTCGCTAA
>Ga0137394_10001576_pt1 | contig 16732 bp, 11 predicted proteins | sample czobulk116metaG_FD_108278 | JGI IMG/M metagenome (GOLD analysis project Ga0137394, IMG submission 108278) | Vadose zone soil microbial communities from Angelo Coast Range Reserve, California, USA - czobulk1.16 metaG | ecosystem: Environmental > Terrestrial > Soil > Vadose zone | place: USA...
GATCACCTCGGGCGCCCGGACGGTGCTGCTGGTGCTGCTCGCAGCGTCAGGGCTGGTCTTTGTCATCGCTTGTTCCAACGTTGCCAACCTGATTCTCACGCGGACGGTTCGCCGCGAAGGGGAGCTGGCAACGCGTGCGGCGCTCGGCGCAAGCACGGGCGCGCTGCGGCGCATGCTGCTGGCCGAAAGCCTGCTGCTTTGCGGCGCCGGGGCCGCGCTCGGAGTAATGAGCGCGCAGCCGATGGTGGCCGTCCTGGCCCGCTACGCGTCGCGCTTCTCGGTCCGCGCGGTCGATTTGACGGTCGATTCCAGCCTGCTCTGGGTGGGAGCGGTGCTGGCCGTCGTCGCTGCGGTGATTTTGGCGTTTGTCCCGCGCTTGCCGTCGGCCGACACGTCCAATGGCCATGGCTTATTGAGCGGCAACACTCGGATCACCGGCAGCACCAGTCGCCGCCAGCGGATCTTCGCGGTGACACAAATCGCTGCATCCTTCGTGCTGCTGGCCGGCGCGAGTACGGTGATCACCACGCTGATCGCATTGCAAACGGCGCAGACGGGTCTCGACATGCGCCACGTCCTCGCCATCAACGTTCCTGCCGTGGGCTACGGAAAAACGCCTCAGCAAGTGGTCGATTTCTATAAGGAATCGATTCGCCGTATTGATGCCCTACCTGGCGTGAACAAGACCGCCTTCGGCATGACTGTCCCCTGGCGCGACACCGGCTCCGGCGGTTTCGCCCTCCAATTCTCGGCCGACGGTCATGTTCATGTTCCCGGAGAGGACCCTCGCGCGCAGTTGCGCATTATCTCTCCCGGATTCTTTGCTTCGCTCGGCGTTCCTATCATCAGTGGCCGTGACTTCAACGATTCCGACGGCCAAAAAGGTAAAGAGCCCGTCGTTATCGTCAGCGAGACTTTCGCAAAACGTGTGTTCCCCAATCAGGATGCCGTCAATCGGCATGTCTATTGGACGGATCCCGTGCTGCAATTCGCTCCCGGGATCGACCCCGCGCCGCACCGCATCATCGGCGTCACCGCCGATATTGACGACGAACACGTCGTTCCTGAACCGGTCCTCACCGTCTATAACCCCTTTGAAGAGGGGCCCATCTTTGGCGGCCGCCTTTTCATCCACACCGGTGCAAATCCTTATTCGCTGGTCACGCCGGTCACGCGCGTTATTCGCGACATGTCAGCCGATCAGCCCATTGAGCACGCTGCCACTCTCGAAGACGTCCGCGCGGAGGTGCTCACGCCGGACCGTTTGAACTCGCTGGTGTTCGGGGTCTTCGCGGCTGTGGCGTTGGCGATTGCCTTGGTCGGCGTCGCAGGCGTGCTGGCGTTTTCGGTTAGCGCGCGGACGCGCGAATTCGGCATCCGGCTGGCGCTTGGATCGCAGCCGGGGCATCTCCTGAAAGGTGTCATCGCAGAAGGCGCCGTGATGGCTGCGGCGGGCGTCCTCGCAGGCGCGGCATTCGGATTCGTGGCGGCGCGTCTGGCGGGTAGCTATTTCCTGGACGTGAAGATGCCGGGCGTCTTGCCCGTGGTCCTCTCTGCGTTCTTGCTGCTCACCGCCGCAGTCGTCGCGTCCTGGCTCCCGGCCGCCCGCGCCGCCCGCATCGATGTCATACAAGCCCTGCGCTCGGAATAAACGTTGACGGGCAGGTCAGGATTTGCGATCTTCCGCCTTCTCTCAACCACTCTCCGTTGGCTGGAGCCTTTCTGTCCGGTTCTTAGTCGCAACGATACCTCTGGGTTCTTCGGGTCGTCAACGAATCGCGATGGATGGAATGTGGAATGTCAACGGTGGTCGTTTCGCGATAACTCCCGCTTAGTCGTTACCGGAGAACCGAAAAGATTACGTAAAAGCAGGGGTCACTATGCCGTTCTGTAACTGAACAGTTTTTGGCATTCTTTTCGGAGAAAACCGCCGGTGACGGGGATGGGGTGATTGCCCTTCTCGAAGACGAGTCGGCACGGGATGAGACAAGCTCGCCACTTGTAGTCTTCCGTACCGCGCTTGCGGCCGTAAGCGGCAATGTCTTCTTGGGAAACGCCGTAGACGACCGCGCCAATTCTAGACCACACGCAGGCACCGGCGCACATGGCGCAGGGCTCGTGCGTGGAGTAGAGGACGAAATCGGGCAGGTAGCGGCCATAGCCGCTTGATACGTATTTGAGCGTTTCCAACTCTACGTGCTTGATGCTTGATCCCGAAGTTTTCACTCGGTTACCTGCGCTGGCAATGACCATCTCGCGCTTGCCCATGAGACGTGTAATGACTGCGCCAATGGGATAGTCGCCTCGGTCACCGGCGCGTTTGGCCTCCGCGACAGCCAGCTCCATGAACTTCTTTCTCGGTTTGTAGGAAGCAGGGATCATGTCGTTAGATTATATCCGGTTGTCGCACCTAACAGTCTTCGAGGAAAGCGAGATACGATTCAACGGAGGAGCCAGAATGAAAGGCAAACCCATCAAGGAGCAGAGGCTCGACGATTTGGAGAGCGCCTTTCGCCCTCTCCTGCAGGGGTTTCTTTGAGCTAGCCGTTTTCGACGCGCGCCTTTATGTCCGAGTACGCCGTATCGATGAGCCTGCTTAGCGCTGCGGTGTTTGTGGCCGTTCCCGGTCTCAGCTTCACATGGCGCATGAACTTGCCGGTGCCATGCAACAAGCGAGCCGGATCCGGCAGCGCTGCGCCGTGAAAGAATCCCACGTTTACGTGCGACGTGAATACATTGACGTAGCCGAAGGGCGCATCTCCCAAACATGCAACCGGACAGCCGTCATGCAAAAGCTCCCGGACTTCGTCCCCGCATTTTCGCATCACCTCAAACCACTGAAGCGCGATAGCTCCCAATTCACCTGCATGCTCTTTCATCCACGCATCGATGGCGGGATCCCTCTCGAGAGCCCCATTGAATCGCAGCAATTCCGTTCTCATCGTCGCTCCACTTTCTGTTTTCGAGATTCTGTGGTTACCTAGCACCCTTATCTTCCCTCCAGCAAAATTCCTTGTGTGGAACAGTCCTTCTTGTCGAAGGACTGTCGCTGCCGGCTGACACCCCAGTCTTTTATAACCCGGACCGTCCGTGACCGGCTTGTCGACAAACCGGAAGGTATCCGGATCCCGCGGTGCGTATTAGTCCTGAGAAGTTCGTCAGGAAATCAAGCTCTGACGAGATGGGCGTCTGCCAACCCCGAGGCATGGACGGTTGAAGTAAAGGATTGGGAACAAAACCTCCGGAGGCAGCGCTTGCGATATTGTCCCGGTAAAGCCACCGGACATCGCCAGTGGCTTGCACTTAATATTCATTAAGAGGAGCTATTCAGCGCCCTCCAGGCAGCTAAAGAGTCCAGGTAGTCTCTCCAATGAACGATTTTTCTGTTCTCAATCGTGATGACCGAGATGAGCCTGTGGTCATAGGGCGCACCGCCCGAAAGAATTTAGACTCTTACGAGTGTCCCGAATCAACTTCGAATCCACCTTGGGCAGCGGTGCCGCTTCAACGTTGTCAGTGCGCAGCGTGATTCTGCCCTCGCGATGACTCTTCATCGCTCGAACGCCTTCCATCATTTCGTCGAAAATCCTTCTCTTGCTCATCGCCTTCACTTCCGCGATTTCCTCTGCTTCGCAAGCTTCGCGGCCTGCCGAGCCCGGAGCTCAATTTCAATGGCACTCCTCAAAGCTTGCCTTTCTTTGGGTGTAAGGTCTGAAGCCGATTTCTAGCTCCTAAGGAAATTCGCTTCCGCAGCTTGCTCCTATGGGAGCTTTGCCGCGTGAACGCTTAGCGTCCCCAGCCGGGTGGCAAACCGGCGTGCCGGAGCTCTTCTTCGAGATCATCCACGGCCTTCCGCGCCAAGCGCAATTCATCGGTTTCCACAAACTCCCGCACTTGCATCTGCACGGGGACGGCCGCTCCGCTGCTCATGCCCGAAATGCCTCCGCCGCCAACGAACACCGTCTTGATACGAGTTTGCCAGGCGTCTTGTTCAGCTTTGCGCAGGCGCGCACGGGCTTCCGCAAACCGCCGCCTCCACTGTTTCTCCAATTGCGCTTCGTCGACCTTTGCCGATCGCTCTTTGCTATCGGCAGCGAGCGGACGTGGGTTGGGCGCTTCCATGGCGGCAGGTGCGGCGTCCGGGAAATCGTCATTCGTGTAGACCTTCTTGGACTTCTTCGCCTCCACCTCGCGACGTTGCCGCTCGCGCCGCGCCACCTCGCCCAAAGACTGCGGCCTTCCAAGCCCTGCCGTGGACAAGAGGCCGATCACAACCCAAGCGCTCCAAGCTCCTCGGGAGAGGGCTCGCTTCATGGCAAGACTCCTATTCTTAGGATGCGAAAAGACGGCTGCACTGGCAAGCCGATTTTGCTGGCATGCGTGATCTTATCGGACTCAGAGCGGAACCGGTATTCGACAGCGTGTGCTCCGACCACAGATTCGCAGATTTGTTGAAAGTCGGCTAGATGTTTGCAGGTCATATCCACACCTTGAAAAACCGGACCTCATCTTTAGCCTCTACGGGTTCCTTGACAACATTTGTATCTGCCCCATTGCGTTCAACGCTTATCGAGCGCACAGATCATGAAGAGCTTCCCGGCTCCGAGATTTGCGATCCGCGTCGGAAATTAATCCGCTGAATTTCTCCTTAAACCGAAATGACTTGCACCAAAACTAAGCGGACCCCGCGCTTGCATCGACCAATTACGTTTGAAAATTGAATTTATCTCTTGATGCGTTCTTGTCTCTTGTCTCTTCCGGCAAATTGGATTGCAATCGTCGCGTACGAAGGAGGTTCAGCGCTGTTTTTCGGAAGGTCAAGGACCAGTTCTGTTTTCCCATTCTCAGCCTTAAAGAGTCTCGCTCCCTCGATGGAAGCAATCTGTTCCGCGTTCCAAACAAAAAGTTCGTACCGGCCGCCAGCAAGTCCAGACACGTTGATCGTCAAACGGTCCCGTGCCGGTGTCCACTCTTCAGAGAGAATGCGCAAGCCTTGCGAGACCGCCCCGATTGCCGGCAGTGTCGAGCAATAACTCACGCCGAAATCATCTTTTGTTCGAATTCTAAGCGTGTTCGATCCTCCGGCAACCGCAACCCGGATTGTCACGTGTTGGTCTGTACCGTTCGAGTGGACGCGAAAGGGCACGGGCTTGCCGTTGAATTCCGCGCCGAGTACTTTCGCGCGCAAGCTCACAGCTGGTTGAAAATCAATGATACGAGACGCGTCGCTGGACGCTTTCACTTCCAGCGTGATTCCGCCGAGATCTTTCGCGAAGCGCAAATCCAACTTAGCGGACCCGCTTGGTATGTTCCGAATTCCAAAGGAATTCCAATCAGCCGGAACATGGGGGACAAGAGTAAGCGTTCCGGTCGCGGCGTCTGTTTCCAGTCCAAACATGCCTCGCACCAACGGGGTCACAACCATGGCTGCAGACCAGATCTGGTGCGGCGAGCTCGTTGAGAGCGGCTGGTAATAGTCGCCGGAAAGAACTTCCGTCACGTGTCCGAGCGAGCCATCCAGCGCCAGCAGCGCGTTGGCCCGCAGATTCGCATACGCGGGAAACGTCTGGTGATAGCGGTATTCCGCGACCGACGCCCAGCCTGTGAACAGTGGCCACACCGAACCGTAGTGATATCCGCCTCCGCTGAAGAGCGGCGAGCGATTCGAGATGATTCGCATCCCCCAATCGGTCTCGTGATCCATGTCCGCCAGTTGCTGGATCATCGGCACTGCATCCGCCTCGCTGGGCAGGCCAAACCACATCGGCACGGTCGCCAGCACACTCGGCTCGTCCACTTTCTTGTCGTTTTTGTCCAGCGCAAACGCGAATCGCTTTTTGTCCGCAATCCAGAAGCTCTCGTTCACCAATGACCGCTGCTTCACATAATCTTTCTCTAGCGTCTTGCTGGTCTCCTGCTGGCCCGTCACGCGCGCCAGATTCGAAAGCGCGCGCAGCGCCTCGGCTCCCAACCCGCTTTGGTAGAACTCCGTCTTCACCGGCAGCAACGGCCCGCCCTCCACCCAGCCGTGCCCCACGCCAAAATTCTGCGGCAGTCCCCGCACATCATAGGTCGATTTCAGAAATGCATAAGCCTTCTCGAGACTTTCCCACTTCTCTTTGGCAAACGCCGAGTCGCCGCTCTCTACGACGTAGTCATTCACCGCGATGATGTACAGAGGAGTGGCGTCAGCGGAAGCGTAGGGATACGGATAGCCTTTGAACCAATCCACGAAATTAGCGCCCTGGGAGATTTCGTGCGGGATCTTGCCATCCTCGCGCTGGAACTTGCTGATAAACTCCAGCGCGGTGCGTGAATTCGAAAAATCTCCCTCAGCATTCAGCGCCAGCGAAGTCCAGAACGAATCGCGCCCGAAAAACCATGCGAATCCCGGCCGTTGGCTCTCTCCCGAAGTACGGTAGCCTGCAACAAGCCCCGTGCCCAGAAAAGGATTCGTCACCATTCCCTGCACCATGCTCACCCGCGACCAATCGTAGGCCCGCTGAAGTTGCACATCTGGAAGGTCAACGCTGACGGTCTGCGCCAGAGAGTTGCGGTAGTATTCTGCCGATTCCTTCAATAAATCCGCGTAGTCCCCCGTCAGATGACGATGGGTCTTCTCCGCCGCTGCTCGCCCCTCCATCGAGCCCGCAATGACGATTAACTTCCTCTCTTTTCCTTTCGCTGTCGCGCCCAGCCGGAACGAACTTTCCTGCGCTTCTGAATAATTGGTCTGGTATTCCTGCTGTGGCTCCACCGCCGTAGGAGAACCCACCAGCGCCGCGAATTTCCGTTGTTCTTCCCCAAAATAAAAGGCGCGCTGTTCCGCCGCCCAATTCGAATAGGTCGCGCCCAGCGCCGCCGGCCACTCCAGTTGAAAATCGCGACGAAATGCTGCTTCGATTTCGAGCGGCTGCTCGGTTTCCACATCCAGTAGAATCACTGCGCCTTGCTCGTGCACCGGAACAAAAAAAGTTTCCCGCACTGTGAACGTATCGCCGGCGTAAAGAATCGTGCTTGATTCCGGTCGCACCGTGATCGTTCGCGCCAGCGCTTCCGCGGGGAGAACACGCCCCTCCGTGTGGAATTTCAGGTGAAACTCCCGCAGGATTTTCAGCGGATACACCCACGCCTCCATCCGCCCGGATTCATTCCCAAGCAATCCGGCGCGGTTCCCTGTTATCGGCAGGAATTCCCACGGTCGCACCGTTCGCGAGAGCTCCAGCGAGTGCGCGGTTTCCTGCGCTCGCATGGTCACCGCCGTCCCCATAAGAGAAAACACCGTCGCCGCCACGAAGGAACCTGTCTGTAAGACTCGCCATAATGGAAATGTAGTCTGACTGTTTGTCATGGTAGGAACATCGCGCTGTAGGCAAGGCGCGGGGAATTTCGCCGCTCCGTCGGCTTGCAAAGCCACTTTGCCCTTACTATAAAGGATGGCGGCAGATTCTAGCATGAGCTAAAGCAGGGAAGGTACCATTCGATTTGTCTTCCTCACGGCGAGCCTTTCTTAAATCGTTGAGTCGTTCTGCGATTGTATTGCCATTGGAGAAGATCCTGGCGCTCGCGCGGCCAAGCTGGCGGGGCTTCACCTCTTTCTCCGCACGGGAAGCTTTCGAATCGCCTGCCGCACCTTCGAACGAACTGGGTGTCAGCTTCCTCAACGTCGCGCGCGAATCCGGCCTCAACGCCAAAACTATCTTCGGCGGCGAACACAAGAATAGATATCTGCTCGAGACCACCGGGTGCGGTGTCGCCTTCTACGATTACGACAACGACGGTTGGCTGGATATTTTTCTCGTAAACGGCTGGCGACTCGAAGGTTTTCCGGCGGGGCAGGAACCTTCCTCGCATCTTTTAAAGAACAATCGCGACGGCACCTTCACCGACGTGACCACCAAAGCCGGTCTCATCCATTCCGGATGGGGACAGGGCGTTTGCATCGGAGACTACGATAACGACGGTTTCGAAGATCTCTTCGTCACCTACTTCGGAAAAAATGTTCTCTACCGCAACAACGGCAACGGCACCTTCACCGATGTCAGTGAAAAATCGGGCGTTGCCGGAAACGGCAAACGCTGGAACACGGGTTGCGCTTTTCTCGACTACGATCGCGACGGCCACCTCGATCTCTTCGTCGGGAATTACATCGATCTCGATTTGAAGACCGCCCCCGTACCTGAGTCCGGCCCGTGTCTCTACAAAGGTGTCATGGTGGCCTGCGGGCCTCCCGGATTAAACGGCGGGAAGAACATTTTGTATCACAACAACGGCGACGGCACGTTTACCGACGTCAGCGAAAAATCCGGCATCCTCAAAGCCAATGGCACCTACGGTCTTGGCGTGTTGACCGCCGATCTCGACAACGATGGTTGGCCCGACATTTATGTCGCCAACGATTCCACCGCGAGCGCTCTTTATCAAAATAAAAAAAACGGCACCTTCGCTGACATTGCACTGGAAGCGGGCTGCGCTCTCAGCGCCGACGGCAAGCCGCAGGCCGGGATGGGCATCTCCGCCGCCGATTACAATCTCGACGGCAATCTCGATCTCGTCAAGACCAATTTTGCCGGCGACACTCCTTCGCTTTATCGCAATCTCGGCGACGGAAATTTCGAGGACACCACATTTCAGGGCGGCCTCGGCAAGCACACGCAATATCTTGGCTGGGGCTGTGGCTTCTTCGACTTCGACAACGACGGCTGGCCCGACATCCTGATTTGCAACGGCCATGTGTACCCCGAAGTCGAGCAGCTCAAAACGGAAGCAGGCTACCCGCAACGCAAGCTGCTCTATAAAAATCTGCGCAATGGGCGCTTTGATGACGTTTCCTTCGACGCCGGGCCAGGTATCTCCACGCCGGTGGCGGCGCGGGGCTGTGCGTTCGGAGATTTCGATAATGACGGCGACATCGATGTGGTCGTCAACACCGTCAACGATTTTCCGCAATTGTTGCAGTGCGATTCACGCACTGGAAACAATTGGATCAAAATCAAAACCATCGGCACGAAATCGAATCGCAGCGGCATAGGCGCGCGAATCAAGTGCGTCACGCGCCTGCCGGGCGAGAAAAACCTTCACCCGCAGATCGATGAAGTGCGCAGCGGCGGCGGCTATTTTTCGCAGAATGATCTCCGCATCCATTTCGGAATCGGGAAAGCGGAGAAGGTGGACCTGCTGGAAATACGCTGGCCCAGCGGCCTCGTGGAAACTTTGAAGGACATCAAGCCGAACCAGGTGATCGTGGTGAAAGAGGGCGAAGGCATCGTGCGCACAATGCAATTCGACTTGCAAAAGCCCGGCAAGCCCGCGAAGTGAGGAGTCGCTGACCATGCATGACCTAAAGCCCAAGATTTTCATCGCGCCGTTGCTCCTGGCTGCGTTGCTGGGTTTCGCGGCGCCGGCAACGAATCTTCCTTTCGGCGCGTGGACGCGCACCTCGAACGAACCCATCCTTTCCCCACAAGGCACGACCTGGGAATCGGCTGGAACGTTTAATCCTGCCGTTGTCTTTCATAACGGAAAATTCATCATGCTCTACCGCGCGCAGGACGCCTCTGGCACCTCGCGCCTGGGATACGCTGAAAGCGGCGATGGGATTCACTTCACGCGGCGCGCCGAGCCGGCGCTCTTGCCGGAGGCGGACTACGAAAAAGACGGTGGTGTCGAAGACCCGCGCCTCCAGAAATTGGGTGACACCTTCTACCTCACTTACACCGGCTACAACAAAAAGGACGCGCAGCTGTGCCTCGCCACCTCCCGCGACTTGATTCATTGGGAGCGCAAGGGCGTGATCCTTCCTGCCTACAAGGGAAACTGGAACAAGGGTTGGACGAAGTCCGGCGCTATCGTCCCGGAAAAGATCGGCGGCAAGTATTGGATGTACTGGCTTGGTACTGCAGAAGACAAGACCGATCAAATGGGCCTCTCGTATTCCACCGATCTGCTTCACTGGACCGAGGCGACGGAGACGCCGGTGCTGCCTCGTCGCCCGGGAAAATTTGATTCACGTGTTGTCGAGCCCGGCCCTCCGCCGATCCTCACTGCGCGCGGCATTGTCCTGATCTACAACGGCGCCGACGACAACCTCGTTTATCGCACAGCCGTCGCCGTGTTCGACCGCAACGATCCCCGCAAGCTCATCGGGCGTCCCGACGAGACCATCTTCGCCCCGGAAACAGCATGGGAAAGGATTGGCCAAGTTCCCAATGTCGTCTTCGTCGAAGGTTTAGTTCAGAAGGACAATCGTTATTTCTTCTACTACGGCGGCGCCGACAAATACGTCGGAGTAGCGGAAGCACCCGCGAAATGAGAAAGTTCTGCGATCCCAGGGCGCAGATTCGTTCCGAATACATGCCGCCTGACCTGGGAAGTATCCACGGGGCTCTCTCGACCCCCAGAGACGGCGTGGGCCTTTGGTCTTTTTGGTCAATACTGGCCGTCAGGCCAGTAGACTCCTCGCCGGTGACCTGACTAAATTGGTCCGTAGTCCAGACTCGTTAGGCAAGGATCCCCCATGAACCTCGGATTTGCGAAAGAGACTGCCAAGGGCACGGCTGAGCTCGATCCTATGGCTGAGTTCAGGGAAGGTATCGAGCTCCTCAAGAACGAATACCCCCAAAAGGCGTTGGTAAGATTGCGGCGGGCGTTCGAATGCGACAAGCATAACCCCTACTACCTCTCGTTTCTGGGATTGTCGATCGCTCGCGCCCAACAGAATTGGGAACAAGCGGGAGAGCTTTGCGAGATAGCGGTTCAACTGAGACCCACAGAGATCCAATTCCACCTGAATCTAGGAGAGGTGTATGCATCGGCGGGGCGACGCGAGAAGGCGTTGGATAAGCTTGACGACGCTCTGGAATTATTCGGCGAAGATGCTCGACTAAGGCAGGCCCGCAGCAAAGTGGAGAAGCGCCGCAATCCCCTGGTGCCTTTTATCGGGCGCGAGCATTTCTTGAATCGTGAACTCGGCAGATTGAGGCATCGCACACTGAAACGACTGGGGATAAACAGCATTTGAGATGTTTTGCTGGTTCAGATCAGGTGTTCGACCAGGTCTCCGCGCCAACCGCCACTCTTGTCTGATCGCTCCACGGTGAATTTTGGAAATTGTATCCTCGCCGCGTTCCGTTCGGTGAACAGAAAAAGCAAAGAAGCCGAGGGCCCCCGGCTGATTCTCATGTCTCTGCCCAGAGGAGTCATCCCGGGTTGGGGGTGTGCTGCGTCAGAAGCCTTCGAGGAGCCAGGCGTTGGAGCTGGCGTTGGCCTCCCAAATGGCGAGATGGCGGCCGTCGGGAGAGGGAATGGCCCAGCCGAGATCCTTTTCGGATTCCTCGAGGACCGCTTTGGCTTTGCCACGCAAGTCCACATTCAAGAGTGTCGGCACGCCGGTTGGCGACGAAGCCACAACCCACAGACTGCGGCCATCGGCAGCCCAGTCAAGACACGCGATTCCGGTCCAGGACTGCAAGGTGAGAATCCGGTCCTTGCCGCTGGCGACGGAAAAAAGCCGAATGTCAGCGAGCCCCGGAATGAGGTGCTTCTTAGCCAAAGCGAGAGTCGAGCCGTCGGGCGAGAGCGTCCAATTTTGCAAATACCACTCGGAGTCTTCAATCCGGGTAAGCGGTTCTTTTTCCCCCGTAACGGGATCAAAAGTGAAGAAAGCAAGATGATCTGGAGTGTATTCGCTGAAGACACAAAGCGTGGAGGGGGAACGGGCGCACTGGAAATTATTGATGCCTGGCTCCGCCAAAATCATTCGAGGCGTGCCACCAGCAAGCGGAACGCGCATGAGCCGCACTCGGCGGTCCGCGTCGTCTGGCATGGGACTGAGAGCGTATAGAATCTCGGAGCCGTCGGCGTTCAATCGCGCAAGTATGACCGGCTGATCGCTGTCGACAAGCAGATCGGGAGCCGGCTGATCAATGGCTTGCTTGAAGAGATGGAAAATGCCATCGCGATCGGAAGTGAAAATCACGGATTTGCCGTCGGGCGTCCAGGTGTAGGGATAGTTTCTGCGTTCATCGAGGCTGAGGGGCCGCAGCGGACTCAAGTGGCGGCCGGCCTGTTGGACCTCGGAAATGTACACGACGGGAGATTCGGCCCAGCGGAGGAAAATCAGACGTTTGCCGTCGGCAGAAACACTGGCGCGCATTTTGCCGTCGGGACCGCTGGTGAGGCGGACGGGCTGGCCCCAGGATTGATTGCCATGCGCGTCGACTTTGATGGCCCACAGGTTGGAGTCGTTCTGGTTGGGCGGGAGTTCGCTGAGGGAGTAAATCAAGCGTCCATCGCGAGCCCACGCAAGAGCACCACGGAGACGGTCGGTGGTGAGAAGGGAACTGCTCTTGCCGCTGACGAGATCATAGATGCCGAGAGAAACATCGACTTCGTGCCAGCCGGAGACGAACACAACCTGCACGAAGGCGATGCCATGCCCATCGGGAGACCACACGACCGACTCATAGTTGGCCCCTGGCTGGCCGAAGATCTTGCGCGCCTGCCCGCCATCGGACTGCATCTGCCAGATTTCCTGGCGGGCGAAGTCGCCGCGAACAAAAACAATCTGGGTGCCGTCGGGGGACACGGCACCGAAGGCGGCCGCATCCATGAGCTTGCGGGGCGAGCCACCGAATACCGAAACGCTCCACAGGCTGGGTTTCTCCCCGAGTGATGCCACGCGCGTTGCCAGGACGTGACTGCCGTCGGGAAACCAACTGACGGCAAAGGGACCGGGATCTTTCCCCGCGGGATAGGTCCTCAACTGACCAGCGATCAGGACGGGATGGGTTTCTCCTGTGGCCACGACGCGGAGAAAGAATCCGGCGCGATCCGCGAAAGCCAGATACTTGCCGTCGGGCGAGATGGCCGCGCTCGTAACGGGATCGTTCTCGGGATTGCCCGTTAAACGGCGTTCCGTGAAGCGAACCGCAGCGGCGGAGCGATGTCCGGCTTGCCAGCCGGCGACGATCCCGACGAAAAGGAGAATGGCAGCGGCTAGGGCGATGCGCCAATGACGGCGCGCGAGGGGAATGGGAGTGTAGTTCTGCGCTATACCATTGATGGGAGCGAGAAAGCGATAGCCGCGACGCGAGAGAGTTTCGATGAAGCGAGGATTTTCGGCGGAATCACCCAGAGCGTCGCGCAAGCGCTTGACGGCGGCATTCAGGCCGTGATCGAAGTCCACGAAAGTGTCCGCCAGCCATAGCTTGCCGCGCAGCTCTTCCCGGGTGACCACCTCGCCGGGCTTCTCTAGAAGAAGTGCCAAGAGTTGGAAAGGCTGGTCCTGGAGCTTGATTTTCGAGCCGTTTCGGCGGAGTTCACCGGCACGAAGGTCGGCTTCGAAGATCCCGAAGCGGATGACACCGTTGGCAACATTCTCTGGCACCCTGAGGGCCCTCCGGCCTGTGCTGCATACTAGGAGTAACGTTCGGAGTTAGGCAGAAGTTTCCACGAATTCCGCGTCATTTTGCTCCCTATCCTTTTGACGTACGGTTACTTAACTCGTCACCTCGAAATAGGAAGCTCGCCACCTCGCCAGCATTGAGGTACGCCGCCGTCTGACTGATCTTGGGCGTCACCAGTGAGGTGAGCGCCGTGATCAAAGAGACGTTGCGCATAGGGCTGAGGTTAGTACTGGCCCTTCTGCTGCCGCATTCCATAGTGTGTTCCAAGAGCCTTCCAAACCCCCACCCGACGATCACGATTTCCGTGCACAACGACGCAGGAGTGCCTGCGGGCACCCTGCGTCACGCGGAAGAGGAAGCCCAAGAGGTTTTTCAGCAGGCGGGCATCGAAGTCCGATGGCTACGTTGTTCCCCGGCTCCGTTAGCACCGGAGGAAGAGAAAGAATCGAGCGCCTGCCGAGAGGCGGTTTATCCGGAGCATTTGCAATTGCGAATCGCGCGACGACCTATCGGTTTGACGCGCGCGACGATGGGGATTTCCTACCTCTCGGACGATGGCAAGGGGTGCTATGCGGACCTGTTTTACGAGCGGATGGAAGAGTTGCATGAGAAAAGCAAGGTGAGTCTGGGGAGCCTTTTGGGATACGTCGCCGCACACGAAACGGGGCACCTGCTGTTGGGCACGAACTCGCACGCTCCGCGCGGGATTATGCGTGCGATATGGCAGGGCGAGGAATTGGCCAGTGCCAGCAAAGGGGTACTTTTTTTCTCCGGGAGCGAATCCCGGCAAATTAAGGAAAGGCTGGCAATGAAGGCCGGCACTCGGAACGAAGCCCCGCGAGCCGCGGCGTACCAAGCGGGAGAGTAAGCGGGTCAGTTTTTCCTAGGGCCTGTGACGACGGGTGTACCAGAGTCTTCCTTGAGAGTGTGCATGGCGTCGACCGAAAGGCTGCCGAATTCTTCTAGGAGGCCGCTGGGCCAGCGGACCTGGACTCTCTCGATCTTGGCGGCGGCGCCGAGGCCGAAGTGGACGCGCATGTCGCTGTTGGAAATGTAGCTGGAGCCGCTGCGGATTTCGTCGACGAGAGTGCGCGCCCCGGCTTTCACGGTGATTTTCGCGCCGATGCCATCGCGATTGGATTTGACACCGATCGCGTGGAAGCCGATCCAGTGATTGCCGTTGCGGACGTCGTTGACGAGAAGAGACGGAAGAGCATTCATGTTGCTGACGACCGCGGACATGCGGCCGTCATTCCATAAATCGCCCACGGCCAGGCCGCGCGAAGAACTTACCGCTGTGATGCCCGGCCCGGCGGCGGCGGAGATATCTGTAAAAGTTCCGTTGCCATTGTTGTGATAGAGAATGCGGGGTTCCCGGAAATTGCTGCCGAGGTGCTGGCTGTCGACTTCAGGATAGACGTGACCGTTGACGAGAAGCAGATCGGGCCAGCCATCGTTATCCACATCGAGGAACATGACGCCCCAGCCGAGATACTGGGTGTTAAGACCGAAACCGGCGGGAAAGGTCTTGTCATCGAAGGTGCCGTCGCCGTTGTTGCGATAGAGGGTTGAGGTATCGTCGGAGAAATTGGTCTTGAAGAGATCAAGCTTGCCGGCGCCGTCGTAGTCAGCAACGGTAGAGCCCATGCCGGCTTGCTCGCGGCCGTCGTCGTTGAAGGCCGCGCCGGCGGTCACGGCGACGTCGGTAAAGGTGCCGTCGTGATTGTTGTGGTAGAGAATGCTGGCGGTACTGTCACAGGCAACATAGATGTCCGGCCAGCCATCGTCGTCATAGTCAAAAGTGGAAACGCTGAAGGCGTAATGCCCGTTGGTTTGATCGATATGAGCCTTGGCGGTGACATCTTCGAATGTGCCGTTGCCGAGATTGTGATAAAGGATATTTCTCGCCCAGGGCAATCCGCGCGGCCCGCACATGACCGGAACGCCTTTCCACATGCAGGAGGGCCGTTCTCCCGGCGCGAGGGCGGTGGCGGAGTCATAATCGACGTAATTCGCGACCATTAGATCGAGTTTGCCGTCGCGGTCGTAGTCCAGGAAGGCGCAGCCTGTGCCCCAGGCTTTGCCTGTCCCCTCCACATGTGCTTTTTCGCTGACGTCGGTAAAGGTGCCGTTGCCGTTGTTGTGGTACAGAACGTTCTTGCCGTAGTAGGTGACATAGACATCTTCCCAGCCGTCGTTGTCGTAATCCCCGACGCAGACGCCCTGACCCCAACCGGTGTGGGTGAGGCCGGCTTTTTCCGTGACATCCGTGAAAGTGCCGTCGTGGTTGTTGTGGTAGAGATGACTCATGAGAGTTTTGCCGGGGGGCAGGCCGTCCAGCTTCGTGCCGTTCACAACGAAAATGTCGGGCCAGCCATCGTTGTCGTAGTCGAAGATGGCCACGCCGGTGCCTGTGGTTTCGATGATGTATTTCTTCGTGTTTTCGCCGCCGAAAATGACCGGTGTTGTAATTCCGGCTTTCTGAGCGATATCGGTAAAATGCGTGAGCGGCTTGGCCTTTGTGTTCTGGGGGCCATCGGGGACTGCATTCCATGGAACGGCCAGGTGCAGGGAGAGCCATGCACAGAGTCCCAACAGACAGAGAAGCCGAACAAAGGAGGAGTAGAAGGTCATCAATCCGCAAACATAGTAAGGTCCGGATTGGCACTGGTCAATCGCGCGGCCAAACCGTGGCCACATTTTGAGTGACGGGAAGCTCACGCGCAAACATGCTAGTATTTTTGCTGGTGTTCTCCCGAGCTTCCTGAATGTGAAATTATTCACGCTCCATTCCCGGATGTGTTCCATCTCTATCGGCGCAGCTCTTTTGCTCTTTTTCTCTATGGGCGCGGCCACATACGCCGCGCAATCAACGGCTTCCCCTCCTTCGGATGCCACCACGCGCGCAAACGCGCTCTACCAGCAGGGACTATCCGTATTGAAAAAGGGTGATCTGGCTTCAGCGCGTACCGCTTTTGAAAAGGTTGTGCGGCTTGCTCCCCAGAGCGCGGAGAGCCACAACTCGCTCGGTTGGGTTTTGCTTGCTCAGGGGGAGGTTGATCGAGCGGTCGCGCACCTCCGGACCGCCGTGAAATTGAGTCCACAATTTGCGCAGGCACACATGAATCTCGCACGTGCACTTGCCGGCAAGAAAGATTTGCACGGTGCGCTACGCGAATCGCAAGAAGCCACGCGGCTGGCGCCCAACGATTCCGAGACCCATCACACGCTGGGGCGCATATTGGATTTCTCGGGTGACGTAGCCGGCGCAATCAGCGAACTTCGCCGCGCGATCGGCTTGGAGCCGCAAAGGGCGGAGTTACACA
>Ga0137394_10001577_pt1 | contig 16732 bp, 15 predicted proteins | sample czobulk116metaG_FD_108278 | JGI IMG/M metagenome (GOLD analysis project Ga0137394, IMG submission 108278) | Vadose zone soil microbial communities from Angelo Coast Range Reserve, California, USA - czobulk1.16 metaG | ecosystem: Environmental > Terrestrial > Soil > Vadose zone | place: USA...
GGCGCAGCGAATTTTTCCGGCGCGATAAATTCCGCGCCTGTCCTTGGATCAATCGGCAATCGCAGCGTCGGTGAAGGGATGCTGCTGAGCTTTACTGCGACGGCCACCGACGCGGATTCGCCGGCGCAGACGCTTACTTTCAGTTTAGATAACGGTGCGCCCTCCGGCGCTTCCATCAATCCGAGCAGCGGAGTGTTTTCCTGGACGCCCGGTGAAGCCGATGGACCGGCCACCTACTCGGTGACCGTGCGCGTAACTGATAGCGGCTCGCCGCTTCTAAGTGATTTCGAAACAATCTTGATCACCGTGAATGAGGTGAACACCTCGCCAGTATTGACGCCGATCGGCAACAAGATCATCAACGAGGGGACGCCCTTCGCCTTCACGGCCACCGCTACCGATAGTGATATTCCGGCGCAGACGCTCACCTATGCCTTGGATGCCGGGGCTCCAGCCGGAGCTACCATTTCTTCAGCGGGCGTCTTCAACTGGACACCTTCGGAAGCACAGGGTGGGACTACCAACGTGATCACTGTCCGAGTGACAGACAGCGGTTCACCGCCTCAGAGCCATTCAGAGACCATCACGATCATCGTCAATGAAGTGAACTCCGCGCCGGTGCTCGGCGCCATTGGCAACAAGACGGCCATCGAAGGCACCCAACTGACGTTCACAGCGACGGCAACAGACTCCGATCTGCCAGCCCAGACGCTCACGTTCAGCCTGGATGCCGGCGCTCCTGCCGGCGCTGCGATCACGTCCGGGGGTGTCTTCACCTGGACACCATCCGAGACTCAAGGCGGCACAACCAATACAATCACTGTCCGCGTTACGGACAGCGGTTCGCCCTCCCAGAGCGATTCAGAAGCGATTACCATCATCGTCAATGAAGTGAACTCCGCGCCCGTGCTCGGCGCGATTGGCAACAAAACGGGCAGCGAAGGCGCGCAACTGACGTTCACGGCGACGGTAACAGACTCCGATCTGCCAGCCCAAACGCTCACGTTCAGTCTTGATGCTGGCGCTCCTGCTGGCGCTGCTATCACGTCCGCCGGTGTCTTCACCTGGACACCATCTGAAACACAGGGCGGCACAACCAATACAATCACTGTCCGAGTCACGGACAGCGGTTCGCCCGCCCAGAGCGATTCGGAAACGATTACCATCATCGTCAATGAAGTGAACTCTGCGCCGGTGCTCGGCGCGATTGGCAACAAGACGGCCAGCGAAGGCACGCAACTGACGTTCACGGCGACGGCAACAGACTCCGATCTGCCAGCCCAAACGCTCACGTTCAGCCTGGATGCCGGCGCTCCTGCCGGCGCTGCGATCACGTCCGCTGGTGTCTTCACCTGGACACCATCCGAGACTCAAGGCGGCACAACCAATACAATCACTGTCCGGATCGCAGACAATGGGTCACCAAGCCAAGCGGATACGGAGACTATTTCTGTAATCGTTGTTCGTCGCCCTCAGATGGTCAGCGTCTCAATTTCCGGAGGCATAGCGACGTTGGTTTGGCAGTCATTTTCCGGCAAACATTACCAGCTCCAAACGAGCGTTGATCTCAACGGCTGGACTGACACAGGGGGCGTGGTCCAAGCCACATCGTCAACGGCGTCAACCACAGACGCGGTTGGAGCCAGTTCGACTCGCTTTTACCGCGTGGTGCAAGTCGATTAGACTAGCGGCGAACGCCCAGGAGCTTTGCAATGGCCCGCGCAATTGCAGCCGAACCAGGTGTGTCCGCGTGTACACACAACGTTTCGGCATCCAGTCGAAGAACTTTTCCGCTGACGCTTGTAATTTCATGTTGAGTCGCCAATAAGCTCGCGCGCTCGAGGATAGTCTTCAGTTCGGTGAGGACTGCGCCGGGCTCTGTTCGAGGCGCCAGCGTCCCATCGTCGTTATAGGCTCGGTCCGCGAAGGCTTCTCGCCAAACGGGGATGCGGGTAGCCTTGGCAACCTTTTCAACCAGACCTCCTGCTCGCGCGAAAATCTTCACTCCAGGCCACCATCGTGCCACGGCGGAAACGTAGGCGCCGGCGAGCACGCGATCAGTTTCCACGACATGATAGAGCGAACCATGCAGCTTGATGTGCCCAAGTCGGACTTGTTGCGCTTTTGCGACAGTCTGCAAAGCGTTCACCTGCTGGATCAGGATCAGCTCAAGGGCTGGTGGGAGTATTTCGATCGAGCCCCGTCCAAACCGTGACGCGACGCCTGGATGTGCTCCCAGATGGACACGATAACGTTTGGCCAAACGGACGCAGGTTTCCATGGAGCTCAGGCTCCCGGCGTGTCCCCCGCAAGCCACGTTAGCCGATGTGATCGAGCGCATGAGGGCGCGTGTCGTGGCCAACGGCTCGCCCTCGCCCAAGTCGCAATTCAAATCCAGTTTCACTGGACCAAATCGAAGCGCACGGTTTGCCCAGGGCGGCACTGCGCCAGCCACGAGATATCTTGTGCATCCAGCAAGCCAATTTTGGGATAACCGCCTACGGTGGGGCCATCGCGCATCGTGACGATTGGCTGCCCATTTTCAGGTGTCTGGATCGAACCGACGCGCACCGGCTCACTAATGATTTCGGTTTGACTTGGCTGAAGCCTGGGGCCGGCCAGCCGATATCCCACACGATCGCTTTGGCTGGTGACGGTCCAGCCGGTCTTAAAAAATGTTTCCTGATCGCTCTTTGTAAAACTCCCCCACTGAGGTCCTGGCCAGACACGGAACCGTGGTGGCTTGTTGTAATTGCGATGTTCGGGCCATGGCGCCGTCCGACCCGCGACACCGGGCGGAAGTTCAAATGAATGCTGGGAGTTTCGTGCCAGAACATCCGTTGCGACCAGGGTTCGTCCAATGCGGGCGCGTGGACAGGCGCTCCGGCTGTCGAGGATTGATTCGGCTTCGAATCCGCCTTCGACGGCGAGATAGGCCCAAAGGCCTGTGCGACTCTGCGGAAACTGCAAGATTTGTCCTTCCTTTAAATGCACCACTCGCCAGGTGCCAACGTTGCAAGTCAGGTCCGCCCCTGTAATAGCGATCCAGGCATCCTCCAGGACGGTGAATTTCACTCCTTGAAACTGGATTTCCAGGACGACCGCAGCCCCTGCATTGTCGAGCAACCGGTTGGCCCAGCGCGCGGCGTGGTCGTCCATCCAACCGCTGCACGGGACTCCAAAACGTCTCCACCCGAAGCGCCCGCGATCCTGCAAACTGACACCGAACCCGGGTGAATCGAGACGGAGGGTAGGGACGGTCATGAAGTCTCGATGGCGGCCGGGATAAACTTCACTCGATCGCCGGGCCGCAGTAAAAATACATTGGCCTCGTCTTCATGGTCCTCCTTGCGTGAAAGATCGAACAGCGATACCGCCGTGTGGCCGATGATGTTCCATCCACCAGGCGTCTCGAGAGGATAAATTCCGGTATGCTCGCCACCAATCGCGACGGAACCGGGGGGCACTCGCAGCCTTGGCGAGGCCAGCCGCGGCGTGCGCAGGCGCGTATCCAGATCGCCTAAATAAGGAAAACCTGGAGCGAACCCGAGGAAGTAAACTTTGTATTCCGGGTCGCTATGCAAGCGGCAAACGGTTTCGATGGTGAGATGATTGGTTTGCGCGACCCGCTCCAAATCAGGGCCGTTGTAAACGAGCGGGATTTCGTGAAGGGTCGCAGGAGGGACTTCTTTGGTCGCGGCTTGTTGCAGCCGGTTTAACAATTCCGGCATCATGTCCGCGATCTCCAGTTCCGCCTCCGGATCAAACTCCAAAAGCAAAGTCGTAAACGCGGGCGCAAATTCAACCATTCCTGGAGGCGGTCTGCTCTCCAGTTCTTGTATGAGCGCCCGACTGCGGCCAAACGCTTCATCACCGATGCGCTCCGCAAATCGAATCAGTACGGCATCGCGCCCGTAAAATTGCCACTCCATTCTGTCAATGTTCAGGACCCAAGCCCAATGGTCAAGCCCAGGATATTGCAAGCAAAGGATGCTCAGAAAATGAAGCACGTAATGAAAGCGTTGCTGCGAATGGACAAGCTGGACATCAAGCGCTTAAAGCAAGCTTTTGAGGGGAGATAAGAGAGCAGTTACTTTTAAGCAACTCAGCGTGAACGTTCCTGGGGGTTGTTACAAAGACTGCTGTCTTGTCGTTCGGACGCGCTGTTCCCCCTCACCCCAACCCTCTCCCTTGGCCAAGGGAGAGGGTTGGGGTGAGGGGGAACAGCGCGTGGAAAAGCAAACGTTGTCGGTCTGCATTTAACGGAAGAAGCTTCTTCTATCTATCAGCCCGCCGGGCTGGTGGAAGCTCCTATGCAGCCTCGACTTGGGCCAGCTTTGTGGCGGCGGCTTCCCAGGCGCTGGTTGTTTTGGATAAGGCTTCCAGGACGCTGGTCAGTTCGCGGTTGACTTCCATGGCCTTGCCGGGTTGCTGATACGTCTCTGGTTTCTCAAGCTCGGCCGTGAGTTCGGCTTGTTTGGTTTCGAGCCGCGCAATCTCTTTTTCCAGATGGTGGACCAGTTGTTGTTGCTGTTTGCGTTCCTTGGACCGGGCCTGGCGCTCCTCAGCTTGCATCCTTTTCTGCTCCTTCAGCTTTACGCTGGGGCGATTTTCGAAGTCGACTTTTACGGGCGCAGCGCGCCCGCCGGATGTTCCCGCGGTCAACCCTTGCCGAGCTGAACCAGCCGCACTCTTCTCGAGATAATATTGATAATCGCCGCTGTAATGAGTCAGACGTCCGGCATTGACATGCACGACGTGATTGGCCAGTGCCTTGATGAAATACACATCGTGGCTGATGAAAATCAGCGTGCCTTGAAATTGCTTCAAAGCCGTCACCAGGGCATCGATACTCGGCATGTCGAGATGCGTGGTCGGCTCGTCCATCAACAACAAGTTTGGCGGGTTAAGCAGCAGCTTCACGAGCGCCAACCGGCTCTTCTCCCCACCACTCAACACACTGACCCGTTTAAAAACATCGTCACCCCGAAAGAGAAAGCAGCCGAGCAAAGTCCGCACGAACTGTTCGGTGACAGCTTGCGGGGTGTCGAGGGCTTCCTCCAGGACGGTCCGCTCCGGACGCAGCATCTCAACCCGGTACTGGGAGTAATAACCCTCGCGTACATTGTGTCCCAAATCCCTCGAGCCGGACTGAAACTGCACCACTCCGGCCAGGATTTTAAGGAGAGTCGATTTTCCCGCTCCGTTGGGGCCGACCAGGACGGTGCGTTGGCCACGCTCGGCTTGAAAGTCGATTCCGCGATAAACTACGTTCTCGCCATAAGCATGATGAACGTTTTTGAGCGTAATCACCTTGAGCCCGCTCCGTTTCGGTTGCGGGAAAGAAAAACCGATCTGCTTCTCGTCATTGGCCGGCGCTTCGATTTTCTCCATGCGCTCGATTTGCTTGAGCTTGCTTTGCGCTTGTGAAGCTTTGGTAGCTTTGGCCCGGAAACGATCTGCGAACTCCTGGAGGCGGCCGATTTCCCGTTGCTGATTCTTGTAAGCGGCCAACTGTTGCTCCTCCTGCGCCTCGCGCTGGAGCACGTATTCGTCGTAGTTGCCGCGATAACGAATCAGGCGCGTCTGCCGAATCTCGACGATGCTTCCGACAAGCTGATTGAGAAATTCTCGATCGTGGGAAATTACCACCACCGCGCCGGGGTAAGCTTTCAGATATTCCTGGAACCAAAGCAAAGCTTCGAGATCCAAGTGGTTGGTCGGTTCGTCCAGCATCAATAAGTCCGGTTCCTGCACCAGCAACCGCGCAAGATGCGCTCGCATCACCCAGCCGCCGCTCAACTCGCGCGCCCGCCGTTGAAAATCCGATTCGCGAAAGCTCAGGCCCGCCAGAATCTTTTTCGCTTTGGCTTCGACCAAATAGCCGCCCAAATCCGCAAACCGGGTATGAAGATCGTCGTGATATTCGTGCACCTCCGGATGATCGTGGTCCCAGGCATGAATGAGCCGCTGCAATTTCGCAAATTCGGGTGTAATTGCCGTGGCCATCTCCAACACCGTCTCATCTCCGGCGGGGGCACTTTCCTGCGGCAGATAGCCGAGGGTTACATTTCGTTCCAGGGCAATTTTTCCTTCGTCCGGCGATTCGTTCCCAAGAATCAATGAAAACAAAGTCGTCTTGCCGGCGCCGTTTGGACCGACAAGCCCAATTCTATCCTGGCGATTGACCTGCAAAGAGGCCTCAGCGAACAACGTCCGTCCGCCAAAGCTCTTGCTCACTCCTGAAATGGACAACATATAAAGCCCACCATTGTGCTATCGAACCCCCTTCACTGCAAGATTTAAGCCAAGGCTTCCCTCTGTTTTAGCTGGGCGATTGTTCGCCCAAGTGCCTGCCTCACCGCAGCCATGAATCCCGATCGGTCGGGATCTCACGCCTCGGGCAAAAGGGGCGCCCAGCTAAAACAAAGGGCCTGAAATCATTTACTCAATCCAGCGGTGAGCTCGTTTGTCACCGCAATCACGTTCACATTGTCGAACACAGAGGTTGTCAGCTTCGAGTTGTTGCCCGAACTAACGCCGAGCCCGAGAAAGATTTTTCCCTTCATCTTGATCTCGGCCGCGCCGATCTCGCGCCAAGTAAGACCGTCAGCGGACTTGTAAGCGCGTATCCACTCGGCGTTTTTTACGAGGCGCAACCAGAAGGGCGCCGACTCGCTGCCCCCCCAGCCAATGCTGCTGTCTGACTGCGCGCGATGCTCGAATTCGATCCCGGAACCGGCCTTGAGGTAAAGAAAGGCATGGGGCGAATTCGGTTTGAGATTATCCCGGATCAATACTCCGGCTTTGGCGAGATGATGAGTCAGTTCGACATCAACGACTCGGGCGCGGATTTCACCGTCAGATTCCAACTTCTGATATAGGAAATGAAACTGGTCGTTCGAAGCCTTGTCAGTTTTGCCGGCCCCTTTGATCTTGCAACGATGGCCTTCAATGCGGGCATAGCCGGTCATTCCGACCGCGCCGATATCCTGCGAATTCCAGGGCGCGGGCAACAGTGACCGGCTGACCAACTCCAAGCCTTTGCCAACAGTCGCGAAATGATCGCGATGCACTTCGACAGATTTGCCATCTTCGCGACTTACGATTTGCACGGCCCCTTCGATTACTTCCAAATGCGTCGAGGAGGAGTCGACAGCCAGGAGAAATTCGGTTCCGCGCACCTTCGCTTCGGATTGCGGCGTTGAGATCGCCATTGGGCGGCCGGGCGGCTGAGGAGCGACCCGGGCGGTTATGGTGCCCATCATCAGTTCGAGGCGCTTGGCACCGGCTTCCTGGTCGAGTTTTAATTGGCTTCCCGGTTGCAGTTTCACCAGCGTGGCCTCGTTGAGATAACGGACGACAGCGCCGTTATCGCCGGAGGTTTTCAAGCGATCGCCCGATCTGAGGGCAAATCCTGTTTTGGCCACCTGGGCCTCGGCACCGCGCAGGACCGTGACACCCGGTCCGCTTGCCTCGATGATGGCGAGGGTGCGCGCCGAACCGAAAATCATGACGAAGGCGAGAACGGCTGCCAACACTGCGATGGCACCGAGCGCGCCGGCCCATTACCTGTGCGATAACCCAAAGATTGGCTGCAAAAGAGCCCGAATCTTTTCAGTCCAGCGCCCGCGCGTGGCAGGGGTGAGCCGATCGGCTTCCCTTAATTCGAGTGTCTCAAATTGCTGGACCGACTCGGCGGTTTGCTCGACGGCTTTGAGCGATTGCAGCGCCTGGATTAGGTTCGCGTCGAACGAAAACGATTCGAGGAGACGCCGCCGGTTCTCCGGCTGCTTGAGCGCCAAAGTCAGCTCGCGCAGTTCATCCTCACTGATGCTCTGGTCCTGCCACTTGAGCAGGAGTTCTTCGAGACGGCTCATAACCCAAGCTCACTCAATCGAAGCTTCTTCTCGACGCAGGAGGCCAGCGCCTGTCGTAAACGGAGCAGCGCCTTGATCACCGCGGCTGTGGATTGTTCCGCCACTTGCGCGATTCTCTCGAGCGAATAGCCATCATCGTATTTCAGCGCCAGCAAACGGCGGGACTTGGGCGGCAAGACCGCGACGCAATCATTGAGGGCCTGCTGACGGTCGCTTGTTTGTTCGAGGGCATTTTCTTCGAAGGCCAGATCGACGAACTCGAGAAATTCCAGCAAGGAACTATCTGCCACTACTTTGGCATTTCGCTGCTGTCTCCAGTATTGGAGGACGAGGTTCTTGGCGACTTTTCGGCACCATTTCGCAGGCTGATGAATCACCATCCCTTGCTGGACAGCATTGGCCAGCTTGAGCCATGTCTCCTGGAAAATGTCCTCCGCCGCTTGAGGATCGCGCACCAGGCCATAAATGAACGACATCAATCGCTGACGGTTGGCCAGAAACTCCGTCGTGATCTCTTTTGTCTTGTCGTCCATGAGTGCGATCAGTTTGCGGAGAGCAGCGTGCTTTCGATCAGCTTGAGGGAAAACGTCTGCCGTTGTTGTGCCGTAAAAGATTGAGGTGGTCCGTTGGTTCCTTGCCGTCCGCGTCCTCCGAAGCCGCCCGAGCGGGTCAAGGCCTGTTCGACACTGACCTCTGTAGGAAGACCGGAAGCGGGGTCGAGCCAGCAAATTCCTGAAATGCTGCCCTGGTTGAGCATCATCATCATGCCGCCTCGGCGTCCGCCACGGAAGTTGCCGCCGGGCGTCGAATTAGTGCCCTGTTCGCCGCCGATGCTGCCGGTGAATTCGATGCGCGCGCACTTTTTTCGCTCATGCTCCTGCCAGCCGCGAAAGAGATTGGTGCCCGAGACGACTATCGGCCGGCCGCCGCCACTGCTCATTTCGAATTGGACGGGCCAGGTATCGCCGACTCGAAACTCGCTTTGGGGGAGCGCACTGAGCGCGAGCATCTGTTTGAAATTGTCGAGCGCCCCGCCCTGCCTGGCCACAAGGCCACCGCCGCCGAACCCACGATTGCCGCCACCGAATCGATTGCCCGGCGCGGTGTTGTTGGTTCCCGGGCGATTGGCGCGCGCCAAAAAATCGTTCATTCCTTCTTCCGCGATGACCCTGTTACTGGCGTCAAGTAAATAACGGATGCGACCGCCGACAATTCGGGCGAGGGCCTCGGCTGCAGGATTTCCTCCGGTGCCGACGACGCGGTTTTGCGAGTCGTAAGTGAGCAAGGTGCGGCCCCCCATGGTTTCCTCGATTTCAATCGACAGTAGTTCGACCTCGAGCCCGCGTTTGCCGGCGGTTGGGGCGTTTGTCACGGTCACGGCGTATTCGTGGGCCAGCGTCGTTTGCTGTGCGCCGCCCCGGCCTCCGCGGCCCTGGCGGGAATCGGAGTTCTCCTTCATCTCCATGCGCATGACATAGCGGCCCCCCGTTTGCCAATTGACCTGGAGCGCTACCGGTGGATCGGAACGATTGCCGGTGATTTTGGCTTCCGCAGGTCGCGAGGAACGGCCAGTTGATTTACCGCACCCGCTTGTGAGCGCAACGACAGCAACGGCTGCGGACACAAAGAAAGCGTGCGATCTGGGTATCATCGATTCATTTGGTTAGTCGGCGGGCGCAGCGCAGTTCTTCGAAATATGCGCCAAAGTCGTCACGTTCCGGAGTCGGAAGCAGTCCGGACGCGCGCAAAACGGCGCGTCCGAACTGCGAGCTGAGACTTGTAGTTATTGGGTCTTCTTCTTTTTGCCGCCGCCGGAAGCTTTGGCCCACTTCTCTTTATCTTCGGCGCTCATGGCTGCGCGCTCGTCTTTGTCGAGTTTGCCGTCCTTGTTCTTGTCGTATTTCTCGATCAGTTCCTTGCGAGCCGCCTTTTGGTCATCGCCCTTGGCGGGTTTCGCATCGCCATCTGCACCCCGGGCGCTGAACACCACCGCGGCGCATAATCCCAACGTCACTGCCAATACTCTAAGCATAGTTGCCTTTCATTGTTGTATTTCTGTCGACCGAGTCCTATGCGCCTGCGGAATTTCCGCGGCGCATTTGTTTGAGACCGGGACGGCCTGCGGACCCGATGACTTCGGGTTCAACGGACCCATCATCATATGGACGATGCCGAGGGGGGCAAAACATGGACAAAATCGTGGCAAGCACCGGTCTGCCCGCAATCTGTGTGGGCTTCTGAGCGCCAAAAATGAACTACTTGGTGGCAGGTTTCTGAGGAGTAGCTTGGTTTTTGCCGGTGGCGGTTCCGATGTTGAGGGTCACCAATTCGAGGCTGCCATCGGCTGCTTCGCGGTAGGATCCACCAACGTAATCGCCGGCGGCTAGCGCGGTCAGGGAGGATGGTTTTCGGTCCTTATTGATTTTGCTCTCAGTGGTGAGGTGAAACATCCGCTGCTTTTTCCCCTGCATGGTGATCGTTTTGGCCGATTTATCGATGGAGGCAACGTTGCCGTGGAAGGGGAGAGTTCGGCCTTTCTTGTCGGGTTTGGGCGTCTCGGTGGACTGGTTCGTCTTGGCCGGTCCACCTACTATCGGCGCGGCGGCAAAAGCGCCAAAGAGTGGCAGAAGAAGTCCGACGAGTACGGCTGCAGCAAACTTTTTCATGGCTCGCAAACGCCGCTACTTATAGCGCGAGGCTGGGAGCGGTTGGCAAGCAGTTTCCGCTTGGGGACGGAGTTAAAGTGAATCTACGTCGATTGCTACGCGGATAATGAAGTTGCGGCGTGGGCGCTAGGACGCCTGGGGGAGGGTGATGATTTCCGCTTCGTGCTCGGGCGGACGTGTCACAATTGTGTACACTGGCACGCCGTGTTTGTAGACCAAGGCCGCAGGAAAAGGAGTCGGCGGGGTCGGTTCGAACTTGTGCAGAGCGATGATCAAGTTACGGCATTCCTGGCAGAGCCGATTGCAGATGGCCCGGTACCAGGAGTAAAAACCCATAAAGCCAGCCAGGCAGATGAGCGAGGCCAGCACCAGCGCCGTGAAGAATTTGACGACCCAGGGGGTCACGCTGTGAAAAAATTGGGGAACAAAGACGGCTGAATATGCGAGCCCGGAGATCGATAAACAGGCCAGCAGGCAGATAAGCCGGACCGCCGAACGGATGCATTTTTCATCCTGCTCGGCCTTGGTCAAACGAGCCATCAGGTCGCGGCATTCCTCGGAATCTTGTGAGCTGATAAGCTCTTTCAGGAACCGGGTCTGTTTTTCGCGTTCGCTCATACGTCAAAACTTGGATTAATAACCAGTTAACGGAGCTTTGGCCGTGCCAACCGAGCGTTGGAGGCAATTAATGCTTAGAGAAGGTGGCCATTTACGGCGGCCATTGTGCAGGTGGAATTGGTGCTGACAGCGCCATAATCGTAAGTTCCGTCGGCAGGGCAGGAGGGCTTCTGCCTTAAGTACTTATCGAGGCCAATCAGGTCTTCGTCACTGGGGACCGCGGCGTCACCTTTTCGCGCATCGCAAGCCCAGACAGTTTTTGCCGTATCGAGCCGGCGGAGGTTGGAAATACATGCCTTTTTCTGGCTATCGCTGCGTGCTGCCACAAAATTGGGCAGGGCCACCGTGGCGACCAAGCCAATCAATCCGACTACGATGAGGGTCTCGACGAAGGTAAAACCGGAGGCGGGGCTCGTAGTGGTTTTCATGCTTTAAAGAGCAATCGGACGATGGGAGCAAAGCATGATTGATTTTGAGCATAGGAGATTACAACTCGAAGATTACGTAATTCCCCTATTTCCTGAGCTCCGGAGTGACCGCAAGCGAAAGCTGCTTCCCGTCCCGAAGGACGATCACCTTCACGGCTTGACCGATTTTGGCGGCGTCGAGGGCGTAGGTGTAGTCGTAAATGTTTGCGATCTTTTGTGCTCCGAATTCGACGATCACATCGCCGCCTTGCAGTCCCGCCTTCTCGGCTGGGCTGCCGCCGCGCACCCCCGAAATTTTGACGCCTTTAACATCGCTCGTGTAATCGGGAATGGTGCCCAGGTAGGCGCGCAGGTTTTCACGGGACCCGGGTGCGCCTTCGGTTCGTGCGACCTTCAGGTAGTCCGGTGTTTCAGGAGTGCGAAGCAAATCTGTAATCAATCCGCGCGCGAAGAGTGTGATGCGCTGAAGACCGTCATAGTTGATCTTATCGGCGGTATCGGTGGGCCGGTGATAATCTTCGTGACTGCCCGTGAAGAAGCTGATGACCGGCACGTGCTGCGGGTAGAAGGAGGTTACATCGGTCGGCAGGTAGGGATCGTCCTGGAGCATGAGGTTGAATCCGGCAGAGACGTTGCGCTTTTCGATCAAGCGCCGCCAAATCGAGGATGAACCGACGCCTTGCAACGTCAGTTTGTCGTCATGCAACCGGCCAACCATATCGAAGTTGAGATACGAGATGATGTTGGTTAAGGGAACGACTGGGTGTTCGACAAAATAGGATGAGCCGATCAGGCCGACTTCTTCGCCCGACCACAAGGCGAAGATTACACCGCGCTTGAAGCCGGGATTAGCTGCGCGTTCTTGCGCCAGGGCGGCTGCCAATTCGAGGACGGCGGCTGCGCCAGAGGCGTTGTCATCCGCGCCGAAGTGGATCTTATGTTCCTCGCCTTTTCGCTCGAATGCTCCCACTTCACCGTGGCCAAGGTGATCGTAATGAGCGCCGACCAACACGAATTGTCCATCACCGGAAGCGACTGGGATCGCGCCCAGGACGTTGCGATCGGACTTCTTCACTTGCTCGACTGCGGCGGTGAGTTTTACCCGGACTGAGGGGAGCGCAAACGCTGACTCGGCGTGCGGGTCTTCTTTGTCCAGTTGCGATTGGACCGTCTTGAGGTTCTTCCCCGAGGGAGCGAGCAGGTCCTGAGCGACGTTGCTGCTCACGCTCATGGCTACGATCCCGGAACCAGCCAGGCTGCTGTCGAACGAAACAGAGGCCAGCTCACCGGGGTTGGGTGAATTCGGACCCGTTACAAAAAGGATGGCTTTGGCGCCATGCTCGCGCGCGAGCATCGCTTTGTAACGGAGTCCCGCATAGCGGTTGAGTTCCTGCCGGCGTTTGGGATCCGCGTCTTCGGGCACGTAACGCAGGGCGAGAACAACTTTGTTGCTGACATCAATGCCCGCGTAGGAGTCGTAGCCCGCGCCGGCTTTGCCTGGCGCGGATAGCCCATAACCTACAAATACAACGGGGGCGTCGACGTCCGAGTTGGCCGTGAACGAGAGGGGACGAAAATCGACGTCGACCGCCAGAGAAATCGGCGCCTGATTACTGAGGGAAATGGAGAAATGATTTTGGTTCGTCAATACGCGCACTCCGGCGGTGAATTCGAAATCCTGAAAAAAAGAATTAACGAAAGGGAGCGGCTTGATGCCGAAATGCTCGAAGTACTTGGCAATGTATTCCGAGGCGAGGCGCGCGCCTGGACTGCCGGTCATTCTGCCTTCCAGTTTTTCGGAGGCGAGATAGCCGACTTCTTTGCGGAGATCATCGACAGCGATTTCGCTGCGAAGCCCCTGCTCGAGGCTTTCGCCGGTGGCCGCCGTTCGATTTTCGCCAACCTGGAGAGAGGTCGACTGGCGTTCAGGAGCACCTTTGAGAGTGGCCAGGGCCGCTTCGTGGTTCCATTTGGCCATCCAGAGCTGCGTCTTGCCGTCGGACGTACGGCTCGAAGACCAGCAAAGCCGCTGGCCGTCGGGAGAAAAAACGGGGAGGCCGTCAAACCCGTCAGTGTAGGTCACGCGCACAGGCTCGCGCGTGCCGTCAGAATCGCAGATGTAGAGTTCGAAGTTCGAGAAACCGAGCTTGTTCGACGTGAAAATAAAATAACGTCCGGATGGATGGAAAAAGGGGGCCCAGGACATCGAGCCAAATCGCGTCAACTGGCGCACGTCTGAGCCGTCTGTTTTCATCGTATAAACGTCGGCCACCGCTCCATTTTCTTCGAACCGCCGCCAAATGATTCGCTGGCCGTCCGGGGAGAAAAACGGGCCGCCGTCGTATCCGCCGGTATAGGTGAGTCGTTTCTGCCCGGAACCGTCTGCGTTCATGATGTAAATCTCGCCGAAGTAGGAGGGATCGGTCTCGAAGCGCTTCTGTTGTTCGGCGGACAGTCTGTTGGCCGGATAAGCCGATCTGAGGGAGCAAAAGACAATTTGTTTTCCGTCGGGCGAATAGGAGGCCTCAGCATCATAGCCAGGAGCGTCAGTAAGCCGGCGCAAGTGTGTTCCATCGCGACGGGCCGAGAAGATGTCCATCTGTTCGTCGTAATCCCAGGAATAGCGGCGCTGTTTTCCGGAGGCGCGAAACTCGAGTTCGGTTTTTTGCCTGGCTTGAGCGGCAGGGTCCAGGTGGGTCGAGGCGAACAAGACCTCATCACTCCCCGGCCGAAAAAATGCGCAGGTGGTCTTGCCGATTCCAGGGGAGACCCGGTGCGTCTCTCCGGACTCAAAGTCGAGAATGTAAATCTGGTAAAATGGATTGTCGGCTTGCCGTTCGCTTTGAAAAATCAAGGACTTGCCATCGGGAGAGAAATAGCCCTCCCCGCTCCGTCGTCCTTCATAGGTGAGCTGCCGAATGTTGGCGAGGAATTGAGACTCGCGACCGGCATTTTCCTCAGTCGCGCCGGCGGCCAACCTGGGCAGCGCGGCGGAAACCAGCAAGCAAATCTGAACAATGCGATTCATTATCAGGAGTATAACAGATGATGGGATTTAACCGCAAAGAACTCAAAGATCTCAAAGAGCGAGCAAACCGCCAATGGACGCCAATAGAGGCGAAGGCTGACTTTGTTCGCCACTGAAACGGGGAGTTGATTTGTCGCCGGTTGAACCTAGAAGGAGAAGGGGTCAAGGAGAAGGAGAAGGGGTCGGTCAAGAGAGAAGGGGTCGGTCAATAGTATTGACAAGTCGCGGCAAAAGACCACTGTTTTTCGATGGCTCGCAAACTTCGTGTCCAATATCCTGGCGCCGTCTATCACGTCATGAGCCGGGGCAATCATCGCGGGCGCATTGTGCGAAACGATTCCGATCGGCAGCTTTTTCTTAAGACTCTCGGCGAAGCCTGTCAGAAAGGAAATTTTCAGGTGCATGCATTTTGTTTGATGAGCAACCATTTTCATCTGGTGGTTGAAACCCCTGAAGGAAACCTCGTTGCTGGCATGAAATGGTTCCTGAGCACCTACACAGCCCGTCACAACCGCAGGCACAAGCTCTTTGGACATCTGTTCAGCGGCCGCTACAAAGCACTGATGGTGGACGCGAAGACTCCTGGGTATCTGCGCGCTGTCTGCGAGTATGTGCATTTAAACCCGGTTCGCGCGAAAGTTCTCCAACCCCAGCAGCCACTCAGTGAGTTTCAATGGAGCAGCTATCCAGCCTACCTCAAAACTCCCTCCCAACGCCCTGCCTGGTTGCGCGTGGATCGAGTTCTGGGAGAGTTGCGCATCTCGAAAGATAGCGAGGCTGGACGCCGGCGATTTTCGGAGGTCCTCGAGGAACGCCGTGCCATGGACAAGCCGGCAGACTATAATCCCTTGCGACGCGGTTGGTGCGTTGGCGACGCCCAATTCAGGGAAGAACTGCTGGCCCAAATGGAAGAACGCCGAGGCAAATGGAATTACGGCCAGGAATTGCGCGAGAGTTCTGAGCAGAAAGCGGAGCGTCTGGTCAAAGCGGCATTACGGCAGGTTGGTTGGAAGGAGTCCGACCTCCCGAAACGACCGAAAGGAGACCAGGTGAAAGTGAAAATCGCTTTGCAATTGCGCGAACAATCGGTCATGACCATGGAATGGGTTGCCAATCGTCTTCAGATGGGAACCCGCACTCATCTGAACCATCTTCTTTACTGGCATCGAAGAGGCGAACGTCCAAATCAAACCAAGACTTGACAATACTATTGACCGACCCCTTTACGACCCCTTTATTGCCGATTACTGGCTTGAGATTCTCCCTCGATTCCTGACGGGAGAGGAGATAGTAGAGTTATATGTGACGATTCGCGACGAGTCAGAACGCCTGGAGTTCGAATGGCGTAAGGAATTCGAGAAGGCATTCGCCCAATACGCTCACCTATTGCCACCGATTCAGAGTGAATGATGCTAACCCACGAGCCTAAACATGCGGTGCAGCGAACCCGGCCATCGCGCTGCGGTCGCAATCCACGCCTCCCGCGGGCCAGGTCGCTGAGCTTGGGTCGTTAGCTGCCATCGACTATGCTTTGCGCCAAGTGTCATCAGAGAGAGGCGACGATCCACTTCAGGACGGTGGTGGATGGTGAGGAGGAGGAGACCGTTCACCTTTGTCCGGACTGCGCTCCACCAGCCGGATTCGATTTGGACAAGCTAGATCTGAAGAAGATTGAGGCGCTGTCGGTTATCGGGAAGACGTGCGAGTTTTGCGGCAGAGATGCGTTCTCTGGACAGATCAGTGCGAAGGGCGGCGCGATTTATTGGTGCTTCGATTGCGGACTGGAATTTGGACGCATTCTCTCGGATTTAGTCCTCACTGAGCGGCCGGATTTGTTGCAGCGGAGCAAGGAAGAGAGTTCCTTTTTATCCTTTTGCAGCGACCCAGGACTTCAGGCATGGTCAGAAGCAGCCAGCGCCAGAGCAGTGCAGACATTGAAAGAGAGGAGACGACAAGATGGTCGTGACAAAGGCAGCTAACCATGCGCTGCAGCCAACGCCGGGGAGCGACTTCAGTTCCGCTACGCGGTTCACCGCTATTGGCCCGGCGTGGCCGAGCTTGGGTCGTTAGGCCGTGTCACACGCTCGGCCAAAAAGCACGCCATGAAAATAC
>Ga0137394_10001578_pt1 | contig 16728 bp, 14 predicted proteins | sample czobulk116metaG_FD_108278 | JGI IMG/M metagenome (GOLD analysis project Ga0137394, IMG submission 108278) | Vadose zone soil microbial communities from Angelo Coast Range Reserve, California, USA - czobulk1.16 metaG | ecosystem: Environmental > Terrestrial > Soil > Vadose zone | place: USA...
GCCTCCTAGAGAAATCCCAGCCTTTGATAGGCGGCGCCGAGCATCGCGTCGGTGGCGCTCGGCGCCTGTCCCAGCCAGCGGTCGAGAACCGTGGCGTAGAGGCTGCGGAAGTCCACGGTGAACTTCAGGTTCCCGTTCTTGTCGAGGCTCGCGAGGTCCGGGTAGTCGCCGTAGATGCCGCCCTTGACGGCGCGCCCGACGCAGAACGAGAGGCCCGCGGTGCCGTGGTCGGTGCCGCCCTTGTTCTCCGCGACCCGCCGCCCGAACTCGCTCCAGGTGAGGATCATCACGCGATCCTGGGCGTTCCCCTCGGCGGTCTGGACGCTCGCGAGATCCTCGTAGAAGGCGCTGATCGATCCGCCCAGGGCCCGCATCAGATTGGGATGGTCCGCGGTCTGGTTGCTGTGCGTGTCCCAGCCGCCCAGGCGCGTGAAGAAGACCTCGGTGGGCAGGCCCGCGGCGAGCATCTGCGCGATCAGCTTGAACTGGTTCGAGAGGTTGGCGGAGAGATTGCCTCCGCCGGTGCGCTTGATCGGGTAGTCGGCGTCTCCGGGATAGAGCACCGAGGGCGTCCGCGCCGGAAGGTTCCCGTCGGTGCCGAACCCGTTCTGCGCGTCGAGGAAGAGCTTCCCGGAGATGGCTGCCGCGGCGTAGTCCGGAGCCGAGGGCGCGTCCGAGGTGGTCGAGGTGACCGCCGCGGCGAAGCCGTCCTCGAGCAGCTGCGGGCTGTAGGGCGCGCCCACCCGGCCGGAGCGCAGCAGCGACGGATAGACGAACCCGCTCGCGCTGGTGATGGAAACGAAGCTGCGAGTCGATCCCCGCAGCATCAGCGGCCGGTCGGAGGTGACGGTGAGCCCGCGCAGCACGTCGCCGCGGGTGTCGAAGGCGCGGTCCGCGAATCGGCCCAGCCAGCCGGTGCCGCCGGGCTGGGCGGCCCCTTGTCCCCACAGGTCGATGGAGACGAAGTGCGAGAGGTTCGGGTTGTTCATCCCGATGCCGGGGATCCACGCGACTCTCCCCAGAGCGTCCAGCTCGTCCATTCCGGTGAAGTCGGCGTTGAGCCCGGCGCCGTTCGGCAACGGCGAAGCATGGTCCGTGGCGATCGCCAGGGTCGGACGCTTCGATTCGTAGGCCGCCCGGTTCGCGCCCGACAGCGGCGGCATCATGTTGAGCCAGTCGTTCCCCCCGTCGATGTCCACGACCACGAGGATCGGCTTCATCGGGATCGCGATTGGCGGAGTGCCGGGTCCGTCGCCGCCGCCGCTGCTCATCGACTTGCAGCCGGCCGCCGCCAGGACGCCCGTCGCTCCCACTGACTTCAGGAATCTCCGTCGCGTGAGGATCATGGCGGTCTCCTTAGTAGAGCTGTCCTGCCGGCGAGCAGAGGACGAGGTAGGCGAGCTGGCGCGCGTTGTTCTGCGCGTCGGACGCCTTCCAGTCGAAGCTCGAGGGCCAGAGGGACTGCAGCCACGCGGCGCCCAATGCCGCGGGGAAGGGCGCTGGCTGGAGCAGCGCGACCAGCCGATCGAGGACCGCCTGCGCACTCGCCGGCGGCGTCGGGAACCAGCGCGCGACGTCGCCGGGAAAGAGGCGATAGGCGACCGACGGCGTGCCGGTGCTCGACTGCTCCGCGAGCGCTACCGCCGCCGCGATGCGCGTCCGGTACCGGACGGTGCCGCTGTTCAGCCAGGCATCGTCCTCGCTCCATCCATTGGGCCCGTTCGGGTCGAGCAGCTTCATTCCGGCCTGATCGAAGGAAGCGGTGACCAGCGCCCAGGCCGGAAAACCCTTCGGCGACTGCGCATCCGCCGTCGCCAGGTCGTAGCCGAGGGCCCGCGCCGCGCGCACGGACCAGGAGACCGGGCCCTCCACCAGCGCGAACCGGCTGGCCGGATCGAAGAAGAAGCGCGACTTGAGCAGCGTCTTCATCACCGCGCGCAGGTTGAACTGGCTCGACTGGATCATCGCGGCCACGTCCGAGAGATCCTGCGAGGAGAAGCGCGCGGTGACGAAGTGGACCAGCAGGCGCTTGGCCAGGAACGTGGCGCACTGGGGGCCGCGGCTGGTGGCGATGGAGCGCAGCGCGTCCTCGCCCGGTGCCATCCCCGAGGGTGGTGCTCTCAGGTCGAAGGTGCGATCGAGGAAGGTGATGGTGCCGCTGCCGTGCATCGACGGCAGCGTCGCGCGCTGCTGCAGGTTCCAGACGTAGGGATCGGGATTTGCGGTTCCGTCGTAGACCCGGAAGGTCCCGCTGCCCACCACCTTGTTCGACGGGTCCGTCGGATCGGTCGAGACCTGCGCGGAAGAGACGGTGAAGCTCCACCCGGAGAGCGCCCGCGCGAGCTGGGTGATGTCGGTCTGGCTGTAGCCGTTGTCGGCGCCCAGGCTGTAGAGCTCCATCACCTCGCGCGCGTAGTTCTCGTTCGGGACGCTGGTGCCGGCGGCATTGTTCTGGACCGAGTCCAGCCAGATGGCCATCGCCGGATCCTTTGAGACGAGCACGAGCAGGTCGTCGAAGCGGTCGAGGCCGTGCGCGCGCAAGGTGGCGTGCTGCTGCAGCATCAGCGCGGCGTTGTTGACCTTGTGCCAGCCGGTGGCGAAGAGGTTGTGCCAGAAGAGGGCCATCCGCTCCGCGAAGGCATAGGGAGCGTACTGCATGCGGAAGGCGAGACAGGCCTGCGACCGGCTGAAGTTGTTGCGCCAGGCGTCGGCGACCTCCACGCGGTACGGATGAGGTCCCGGCTCGACCGGAAGGCTGACCGACCCGGCCGTCGCGCTGGCGGTCCGGGCAGGCTCGGCCACGGGATCGGCGCGCGTTCCGAGGACGTCGGTGAACAGCGTCTGATCGAGGCCGGTCCCGTCCACCCAGGCGTCGATCGCCGCTGCCGGCGCCTGGCTCGCGAGCTGCGCGGCGGCCTCCGGAGACAGACCGAAGCCTGCCCGGCGAGCGAAGTGCCGCGCGTCGTCCGAGGTCCATGTGCTCACTGGAGTCAGATCCGCCATCGGGTCCTCCTCGGGCTAGAACTGCGCGGACTGGTCGATCCAGGCAGTGATGGTCGTCACGGTGGCCTGGCAAAGGTCGGGCAAGCCGTACGGCATGCGCGCGCCGTACCCGGACCCGCCCGGCTGGTCCTTGGTGATCTTCTCTACCAGCCAGGAGTGGAGCGGGTCGCCGGGCGTGACCCGGTGCGGGAACGTCGCGGGGGCGCTCGCGGGCGCCGCCCGGGTCATGTCGCCGTAGACGTCCTGCTCGGTGCGCGGCGGATCGGTCGACCAGGCCACGTGGCCCGTGGGGGCGTTTCCGCCGTGGCAGGTCCCGGTCCGCGATCCGCAGCTCTGCTGCAAGGCGGGGAGGATGTCGCGCCGGAAGGTCGGCGTGCTCACGGCGACGGGGATCGGGCACGTGGTCTCGCCGATCCCCGGGCCGCCACAGGCAGCCGCGAGCACGAGAAGGATGGACGAGCGTCGCACGGGTCGGGCCCCTCCTCGACCTCACCTCGCCGAAAAGCACCTAGCACGACCTTCCACCTCCCCGCGATGTAGTTGCTCCCGCACCAGGGACACGAAGGTCGGATCGAGCGACAATGTCCGCGTGCCCGGAACTTTCGACGCACTCGCGTTCGTCGCGCGGCAGGGGGTCGTCCTCGCTTCCGGGATGGGTCCGGTGCCCAATCTCGCGGAAGCCGTTGCCGGCCAGCCGATCCGCGGGAGCTGGTGGGGCCATCCGAAAGGCTCGGAGATCTTTCGCGCGCTCGGGGCCGTCCAGGAATCGCCCGACGTGCTCTGCTTCCGGCTCGTCCAAGGCAAAATCACCTTCGTGCACAAGAGGCTGTGGCCGGCGCTGGTCCGCCTGGCCCAGTCGCTGGGCAAGGATCGCCTGACCGCGATCCGCCAGGAGCACACGGAGACCGGCGCGCACCGCAACGTCCGCACCGCCTTTCCCAAGTGGGTCCCGAAGGAAGTGAACGCCGCCGCGAAGGCGCTCTCCGAGCCCGAGGCCCGCGCGCAGCTCGGCGCGTGGGCCGCGGAGGCCCGGCGACGCTAACTGCTCCTGCTCGCCGCCTATGCCGGCCCGTACCATGGCCGACGTACGGTGCGGGTCGTGAACGACTCGGAGAAGGACGGCATCGTTGTCGGAAACGCGTACACCGTGCTTCCGGACGACATCCGGGCGCGCCGGCCTCCGCCGCCGTTGCAACAGGGCTGCAAAAATACACGTAACACGCTCCGCTCATGGTCGGATCCGCGGCCTCCCCAATCAATCGCCGCGCGACGTTTTTCGAAATCTGCCATCCTAAGCAAAAGGCAGCTTCACGGGGGCGCGTGTCGCGAGGTCTGATCGATGGGAATTCCTGTAGCGCAGATGGCAGCGGTGACCCGGTACGTGCTGAAGCAGCGCCTGCGAGGGCAGGAGCGCTACCCGCTCGTGCTGATGCTGGAGCCGCTCTTCCGCTGCAATCTCTCCTGCACCGGGTGCGGCAAGATCCAGTACCCGGTCTCGCTGCTCAAGAAGAACCTCTCCGTCGAGGAGTGTGTCCGCGCATCCGACGAGTGCGGGGCGCCCGTCGTCAGTATCGCCGGCGGGGAGCCGCTGCTGCATCCCCAGATCGCCGACATCGCGAATGAGCTCGTCGCGCGCCGTCGCTTCGTCTATCTCTGTACCAACGCGCTGCTCCTGGAGAAGAAGCTCGATTCGTTCAGTCCCAGCAAGTACTTGAGCTTCAGCGTCCACCTCGACGGCCCGCGCGAGGAGCACGACTTCTCCGTCTGCCGCGAGGGCGGCTACGAAGACGCGGTCAAGGCCATCCGCGCCGCCCTCTCCCGCGGCTTCCGCGTCACCACCAACACCACGCTGTTCGAGGGAGCCAATCCCGAGCGGATGCGCCGGTTCTTCGACGACGTGATGGAGCTCGGCGTCGAGGGGATGATGATCTCGCCCGGCTATTCCTACGAGAAGGCGCCGGATCAGGACCACTTCCTCCGCCGCGAGCGGGCTCATCGCCTCTTCTCCCGGATGCTGGAGTCACCCAAGCGCGGCTGGCGCTTCAACCAGTCGCCGCTCTTCCTGCAGTTCTTGATGGGCAAGCGCGACTTCGAGTGCACGCCCTGGGGCAATCCCACCTACAACCTCTTCGGCTGGCAGCGGCCCTGCTATCTGCTCCAGGACGGCTACGTGAAGACGTTCCGGGAGCTGATGGAGGACACCGACTGGTCGCGGTACGGGCGCAAGAGCGGCAACCCGCGCTGCCAGGACTGCATGGTGCACTGCGGATTCGAGCCCAGCGCGGTCCGCGCCGCCTTCGAATCGCCGCGCACGATGGGAGCGACCTTCGCGGCCATGGTGACGGGCCGGCTATGACCGATCCGCGTCTGGCGGAGCTGGTGGAGCGGGCGTTCGACTATCGCGGGTACGTCACGCTCCGGCGCAGCGACGGCTCGTCGCTGGTGGGCTTCGTGTACGACCGCGACGCCGGGCATCTCGAGCTCTTCGACGAGTCGGCCACGCGGCGCGTGCGCGTGGCCCTGTCCGAGATCGCGGGGATCGACTTCACCGGCGAGGACTCCGCCCTGAGATCGCAACAGATGTGGGAACGGCGCAAGGGCCGACTCGAGCCCCGGGACACGCCCACCGGCTGGGAGGAGCAACGGCCGATCCTGCTCCTGGTCGCCATCGACCGCGAGCTGCGCAGCGCGGCGCAGGCCCTGGGGCTGACGCGCCGCGGAAATCGCGCGACTGGCCGTCGATCCGGCAGCGATTTCGTCGCGCTCTCCGTCGGCATCGGGGGAGGCGCGCGGGCAGCGATCGCCGCCGAGCAGCCCCGCGCGGTGGTGAGCTGCGGCTTCTGTGGCGGAATCGATCAGGTGCTGTCGCCCGGCGACCTGATTCTCGCCACCGCGGTGCGCGACGAGAGCGGCCAGGTCGTCGAAACGCCCGAATCCCTGCGGACCGCCGCGGCCCGCGGCTTGCAAGGCATGCGTTTCTTTGAAGGCGATCTCGCCTGCACCAGCTCGGTCGCCGCCACGCCGGCGGAAAAGCGGGCGCTGGCGAGACCGGGAACGCTGGCGGTGGACATGGAGAGCTTTACGGTCGCGCGTGCGGCTGCCGATGTTGGAATTCCGTGGCTTGCGCTTCGTGCGGTCATCGATCCGCTCGAATCGTCGCTGCCGGCCTTCACGCGGGAGACGCACGGCAGCCACCTCGGGCCCGCCTTGAGATACGCGGCGTCTGGCCCGCGCGCGATCATCGACCTGATCCGATTGTCGCGCGACGCACGACGCGCCGCATCCTCGCTGGAGGCGGGATTGCAGCGGCTGGGAGCGGCGATCGCGTCCGAGGAGACCCGCCCGTGAACGCCCTGGTGACCGGCGCCAGCGGCTTCATCGGCGGCGCGGTCGCGCGCGCTCTTTTGCGCCATGGAGCGCAGGTCCGCGTGCTCTTGCGCCAGGGCGCGGCGCCGAACCTGCCGGAGGCAAGCGAAGTGGAGATCGCGCGCGGCGACCTGCGCGACGCGCAGGCCGTGTGCGCCGCGGCCCGTGGCTGCGATGCCGTGTTCCACGTGGGCGCGCTCTACTCCTTCGCGGCGCCGGAGAACGAGGTGCTCGCCGTCAACGTGGGCGGGACCCGCAACGTGATCGCGGCGGTCCGATCCACTGGCGCGCGCCTCATCTATACGTCCAGCATCGCGACCATCGGGGGCATGCACAACGGCCTCCTCCCCGACGAGAGATCGATGCCGACCGGACCACCCCCCGGCCCGTACAAGCGCAGCAAGTGGGAAGCGGAGGCCCTGGTCCGCGAGGAGGCGGAGCGTGGCCTCGACGCCGTGATCGTCAATCCCACCTTCCCGGTAGGGGCGGGCGACATCAAGCCGACCCCGACCGGAGCGCTGATCCGGGACTTCCTCGAAGGCCGGATGCCTGCGTACGTGGACACCGGAATGAACGTGGTGGACGTGGACGACGTAGCCGAAGGCCAGCTCCTCGCCCTGCAGCGGGGAGAGCGCGGCGAGCGCTACATCCTGGGGCACGCGAACCTGACCATGCGCGACCTCCTCGAGGAGCTGGCCGCGATCACCGGACGCAAGGCCCCGCGGATCCGCATGCCGCACTGGATCGCCCTGGGCCTGGCGCACGCCGACGGGTTCGTGTCCGGCCGGATCCTGGGCCGGACGCCGCGCATCCCGCTGGAGGGCGTGCGCACCGCGCGGGAGGTCATGTTCGCCAGCTCCGCCCGGGCCGTCCGCGTGCTGGGCTTCCGGCAGACGCCGGTGCGGGAGGCGCTCACCAAGGCCGTGCGCTGGTTCGAAGAGCGCGCGCCGGGCTCGCAGAGGAGGGTCTCGTGATCGGCAGCGAGAGCAGGCTCGGGGACGCGGCCCTGGATGTCGTCATCGAGCGGTCGCAAGGGTGGTTCGCGCGCGAGCAGTACGCGGACGGCTACTGGTGGGCGGAGCTGGAGTCCAACGCGACCATGGACGCCGAGTACCTCCTGCTCACGCATTTCCTCGGGGCCCGCGACGAGGAGCGCTGGCGCGGCGTCGCGCAGGACATCCGCAACTACCAGCGGGACGACGGGAGCTGGGCGATGTACCACGGCGCTCCCGGCGACCTCTCCACCACCGTCGAGTGCTACTTCGCGCTCAAGCTGGCGGGAGACCCGGCCGACGCGCCCCACCTGAGCCGCGCGCGGGAGTTCATCCGCGCGCGCGGCGGGATCGGGCGGGCGCGGACGTTCACACGGATCTGGCTGGCGCTCTTCGGCCAGTGGAGCTGGGACGAGCTGCCCGCCATGCCGCCCGAGTTGGTGCTGCTGCCGCCTTCGGCTCCCTTCAGCATCTACCAGTTCTCTTCCTGGGCGCGCGGCACCATCGTGCCGCTCCTGCTCCTGATGGACGACAGGCCGGTGCGCGCGGTGCCGGAGGCGGCGCGCCTCGACGAGCTCCACGTCGCGAGCGTGGACCCCCGGGCGCCGCGCGATGCGCTCGATCGGCTCTTCTTCGGGCTCGACCGCGTGCTGCGCTGGTACAACCGCCTGGCGATCCGCCCGTTGCGCCAGCGCGCGCGCAAGGCAGCGGAGCGCTGGATCGTGGCGCACCAGGAGGCGGACGGGAGCTGGGGCGGAATCCAGCCGCCCTGGGTCTATTCGCTGATGGCGCTGCACACGCTGGGCTATTCGCTCGAGCACCCCGTCATCCGCAAGGGCCTGGAAGGCATGCACGGGCGCTGGACGCTCCGTCGCGACGACGGCAGCCTGCGCGTGCAGGCGTGCCTCTCGCCGGTCTGGGATACCGGGCTCGCGCTCCTCGCGCTGCTCGAGTCGGGCGCGCAGCCGTCCGACGTCATGGTCCAGCGCGCGGCGCGCTGGCTGCTGCAGGAGGAGATCCGCGTCCCAGGCGACTGGTCCGTGCACGTCCCCGGCGTCGAGCCGAGCGGCTGGGCTTTCGAGTTCGAGAACGACCTCTATCCGGACGTGGACGACAGCGCCGTGGTGATGCTGGCGCTGCACAAGGCCGGCGCTCTCGATCCGGAGACCCGGAAGCGCGCGCTGGCCTGGGTCCTGGCGATGCAGAGCCGCAACGGCGGGTGGGCCGCGTTCGACAAGGACAACACCTCGCGGCTCCCGGCGCTGCTTCCATTCAGCGACTTCGGCGAGATGATCGATCCGCCGAGCGCCGACGTCACCGCGCACGTGGTCGAGATGCTCGGCGCGCTCGGCGTGCCCAGCGGCCATCCGGCGCAGGCCCGCGGGCTGCGCTACCTGTACGCGAAGCAGGAAAAGGAAGGCTCCTGGTTCGGCCGCTGGGGCGTGAACCACGTGTACGGCCTGGGAGCGGTGCTGCCCGCGCTGGCTGCCGCGGGCGAGCCGATGGACAGCCTGGCCGTCCGCCGCGCCGTCCGCTGGCTGGCCGAACGGCAGAACGCCGACGGCGGTTGGGGAGAGACCTGCGCCTCCTACGTGGACGCGCAGGCGCGCGGCCGCGGCGAGAGCACGCCCTCGCAGACCGCGTGGGCCCTGCTCGGGTTGATCGCCGCGGGGCGCGCGGATTCTCCTCCGGCGTACCGGGGAGTCCGTTTCCTGATCGATCACCAGCGGTCCGACGGCGCCTGGGACGAAGACTCGTTCACCGGCTGCGGCTTTCCCGGCTACGGGATCGGCGAGGAGGAGGGCGCCCGGATCACCGAAGGCCGCGAGTTGGCAGCCGGTTTCATGATCAGATACCACCTGTACCGCAATTGCTTTCCGCTGCTCGCGCTCGGCCGCTATCGCGACGCGCTGCAGCCCGCAGCCCGCGCAGTCCCGGACCAAGGAGAGGATGCATGCGATCGCCGGAGTTCTATCAGCGCCATCTCGATGCGGTGAGCCGGAGCTTCGCGCTCTGCATCCCGCAGCTGGAGCCGCCGTTCCGGGACCAGGTGGCGCTCGCCTACCTGCTCTTCCGCGTGCTGGACACCGTCGAGGACGCGGCCTTTTCCGACAAGCTGCTGCAGCAGCGCCAGTTCAACACCTTCCGGCAATTCCTCGCCCGGCCGCCCACCCCTGCGCAAGTGGAGAGCTTCCGCGCCTCATTTCCTGCCAGCATCACCGAGGGTGAGCGCGCCCTGCTCGCGGACGCCGGCCCGTTCTTCGAGGACGGCCACCAGCTTCCCGCCGAAGCCCGGGCGGCGATGTTCGGCGCCATCGATCGGATGGCGCAGGGAATGGCGGGCTACACCCGGCGCCCGCAGCCCATGCGGCTGCTCGATCTGGAGGACGTGACCCGGTACTGCTGCATCGTCGCGGGCCTGGTCGGCGAGATGCTCACGCGCCTCTGGGCGCTGGGCGGCGAGCCCCCGCCGCGCATGCTCTCCGCCTACCAGTTCGGCCTGTTCTTGCAAAAGGTGAACATCCTCAAGGACCAGGCCGAGGACGAGGCCGTGGGACGCTTCCTGGTGCCCGACCGCAGGCAGATCCTCGCTAGCCTGCGAGCCGACGCGGCAGGAGCGCTCTCGTACTTGACGTCGCTTCCCAACTCCGAGCGGGGATACCGGATCTTCTGCGCCTGGTCGCTGATGCTCGGCGCCTCCGCGTTGTCCCTGATGGACGGTCCCCGGGAGAGCCACCGCGCCCAGACGCTGGGACTCCTCGGACGCACGGTGGAAATCGCCCAGGACGACGAGGCGTTGCGCCGCCAGTTCGCCGAGCTGATGCCGAAGCTACCCGAGCTGCGGCCGCTGCTGCCGGTGGACAAGCCGGAGTCGACCGAGTGGTTCGTGCGAACCCTGTCGGCGCCGCTGCGGGAGATCGATCTCGTCCAGCTGGGCGCGCTCGGCGCCGCACCGACCGCGGCCGCCGTGAATCAATAAAGGTGTCCATTAATAGGGGTATCCGATCTCGATGTACACCTTCCATCCCTCACCGCCGGCGCCCACGTCGATCCGGCCGACCACGTTGGGGCGGACCCAGGCGCGGAAGCCCACGCCCCCGGCTACCCGCGGGTGCGAGAACAGCTCATGCAAGGGCCCGTAGACCTGTCCCACGGCGATGAACGGATCGATCCGCCAATCGGCGGTGACGCCGTAGATGTGCGTCTGGAAGACGCGGCTCCGCTGCTCGATCTCGATCGTCCAGGCGCCGCGGTCGATGAAGCGATCCTCGGTGAAGCCCCGCATCAGGTAAGCGCCTCCGAGCGTGCCCTGATCGTAGAAGGGCGCTTCGGAGGTGCTCACCGCCGTCCAGTCCAGTCGGAACGCCGTGCCGGTCCATCCGGCCTCCGGCAAGAGGCCCCTGAATCGGACGCGTCCCCGCAGGAACGTGGGCGAGCCGGCGAGGCCTTCCACCACGCCGAAGGCCGCATCGGCGTAGATGCCCCGCTCGGAGTTCTCGCCGTTCGGGCGGCTGTCGTAGCGCAGGTCGATGCTCTGCCCGAGCGTGGTCGCCCCGTTCATGCCAGGAACGTCGGGAAAGACGTGCGGGCTGATGGGCAGGCCCGGGACCCCCAGCGGCTGCACTTCGTCGCGGTGGAAGAGGAGGGTAGCGCCGGCATTCCAGGCGTCCGCGAAATTCAGGCCGTAGCGGGCGGAAGCGTGGCCGCGGACGCGCGTGTAGCTGGTCTCGTTCTCCTCGGGAGTGTCGGGCCCGATTCCGAAGAAACGGTAGAAGACGCTGCGCTGCCACCGCAGCTCGACCTCGGTGGTCAGGAACCCCGGGTTACGCGGGAGATCCTTCCACTGGATCAGCAGTCCGGAGTTGATCCGGGTGCTCGCGGAGGCGACCACCGTGACGGTCTCCACGTCGGATGGGTAGTGGAACCAGCGGAGCGTGGCCGTCCCGTGGATCACGTCGTTCCAGGTGAGGCTCGGCGCGATGATCGACTCGGTCCTCTGGTTCTCGTCGCACACGCGGAGGAAGACCGGCATGACCCCGAACGTGCTGCCCTCGTTGGGCAGCGTGGAGTAGACGGGGAGGGGGATGAGGCGGGTCGCAAGGCCGCCGGGGCAGCCTGGGCCGGATGCGGCCGACGCCGTGGTGGCAAGCAGACAGCCCGCGATTGCGACCGTCAGGGCTGGTCTCATCGTGGACCGCCTCCCGGCGATGTCCGGAGAGCGTGCTGACCATGGCCGAAGCCCTCTCCCGCGAAAGTCTTCCGCCGTTCGCCGTCATCGCGCGCGAGTGGCTCTTGCCCTCGCGGACGATGAAGCGCCGCCTGTGGCCGCCCGCGGTCGGCCTCCTGTACATCGCCTGCGTCGGTCTTCTGGGCGGCTTGCGGGCGGATCACGTGCTTGTGGGCTCGCTCGGGCTGCTCGACCTGTATAACGAACGTTCGCGCCTCTTCCTACGGCAGTTCTTCCCCTTCATCGCCACCGGGGCCGTCTACGACTCCATGCGCTACTTCTACTGGCCTGCAATCGAGGGACGCGTCCACGTGGCGGGCCCGTATGTCTTCGAGCGGACCTGGTTCGGCATCGGGGCGCTCACGCCCAACGAGTGGTTCGCCGAGCATCACTGGGAAGCCCTTGACCTGGCCTGCGGGTTCGCCTACCTGGTCTTCGTCGGAGAATACCTGGCGCTGGCGTTCTTCCTCTTCTTCCGCCGCCACCAAGGACTCTTGAAGAAGTTCGCGATCGCGTTCTTCGTCGTCAACCTGTTCGGGTTCATCACGTACTTCGTCTACCCGGTTGCACCGCCCTGGTACGTGACCCTGCACGGCCTCGGGCCGGCCCAGCTCGGAATCCAGCCCCACGCAGCCGCGGCGGCCCGCTTCGATCAGCTCCTCGGCACGCACTTCTTCGACGAGCTCTACGGCCGTGGGATCGACGTCTACGGCGCATACCCGTCGTTGCACGTCGCCTATCCCTTGATGGTGGTCTGGGCGACCTACCGCGTCCGCGAGCTGCGCTGGGTGCGCGGTCCCGCCATCGGCTTCTTCCTGCTCATGTGTCTGAGCGCGGTGTACCTGCAGCACCATTACGTCACGGACGTGGTGCTCGGGATCTCCTACGCGCTGGTGACGCTGGCCCTGGTCGGGCGCTTGCCAGGAGGTCTTCACCGCAGGGCCGCGCGAGCGTCGTCGACCCATCCGGCAGCGTCGGGATCTCCGCGGTTGCCCGCCTCGGTGGCGAGCCGCAGCGCGAGCGAGTAGGCGGCGCGAGCCTGCTCCGGGCGGCCGTTCTTGCGCAGCGCCTCGCCGAGCGCGAGCTGGTTGGGCGGGAAATCCGGCGCCGTCCGCGCCGCCACCTCCGCTTCCGGCAGCGCCGCTTCCGGGTCGCCGGGGCCCAGCGGCCACGAAGGCGCGCGCAGCAACACGATCGCCAGCAGGCGGTGCGGACCGGCGTGGTCGATGGCCTGATCGGTGCGCGCCGCGCGCCGGAGCAGGTCGACCATGCGCGGCAGCGCGTCCTTGCCGGTCGCGCTCCGCTCGCGAGCCTGCAGCCCCAGCGCCGCAGCCAGCCAGTAGTCGCAAGGCGCCGCCTGGGGCGCGTTTTCCTCGCAGAGCTGCCCCGCGATCACGGCGCTCTCGGCCAGCCGCGTCCGCTCCGCGCCGTCCTTCTCGCGCCCGATGCGGAAGGCCTTCGCGCGGATGGCCCCTCCGAACGCGTCGGCGCGCCGCGGGTCTGCGCGCGCCGCCTGCAGATAGAGGTCCTCGGCCGCCGCCGCTTGTCCCGGCTCCGACCGGCGGCCCCAGGCGGCCTCCGCATCGGCCATCAGCTGATCGGCGGAAGCCCGCGGCGGCGCGGCCACGGTCTCGAGGGGCGGCGTCTGGTGCAGCGCCTGGGCGCAGCCGGCGCAGGCGAGGACGGCGATGGAGATCTTCACTTGGCGTGCCTGTACGCCGCCCGCGCCGCCGACAGGGCCTTCTCGTCGATCGGAACGAACCCCGCCATCCGCACACCGTCGAGCGCGGTGCGCGCAGTCTTGTCCTCGGCCAGGCGCAAGAAGGCGGCCTCCATGTCCTTCCAGCGCTGCTCGTCGATCCGCTTGGAGACGGTGGCGACCAGCGCCACCGGGACCGGGGGCGACTGGTCCAGGACGGAGAGCGACGATGCGAACGGCAAGGTCGACATGGAGGCCGACTGCGCTCCGTCGAGCAGGACGGCCACCTTCTCGCCGTCGGCCGCTTTCCGCAGCGCGGAGAGCACCGCGGCGAGCGGCTCGATCTCCACGGTCCTGGGCAGCTTCGGGGCCATCGCGCGCACGAAGCGCTTCGAGTACCCCGCGCCGGACTGGACCTTGAATCCATCCAGCGAGGGAGGATGGTCCTTCCCGGCCACCAGCGTCCAGCGCTCCGAGGCCTCCCCGCCCTGCGGCATCGCCGAGAGGTGTGGCGCGAATTTTAGATCTTGCTCGTGCGCGAGGAAGAAGGGGAGGGTTGCCAGGACCAGGGCCGCGTCCTTCTGCCCGAGCCTGCGCAGGCAGCCCGCCTCGGTCTCCTCGTAGACGGCGGCAATTCCGCCGGCCGGAAGCTGGGCGCTCCGGGCCAGTGAGGCGGCCAGGGCGTCCATCGCGGGTTGGGCTTCGGCCGTGCTGCCGGGCGAACCCGGCGCGCAGACCACCAGGGTGACCGCAGCGAGCGCGAGCATCCCGCTTCTCTACGGGAATCCGCGGTAGGGTGCCAGCGGTGAACGATCTCCCCGCCCGGATCCTGGCGCGCATCGTCTCGCTAAGGATCCCGATCCTCGCCGCGTACGCCGTCCTCGTCCCGCTGGCAGCCATCCGCGCCGCGCGCATTCCCTCCGAGGGCGGGCTCGATCGGCTGATCCAGCCTGGCGATCCGGACGTGGCCGCCACGCGCGCTTTCCAGCGCATCTTCCCCGATTCGCCGTCGGTGCTCCTGGTGTTCGAGTCGGACGACCCCTGGTCGCCGGCCAGCCTGGCGCGCGTGGAAGCGGCCGAGGAGGAGCTGCGGAAAGTGCCCCACGCGGGCGCGTACTCGGTGCTCGACGCGGTCCGCAGGGCGCGGCCGGGCTCGACGCCCGAGGAGGTCCGCCGGCTCGCCACCGGGACGGCGTTCTTCCGCAAGCAGGGGCTGGTCGGAGACCGGTTCCTCTCTGTCGTGGTGGACCTCGACGTGCACACGGCGGCGGATCGCGACACCGCTCTCGCCGCGGTGGACGCGGCGCTGGAGCGCGCCCAGGCCGGTCCCGTCCGCCGCGTGGGAGCCCCCTACGTCCAGGCCTGGATCGAGCAGCAGTCCGGCGCGGCCTCGGTCCGGTATTTTCCGTTCTTCGGCGCACTGGTGGTCGGCACCGCCCTGCTTTTGTACCGGTCGTTGCGCACGCTTCTCGCCTTCGTCCTCGCGCTCGGCGCTTCGGTGGCCCTGGGCGTCGCGGCGGGAGGATTGCTCGGCTTCACCTTCACCATCGTCTCGGTGCTGGTGCCGCTCACCGTGCTCGTCACCACGCTGGCCACGCTGGTTTATCTACAATCGCGCTTCGTCGATCATCCCCCCGGCGTCCCGCTGCGCGAACATCATCTCGCGGCCCTGCGCAACAAGCTCCTGCCGGTGACCGCGTCGACCTTCGCGGCCGTTTTTGGATTTGCCGCCCTGGCCGTCTCGCGGGTGCGACCGATCCGCGAGCTGGGGATCTGGACGGCCATCGGTCTGGCCATCTCCTGGGTGGTCGCCTTCACGCTCTTTCCCGCGCTGCAGCTCGTGCTGCGCACGCCGGCCGGCACCGCGCGCGTCGTTGCCGGCCGGCTGTATGACCGCCTGACGATGGCGCTGCCGGGGTTCACCTTCCGGCATCGCCGCGCGCTGGTGTTCTCGGCGCTGCTGCTCTGCGCCGCCGGCGCTGCCGCGCTGTTCGGGATCAGGGGCTGGCTCTCGCCCATGCCGGTGCGCGTCGATTCGCTCACGTACATCGATCCTTCGCTGGCGCTGCGTCGCGACCTGGTCTGGTTCCGCGAGCAGGTGACGGATCTGAACGTCGCGCACGTCTGGATCCACCTGCCGCGGCCCGTGGCCACCGACGCTTCGGTCCTGCGCGAGGTGGATCGATTCCAGCAGGCGATCGAGTCCCTGCCCAACGTGACCGCGGTCGTGGGACCGACGACGTTCCTCCGCCTGCGGCGCTACTTCGCCGGCCAGGGGGAGCAGCTGCCAGAGGAACGCGCGCAGCTCGAGCGCGCCACGGCGGACCTCGAGCAGCTCCTGCTCTCGGAGCAGGGCCTGCGCGGCTACATCGACCGGAACGGGCTCGCCGACCTGAACCTGACCGTCCTGTTCCGGGAGGGCGACGCGGAGGGATACGCGGCGCTCGCCACGGGGATCGACCGGGCCTGGAACGCGCTCGGAGCCTCGTCGCTGCGGGGCGCGCAGATGCGCGTGGTCGGCGAGTCGCTCCTCCAAGTAAAGGTGGGCGCCAACCTCGTTCCGACGCTGGCGGAGAGCTTCGCCATCACCGCCGTGCTGATCCTGGTGGTGTTCCTGCTCATCTTCCGCAGCCCGAGCGCCCGCCTGATGGCGATGATCCCGTCGCTGTTCGCCATCCTGGTCACCTTCCTGGGAATGCGGCTCTTCGGCGCCTCGCTGAACGTGGCGACGATCCTGATCGCCACCACCATCCTGGGGACCACCGAGACCGACCAGATCCACTTCTTCCATCACCTGCACGAGCGGGACGGATCGCCCCTCGAGGAAGCGCTCCGGCATGCGCTGCGCGTCTCGGGGCGCGCGATCGTCTTCGCCACCTTGATCAACGCGGCCGGCTTCCTGGCCCTCGCGGTCTCCAGCTTCCCGCCGCTGCGCCAGTTCGGGCTGGTGACCAGCGGGGCGTTCGTGCTCGCGCTGATCGCGGACTTCACCGCGCTCCCGGCGGGGCTGTGGATGGTCGACCGGCGCAGCCGGTACAAGGAGCAGAACTAGCCGCGGCCGCCGGAGGCGGCTTGGCGGCAATGCTGCTCAGTTAAGCGCACCGAGACGAACAGGTTTGCGTCGACGTCGACGTGGTCGTGAGCGTGGACGGCGACGGCGACGGCGACGTGGCCGTGGGCAGATCAGATCACCGACACAATCGCGTGAGCATCCCGACGATACGTTCGAGGAGGTTGCGCCGCGCTGCTTTGTCGTGGCATCGACAGCCTTCAGCACGAACAACGCGTCCAGCACAGCCGCGCACTCCATCGCAGACCCCGCGAGCGATGGCGTAGGTACGTGCGGCATCTGCCTGCCCGGTACGGCCAGCCGCTTCAGCAATGTTGAGGGGGATCGAACTTGCTGCGCGGCGCAACTGATCAAGCAACGCGGCGTTCCC
>Ga0137394_10001580_pt1 | contig 16709 bp, 16 predicted proteins | sample czobulk116metaG_FD_108278 | JGI IMG/M metagenome (GOLD analysis project Ga0137394, IMG submission 108278) | Vadose zone soil microbial communities from Angelo Coast Range Reserve, California, USA - czobulk1.16 metaG | ecosystem: Environmental > Terrestrial > Soil > Vadose zone | place: USA...
CAACATCATGACCGCGGAAGACCCGGTCGAGTTCCAATTGGCAGGCATCAACCAAGTGCAGATGAAGGAGCAGATCGGCCTGAACTTCGCCGCTGCGCTACGCGCTTTCCTGCGACAGGACCCCAACATTATTCTGGTCGGCGAGATTCGTGACTTTGAAACGGCGGAAATCGGGGTCAAGGCCGCGCTCACCGGCCACTTGGTGTTATCCACGCTGCACACCAACGACGCGCCTTCGACCATCAGCCGCTTGATGAACATGGGCATCGAGCCCTTTCTCGTGGCCACCTCGGTGAACTTGATTTGTGCACAACGTCTTGTTCGGCGCATATGTGGGAACTGCAAGGAAGAGCTGGAAGTTCCGCACCAGGCTTTGATCGACGCCGGCTACTCCCCCGAAGAAGCCAAAACCACCAAGATCTACCACGGCAAAGGCTGCACTACCTGCAACAAGCGCGGCTACAAGGGCCGCACCGGTCTCTACGAAGTCATGGAAATTAACGATGAGCTCCGCGAATTGATTCTTGTTGGCGCCTCGGCCCTGGAATTGAAGAAGAAGGCGATCGAACAGGGCATGATCACGCTGCGCCGCAGCGGCTTGATGAAGGTTGCGCTCGGACAGACCACCATGGAAGAGGTCCTGCGCGAAACGGTTTTATAGGATTGAAGGTGAGCGATGGCCGGAATTACGCTAAGTGAACTGCTGAAGAAGATGATCGAGATGGGCGGCAGCGACCTCCACATTACCACCAACAGCGCGCCGCGCGTGCGCGTTCACGGTCGGCTCCGGCCTCTCGACATGCCCCCGTTGACGGCAGCGGACACCAAGTCTCTTGCGTACAGCGTTTTGACGGATGCGCAAAAGCACCGCTTCGAAGAGAACCTGGAGCTGGACTTCTCCTTCGGTTTGAAAAACTTGGCCCGCTTCCGCGGCAACGTTTTCAATCAGCGGGGAGCCGTTGGCGCCGTATTCCGTACGATTCCGTGGGAAATCAAGGGCTTCGATGCTCTCGGATTGCCGCAGGTCGTCAAGGGATTGTGCGACAAACCCCGCGGACTTGTCCTCGTGACCGGACCAACGGGCTCCGGCAAGTCCACCACGCTCGCCGCCATGCTCGACAAGATCAACGGCGAACGTGAAGAGCACATGATCACGATCGAAGATCCCATCGAGTTCCTTCACAACCACAAGAAGTGCCTTGTAAATCAGCGCGAAGTCCATGCCGACACGCATTCCTTTGCGAATTCACTTCGCGCCGCGCTTCGCGAAGACCCCGACGTCGTTCTCATCGGCGAAATGCGCGACCTCGAAACGATTGAGTCGGCCCTGCGCATTGCGGAAACCGGCCATTTGACCTTCGCTACGCTGCACACCAATTCGGCGGCGTCCACTATCAACCGTATTATTGACGTATTCCCTGCGCATCAACAGCCGCAGATTCGCGCGCAACTTTCCATGGTGCTGGAGGGTATTCTTTGTCAGGCGCTTCTCCCGCGCGCCGATGGACGTGGCCGTGCCATGATTATGGAAGTGCTGGTGCCGACGCCTGCCATTCGCAACCTGGTCCGCGAGGACAAAATTCATCAGATCTATTCCGCCATGCAGACCGGTACGGGTCAAACGGGCATGCAAACCTTTAACCAGGGACTGGCGAACGCTTACTTTCAGAAAATGATCACGCTGGATATGGCCCTTTCGCGCTCATCGAATGCCGATGAATTGCAGGACATGATCAATCGCGGAGTGTCAACACCTGGAAGCGGACATAAGGCTCCGGTGGCTAGTAAGCGTTAGGAGAAACGACATTGGCCGAACAGCCGTATGCCCAAGAAATTGAAGGACGGAGGAGGCAAGCAAATGCCGGACTATAAATATCAGGGAACCAGCCGCACCGGCGGCAGCGTCAGCGGGGTGATGACCGCTTCGAACAAAGCCGAACTGGCGAGCCTGCTGAAGCGTCAGCAGATCACTGCGACGAAGATGACCGAAAAGGGCAAGGAATTCAATATGCCCACTTTCGGCGGCGGCGTGAAGGCCAAGGAACTCGCGATCTTCACGCGTCAGTTCTCGGTCATGATCGATGCCGGTCTGCCGCTTGTTCAATGCCTCGAGATTTTGGCGAGCCAGCAGGAGAACAAATTTTTTCAAAAGGTCCTGACTGGGACGCGTGGCCAGGTCGAAGGCGGAGCAACGCTTTCTGCGGCGATGCGGACCTCGCCGAAGGTTTTTGATCCCTTGTACGTAAATATGGTCGAGGCGGGCGAGACCGGCGGTATTCTGGACACCATTCTGCAGCGCCTCTCCACCTACATCGAAAAAAATGTCAAGTTGCAGCGCGCCGTCAAGTCCGCACTCGTCTATCCGGTGGGCGTCTTGACCGTTGCCGGCGGCGTTATCACCCTGCTGCTCTGGAAAGTCGTGCCGATTTTCGCCACGTTGTTTGCAGGCCTAGGTGTGGATCTCCCCCTGCCCACGAAAATTGTCATTGCCCTGAGCAATTTCATCGGCAGTATCTTTGGTTTGCTCATTCTGATCGCTCTCGGCGGCGCCATCTTCGGATTAAAAGTCTGGTACGGAACTCCGCAGGGCCGCTTTGTGCTTGATTCCATAGTTCTGAAGCTTCCGGTCCTAGGCATTCTGATGAGAAAGATTGCCGTGGCGCGGTTTACACGAACGCTTGGAACTTTGATCTCCAGCGGCGTGCCCATCCTTGAGGGCTTGGACATCACGGCCAGAACCGCCGGCAACGCTGTTGTCGAGAAGGCCTTGCAACAAGTGAGAAAATCACTCGAGGAGGGCAAGTCGCTCACCGAGCCCTTGAAAGAATCCGAAGTGTTTCCGGGCATGGTCACGCAGATGATTGCCGTCGGCGAACAGACCGGCGCGATGGACGCCATGCTTCAGAAGATCGCTGATTTCTATGAAGAAGAGGTTGATGCGGCGGTGAAAGACTTGCTGACCGCTCTCGAGCCCATCATGATCGTTTTTCTCGGCGTGGTGGTCGGCGGCGTGGTCATTTCCATGTACTTGCCACTGTTCTCGCTCATTGGCAAGCTGAGCTCGATGCACTAATCGGGCCTCCGTCCGCTCGGCATGGTCCTCTTCGCGGAGGACGGGGAAGTTTCTCTCCGTCTTTCGCTATTCCTGCCTGGACTTGGGGATGCCCGGATGCCGGCATGAAGGCGCGGGCGAGCAATGGATAAGAGCTTCGCAACAAGGGAATGGCTAGACTGGTTGACGCGTGTTCGTCTGCTGACGATCACGCTTATCCTCACCATTGGAGTGGTTTGGCCGCAGTATATTCCGGGCTTCAGCACCGATCGTTTTTTCCTGCCGCTTATCATCTTCTGGATCACCCTCGGAATCCTCCACCTCATTCTTCTGCGCTGGGTCCCGCAAGCGCGGTGGCATGGCGGATTGCAGGTCGCCGGAGATGTTGTGATGATTTCGCTGCTGGTGTATTCGACCGGTCTGCAGGAGAGTTATTTCATCTCGCTCTATTTGCTGGTGATCATCGTCGCGAGCATATTGTTCTCCCGGCAAATCGCCTTTCTAGCCGCAGCGACCTGCTTTCTCCTTCTTGCCGCCATGACGGTGATGGCTTACGCGGAGAAGATTCCGCGCACCTTCTCCAGCCTGCCGACGACGGAGAGCCTTCGCACCTGGCTGGTCATGAATCTTCTCGGGTTTCTTGCGGTAGCCTATCTGGCCAGCTTCCTGGCCCAGTCTCTGCGCAAGAAGGGGGTGGAGCTCGAAGAGAAGCGCGAGGAGCTCCTGAGCCTTCAGGACTTCACCGAGGACATCATTCACTCCATGCGCGGTGGTTTGATCACTACAGACCTGGCCGGACGCATTCTGCTTCTGAATCGCACCGGCGAGGAAATCCTCGGGCATCGCTTCGCTGAATTGCGCGGCAAGAAGCTGCAGGAGCTGAACGACGATTTCTGGCTCCCCGACCAATATGAAAACAGCGAGAGGCTTTCGCTCAGAAAGGAGATTGACTTCCGGACCCCGTCGGGCCAAGTCCGCTATCTCGGCATCAGTATTTCGCCGTTGCGTTCGCGCGATTCTGAACGCGACGGTTACGTTTTCAACTTTCAGGACCTTACGGACCTTCGCCGGCTAGAGCAGGAAGTGGCAACCAAGGAGCGTATGGCCGCCCTGGGGCGCCTTTCCGCCGCCATCGCCCACGAAATTCGGCAGCCTTTGACGGCCATGGCAGGCGCGGTCAAGGAATTGGCGCGCCTCGTACCCCTTGAAGAAGACGAAAAGCACCTTGTCAATATCGTGAGCCGGGAGTCCGAGCGTCTCAACAATATCATCACCGACTTTCTCAACTATTCTCGTGAGAAGACCTACGAGTTTCGGCATGCCGATGTTCGCGGCCTCCTCGATGAAACACTAATGCTCATGGAGAAGAAACCGGAGATCGGCTCCAAGTACCAAATTGTCCGCGCATTCAATGGAAGGGAGTTACATGCGCGCGTGGACGCCAACAAAATCAAGCAAGTCTTCTGGAATCTCTGCGATAACGCGCTCCGGGCGATGCCGGATGGCGGCACCCTGACCGTGAAGCTGGAACAACGTCCGTTCTGGCTGCGCATCGCCTTTCAAGACACCGGCATTGGCCTCGACCCAAAGCAAAGGGCCAAGATTTTTGAACCTCTGCAATCGGGTTTCGAAGGGGGCACCGGGTTGGGGCTGTCCATTGTCTATCAGATTGTGCAGGCACACAGTGGAAAAATCACCGTGATATCCGAGAAAGACCGCGGTGCTGAGTTTATCGTTGAGCTGCCGCGAGTTGCGTGAGGCGCTATGCAGGGAACAAAAGCCGCAATCAAGGAAACCGCACGCGAGATGCCGCATATTCTCGTTGTCGACGACGAAAAATCCATCTGTGAACTTCTGGAGATTACCTTTCGCAAGGAAGGTCACCGCGTCGAAATAGCACACAACATGGAAGCTGCCAAGCGCAAGCTCGAATCGCAGATTTTCGATATCATCATTTCGGATATTCGCATGCCGGGCGCGGGCGGCGTGGATCTTCTCAAGCTTGCCAAAGAGATCGCCCCAGACTCTTTTTTCCTGCTGATCACTGGCGTACCTACCATTGAGACCGCCATCGCGGCGATCAACTCTGGCGCGGACCGCTACGTCATAAAGGATCATCAACTCGTGGACCAATTGCGCCGCGCCGTTCACGAAGTATCCGAGAGCCTGAAATGGAAGAAGGAAGCTGGATACCTTCGCCGAGAGCTCCGGCGGCTCACCGGACTCGACAATATCATTGGACAGAGTCCGAAGATGCGCGCCATCTTCGACATGATCCAAACCGTTGCTCCTCAATCGAGCCGGGTTCTCATTACCGGGGAGAGCGGGACCGGCAAAGAGCTAGTGGCGCGCGCCATTCATGAAAATAGCGTTCGCGCTCAGGCTCCGTTTATCACCATTAATTGTGGTGCGTTCCCAGAAACTCTTCTGGAATCGGAGCTTTTCGGTTATATGAAGGGAGCTTTCACCGGCGCGAACGAAAACCGCCAGGGCCTCTTTCAAGCCGCCCATGGCGGAACGCTTTTCATGGACGAGATCGGAAATATGAGCCTGACCATGCAGGTGAAGCTCTATCGCGTGCTCCAGGAAGGCAAGGTCCGCCCGATCGGCAGCACGGAAGAGGCGGATGTGGATGTCCGTATCATTGCCGCTACGAACAAAGAGTTCGAAAAGGAGATCGCGGAGGGCCGTTTCCGCGAGGACCTTTATTACCGACTCAGCGTGATTCCCATACAGGTGCCAGCCTTGCGCGAACGCCGCGACGATATTCCACTTCTCGCGCGCCACTTCCTTGAACGCTTCCGTAAGACGATGGAGAAACCCGTTGAGCGGATCTCCCCGGAAGCGATGACCCACCTGGAATCCTACGATTGGCCTGGAAACGTTCGTGAGCTCGAAAACACCATGGAGCGTGCTGTCGCCCTGGAGATCGGCAGAGAGATTTCCTTGAGAGTATTGCCGGATCGCATCGCCGGCTATTCGGGAGCGTCTTCCGTTGGAACCGCAGCGGGCCAGACGGGGGGTTTTCCAGTGGACGGGGTGGATTTTGAGAAGGAAATTGCCGAAGCCGAACGGCGGTATTTGCAAGCCGCCCTAGAAAAATCGGGCGGGGTGCGAACTCGCGCTTCCGAGCTCCTGAGGATCAGTTACCGCTCCTTCCGTCATTACGCCAAGAAACATAACCTCTAGGGGCACACATGACGGCACTTCGCGGTCTTCCTGAATCACAAATCGCCAGGGGTGACGACTCATTATGCTGACAATTTGTGCTCGTCGAGGCAGACAAAATAGGGCAAGCTCAGGTATTTTTGCCCATTTGCGGGCAGAGAGATACGTGGACTCAACCGACACAAACTTGGTAAGCCATTTATTATCAATGTACTATGAGGTGTGGAAGAGGGGATAACCTAAGTCGCAGCATTGGTCTCTGGCTTGCGATAAGTATGGCGTGCTCTGGCACCATAAAAATCCTCAAGGAGATCTAGCATCATGAAGAAACAGAAGGGTTTCTCTCTTATCGAGTTGCTGATCGTCGTGGCGATCATTCTGATCATCGCGGCCATCGCAATTCCGAACCTGCTCCGGTCCCGCATGGCCGCGAACGAGGCTTCGGCGGTCGGTTCTCTCCGCACCATCAACACCGCGGAAGTGACCTATTCCACCACGTATCCGTCAGTCGGTTTTGCTTCACTCGCCAGCCTTGGCGGCGTTGCCTCGACCTGCGCGACGGCCACTGGTGCAACTTCCACCACCGCTTGCTTGATCGATAACGTCCTGGCTGCCACGGCAGTGAAGAGCGGTTATGCCTTCACGGCTGCGGCGGGCGGCGGTACACCGGCGGTTACCTATACTTCGACGGCGCTGCCGAGCGTTGTTGGCCAGAGCGGCCAGCGCGCATTCTGCTCCGACCAGTCCGGCGTCATCCGCTACAACGCGGGTGGCACGGCCTGCGCGAACACGGACCCGGCACTTTAATTACTGCCTCTGCGGCCTGCTCTTGGCCGCAGCCGGAATCGAAAAGCACGGGGCGAAAGTCCCGTGCTTTTTCTTTGTGTGCCGAGCATGATCGACAGCTTGGAGGTGTGAGTCCTCTTCACATCCTGATAGAGGAGAAGTGATAGCGAAGCGCAAGGGCGTCGCCGTGAGGCGGGGTCTGAAGGAAGCGTGGAGCAAATGCGCGAGCCAATGTACAAGAACCGAATCAGAGGCGTGAGCGTCGGGCGAGCGGGCCAATGATCGCGAAGCCCATATCTATCAAGGACGCAGAGCGTAAATTCGGTGGTTGCGTGCAGAAAGCGGTCGAACCTACGCCGGGAGATCTGCGACCGGTCTCGCTGCCGTTTACTGTCGCGAATCCATCCTCCGTGCCGTTTTTTGTCACGAAATCAGATGAACGCCTAGTTCCGTAATGGTTCTTAATTGCAAGATATTTATAATCAATAGCTTATGGCGATTCGCTTGTTATGAGATTGGCCTATGACTTGCTCCCTTGTTAGGCGAGCCTACTTAGGCGTGCAGTTCCTAGAGAGGGCGTAGTCCGAGTAGTTCGGCGAATCCCTATGAAGAAAAGAAAACAATCTGGGTTTTCACTCATCGAGCTTCTAATCGTTGTTGCCATCATTTTGATCATCGCCGCCATCGCCATCCCGAACCTCATGGCTTCGCGGATGGCTGCGAATGAATCTTCGGCCGTTCAACAAACGAGAGCCATTACCACGGCCGAAGTGGTGTACACGACGCAATATAATATTGGGTTTGCCGCGCAATTGACGTATCTCGGCGATGGCGGGTCCATTTCCTCGACGAGTGCCGGCCTGATCGATTCGGTCCTGGCTGCCGGTAGCAAGGGTGGGTATTCATTCACCTATGTTCCTTTGAATCCGGACACGGCCACTCACTATCAGAGTTTTACGCTGAACGCCGATCCATTGAATCCAGGCTATAGCGGCCGCAAGTTCTTTTTTACCGATCAGACAGCCGTGATTCGCATGAACCTCTCGGCTGCCGCGACGGTCTCTGATCCTGCCATATAAGGCAGTCGTGGACGGTGTCGAGCCGCACTTTCTGTTGTCCCCAACGCAGGCGCTTGTAAGAACAGCCAGGTCTTCCTGCTAGAATCATGCCATGACCCGGCGTCCCCTTTTGTATGGCTCATGGCTAGCACTGGCTGGCTGGATCCTTGGCAATCCAGCCGTTGCGAAGGTCAGTCCAGACGTTAAGCCCTTCGTTGAACTTTTCGAATTGCGCTACCGCGGAGCGCGCACTCTCCAAGCCACGTTTCTTGAGAGTTATACAGAGAGCGGCCGCGTTGTTCGCGTGGAAGCCGGCATCGCTTACTTTCGCCGCCCCGGGAAGATGCGCTGGGAGTACGAAGCCCCCGAGAGGAATTTATTTCTCGTCGATGGCAAGTCAGCGTGGTTTTATGTTCCCGCTGATCACACGGCAACACGCGTTCCCGCGAAAGAGAGCACCGATTGGCGGACACCGCTGGCACTGCTCGCGGGGGAAATGAAAGTGGCGCGCGTGTGCGCCCAGGTGCAATCGGCGATTCACGAACAGATCGCATCCCCCGGCGACGTGATGCTTCACTGCGAACCCCGTGGCGCCGGGAGTAAATCAAGAGAACTGAACAGCTCGGAAACCACGACACCCGGCGGAGGGGCTGGCGAAGCCATATTTTTTGAGATTGTCAAAAAGACCGGAGAACTGGTTAGGGTGGCCGTTAGGGATCCCGGAGGCGTGGGCATCGAATTTCACTTCACCAATTGGCAGGCTGATCCCCCTATCGACGAGTCCCTCTTCCATTTCCGTGCCCCCCCGGGGGTGGCCATCGTGAACGGAGAATTTCCCGGCCGCCAAGGTGAGGCAAATCGTTAGTCAGCCAGATATTTGGTCCCCTTTCCGGAGAGGAACAGCCAACCTCCAGGGCCTTCCCCGCATATCAACTAGATGAGGTAAACTAAAGAGGCTATGGGTCAATTTCACTGCCGCGTGGCGGATGCCGAAGGTCGTGTCTTTTCGCACGTTGAACCTGCGAGTTCACTCGAAGAAGCTCGCCAGAAGCTCGTTGACCGGGGTTTGTATGTCTATTCGGTGGAATCCCGTGGTGGCCGGCTTGCCGGGCTGGTTCGCCAGAAGAGTGGGCGTCAGATTGGCGGTTCGGAGTTCCTCATTCTCAATCAGCAATTCAACACCCTGATCAAAGCCGGTTTGCCAATCTTGAAATCTCTGGATCTTCTCGCCAGCCGAGCCACATCGCCAAAACTCCGTCCGGTCATCACCCAGATCCGGGACCGCGTGCGGGAGGGAAAGTCGCTTTCCGAGGCCGTTGCTGAAGCCGGTGTATTTTCCAAAGTCTACTCGACGGCCATCCTCGCGGGAGAAAAGAGCGGAAATCTGCCGGGCGTCCTGGACTACTACATCGCCTATCAGCGAGTGAGCACGAACGTCCGCAAAAAAATTCTCGCCACCCTGGTCTACCCCGTTTTGTTGATAAGCGTGGCGATCATTATCGTAACCTATCTGGTTACTGCGGTGATTCCAAAGTTTGCTCTGCTCTACCGCGACTTAAACGTGGAGCTCCCCGCGCCCACGCGATTGCTGATTGCCTTGACGGTCGATTATCGCTTTGTTGTTCTAGGACTTGTCGCGCTGATGGCAGTGACGGCAGCCGCCGTTTTTCTTTGGTCCCGGACCGAAGAAGGCGGAACGGCTTTCGATCGTTTCAAGTTCCGTCTGCCGGTGATTGGTGACACGCTCCTCAAATTTCAAGTCGCGCAGTTCTCCCGCACGCTTTCGACGCTACTGACGGGTGGCACGCCGCTGGTGGCTGGACTGCAGACCGCAAGTGACGCCATCACCAGTAAGTTGCTGCGCTCCACGGTCGGCCAGGCTACCCAGATGGTGCGCGAAGGGGAATCCCTTCACGCTGCCCTGGCCTCCAAGGGGGTCATGCCGGAAATGGCGCTAGATATGATTGAGGTGGGTGAATCGAGCGGTGCGCTTTCCCCCATGCTGAACAGCGTGGCGGAGTTTTATGAGGAAGAGGTCAACTTGCGATTGTCCGCGCTCGTTTCACTCATCGAGCCGATTCTATTGATTTTTATGGGCTTGTTAGTTGCGTTTATTCTGATTTCACTGTATCTACCCATCTTTTCTTTCTCCATGATGGGAGCGACAAAGTAAGGGATCATGGCCACAATCGAACAACTACCTCCGGCGCCCGGGCTGCCGGGTGACGGTGACGAACAAAACGAACGCGAATTTGCGCGCAAACTCGCAGAGAGATACCGCTACGCTTTCATCGATCTCCGGGAACAGCGGATCGATGCAGAATTGTTTCGTACCATCCCTGCAGACTTGATGTTCCGCTACAACTTCGTGCCGCTTGAACTGCATAACAACATCTTGGCCATCGCCGCAGCGGACCCCGGCCAGGTGCAGATGAGCGATGAGCTACCCCTGCTGCTCGGCAAGAAACTCTTGATTCGCGTCGCTACCGCCCGCCAGATCGGCGATCTTCTGAAACGCACCGAGCAATCCCAACGCGTCCTCGAGCAAGCCACCGAAGCTTTCACTCTTCAGACTTCCAAGGACGAAGAGGATAGCGACGAGACGATTTCCGGCGACCGTTTGACTCGCGATAGCACCGCCAGCCCGGTGGTGCGCCTCGTCGAGACGGTTATCTTCACCGCTCTCGAGCGGCGCGCCAGCGACATCCACATCGAGGCGCGCGACTCGGAAGTTGCCGTCAAATACCGTATCGACGGCGTGCTGCAGCATGCCATGCAGCCCATCGCCAAGGAATGGCATTCCACGGTGCTCTCACGCATCAAGGTGCTGAGCGATCTGGACATCGCCGAACGCCGGGTACCCCAGGACGGCCGCTTCCGCGTGAAATACAAGGGGCGCTATATCGATTTGCGCGTCTCTATCATGCCCGCCAGTCACGGCGAAGATGCCGTCCTCCGCGTCCTGGACAAAGAAACGCTCTCTGAGAAATTCCAGAGCCTGACTCTGGACGTCGTCGGTTTCTCCGTGGAAGAAACCCGCCGCTTCCGGCGCTACATTCGCGAACCCTATGGCATGGTTCTGGTGACGGGTCCCACGGGTTCCGGCAAGACCACCACGCTCTATGCGGCCATCAACGAGATCAAGAGCGACGAAGACAAAATCGTCACTATTGAAGATCCGGTGGAATATCAGCTCCGTGGCATCACGCAGATTCCGGTCAACGAAAAGAAGGGTCTCACCTTCGCGCGCGGCTTGCGCTCCATCCTGCGCCACGACCCCGACAAGATCATGGTCGGCGAAATCCGCGATCAGGAAACCGCCCAGATCGCCATTCAGTCGGCACTTACCGGCCACCTCGTTTTTACTACCGTCCATGCCAACAATGTGACCGACGTCATCGGCCGATTCATCAATATGGGCGTCGAACCGTACAACTTTGTCTCTGCTTTGAACTGCATCATGGCGCAGCGGCTCGTTCGCGTGATCTGCGCAAACTGCAAGAAGCCAAAAAGATATTCTCCCGAGGAATTGAAGGAAGCGGGCCTCGATCCTGTGGTATGGGGGAACGTGACCTTTGCCGAGGGCGCCGGCTGCCTGGAATGTTCGGGTACTGGTTATCATGGCCGGACCGCGATTTGCGAATTGCTCGACCTGACTGACCGCATCCGGGAAATGATTGTGGATCGCCGTCCGACATCGGAGATCAAGCGCGTCGCTTGCGAAGAGGGCATGATCACTCTGCGCGAAAGCGGGCTGGCCAAGATTCGTGCGGGCATCACCACCGTGAAAGAGATTAACAAGGTGACTTTCGTTGAGTAGCGCGGCTGCATTCCGGCAGGGAATTTACCAGTTCGAGTGGGCGCGCCGCATTGCGCGCTGGCTCGATGCCATGCCGAACGCCGCCCTGGCCATCGAAGTTGCCCCGGACCGCGTGGCCGCGGCCCGCTGGAGCCGCACCGGTTCGCTGGATGGCTACGCTGTCGAATCTCTGCCGGTCGGAGCGCTAACGCCATCGGCCGTCGAAGCCAACATCGGGAACGGCGCCGCCGTTAAGGCCGCTGTCACCAACGTCTGCAAGCGTCTGCACACCCGGGATGAAGAAGATGTTGCCATGATCCTTCCCGACACAGTGATTCGCGTCTTCGTGCAGCACTTTGAGGATTTCCCGCGCTCGGCGGCCGAAGCCGTTCCGATGTTGCGGTGGAAACTGAAGAAGAGCGTGCCCTTCGAAGCCGATGAGACGCTCATCTCCTACATGCGCCAGGCGCCGCGCGACGGCGGTGTTGACGTTGTCACAGCGCTCGCCAGGCTCCGCATCATCAAGGAGTACGAATCGCTCGTCGAGGGAATCGGGCTGCATCCCGGCGTAGTGCTGAGTTCTTCCCTTGCCGCTATCTCGCTAGTCGAAGATGGGAAACCGACGCTCCTCGCGCGCGTCTCGGGTTCAACCCTGACCACTGCGATCGTGCGCCGTGGTGTCTTGTGCGGCTATCGCTGCACTGAACTCCCGGCACAAGGCCTGAACCTCAAGCCGCAAATGCTTCTCGAAGAGATTTTTCCGGTGGCGGCGTATTATCAGGATACCTGGCATGAAGCCATTCAATCCGTCTGCGTCGCCGGGCTGGGCACGCGCCTGGCTGAGTTTGTCAGGCCACTTGAGGTCGAATTCCATTGCGACGTGCGGTCGTTGTTAGACTCGGCAGTCTCCGATGGACGCATCAAAGAAGACGCCCGTCCGCTGGCCGATCGCGAATTGGAAGGTTTGATCGGTTGGATGCTGCAGCGCGGCTAAAATCGGTTTTTCAGAATTGAGGCAAGAGAGGGCATGAGAGTTCGGCTCAATCTAGCAACCAAGGCACTGGTAACTCACCGGCGGTTCCTGGCTGGTGCTGGTCTCACCGCCGTCGTTGCGGGACTCATGTTTCTCGGTTTGGGTTGGCATGTCTATTCTGCCCGCAAAGTCGACTATGAGCTGCGCGCTCGCTCGGAGAAAATGCGCCAGGAGATGGTCAAGCTCGAAGCGCAGCGCAAGGATCTGGAGCATTATTTTAGTCAAAAGGACATCGCCAATTTGCACGATCGCGCCGCCTTCATCAATACCATCCTTGACGCGCGCAGCTTTAATTGGACGCTGATGTTCATGGATCTGGAGCACATCCTTCCGGACGGCGTGCGCGTCATCAGCATCGAGCCCAAGCAGGTTGCAGGACACGTCGAAGTGAAATTGACCGTGGGTGCCACGGGTGACGAAGCAGAGCTCAAGTTTGAGCGCGCCCTCGAAGAATCGAAAGAATTTACCGAAGTTCAAGTGCAGAACGTTCACACCCCCAATCCGACCGGGAACCAAAGTGGCGAGCAAAAGGTCGTCCAATTGACCACGGTCTATTCGAGAAGTTGATGCGGCACGATTTCACATTGCGGAAACGAACCATTCTCGGCGGCGTGATTCTTCTCGTCCTCGCAGATGTTGCTCTTGCTACCTACAGTTGGCAGCTTTCCTCCGCCCCTCGCGCGCCACAACAGCAGCTTGCAATGGAAACAAAGCAACATATCTTGAAAGCGGATATCAAGCGCGCCCAGGACATCCGCGAGAACATTCCCGCAATCCAGAAAGATTGCGATCACTTTGAACAGTCGCTCTTTCCGGCAGGCTCAGGCTATTCCTCCGTCCGGTCTGAACTCGGCGCCACTGCCAAGAAGAATGGAATTCAACTTGAGGATCTCTCTTTCAGGGAGACCAAGATTGCCAGCCGGGGAATGACGGAAGTGGCCATCGACGCTACCGTCAGCGGAGATTATGTGAGCGTGATCGGGTTTCTGAATGGTCTGCAGCGCTCCAGCAACCTCTACGAAGTGGATTCATTGACGCTCGCCTCTGAGAACGCCAATCAAGCGTCAGCAAATGTCATTAAAGTGGCGCTGCACGTCAAGACCTATTTCCGGACGGGGACATGAAGCAGAAGCAACAACTCGCCGTGCTCGTCGTACTTCTGCTGATCGCCGGCGTTATCTGGTTTTTGTATTTCGATCGTGGCAAGCCTATTGTCACCGCCGATGCCGGCTCCGGGGCCCAGAATTATCAATTGCTTTCCGTGGAAAACCCCCAGCTCCACACCGACAGGGAGAAGAGGGCTCGCGAGACTGAATACAAGAGCACTGGCCGCAGTATCTTCAGTGCGACTCCCCCGCCCCCGCCACCAGCTCCGCCACCCACGCCCACGTTTCAATCGACGGAAAGTACTTCTGCCCCTCCACCGCCTCCTCCGCCGACGCTGCCCTTGAAATTCTTCGGCTACGGCACCATCCCCTACGGTAGCGCCCGTCGCGCCTTCTTCACTGACGGCGAAGAAGTCTATGTCGTCGCCGAGGGCGAACTTCTGCTCAATCGCTTTCGCATCCTGAAGGTAGGCAACGCCAGCCTCGAGTTCGAGGAAGTCTCCTCGGGGCGCCGTGGTACTGCCATCCTCGAGGAACAAGGGGCGCCGCCATCTGCATGAACGCCGCACGTCCACAAACGGCAGGGAAACGCAGCGAGCGTGGTTACGCTTTGCTCGTAATTATCTTCCTCGTCACTGCTTTGCTTATTTCCACGATGGTAGTCGTGCCGAACATCTTGACCGAGGGCCGGCGCGAAAAAGAAAAAGAGATGATCTGGCGAGGGAATCAGTATGCCCGAGGAGTGAAGCTCTATTTCCGCAAGTTCGGGCGGTTTCCGACCTCCCTCGACGACCTCACCAAGCCGAAGCTGGGTTCACTCCGCTTCATGCGTCAGGTTTACAAAGACCCCATGAACCAGGAAGATGGTTCCTGGAGGTTTATCTACGTCGGCCCCGCGGGACAACTCATTGGCAGTCTGAAACCTCCTCAAAACCTTCGCTTTCCTCAAGCGGGAGGCGTGGGCACTCCGGCGAATGCAGTGAACGGACCTGGTGGCGCCCCGGCACAACCCGGCGCAACCGGTCAGCAAGGCCCAGGCGGAACACAGCCCGGTGGAACGACTTCGGGCACAAATCCACCGGCTACCACAGGAACGCCTGAAGGGACCGACCAGAGCGACTCGGGATCCAATCCGCAGGCGATCCCTACTGGTGATACGCCGACCATCATCGGCGGCAACATTATTGGTGTGGGCAGCAAGATCAACAGATCTTCCATCATCGTCTACGACAAAGCTAAGAATTATCGCCTGTTCGAATTCATCTGGGATCCGTCGAAGGACAATTTCGGAGCTGGACAACCGGGCATGCAGACGGGAGCGGGGCTGGGCCAGCAGATCGGTAGTCCCGGGCTGCAACCCAGCCAGAATCCAACTACCCCACAGCAGAATCCGCAGCCCCAGCAGTAGTTTTTATTGAGACTGACCCGTCCGACGCAGGGAAGTCGCCGTCATTGCTCCGTGCGGAGCCGGTCGTTTCGCGGAGGTCTTGGATTTGCTCTTATTGTAGGTGCGCTTGACCCGGCGCACATAGGAAAGCGTTTCCGTAAAGGGCGGAACGCGGCCGTATTGCCGCACGCGGTCGGGCCCCGCATTATAGGCAGCCAGCGCCAGCGTGAGGTTGCTGTTGTACTTCTCCAGCAGTTCGCGCAGGTAGCGTGTCCCCGCGTCGATGTTTTCCTGCGGATCGTAAATGTTTTGCACTCCCAGCCGCGCCGCCGTCTCCGGCAACAGTTGCATCAGCCCGCGCGCATTCTTGCGCGACAAGGCTTTTGGATCGAAGTTGGACTCCACGGCAATTACGCTGGTGATGAGGTCGGGGTCCACGTTATAGCGCGCCGCCGCTGCTTCGACCAATTCACGGTAGGGCGGCTTTACGATCGGCTTTGCAGACAGATGCGCAAAAATCTCTTCCGGCTCGATCGCCACAACATCTGCGGCGGCAATCTCCACGGCGCCTCCGGCCATTTGCAAGCGGTACTTGTCTCCAAGAAACTGGTAGCCCGTTACCTTCAGGCGCTGGCCGCTGCGGAGCACCACGTATTCTGCTCGCAGCGCGGGCGCTGCCAACACGATAAGCAAGAGCAGAAGTGCGGCACGTCCCGCAACACCAACCGAGAGGTAGAAGGCGCGCTTCAGAGGCAAGGCGCGGCCTCCCGCAATGCAAATTGTTCGATCGCCAAAGCTACACCGTTCTCGTCGTTCGTGCCGGTTTCATGCCAGCCGTAGGTTTTCAACGCCGCCACGCCGTTTCCCATCACCACAGGAATGCCAGCGAAAGAGAGCATTTCCAGGTCGTTGTGATTGTCTCCGATAGCCATTACTTCTTCGCGCGTGAACCCGCGCAACGCCGCCCATTCCGCCAGCGAAGATCCCTTAGAGCACACCGGATTAATCACATCAATCATTGCGAAGTCCTTGCCCTCGTAGCACGTCACCGCCAGCGCAAATTCTTCCGCGAATGGCGCGCCGCGCAGAGCGGCCTCCGCCTCTCGCATCGGCGCGACCTTGCCCGAAAGCATCACCTGGATGGGGTCTTCCGTCAAGCAGGTTTCCAATGGATTCGCCAGCCCGATAAACTCCATGTTCCGCGAGTAGTAGGCGTAGCGCATCGAATCGTCCGGGTCCAGCACTTCCAGCATGAGCTGATTCTCAAGCTGCCGGTCGAAAATCACCGCCGCGCCTTCGCGCCACGGTCTGGTCAGGTCG
>Ga0137394_10001581_pt1 | contig 16692 bp, 13 predicted proteins | sample czobulk116metaG_FD_108278 | JGI IMG/M metagenome (GOLD analysis project Ga0137394, IMG submission 108278) | Vadose zone soil microbial communities from Angelo Coast Range Reserve, California, USA - czobulk1.16 metaG | ecosystem: Environmental > Terrestrial > Soil > Vadose zone | place: USA...
CGAGGGCCAGAAAGGCTCCAGTGCCATGCCCCACAAGCGCAACCCGATCACGAGCGAACGGCTCACTGGGCTGGCCCGGGTGCTTCGTGGCAACGCTGTCGCCGCGCTGGAGAACGTGGCCCTCTGGCATGAGCGCGACATCAGCCACAGCAGCGTCGAACGCGTGATTTTTCCCGACTCGTGCGCGCTCCTGGATTACATGCTCGCGACTCTGACCAAGCTGACGCAAGGCTTGATAGTGTATCCCGAAAACATGGCCCGAAACCTCGCTCTGTCGCTCGGGATGTGGAACTCGCAAACCGTGTTGCTGGCTCTGATCCGGAAAGGGTTGACTCGCGAGGCTGCCTACGAGTTGGTGCAACGCAACGCCATGAAGACCTGGCAGGCCAAACATGCCGGCGCCAAAGACGCTGATTTCGTCACACAACTCCTGAGCGACGCCGACGTGGCAAAACATTTCGGTAAAGGTGAGCTGGAATCGCTCTGTTCTCTCGACTTTCATTTCAAAGAAGTAAACAACCGCTTTGCGAAGCTCGGCCTCTAAGGCTCTCCCTGGGATTGCATTGATTACGAATTCGAATCGAATGGATGACGACCTAAAACGGGAAGAGGAACGAAAGCGGGATCGTGCCTCTGACCCGCTTCAGCGCTGGGAAGGCATTCAAAAGATGATCGCATGGATCGACTCCAATCAGCCTCCGCAGAAGCGACGCAATCGGCCGCGGACTCATCCAGCAAACTCCGCGGCGAAGAACCAGTCCGAGGCGGAGTGACGAGATGACAGCTCTGAACAACAAGGTCATCGTAATTATTGGCGGAACGAGCGGAATCGGTCTCTCGGCGGCCAAAGCTTTCATTGGGTCGGGCGCCCGAATTGTCGCTCTCGGCAATGACAAAGAAACGTCGGCCGCAGCCGAGAAGGATTTGGGCGCATCCGCCCTCGTTATGACCGCTGATGCCACTGATCCGAAAGCGGCTCCTGCGGCCATCCAGGTCGCCTTGGGCAACTTCAAAAAGTTCGATGCCCTGTATCATGTGGCTGGTGGCAGCGGGCGAGGAAAAGGCGACGGACCGCTTCACGAGTTGTCGGACGAGGGCTTGGAGTACACGCTCAATCTCAATCTGTCTTCGGTCTTTTACTCCAATCGTGCTGCCACGCGGCAATTCATCAAACAACAGACTGGCGGCTCAATTCTCAATCTCAGCTCTGTGCTCGCCTTTTCGCCATCTCCTCAATTCTTTAATACCCACGCGTACGCGGCGGCCAAGGCGGCAGTGATTGGCCTGACCAAATCGGCCGCTGCTTATTATGCGCCTGCAGGGATTCGCTTCAACGTGATTGCCCCGGGCGTGGTCGCTACCCCGATGTCCCAGCGAGCACAAGCAGATCCCGCCATCATGCAGTTTCTTCCGACCAAGCAGCCGCTCGACGGCGGTCGAATCGGACGACCCGAAGACCTGGACGCCGCTGCCGCCTACTTCCTTTCCGATGACTCAAAGTTTGTCACCGGACAGGTTCTTTCCATCGACGGCGGCTGGTCGGTTTCCGAAGGCCAGTTGCCGATTCAACGCCCTTCCGAAGCACAGTCGAAACCGCAAAATCTCATTCGCACTCTGGCTGGAATTTGGGCTCGACTCACCAAGTCGTAGGTTGTGGATTACGCAATTGGAATAGACCTGGGAGGGTCGAGCATCAAAACGCTGACAGTTACTCGCGAAGGACGCGTGCTCCGCGAAGCCAACGTGCCGTTCAATCCGGAAGCGCACATGGAGTGGGCGGGGAAGATTCGAAACCTGCTTGCTGAAATTCAAACGGAACAGGGCCGCCCTGCTTCGTGGATCGGTGTGTCGGCGCCCGGTCTCGCCGCCAGGGATGGACGCAAAATTGCCTGCATGCCCGGCCGGCTCGATGGACTGGCCGGACTGGATTGGACCGAATACCTCGAGCTTGATAAGCCAGTCCCCGTTCTCAACGATGCACATGCCGCGCTCCTCGGCGAGTGCTGGCTTGGCGCCGCGCGCGACTTTGAAAATGTATTTATGCTTACCCTTGGCACAGGCGTCGGGGGTGCCGCGATGGTCGAGGGCAAGCTGCTCTACGGTCATATCGGGCGTGGCGGACACCTCGGCCACATTTGCCTCGATCCGACCGGCATGCCCGACGTCACCGGGATGCCCGGCAGCCTGGAGACGGCGATCGGAAATTGGAATATCAAGGAACGGACCAAGGGACGGTTTGAAACAACGCACGAGCTCGTCGACGCCTATATCGCCGGAGACTCGAACGCAGCGCTCTTTTGGCTCAGAGCAGTCGAGGCGCTGGCCTGCGGCATAGGCTCATTGATCAACGTTCTTGATCCCGCCGCAGTCATTATCGGCGGGGGCATCGCGCGCTCGGGTCCTGCTCTTTTTGAACCGTTGCAGCGAGCATTGGATAAAGTCGAATGGCGTCCGACGGGGAGCCGCGTCAAACTTCTCCCCGCCGAACTGGGAGAATTCGCCGGCGCGTACGGTGCCTCACGCAACGCAATTCTCAGCTCCGTCCGAAAATGACACTTGGATTTGTCCGTTTGACAAATGTAACCGCGAGTATTACATAGTAACTGTATGCGAACGAGTTGTCGCTTTGCCATGGCAGTGCACGTCCTCGCGGTGCTCGCCTACAAGGAGGGTGATCCGGTCACCTCCGAGTTCCTGGCCGCGAGCGTGAACACCAACCCAGTGGTGATCCGTCGTTTACTGTTGGCGCTGCAAAAGGCCAAGCTCGTCGAGACCCGCAAAGGCGCTGGCTTTGGATCTCGGCTAAGTCGTTCACCGGCCAGAATTACCTTTGCAAACGTCTATAACGCTGTGGAAGAGGAGGAACCGTTTACCCTGCCCCCAAATGAGCCAAACCAGGCTTGTCCGGTTGGCCAATGCATCCAGAACGCCTTACACAAGGTGTTTGCATCGGCCGAATCGGCCATGCAACAGGAACTTGCCAAAACTACGCTGGCCGACATCATCACCGCGGTGAAACTTTCCTGCAAGCGGAAGGCTGGCGCATGCCGATAAGTTTTTTTGCGTTCGAATGTAACTGACGGCATTACATAGAGACACTTAAATTTATGGAATCTACTTTGGTTGATTCAACTTCTCTCGTCTCGGGCCAAATCGAAACAGCGATTACCCCACGCACTTTGGAACACCGCGATCTGCGCGACGACGAGTTCTGGCGCCCCGTACCGGCGTTTGCTTCCGTGAGCGCGGCCGAGTTTCACACGCACACGTTTCAGGTACGGCACACGGTGACCAATGTTCGTCAACTGCGCGAGACGCTCGGCGCTTTGGCGCCGGAGTGCTTCTACGCAGATGCGGAACAGGGATTAAAGCGCGCTCCCATGGCGCTGCGAATTTCGCCCTACCTGCTCAGCTTGATCGAGTGGAGCAATCCGTACGACGATCCAATCAGGACGCAGTTCCTCCCCCTCGCTTCGGAACAAGTTCCCGATCATCCGGAACTCCGCTTCGATTCGCTCCACGAGCAGAAAGATTCGCCTGTTCCCGGCCTGACCCATCGTTATCCGGATAAAGCCTTGTTTCTGCCTTTGGATTCGTGCCCGGTCTATTGCCGTTTCTGCACGCGAAGCTATGCCGTAGGCGGCGATACAGAGCGGGTCGAAAAAGCGAAATTCTCCGCTCGCATCCAGCGGTGGGAAGATGCCTTCGCATACATTGCGTCACGTTCCGAATTGGAAGATATCGTGATCAGTGGTGGCGACACATACAATCTCAAGCCCGAGCATATCCAAATGATTGGCGAGCGGCTCCTTCACATGCCCAATATTCGGCGCATCCGCTATGCCACAAAAGGACTGGCGGTAATGCCGCAAAAGATTCTAACGGATCAGGCATGGACCAACGCTCTCACGCGCGTCGTTGAATTGGGCCGGCGTCTTCACAAAGACGTGGTGGTGCATACGCACTTCAACCACCCGTCTGAAATCACCAGCGTGACAGCACAAGCGATGGACTTGTTGACAGAACGCGGAATCACCGTGCGCTGCCAAACGGTCCTCCAAAGCGGGGTCAACGACCGGGCGGAAACCATGCAGTTGCTCGTCCGTCGGTTGAGCTTCGTGAACATCCATCCCTACTACGTCTACTTCCACGACATGGTGCCCGGCGTTGAAGATCTGCGGACCTCCCTCCACGCAGGTCTGGAAGTGGAAAAATATGTGCGCGGCCACACCGCGGGCTTCAACACTCCCTCCTTTGTGGTCGACACAATGGGAGGCGGCGGAAAACGCGATGGCCATTCTTACGAGCACTATAACCGCAAAACCGGCATCGCCGTCTTCACCAGCCCAGGGGTCAAGCCAGGCGCTTACTTCCTCTACTTCGATCCGCTGCGCACGCTCGCCGACGACCAGAAGGCCCGTTGGCAAATGCCCGCTGAACGCGCCGAAATGATCGCGGACGCCCTTCGCGCAGCGCGGATCGGCTCGAAAAACTAACTGCCTGCAGCGAAGTCCGCCAGGTTTTGGATTGCGGCAGTCCTCTGCCGCTTTCGCTTCGACTCGCCGGCGACGTGCACATTGTGTCGCGCCCGACCGCCTCATGCGAAAGCGGCAGAGGACTGCCGCAATCCAAAACTTGCCCTGAACTCGCGCGTGCAGAGTTGCTAGTGTTGTGACACAATGCGGGCCGCATGAGCATTCCGGCAGAAATCCTCGCAAGCAGCGGGGATGACATCTATCAGGTCAAAACCAGGGCTCTCGGCCCCGCCGGCAAGCTACCTCTGACGGCTGAAATGCTGCTGAACCGACCCAGCGGTGACATCTTTGGATTGACCCAGGATGCAGGGATGGGCTGGGATCCAGCCGAACTGGGACGGGAGGAATTCCTTATCATCAGCACCCAGGGCGGCCTGCGGGCTCCTGATGGCAAGCCCATCGCCCTTGGGTTCCACACGGGACATTGGGAAATTGGATTACTCGTAGAAGCCGCTGCTCGCGAACTCCGACGCCTTGGCACTTTGCCATTCGCAGCGTTCTGCTCCGACCCTTGCGACGGACGGACGCAGGGAACAAGCGGGATGTTTGACAGCCTCCCGTATCGCAATGACGCCGCACAGATTTTCCGCCGCCTGATCCGCTCGTTGCCGCGGCGGGTAGGCGTGGTGGGAATTGCAACCTGCGACAAGGGCTTGCCGGCAATGATGATGGCACTGGGGGCCATGAGTGACCTTCCCTGCGTTCTGGTTCCGGGTGGTGTCACTTTGCCCCCCGAGAACGGCGAGGATGCGGGGATCATCCAAACAATCGGAGCGCGATTTTCTCATGGCCTCATTTCGCTGGATGAAGCGGCCGACCTCGGTTGCCGAGCATGTGCTTCTCCGGGCGGCGGCTGCCAGTTTCTCGGCACTGCGGCCACCTCGCAAGTTGTGGGCGAAGCGTTGGGAATGTCGCTGCCTCATTCGGCTTTAGCCCCTTCAGGCCAGCCGGTTTGGACAGACATGGCGGTGCGCTCGGCACGGGCCGTGGTCGAAATGCACAAACAAGCGCTCAAGATGAAGGACATCCTGTCGCCCGCGAGCGTTCGCAATGCGATGGCCGTGCACGCAGCCGTTGGCGGTTCGACGAATCTCTTGCTCCACATCCCAGCCATCGCTCATGCAGCGGGTTTGCCCCGGCCAACCGTCAATGATTGGATCGAGGTGAATCGACACGTGCCACGCATTGTAGATGTTTTGCCGAATGGTCCCATGCACCATCCAACCATTCGGCTCTTCCTGGCCGGCGGAGTTCCAGAGATTATGCTGCACCTCCGCAGAATGCGCCTTATCAACACCTCGGTACGAACCGTCACCGGCGCCACTCTGGAAGAGAATCTGGACTGGTGGGAACAATCCGAGCGACGCCACCGCTTCCGGCAGATCCTGCAGCGGGAAGACAGCGTCGATCCCGAATCCGTCATCATGGCGCCAAAGGTTGCGGCCTCACGCGGTCTAACGAACACGTTGACCTTTCCCGTGGGCAATCTAGCGCCGGAAGGCTCGGTGATTAAGAGCACGGCCATCGATCCGGCTGTCGTGGAGGCCGATGGCGTCTATCGAAAAGAAGGTCCGGCCAAGATTTTCGTGACCGAAAAAGAAGCGATTCGGGCGATCAAGAAGGGCCATATCCAACAAGGTGATATTGTAGTCCTTGCAGGCTGCGGGCCAATGGGAACCGGCATGGAAGAAACCTATCAACTCACCTCTGCGCTCAAGCATCTGCCATTTGGGAAGCACGTCGCCCTAATCACGGATGCCCGCTTCTCGGGGGTATCGACAGGCGCATGCATCGGCCACGTCGGTCCCGAAGCGTTGGCGGGCGGGCCAATCGGTAAGCTGCAGACCGGCGATTGGATTCGCATCATTGTGGATCGACGGCAGTTGACCGGAAGCGTCGATTTGGTGGGTGAAGGAGAACGCCGATTTTCGGCCGAAGAAGGCAAGACTGTGCTGGCAGCGCGTTCCACTCGTGCGGATCTCGCCGCCGCCGTGGGCTTGCCCGCCGACACGCGGCTTTGGGCCGCCCTGCAGCAGGCAGGCGGCGGCACCTGGGGAGGTTGCGTCTACGATGTCGAAGCAATCCTCGACCGGTTAGATGCGAATGATCGGACTGGTATCGCGCCGCCAATGCGATAAGTTGCGATCAGTGTTTGCCAGTTTCCAAGCACGGTTTTCTGGCCTTTTCGCGGTGCTGCCATGGCCGCGAACCTTGCCGATCTATTGGCAAGTCGCTCTGCTTGCTGTCGTACTGCAGATTGGCGCTCCCGCTGCGGAGCGGACTCCTGCGAAGAAGCCCCGTCCCAAAGCCGAGCCCGAAATATCAGTCGAAGCGCTCGCGCGAAAAGCCAAACAGTCGGTGGTAGTCATTTCCCACTTCGATCGTGACGGCAAGGAAGATGGCGTGGGGGCTGGCTTCGTGGTCGCCAGTAACGGGCTTATCGCCACAAGCCTGCACGTGATCGGTGAAGGCCGGCCGATCAAAGTCCAGTTTGCCGACGGGACACAGCACGACGTCATTGAAGTGCATGCCTGGGATCGGAAGCTTGATTTAGCTCTGCTTCGGATTGCGGCCACAAATCTGCCCGCGTTGCCCCTGGGCGACTCCGACACGCTGAAACAAGGAACTGCCATTGTCGCCATGGGCAACCCTCTGGGGCTGAAACACAGCTTCGTCCAGGGGGTGGTCTCGGCCCGGCGCGATTTCGATGGCATTGAAATGATCCAGCTTGCCATCCCCATTGAGCCAGGCAACAGCGGGGGTCCGCTGCTTGATATGCAAGGACGGGTGCACGGTTGGTTGACGATGAAATCGGCCATGACTCCAAATCTTGGTTTCGCTATGCCAGGCAACGAGCTCAAGCCGCTGCTGGCGCGTCCTAATCCCATCCGGATCGATCGCTGGGTGCGCATTGGAGCACTCAACACAAATGACTGGCTGTCTCTGTTCGGCGCGCGCTGGACACAGAAAAGTGGACGTATCCAGGTAGAGAGTCCTGGAGCCGGTTTTGGTGGCAGATCTCTTTGTCTATCTCAACGGTCAGTCCCGCACGCCCCCTATGAAGTGGCTGTTACAGTTCGCCTTGATGACGAATCGGGCGCCGCTGGGCTGGTCTTTGGCTCGGACGGCTACGAAAAGCATTACGGATTTTATCCCAGCGCCGGGCAAATGCGCCTGACTCGCTTCAATGGACCAACGGTGCTTTCCTGGACCATCCTCGAGCAAGTCCCAACCGCGCATTATCGGAGGGGCGATTGGAATACGCTGAAGGTCAGACGCGAGAAGGAGAAGATCCTTTGTTACGTCAATGACCATCTTGTCATCGAAAGCAGCGACGCTGGACTTCCTGATGGCAAAGTCGGTTTGGCTAAGTTTCGGGACACGGCCGCCGGCTTTAAAGCGTTTCAAATCGGCACCAACCTGCCATCCGTAGCGCCTCAATTGTCAGGGGAAGCCGCCACTCTGTTGAGCAATGTCGTATCCAACGCCGCTTCGCCGGTGGCGGACGATGCCGTCGTCCTCCTCGAGCCGCAAGGCATCGTTGCCCAGAAAGTATTGGCCGAACGAGCAGCGCAATTAGAGCAACAGGCCGCCGAGCTTCGCCGCCTGAGCGGGGCTGTCCGCCGGCAAACTGTCCAGCGGCAACTGCTCGAGGTGCTGCGCGGCCCGGAAGAAAGGATCGACCTCTTCCATGCCGCTCTCTTGATTTCGAAACTCGACAACCCGGAACTGGATATCGACGCTTATCGACGGCAGTTGGATGACATGGCCACTGAACTTCGGGGCAAGCTCAAATCCAAAGCTGACCACAACACTCGTCTCGCCGCCTTGCAGGAGTACTTGTTTGTCGAGAATGGCTTTCATGGAAGTCGGAGCGATTATTACAATCGCGCCAATAGCTACCTCAACGAAGTTCTGGACGAACGTGAAGGCTTGCCTATTACCCTGGCGATTTTGTTCATCGAATTGGGTCATCGCATCGGCCTCAAGGAACTCGAGGGAATTCCGCTCCCAGGCCATTTCATGGTCAAATACGCAGGCGGCAACGAAACAGACCAGCTCATCGATGTTTTTCATGAGGGAAAGATCATCACCCGTGAAGAAGCTGACGAAATCGTCCAGGACTTTACTGGGGCGCCGGCCACGGAAGCACACCTCAAGCCCGCGAAGAAGCGCGATATTATTGTGCGGATGTTGCACAACCTGCATTCGGCTGCCCAACGAACCGAGACCGGCCCGGAGGCGTTGCGTTACCTCGATCTGATCCTGGCGATCTCTCCCGATTCAGCCATGGATCATCTGGATCGCGCCAGGCTCCGGCTCCAAAGCGGCGACCGCAACGGGGCTCGCACCGATTTCAAATGGTTGCTCGACAACGATCCGCCCGGCATCGACATGGAAAAAGTGAGCGAAGTCTTCCGCTCGCTGTAGCAAGAAAGATTTTCAAATCTGCCCCATGACCGATTTTCGATCGGTTGCGTTAGAACGTCTCACCGAATTTCAGGAAATTTGTCTCGCCAAAGCCGTTGTGGAGATTACAAACCTTCCCTTCATTCATGATAGAGCAGATCGTCATTCTTGATTTCGGGTCGCAGTACACCCAGGTGATCGCGCGCCGGATTCGCGAGTGCAATGTTTACTGCACGATACTGCCCTACAAGACTCGGGCCAAAAAAATCGCGGCATTGAACCCGAAAGGCCTCGTCTTATCGGGAGGACCGGCGAGCGTGTATGCGCCCAAGGCGCCGCATCCGGACAAGGAAATCCTCAAGCTCGGTCGTCCCATTCTTGGAATTTGCTACGGCTTGCAGCTTCTGGCGCAGTATTTAGGGGGAAAAGTCGAGCCGGGAGAAAAGCGGGAATACGGCAAAGGAACCCTCACGATCAGGGACAAAAATTGCCCGCTTTTTGTCACGCTGCCTGAAACGCTCCAGGTCTGGAATTCCCACGGCGACAAACTCACAAAACTCCCCCACGGCTTCAAAAGCGTGGCGACTACCGACAATTCGGCCTATGCCGCTATCGAGCATCGTTCCAAACGATTTTTCGGTCTTCAGTTTCATCCCGAAGTGGTCCACACCCCCCGCGGTTCCGAAATCATCAGCAACTTTGTCCATCACATCTGCGGGTGCAGCCGTGCCTGGACCATGCACAACTATCTCGAACAAGCCGTAGCGGAAATTCGCGGTGAGGTTGGCAACGAGCGGGTCCTCCTCGGTCTGAGCGGCGGTGTTGATTCCAGTGTGGCCGCAGCGTTGATCCATAAAGCCATCGGCGACCAACTTACCTGCATTTTTGTCAACAACGGCCTGCTGCGGGGCCGCGAAGCCGACGTCGTGCGGGAGGTTTTTGGCCGCCACTTCAAAATCAAACTTCATTATGTAGACGCCTCAAAAAAGTTTCTCGACCGGCTCAAAGGCGTCACCGACCCGGAACGCAAACGAAAGATAATCGGCCGTACCTTCATTGAAGTTTTCCAATCGGCGACCAAAAAGGTGGGGAAGGCCGCTTATCTGGCGCAGGGAACTCTCTACCCGGACGTGATCGAGTCGGTGCCGATTGCCGGCAACCCCGCCGCGATGATCAAGAGCCACCACAATGTCGGCGGTCTTCCGAAAAAGATGCGCTTCAAGCTGCTCGAGCCGCTCAAGTGCTTGTTCAAGGACGAGGTCCGGCAGCTTGGCACAGAACTGGGCGTGCCCAAAGAAATCGTTCTCCGTCAGCCGTTCCCTGGTCCCGGCCTGGCGGTGCGGATCCTGGGGGAAGTCACCCCCCGACGTTGTGCCATCTTGCGCAACGCGGATAGCATCGTGGTGGAAGAGATGAAGGGCGCCGATTGGTATTACAAGATCTGGCAAAGTTTCGCCGTCTTGTTACCGGTCCGCAGCGTGGGTGTGATGGGCGACGAACGGACCTACGATTACACCATTGCCCTGCGGGCTGTCGAATCACAGGATGGCATGACGGCCGACTGGGTCAAACTCCCTTACGATTTGCTCGAAAAAATCTCCACCCGGATCATCAACGAAGTCAAGGGCGTCAACCGCGTCTGTTTCGACATTTCCAGTAAACCCCCTGCCACCATTGAATGGGAGTAAGGCCATGCCGAAGGTAATGACACTTGCTCTCCTGTTGCTACTGCCGGCCGGCTGTCAATCTTACCGCGAGGCTGCAACCACGTCCGCCAGTTGCCAGGTTTATTTTTCCCCGCACGGCGGATGCACTGAAGCCATCGTCACTGCCCTGAATCGCGCTACCAACTCCGTCATTGTCCAGGCTTACAGCTTCACCTCGGCGCCCATCGCGAAGGCTCTCGTCGACGCAAACCGCAGGCGCGTTCAAGTGGCAGTGATCCTCGATAAAAGTCAGCGTTCGGAGAAATATTCCTCCGCCGATTTCCTGGAGCACGCGGGCGTGCGCACCTTCATTGACGCCCGGCACGCCATCGCCCACAACAAAGTAATGGTGATCGACGGCGCGACGGTCCTGACCGGGTCGTTTAACTTCACCAAGGCAGCCGAAGAAAACAATGCCGAGAATCTTCTGGTGATTGTGGACCCCGCGCTGGCCTCAAAATACACGGCCAACTGGAAAGCTCACCTGGAACATTCGGTCAAATACGAATCCAGAGGCACCGGCGAGACGCCAGCCGGTAATCCGTTCTAATTGTAAACGGCTCGTGTTACCGATGCGCCCAGCGGCAGAACAAACTCTGTGGCTGATCTGGCGAACACAGCCCGCTTCCCACCGCATTAATCGCGGCTCTTCGACAGCACTCCAATGAGAATGCCAACGGCGGCTACGATGCCCACTGCTGTCCAAGGACGTTCGCGGATGAAGCGGCCAGCCTCGCTGGTGAATTTGGCGAAGTTTTCTGTCACGGTCGATTGGACCTCTTCGAACCTTTCGGCTGCCTCGGAGCCCGCGTCGGCGACTGCGGACGAAATGCGGTTTTCGGTTTTCATGTTTATCGTTTGTTAAGTTGTTCGTTGGGCCACCGCGGGAACCGATCGGTTCCACAGCGGCGGTGGCCAGTGAAAACGAGACTAGCGCCGAGACCAAATGGTTGTCAGTAGGTCTCTGCCCCAACTGTTAAAAAGAAAATCCGGAGGCGCCTGAGCGCCGCCGGATGTGATCAACTCCAATTATCGAGTTTTAGTGCGTGCCCGTAAGGTCATGATAAGGCCATGGTCGCGGCGTGAAACGGAACGTGTCCTTTCCGTCGGGGCCTGTGCCGTTATCAATCGGTTTGTCGCTATCGCGCGTGCTCGTATACTCGTAATAGTAATAGGTCCGAGGAGCGCTTTCGCGAATAGTTACGCTGCTTTGGTCGGTGCCTGCGCTTGAGTCGAGCGCAGCGCCCGTGGCGCCACGTTCAACCCCGCTGTCCCAATTGACGCCGTAATGTGCATACACGTCCGGACCCCAGGTCACGTGCTCGCGATCGGGCCACGTCTTCGCGTTGAAACGCGATGCCGACAGGAGTTTTTCACGGTCCGTCTGCAGGACGAGGTCCCGATGGCCGAATATATCCTTCTTCTCGGTATCGCTCGGTTTCAGCAGCGAGAACGGGACTGGCGTGTATTTGCCTTTATCGGCCAGATCACCGCTCAGTTTCAAGACCGCGAACTGAATCCGACCGGAAGCAGGGTCTACGACGATGTCTTCCACGTCGCCGATTTTTTGGCCGCCCCGATCAAGCACGCGTGCATGCAAGAGCTGGCTGACGTTCAGAGTGTTTTGCGTGTCAAAGCTGGAGCGCGTCGATTCGCGCTTGCTCTTATAGGTCTGATCGGCGCCGGCAGTGCTCACCAAAAATGAGCTGCCGAGACAGACCGCAACCGTTGGTATCAAGAATCTATGTTTCATAATCAATCCTTCTTTTCACCTTGTGGTCTCGCTTTAGTGTGGACATAGCACATGCTAGCCAACGAGACCTCCTTATGGAGTAACCTCGTTCCGACTACCCAATCAGCAATGGGGTGAAGGTCTACTCAAGGCCATTCTCTTGCTGCCCAGCAGGCATTTATGCCTCGAGGCTTTTCTAAGTGAGATGACTGGTTTTCATCTCCGTTTTCACGCTTCAGGAGACAAGTTTAAACTTTGAACTTCGGCCAGCCCATCATAAACTAGGTTCAATCGACAGCGGCCTTCGCAAGACGCATGAACAAAGTTCGCATCGGCATACTCGGCATGGGGAACATGGGGAAATTTCATGCCGATTATCTTCTGGCCGACAAAGTATCTCGCGCCGAGTTGACCTGCTTCAGCGAACCATCGGGCCTCAGCCGGGAGCGCTACAAGCAGCTCAATTACTTTGATAGTGCAGAGAAATTAATCCGCTCTGGGCAGGTCGATGCAGTCATAATTGCCACGCCCCACTATTCCCATACCATCCTTGGAATCGACGCGCTCGAACATGGACTGCATGTCCTGGTTGAAAAACCGATCTCCGTCCACAAAGCCGACTGCCAACGGCTCATCGCCGCAGCCAGGGCCCGCAAGCAAGTCTTTGCGGCCATGTTCCAGCTTCGGACCGAGCCGAAATACCGCAAGCTCAAGTCACTCCTGGATAACAAGGAACTGGGGCTGCTCACGCGGGTGAGCTGGATCATTACCGATTGGTACCGGACCGAAGCCTACTATGCCAGCGGCGGTTGGCGGGCCACCTGGAAAGGCGAAGGAGGCGGAGTGCTCCTTAACCAGTGCCCGCACAACATCGACCTATTGATTTGGCTTTGCGGCATGCCCGCCAGGGTGCGCGGCTTCTGCCAATTGGGACGGTTCCATAACATCGAAGTCGAGGACAATGTCACCGCGTACCTCGAGTGGGCCAATGGAGCCACAGGAGTGTTCATTACATCGACCGGCGAGGCTCCTGGAACCAATCGCTTCGAGATTGTGGGTGAGCGAGGCAAGCTGGTGCTCGAGAATAACAAGATAACTTTCACTCGCAATGAGGTCTCGATGCTTGAGTTCAGCAAGACCAGCAAAGTCGGATTTGCCAAACCCGACGTCTGGAATGTCGATATCCCCTTCGAAACCGCGGCCGCACAGCAGCATTACTCGATCACGCAAAATTTTGTCGATGCGATACTGGATGGCGCCCCTCTGGTCGCTCCCGGGGCCGATGGGCTTAACTCGGTGGAGTTGGCCAATGCCATCCTCTTATCCTCGCTGGACGGCAAGACCATCGATCTCCCGCTCGATTCCAGCGCCTACGAACGTAAGCTGAAGGAGCTATGCGCCGGTTCGAAGCTCGAGAAAAAAGTTGTTCGCATTACTGAGGACTTTAACAAATCGTTTAACCGCTAATTATTATGTTTCTTTCCGGAATTGCCGACGAAGCTGGCTCGAACATCGATACGCAAATCAAGGCCACGCGCGAACTGGGCTGGGAGAACATCGAGGCCCGAATGGTTGAGGTCTCAGGGTTCTCCAAGGGCAACTTGCACGATATCCCGGACAAGGCGTTCGACATTGTCTGTGACAAGCTGAACAGCGCCGGCATCAAAGTGAATTGCTTCGGGTCGGCCATCGCCAACTGGGGCAAGAAAATCGACCAGCCGTTCGACTCCTCATTGGCGGAGGTGAAACGCGCCATTCCTCGAATGCAACGGCTCGGGACTAAATTCGTTCGAGTCATGAGTTTCGCAGTCCGCGACTCAGATGATCAAATGGAAGAGGAGCGCTTTCGCCGGATGCGCGAAATCACCAAAATGTTTCTGGACGCCGGCATTCAACCAGTGCACGAGAATTGCATGAATTATGGCGGGATGGGTTGGCCCTTCGCCCTCAAGCTGCTGGAGAATGTTCCCGGCTTGAAATGGGTTTTTGATACCGCCAACCCCGTCTTTAATGATGATCGCAGCAAGCCAAAACCGTGGAAAAAGCAGGACCCCTGGGAATTCTATACGCGCGTGAAGCCCTTTGTCGTTCATGTGCACATCAAGGATGCAAAATGGAACCCGGCGAAAAACGATGCGGATTACACCTATCCTGGCGAAGGAGACGGTGCGGTCCGCCCAATCATCGAAGACCTCCTCGCCAGCGGGTACGACGGAGGATTTTCCATCGAGCCCCATCTCGCCGTGGTCTTCCACGACTCCTCAGTTACTGCGTCGGAAAAGGAGCAGTATTCCACCTACGTCGAGTACGGCCGTCGTCTGGAAAAGCTAATCCGCGAAATCAAGGACGAGTTGGCCAGGGAGAAGCGGCCAAAGAGTTCTCTCGTTCCTGGCTGAACCAGCCGCAGTATTCCCAGCTAAGTTAATTCACAATCGCCCTATAAAAGCGTTGCTTTGAAAGTCCGGCGTTGTTGTCGGTGTATTGCTGCGCGGTGCCGGTCAGTGTGACGGTGGTCAGAGTGATCCAGTTGGTTAGGTTCGTAGAGGCTTGCAGTTGATACGTGCCCTGAGCGGCACTGAGAGTTAGCTGCATGGACGTGGCCGAGAGTCTGGCAATGCTCAGCCGGGTGGGCCTAAACCAATTCAAAGTAATGTTACCCGTCGCTCCGGATACCCCATCAACGGCGATGCGGTAGACGGTGCCTGCGATGGCGTTGAAGGTAACCCGACTCTTGAAGTTTCCTGCAGAGTCGTTGTCGCCGCGAACCAGTGTAAGCCCGTTTACGGAGTTGCCTGTGTAAACGCCAAGGGTTGTGTCATAGTCACTGCCGATGGTGTCAAACGCGGCATCGCCACTGGAGCCAGCCGTCCAGCAGTACCACACAGAATGGCCGCCGATATTTCCCGAATGATCTGGTTCGCCGGGTTCCTTGGTCGCTCCGATGTTATAGCCTGTGACATGGCCGGTATTGCCGATGAGCTTTACGCAGTTGGTAAATTTATCGTTGGTCGGCGGGTTGATCGATAAGACCACCAAACCGAATGCGCCATTGAAGCCGTCCACAGCAATCTTATAGTCAGTGCCCGCAACGGCGTTGAAGGAAAGACGGCTGAAACGGGTGTTCGCGTCGACATCATCATTGTTCGCAATCAATGTCAGGCCGTTGAGAACGGTGCCCGTGTAAACGGCAAGCAATGTATCGAAATCACTTCCTTCGGTGGTCACCTGTACCAGACCATTGGAGGAGGCCGTCAAGTGGTACCAGAGCGAGTGTCCGCCGACATTACCGGCGTGGTTGGGCTCGCCTCTTTGCTTTGACGCGCACGCGTTGTAAGTGCGAAAACTCATGGGCATGCGTGTAATTGCCTGCGCACTGGTGAAAGGGTCGTTCGGCGGGGCAGCTCCGCATTCATCCCAGAATGAGACTGGAACGCTGGCGAGGTTGTTGCTGTAATCCAGTTCGGGCAGTTTCCGAGCGGGGTTAGTCTCCATCTCCAGGATATAATCTCCGCCCGGCAATCCGGTGATGTCGATCCACTGGCACGGTGTATCTTCGCTATAAACATCCGCCCAACCTTTCTGAATGCCCTGGTAGGTGCAATCGTAGCGACGAGTAGTGCCGGCCGTGGGATCCCATTGCTCGATATCCTCGAGGCAGAAGCCGATTTTGTGGCCGACAACTGCCAGGCTGCCATCGAGCCGGCGCAACCGGTATTCAGCAAAGTCGGTGTAATGATAGTGACCGTGGCAGGGATCGAAATAAAACAACGAATTGGTCGACGGATCTCCCATAATCAAATCGGCCGTGCCGATATTTCGGGTTACGGTAGTGAACACCAACAATCGGCGGGTGCCCGCTTCGGTGCAACCTTCATTCACTGTGCAATCACCGGCAGCAAAGGTGCGATAGACCACGTGCGGGTTGGCCTGGGCTGAATTAATCATCAGGTCTGGCAGCAATTGGGCAGCTTGTAAATGGGACCGAAAAACGAGGAGAACGAGTGCAAACTTAACCAGTCGCCTCCCTGAAACCTTCTTCATATGTGCGTTCGTTAGCTTTCCGCGCCTGGAATAGCGGAGTGGCGACAGGATGAAATAAACGGCCGAACATTGGTATGGGGGATTCTCCGTGGGGAAGGTCAATAATTCACCTCCCCAACGGAGCACTTGGGCGGCGTCGCTGAAGTCCAAATAGATGAAGTCGTTGGTAGTTGCGTCGGCAAAGGATCCCGGGCTAACGAGCCCAAGGAAAGTTACCAGGCCGAGAGCGTGTCGGATGCGCCGGCTAGCCCTAGCCCGTGCGAACTCC
>Ga0137394_10001582_pt1 | contig 16681 bp, 10 predicted proteins | sample czobulk116metaG_FD_108278 | JGI IMG/M metagenome (GOLD analysis project Ga0137394, IMG submission 108278) | Vadose zone soil microbial communities from Angelo Coast Range Reserve, California, USA - czobulk1.16 metaG | ecosystem: Environmental > Terrestrial > Soil > Vadose zone | place: USA...
GCCCGTGTTGGGTGCTCCCCGCAGCGACGTGGCGTTTGGCTCGAAGCGGAATTGGCCGCGAGTAAATTGGTTGCCCAATTGGTTGTACTGGTCCCAGCGCACTTCACCACCGAAGCGGAAGGAATGATTCCCCCTGGTCAAACTGAAGTTGTCAATCGCTTGATAGGAGCGGTTCCTGTTCCGGTATGGGCCATTCGAAAGATCACCGAATGATTTGCCCATCAGAGTCAGTCCCGTGAAGCCGACGATGATGACCTCCGGAGTACCCCATGCGACCGGGGGCTGCTTCGATATTCCGGGAACGGTCAGCTCAGACATAACATCTCGGGAGTTGGCAAGTTCGCCGGCCTTCAGGTTGTAGAAGGAATTGAAACCAAACCGGAATTCATTGACCGTCGACGTCGAGAGCAACCGCGTGTTCGAGAACATCGCCTGGTGTACGGTCGTGTCCGTCTTGCTTCCATTGAGATAAAACTCCGGTTGGAGTTCGGTTTCGCCTCCCCAACTGTATCGGCCGAACCAGTTGGATTTCGACGACTCGACGAAGTCGATCCGCTGAATGAACTGATCCTTGTCCACTTTGCGGTTTCGGGTCGCCTCGTAATTGTAGTCGACCAATCCAGCGTTGAGATTGGGCGCCGGATAAAATTCAAGCAATTTGCTCGAGGTTGGGTGGATCCGATCGCGCGGGATCACATTGCCCGCAAACTCAGCGCGCGTGATGGGATCGTAGATCTTTGTCCGAGGAAGAAGTTCGGAGAAGTCTCCGTTGCGCATCTTCGCGGAAGGTACGCTATAGAGGACGCGGCTCAACCGCCGTTCCCGGAACCCTTCGAAGTTCGACATGAAGAACAGGCGGTCGTTTCCTTTGTAAATCTTTGGCAGCCATACAGGGCCGCCCAATGTAAAACCGTACTGGTTCCATTTGAACGGATCCTTGGGCCGTTCACCGGCGAAAGCGTACTGTTTTGCGTCGAGCTTGTCGTTCCGGAGGAATTCGAATAATGTGCCGTGGAATTGATTGGTTCCCGGCTTCGTCGAAACATTGATCTGGGTCGTGGCGCGCCCAAACTCGGCCGGGAAGATTCCCGTCTGTACCTTGAACTCCTGGAGAGCGTCAATCGATGGCAGGACGACATAGGTGTTGAAGTTGACATCGGTATTCTCGACGCCATCCAGCGTGAAGTGATTAAATGAGCTCCGCTGGCCGGCGACCGAAATGTTCTGCTGCGCGCGCGTCCCACCCTGCCGCTCGTTGGCGATCTGAGAACTGTCGAATCCATAACTCACATTCGGACTCAGCGAGACAAGCTGAAGGAAGTTCCGTCCGTTGAGCGGCATCTCGACGATGCGCTTGTTCTCGATAACGGTTCCGACTGTCGCGTTCTCGGTCGCGATCAGCGCGGCCGCACCCGAAACCTCGACAGTCTGGCTTATCTCTCCAACCTGGAGAACGAAGTCGAGTCTCGCCGATTGCTGAATCTGCAGCTCCACATCGTTCTGCGTGACTGTACGAAAACCCGGGAGCTCGACTTTGATGTTGTACCGGCCCGGCTGCAAGCCGGGCAAATTGTATACACCCGCCTCGTTGCTGATCGCAGATCGAACAAAGTTCGTGGCGGGATTGGTTAGCGTGACACTCACGCCGGGAATCACTGCACCACTCGAATCGTGAATCACACCGCTCATGCTGGCCTGAGTCTGGGCTATAACGGGTAGAACGCTCAGCAGGACAGCCGAGAAGACGCTCAATAGGCGACTGCGCATAGTTCCTCCGTTTTGTAGGGACTGGTTTTGGCGAAAGTCTAACAAAACTTCCTGCAGAGCGCTATTTGTTCGAGAGTGAACGCGGGCTAAAGCCCGCGACGACATTCAGGCCGAACGTTGACTCCAAATGTAGTCGCGGGCTTTAGCCCGCGTTCATTCATTACCGAAATTTCCAACTTCGCCGGCGTCCCTCTTCATGAGAACATCGCCCAGCAAACAAACCTGGTCATCGGTCCTCATGAGTTGGAAGCAATTTTCTGATTGGCTGTCTGCGATAGTCGAAAGAGAAAGGAGTCTTCCAATGCAAAGACTGAAGCTTTGGGCAAAGGCGTTCGTGTGTGGTTTCTCCTTTAGCGCGCTTGCTGCAGCTCAGGTAACTACTGGCACGATTTCCGGGACGGTTAGCGACTTCACCGGTGCTGTTCTACCCGGGGCCATCGTAAGCCTGAAGAGTGTGGAGAAGGGAATCAGCCGAACTGCGAGTACCGATGAGGCCGGGCGCTACCGAGTTCCAGAGCTGGGACTGGGCAGCTACGAGGTCACGGCGGAGGCGGGCGGTTTCCAGACCGTGGTCCGGAGGGGCATCACCTTGACCGTCGGCCGGGAAGCCGTGGTGGATTTCACTCTTCAGGTCGGCGCTCTTGCCGAGAAAATCACCGTGACGGGCGAAGCGCCGCTGGTCCAAACGGCCAATGCCACGGTCGCCGCTCTGGTGGATCAGCGCGCGATGCGCGAATTGCCGCTGAATGGCCGCAGTTTCGCTGACTTGACGGGCATCCAGCCAGGTGTCCTCTCGGATCTGGAAGTGGCGGCGGCTCCCACCCAGGCGGTTTACACCGGCGGCGGAAGCGCCGCGCGGCGTTCCATCGGAGGAACGAAACCGCAGCAATCCACATACCTGTTAGACGGCATGGAGATTTCGACGCCATCGGAAGGGATGCCGGCAAGCAGTGTCCTGGGACAGCAGTTAGGCGTGGAGGCGATCCGGGAGTTCGTGCTCTTGCAGAACAACTATGGAGCTCAATACGGTCGCGCATCGGGCGGTGTGGTCAATGCGGTAACACAGTCGGGGAGCAACAATATCCACGGAAGTGTTTTTGAGTTTTTGCGGAACGACAAGCTGGACGCTCGGGATTATTTCCTGGACCCGAAGCTCCCGAAGGCGCCGTTGAAGCGCAACCAGTTCGGAGCTTCGTTAGGAGGCCCGATACGAAAGGAGCACACCTTTTTCTTCCTGAACTATGAAGCGGTCCGCCAGAGCGCCGGAACGAGTTTCCTCGGTTCGGTGCTCACCGCGGAGACCCGGCAAGGTAAGATCACTGGATGCCCGGCGGCGCAGGCGGCATGCTCCCGAGAACAGGCCATCGTCACTCAGACCTTGCCGGTGGATCCGAACATCGTGCCGCTGATGGATCTGTTGCCCTCGCCGAATGGCTCCTATCGGAACGCGGGCGTGGCCGACTACACCGCCGTCCCGCGCTGGCACGCCGATGAGAACTACGGCATCGGGCGGATTGACCAGCAACTTTCTCCAAAGGACAGCCTGTTTGGCCGCTTCACCAAAGATCAGAGCAGTCGCACCGATACGTACCTTGCGCTGACACCGAAGCCCTTTACTGGATTCCAGGTGGGGGGCTATGTGCTGGCGACTGCCTCGGAAACACATGTTTTCAGTCCTTCAGTGGTGAATGCCTTTCGGGTTGGCTTCACACGGCGCAACGATCACCTGTTTTATAACTACACGCAGGGCGGAGACCAGTTTCCGAACGCCCCCGGCCTGGACCCGCGACTTGCGCCCGTCAAAGGCGTCCCGATGGGACTCTATTCCATTCCGGGCATTAACTTTTACGGTGGCAGCGGGGGCGGCAACACCATCGGTCCCAATCTGAGCGGTCCGGCGGTCTTTGTGGACAACACCTTTGACTACGATGATTCGCTGATGATCAACAAAGGACGCCACTCGATTGCGCTGGGCGCTAATTTCAAGCGGTATCAAATGAACCATTTGAATGAACCCTGGGTGTATGGAGGGACCTTTACCTGGGACACCATCGAGAACTTTCTGACTAACAATCCTCGCAACACGACTCAGCTTTTAGGTTTCACGACTCCGGGCAGTCAGAAGGCGGACGTGTACCGTGGCTGGAGACAGAGCTATGGGGCTGTCTACTTCCAGGACGACTTCAAGGCGAGATCGAATCTGACACTCAATCTGGGTCTGCGCTGGGAGGGAGTTCGTTCCCCCAGGGAAGTCAACGGAAAGCTGGCCGTGCTGAAAGACATCTATCGGGATAAAGACTTCGTCCTGTTGACCAGGAAGGATCCATTCTTTGAGATCACCGACGCCCTCAACGGTTTTTCTCCGCGAGTCGGGCTGGCCTGGACTCCGTTTTCCGATCAGAAGACTGTCTTTCGCGGCGGCTTTGGAATGTTCAAGGAAATGCCCCTGGCCTACATCTGGCAACTGGCCCTCGAGGCTCCTCCTTATTCGAAGCGATTTGTGGTCAACCGGCCGGCGTTGAAGTTCCCGTTTCCCTTTACCGATCCCAACCTGGTGGGTTCCGCCGGAGAGCCTTTAATGATGCCGTTAGAGACCAAGATTCCTTACACGTTGCAGTGGACGTTTTCGCTGGAGAGGCAAGTGGGCCAGACTTTGGTGGTCAAAGCGAATTACGTGGGCACACGAGGCGTGAACCTGTTTGCGATTTACAACCCCAACCAGAAGCCGACAGTCATTCGAGACGGCCGGCAGTTCACCCCGCCGGATGCGCAAGTGCCCAATCCGAATTTCACGTCGTATCGCTACGTCGCTCCCATTTCCGATCAGATTTACAACGCTCTACAACTGGTTGCGGAGAGGCGTTCGCGTGCTGGTCTGGCATTGAATGCCTCCTACACCTGGTCGCGCAACATCGATAATGGAGGAGGAGCCGGAATCAAGGGGGCGGAACAGATCGCCGGAGCCGCCAGCTTTGCAGTCTACAACGGGCGCGATCTCACTTCCGAGAGGGGCCTCTCTTCGCTCCATGTTAAGCACAACTTCATTCTTGCTTACAGCTACGAGTTGCCTTTCGGCGCCGGCCGTCGCTGGGCGAACCAATCGAGTGGCCCGTTCAATCACCTGCTGGGGGGCTGGTCCGTGAACGGGACCAATACCATCCGCAGCGGCCTGCCCATCAACCTCCAGATGACTCCGCGCCAATCCGGCTGTGCGGCGCAAAGCTGTAACGAGAGACCAGACCTTCGCCCGGGCGGAAACAACAATCCGGTGCTCGATCACTGGACCCCTGAACGCTATTTCGACCCTTCGAACTTTCTCGTCCAACCCCTGGGGTTCTTTGGCAATTTAGGGCGAAATACACTGACCCGGCCTGGACAATTCAATCTGAATGCTTCTCTCACAAAGGATAATCGGCTGGGGGAGGGAAAGAACCTCGAGTTTCGGGCAGAATTTTTCAACTTCCTGAACCATCCTAACTTTGGAGCACCCAGCAATACTGTCTTTCGGGATGCTGCCGGGAACCTGGATCCCAATGTAGGGAGAATTACAACCACGTCCACGAAGATGCGCCAGATTCAGTTCGGGTTGAAATTCCTTTTCTAAGTTCCGCGGCTACAATTAATGCGTGAGGGAGACCCTTCAAGATGACGTCTTCGCATTCCTTGAGATCGACATTTGCGGTGCTGGTTTTCGCAGCTCTGGTCGCGGCGCAAGCTTCGCAGCCGGCCGCGGCACGTGAGGGGTATGCTGAACTTCCCGGTGTACGCATCTGGTACAAGGACACTGGCGGCCGTGGAATTCCAGTGGTTTTCATGCACGCGGCGACGGGCAGCAGCCGGGTTTGGGAGTACCAGATTCCACCGTTCACTGGGGCAGGCTACCGCTTCATCGCGTACGACCGCCGGGGTTGGGGCCGGACCGTAATCGAACGGACAGGCCCGCAGCCCGGCACCGCCGCGGACGACCTTCAGGGCTTGATGGACTACCTGCACATCGACCGGTTCCACCTGGTGGCTACAGCGGCCGGCGTGTCGGTATCACTGGACTACGCGGTGTCGTTCCCGCAGCGCCTTCGAAGCCTGGTGATCTCAGATGGGGCCATGGGCGGGTTGCAGGACGAAGCGTATCAGGAGCTCTACCGAAGGATCAGGTCCCCGCAGCTTGATGCGCTGCCTCCCGAATTGCGTGAGCTGGGACCATCATACCGTGCAGCGAATCCGGAAGGGACGCGGCGCTGGATCGAATTGGAACGCATGAGCCGGCCTGATGGGCCGGCGGCGCCCCCGCAGGCGACGCGGAACCGCCTGACATTTTCTCTGCTGGAAACGATGAAGGTACCCATGCTGCTAATTACCGGGGACGCCGACCTATCCGCACCGCCTCCACTGCTGCGGCTCTTTACGTCGAGGATCAGGAATACCGAGTCGCTGATCATACCTGAAGCGGGACACTCGGCTTATTGGGAGCAACCGGAGATCTTTAACCGCACCGTCCTGGAGTTCATTCGCAAGCATTGATTCAAAATTGCCGACTACCAGATCTGCGATTCTGCTACTTTTTCTGCGTGTCGACGAGCTTCTTGTAGGCGGCCGCTTCCGTCGGTGAGCAGATCATCTCCATCAGGTCCGCGTCGAGTGGCATCAATTTCAGCGGGAGTTTATTGAGCGGCGTCCAGGGTTGGATATAGGCCGTCGGATCGTCGATCGTGACGGTGAGCTCCAGCGTGTCGCGGCCTCGGCGATGGTACCGTTCCTCGACGCGCATGTCGATGCTGTGCGGATTGCCCGCATTGTCGAGCCAGGTCCTGTCGTCCATCCCGATCGTCTGCACAACGAAGGTATAGTCATCCTCCCATCGGCCAACCGAGTATCCATACCAGCGCGGATCCGGATTCTTGGGAAGCGCTCGTCCGTCGGTCCAGATGACGCGCCACCTCTTCTCGAACATGTAGAGCATGAGGATCTGATTTGGCGTCTGCACGATCTGCACAGGCCGTAGCTCGTACAAGACGAGCCGGGGAAAACCGGCCGGATCACACATGATCGACAGTGGGTCGTTGATGAACTCTTCGGTTACCGCTCTGGGCCCGTTTCCCGGCTTGATGTCCTTGAGCCTCTTTTCGGCCCAGGGGGTGAAGGGAGTCGCTACGTGCCCCGGTCCGAAGACTCCCCCAGGGCCCGCATCCCAGGTGCCGGTCAGATCACGCGGCGGCGCCGGAGTTGAATCCGGTTTGGCCTCCGACGGTTGAAAGGCGCTCCGGGGCAAGCCGGAGGTGTTCCAGGTTTGCGCGAGCGTGACGCCGGACGAACACATCACTACCGCCACTGAGGCAACGAAGACGATGACGACGATGAAGCGTCTTGGCATGTTGAAAATCCTCCGCTTCAGGTTGTCACTTCGCCGGCGCTGGGTCCGGGACGACTATCCCAGTCGCCAGTAACACCCGGCCATCGGCAAAAAAGACGGTTCTGACGCGCCCGATGGGTGCGCCGTTCTTGACGCCCTGCAGCGTCACCGTCACCACGTCTCCGGTCTTGAATGACGTTCGGGTCCATCCGAGCGCGCTCATGCTCGTCGGATTCTGGGTTTCGACGGCCCAGTTTGTAACGGTGCCGCTCTCGCCCTTGACATCGAACTTCAGGAAGCAATGGGGATTGGACCAGACCCACTCGGTCACGGTCCCCTTCATCGTAAGAATTTTGTCGTCGAAGCTCGCCGCACCGTGGTGTGCAAGCAGAGGAACTGAATACACGAGAAGGCCGACAGCCGCGACGAAGACGCCGGCTATTTTCTTTCTCACAAGACCCTCCATCTTTACTATGGTGATTTTCTCACCGCGCCGCATAAGTTTTGCTGAATCCGTTCCGGGCGTTCGTGATCGTAAACGTGCCGTCGCGACCGACCGACGCATGGATCCATCGGCTCGTGACCGACCTGACTCGGTTTCGAAGATTTCAGAATAGATTTAGCGGAATGCACTTTAATACGAGACTCGATGGAGGGTCAATGCGTGAACGAAAGCAAAACATTCACATACATTAATTCATCTTCCTGGGTGCTCAGCGGTTTCCGCGTTGATCGTTTTGGCGCACAGCGGCGAAAAACGCGCGGATGTCGTCAACCCACAGCTTCGGCTGTTCGAACGCGGGGAAGTGCCCGCCACGCGGCATCGTCGTGAAGTGCACGACGTTGTAGCGCGCTTCCGCCGCCTTGCGCGCTTCGGCGCTGTTCGTGTCTACAGGGCTTCCGCGACGATCGTATTGCGTCGGAAAGGAGCCGCAGCCGGTCGGAACGCTCACCCGGGCCTCAGGCCGCGGGAAGGGTGTTGGAGCCAGTCCGCCAAGCATGTGACGACTCTCGTAATAGATCCGCGCCGACGAAGTGCCGCTGTTGGTTACCCAGTAGATCATGATATTCGTCAGCAGTTCGTCCTTCGTGAAAACCTTCTCCATATCGCCTTCATGGTCGCTCCACCCGTACCATTTTTCGACGATCCACGAGGCGAGGCCGACAGGTGAATCGCTCAACCCCTGCCCCAGGGTTTGTGGCTTCGTCGATTGAATCTCCTGGTAGCCCAGGTTATGGGCCGCGTTGACGGCGCTGTTCAGGCTTGGCACCGACGGTGTCTGATTTCCCGTGTTCGCGGCCGGCGCCGCAGGCGCGACAGCGCAGCCGGCCAGATGCAGTGCCGCCACATGTGTGGGATCGTTGAGCGCCACGCGCGTGGCGATTCCATTCCCCCAGTCGCTGCCGTGTGCGCCGTAGCGCGTGTAGCCAAGGCGCGCCATCAGTTGTACCCACATTCGAGCAATCCGTTCGGGGTTATAAGCCCTTTCCCGCGGCTTACCTGAGAAGCCGAAACCCGGCATCGACGGGATGACCACGTGGAAGGCGTCTTCCGCGCGGCCGCCGTAAGCGGCTGGATCGGTGAGCGGGCCAATCACTTTTTCGTATTCGATGATCGAACTCGGCCATCCGTTGAGAAGCAACAACGGCATCGCATTCGGATTTTTCGACCGCTGATGGATAAAGTGAATGCCGACCCCATCGAGGTTGGTCTCGAACTGGTCGAATTCGTTCAGCCGCTTCTCTTGAGTCCGCCAGTCGTACTTGTCACGCCAAAAGGCGACAAGACTCTTCAGATACTCGAGGTTCGTGCCATAGTCCCACCCTGCGTCCGGGAATTCGTCCGCAAAGCGAGCCCGCGACAACCGCTGTTTCAAGTCGGTCAGCACGGCGCTAGGAACTTGAATTTTGAACGGGACGATCGCTGCGTCGGCAGGGCGCTGCGCGTCTAAGGTTTGCACGACCGCGAGAAAGGCTGACACGGCCAGAGTCGCCGACAGACGTCGAATATGGCTGGAATTCATCTTAAGACCTCCATTGCGTGTTCATCAACCGCCTTCCGATTTCTTTGCGTCGCTGACTGGACGTTCCCCCAGCATATGGCCGCAACCTGCTCTGTTCGCCCAATACTCCCATGCGCGCCAGGTTTGCGTCGAATAAGGTTTGTAACCGGATGCCCGCGCCGCAATCTCACCATCCGACAGCGGCTTGTACTTGCCGAGCTGCATCGCAGCCAGTTGGACGCGCGCATTGCGTGGCAGGTATACGGAAACCCTGACGGCTTCGATGATGGATCGTGCGGCCGCCGCGAATCCATGGCCGCGCATCAATACGACGTTGTTGTCGCCGAGGCGACGCGCCAAATCACGTCCCTGCGACATGTCCCTGACAAGAAGGTCCGTGTCCCCGAAGTTCTCTGCAATATCCCAGACCGGCACATGACGTCCGATGAAACTTCCGGAGTGAATGACGGGCCGGAGCGGCACGTCCGTGATTCCGAATGGCAGAATGTCCTCGGCATGGGCGTGCACGACCCCTTGAACTTCCGGGCGCCCCTCGTAGATTGCGCTGTGAATGAATCGTTCGACAGACGGCGCGCGGCTGTCGCTGACCGGTTGGCCATCCAGGCCGAATTCCATGAGGTCACCGCGCTCGACCAGCTCCGGAGCCAGCATGCGAGCCTGGAAGAATCGCTCAGGATTGCCGGGATGGCGGACACTGACGTGGCCATAAGCATCGACCACTCCTTCGTTCGCGAGGATCCGGTTGGCGATCACGAGTTCGTTAAGGACAATGTCCAATGTCGGTTCGTTCATCGTATTTCTAACGGAATGATTGGGCGGACTTATAACAGGCCCATTGTTGGGCTGTCAATTACTCTACTTGAACGAACGCGGGCTAAAGCCCGCGACTACATTCAGGGCCGAACGTTGATTCCAGCCGCGAATTACGCGAATGACGCCAACGGGCAAATGTAGTCGCGGGCTTTAGCCCGCGTTCACTCAAAGTAGAGCACTGCCAAATCAAATGGACAGTGACTTTGAGGCAGATGTATAAAAGGATCGACTTAAATCACGACATCTTGTCGGCGAGGCTGTTGGTTCGTGAATTCACGAATGGAGGGGTTGTTTATGCGTAGTTTTTTGTTATTCGTTGCAGGGATTCTCGTTGGGCTGGGTGTCCAGTCTGTTGTTGCGCAGAATCGGAACAGTGGAATCGTAGGTTTGAATCACGTGGCAATCAGCGTCCCTAACATTGACGAGGCGGTGGCGTACTACACGAAGACGATGGGATTTCCCGAGGCGTTTCGTAACAACGACGAGAAGGGACAACCAACGCTGGTCTATGTCCAGATCAGCCGAAACACGTTCGTGGAGCTGCAACCCGCCAACCCGCAAAGGCCACCGGGCATCAATCACTTTGGGCTACACGTGGAGAACATGGGAGCGGCCACCGCGATGTTCAAGCAGCGTGGAGCAAACGTTTTGGAGACCCGCGTCAGTCCCACAAAAGCCATCCTGTCGAACATCACAGACTTGAACGGCGTCCGTATCGAGCTCGCCGAGCTGCCTCCCGAGTCGCTGCACCGGCAGGCGATGGAACGTTGGAAATAGCCAACCATAACAGGGGAGAAGACACATATGCGCAACAACACTGTCGCGGTGGTCGGCATGATCGGCATGTTGGGTCTGTCGGCAGCGATACTGCAGGGTCAGCAGGCCGGTCAGAGGGCTGGAGGGGCGGCGGCGGTGTCAGATGCCCCGACGAACAAGGCTGCCTTCTGGACGAACGACGACATTCAGGCGAGGTGGAAGGACAACGAGGCGAAGCATGTCATCAACTCGCGGCTGTTCAACGGGCCCACCAACATCAGCGCAAACGTTCGGATCGTGGCAGACGATGATCCTCCTCTGACTCATGACACAACGGCCGACCTTTGGATCATGACCGCAGGCACGGCCACTGCCATCACAGACGGCGACCTTGCCGAAGGCGGCAAGTCGATTCGCAATCCGGTCAAGAGAACGGTGCATGCCGGTGACATTCTCTATATTCCGCCGGGGGTGCCTCACCACTTCGCGGACAACAAGGGTTTCAGGGCGCTGCTGATCCGTTTCGACATCCGAGCAGCGGCCCAGCCTGCAGTCCAGAGTGGAGCGCGCGGAGCCGCGGCAGCGGTGCCGGACGCGCCGACAAACAAGACCGCCTTCTGGACGAACGACGACATTCAGGCGAGGTGGAAGGACAACGAGGCGAAGCACGTCATCAACTCGCGGCTGTTCAACGGGCCGACCAACATCAGCGCAAACGTTCGTATTGTGGCAGACGATGACCCGCCTCTGACTCATGACACGACGGCCGACCTTTGGATCATGACCGCAGGCACGGCCACCGCCATCACAGACGGCGAACTCGCCGAAGGCGGCAAGTCGATTCGTAATCCGGTCAAGCGAACGGCGCATGCCGGTGACATTCTCTATATTCCGCCCGGCGTGGCCCACCACTTCGCGGATAACAAGGGCTTCAGGGCGCTGCTGATCCGCTTCGACACGAAGTAGGCATATGCGCAAAAGCCGACCGGGCGCGTGGCTCGATGCGGTACTGGCGGATTGTCGTTACGCCCTGCGGTCCCTGTGTCGTCGGCCTTCGTTTACGACGATTGCGGTACTCACAGTAGCTCTAGGCATCGGCGCTGCGACCTCGATGCTTACGGTCGTGGATCATGTGCTGCTGCGTCCACTAAAGTACAAAGACTCCACCCGACTCGTGACGATCTGGGGAGTTGTCGGTGCTCTCAAGACGGATGCCGTTGTAGGCGAGATGTGGAACCGGTTTACGCTGTCTTACGAAGACTACGACGAATGGCTCCATCAGCAAACGGCTTTCGAAGAAACTGCTCTGTTCGCGACCCGCAATTCAAGATTTGTCGGCCCGGACGAAACGCGGACTATACACACAGCACGGGCTTCGGCGAATTTCTTCGCCATGTTGGGAACTCGGTTCTTTCGCGGCCGATCGTTCTCGGAAGGTGAAGAGGAAGCAGTCGTCATCACATATGAGTTCTGGAACACGGCGCTCGGAGCTGATGCCAACCCGATCGGGCGGAAAATCGCTCTCGACCAAAGTACAAAGATCATTGTCGGCGTCCTGCCGCCGTTTTTCGACTTCGCGCGTTACGGAGCCGACAAAGGGCCAAGTCCTGAGATTTGGCAACCTCTCCGGATCACAGATCCCTCCAGTCCGGATTATGAGGTCATCGGACGGCTTCGAGCAGGAGTACCTCTCGCGGACGCCGAACGCCAGACGGATCGAATATTCCGCGACCTGCGCTTTGCGTTCCTGAATCAACTACCGTCCTTAGACAAGCGTCATGGTGGCCACATCGAATTGAGACAGGATGTCGAAACCAGTGCCGTGAGAACACCGCTACTAATCCTGCTCCTTTCTTCGGGATTACTGCTTCTTATAGCGTGCGGCAACGTTGCAAATCTGCTGTTGGGTGAGGCCAGAGGACGCGAGCACGAGATCGGCATGCGGTCCGCGCTGGGGGCGGGCAGGAGCCGTATCATCGGGCAACTCGTAACAGAGAGCGTTCTGCTCGCAATGATGGGTGGTGTTCTGGGGTGCTGTATCGCCTGGTGGGGCGTCCGCGGCCTGGTTGGACTCGCCCCTCCCGGATTGCCACGGGTCGCCGAGATCGCCTTCGATCTCAGAATTTTAGTTATCGTGAGCGCCCTTTCCGGTGCCAGCGGCATTCTTTTCGGCCTGGCTCCTGCGGTTGGGCTGGCTCGGACTAATCTCGTTGAAATTTTGAAGAGTCGGTCGCAGCATCGCGGTTCGAGCAGGAGCCGCTCGCAGGGTGCGGTCGTCATTGCAGAGGTTTCGATCTGCTTTGTGCTCCTCGTAGGCGCCGGGCTTTTAGTACAAAGCCTGATGCGACTGGGCGCTGTGGACCCGGGATTCGATCCCGACAATTTGCTCGCTGTCGACATGTCGCTTCCAGGGCGTGGCTATGAGGGGCCTCAGATCCTCTCGCTATATCAACAAATGTTCAGTGACCTGAATTCTCTGCCGGGAGTAACTGCAGTCACTGCGGCCTCGGCCGCTCCGTTCGAAGACCTTCGTGTGGTCTCGGCGATCACCATAAATGGAAAGCCAGCTATCATCGAAACCCGGTCTATTTCGCCGAATTATTTCGATGTCGTCGGCGGACGCATCATTGAAGGCAGAACCTTTACCGCGAAAGAAATCAGCGACAACTTGCCCGTTGTGATTGTCAACAAAAGCATGGCGCGGCAGTTCTGGCCAAACGAAAGTGCGATCGACAAACGTATCGAGTATTTCAAGGATAAGGCCACGATCGTTGGCGTCAGTGATGATGTGAGACAGCTTGGTCTGGCTTTATCTCCACCACCGATGTACTACGTTCCGATGAGCGCGGATATAGACTTCACGGTCCTGATCCGCACCAGAGAAAATCCGCTGAACGTAGCGTCTGCTGTTCGAGGGCGCGTCCGATCGATCGACAAGAACATTGCGATAAATGGGATCGAGCCGATGAGGGACCTTATCCGGGCGTCGTTCGCGGAGCACCGCTACAGGACGCTCCTCATCACCATATTCGCGCTCAGCGCCGTCTGCCTGGCGTTGGTAGGACTTTACGGAGTGATGTCCCGTTACGTTGCGTACCACAACCGCGAATTCGGGATTCGCCTGGCAATTGGAGCGGACCCTCGAGGCGTTCTCGGGCTGATCCTGCGTCAAGGCCTGACGCTGACGGCAGGCGGAATTTGCCTGGGCTGGCTTGGAGCACTCGGGCTCACGCGCGTCCTGTCGGATTATCTGTTTGGGATCAGCCCGCTTGACACAGTGACCTACGTCGGAGTCGCTGTTCTTCTAACGGCTGGCTCATTAGTAGCCGTGTACGCGCCAGCTCGGCGGGCATCGCGGATTGATCCTGTGCAATGCCTTAGAACGGAATAGAAATGAACGGTCGTGCGCATGTCTCACCAATCCGAAGGGGCATCGTTGCGAAAGGGCAGATCACGAGGCGAGTTCCTGGATGCTGGACGGCAGCGGTGATGATACTCGCCGATGTTGTCTTTGGGTGCATCGGCTGTGGGGCTCTACTCTTTCCAAGCGCATTAATCATCAATCACTAATCAATTTCCAGGCTTCATTCCGAAGGTTCTTACCCCTAATTTCGAAATCTACTGAATCCCGAGCAGGGGCCAGTAATAAGACACCAGCAACAGCAGGATTAATGATTCGACGGCAGTCAGCCATAGTCCGATGCGGAGCAGGTCCTTGCCTCCGAAAAAACCGTACGAGTAGCCGACAATCATTACCGCGGACTGATATACAAAAATTTTCCCACCGGCGGAAAACGACCAGACCATGCCGAGCATCAGCGGGCTGAGGCCGTGCGATTTCGCGAAATTCATGAGCTGCGGCATGGAGGTTCCCAGCATCGAGATTTCACTTGCAAGGAAGAAGTGATAGACAAACCCGGTCCAGTACAGAACCAGCGTCGAACTGAACACATTCGTCAGCAGCGGCTCCATCCAATCAAACATGACGTTGGTGAGCAGGTTGAGTCCCTTGGATCGGGTAAGGACGTCGCCCATGCTGACAGCAGTCGCGACAAAGAACACGGGCAGATAGTTCACCCGCTGCATGTCTGCCATGGTGAGAACGCCTACACCGGGCAAAACGGCGGCGAGTCCGATACCCAGACCGATGATTGAAGGCGGGATGCCGTGAAGGAAGTCGGTGAGCCATAGAGCCATGGCGACGAAAGTGAAGATGGCCGCTTTCTTCTCGAGCGGCGTCCAGGGCCCAATCTTCCGCATTTCGCTTCGCACATAATTCCCATCGTCGGTCAGCGCCAGTTTTTCCGGCGGAAACAGCCGGAGCGTGAGACGCCACGCAACCAGGATCGTGATCACACTGCAAGGGAGGTACGCCAGAAACCACTTGCTCCAGAGGACCTGCACGCCGCCCACCCGCTCGATGAGCCCCCGCGCCGTGATGGAGGAAGCGCCGGCAATGATCATTTTGTCGAAGAGCCCGGCAGAATACGTGATGATCAGGAACATGCCCCGGGCCACGTTGCTGCCGGGTCCCATGCCAAACGCCTCAATCAGGCCCAAAGCCACGGACGCCATAATCACTAGGCGTGCAACTCCAGAAGGGACGATGAAGGTCAGCAGGAAATCGGTGATGATTAGACCAAGCAGGATTGCCGAATAGGTATTTCCTACTCGTTGCGTCACGAGAAACGCGACCCTACGGGCCAGTCCGGATTTCGTCACCATCGTTCCAAACAGAATTGCGCCCAACAAGAACCAGGGTGTGTCCGTCGCAAAACCGCCGAAGGCGACATTGAATGGAGCCACGCTCAAAGCCCAGTACAAATAACAGCCGATCAGCCCGGCAAGCGCATAATCCATTGCTTCAGTGATCCAGGCCAGAAGCATGAAGGATGTGATGGCCAATGCGTGCCTGGCATCGGCTTCAATGTTAAGTGGGGCGAACCAGATGATGGGCGGAACGATGACGCAGAGAACTTGACCGATACTCACACGCAACGACACCCTCGACGGATGTTCAAGCGTTGCCTGTGGTGTGGTGGCTTCCGTGCGCATGCGGCTGTTTATGAAAAAATGTCAGAATTGAAGACGGCGAAGTTTACTCCAGCCGGCAGTATGAAAGCCATCTTCAACCAAGTACCCACGAAGCGATATAGAAACCAACCACTGAAACCAGGGGGATGCTCAAAGCCGCAAGAATCGTTCCTCCCTTGACCATGCTGCCGATGCGCACATACCCACTGGCGAAAACCATTGCGCTCGGTGGTGTGCCGATCGGAAGAGCAAAGTCCATGTTAGCGGCAATCGCGGCCACAACAAGGAGCGCCGCAGGATTCATCCCTGCCGCAGGGGCAATAACTCGGATCATTGCTCCGACCATCCCGATGACCGCTATATTCGATATGAAACTGCCGACGACCACCGTGAACGTGACGAGTCCAAGAACAAACAGGAACTGGCCCGACGATGAGACGAACGCAGACATGGTCTGTTCGAAAAATCCTCCCAGCCCGAGAGTCTTATGCGCGATCGCGGCGCCGAGGCCAAGAGCCGACGCGTTCAGACTCAGAGTTCCCCACTCGATTCCTTTCACCGCCTCATCCCAGGTCATGGCGAACTTGCGGTTCTTCCAATCTATTGGGATCAAAAAAAGCGAGGTTGCCATCAGTACAGCGGTAACCGACCAGTCCAGGTGCTGGCTCACCCACACACTGGCGGGATTCTGCTTTCCTCCGGGAAGAAACAAAGGAAGAAGATCCGGCAGGATCCACAACGCCATCGCAACGGCGAACGCTGTCCCTGCGATCTTTTCTCCGCGAGTGAGTGGGCCGAGGCTTTTCGTCTCCTCACCGAGGTAGGAGTCGAAGTGATCCCAGCGAGGCATCTCCGGCTTCAGGACGTAGCGCAGATTCAGGAACATTGCGGTCAATGTCACAGCAAATACCGGCGTGCAGATAACCATCCACTGAAGGAA
>Ga0137394_10001583_pt1 | contig 16679 bp, 12 predicted proteins | sample czobulk116metaG_FD_108278 | JGI IMG/M metagenome (GOLD analysis project Ga0137394, IMG submission 108278) | Vadose zone soil microbial communities from Angelo Coast Range Reserve, California, USA - czobulk1.16 metaG | ecosystem: Environmental > Terrestrial > Soil > Vadose zone | place: USA...
TCACCTGCGCCGCGTCGAAGTCGCCCAGCACCTCGACCGGACCCTGCGTGGTCGCGGAGCTCCCGAGGAGCTTGTCCGCCAGCCGGCGCGCGAGCTGCTTCGCCCCCGGCTCCACCTGCTCGTCGGAGCCGACGCGGAGAGTCTCGGAGAACGCGACCTGGGCGCTTCCGGAATCGAGGGCGCGCAGCGAGACTACCCAGGCGGTGCCCTTCGTGCCCACCGTGCCCAGCACGATGAAGCGCGCGCCCACGAGCTGCGCGACCTTGACCTGCACCTCGTCGCTCAGCACGCCCGATTGGGCCAGCGCCTGCTCCTTCATCACCTTCGCGAGCTGCTGCCGCTCGACCACCCGGAACCGGCCGTCCGCGACCAGTTGGTCGGTCAGGGCTCCGTCGACGTCGGAGGCCAGGTCCGGGCTGGCGTTGCCGCGGGTCGTCACCTCGGCGATGGCCACGGTCGGAAGCCCCTGGGACTGCGCGAACGCGCCCCAGGGCATCGCCAGGAGCACCGCAAGAGTAAGGAGGTTCCGCATGTGGCCGTCCCGCAGAAGGGCTTCTTTCTGCTATCGTGGACCTGCCGGCAGCCGCAAGAAACCTGCCGTGGAAACCGCGTCCGGGAATTTGACCCTACTGCTTCGCGGATGCTAGCGATCGAGGTCGCGCAATTGCTCGAATCCTCGGGGAAACCGCCATGAAGAACCTCGTTTTCGGTGCGCTCGGTGCGGGGCTCCTCTGCGCCTGTGGCACCGTGGCCGTCCGCGTACCGGTGATGAAGCCGGCCGAGATCAACATGGCGCCGTACCAGAACGTCGCGGTCGGGGACATGACCGGGTCCGGCAACCGGCCCATGACCAACGCGCTCGAGGAGGCGCTGGTCAACACGAGCCGGTTCACGGTGGTGGACCGGACGCACATGGAGCAGGTGATGCGGGAGCTCCGGCTCTCCTCCACCGATCTGGCCGACCCGCGCGCGGCCGCCAAGCTCGGACGGGTGGTCACCGCGGGCGCGCTGATCTTCGGGGACGTCCAGAACAGCTACCGCGAGCAGCCGGAGGAGACGCGCTACAAGGACGACAAGGGCGTCTATCACACCTGGTACACGCTGAAGGGCGAGGCGTACGTGCGCGCCACCTTCAAGATCGTCGACGTCTCCACCGGCCGGCTGCTGGTGGCCAAGACCTACGAGGATCGCCGCGACGACACCAACCGCGCCCTCGACCGTCGTCCGGAGCCCATCGACCGGATCTCGCTGGAGAACGCGGCCCGCAGGAACGTGGTCGAGCGGTTCATGAAGGCCATCGTTCCGCACCAGGAGTACATGTACGCGAACTTCCAGAAGGACGGAGACATCCCGCAGCTCGAGGGCGGGATCGGATGGGCGGAGCGCGGCGACTGGAAGAAGGCGCAGAGCACGTTCAATGACGCGGCGCAGGCGTCCGAGAGGAACGTGAAGCTGAAGGCGGGCCAGGTCGCGAAGTGCTATTGGAACCTGGGCCTCTCGTACGAATACGCCGGCGACTACGACAAGGCCGAGGCCATGGTGAACAAGGCCTACGAACTGTCGAACGAAAAGGACATGCTCGCGGAGATCGACAACATCCACCGCCTGCAGGCCGACGCGAGGAAGCTGGCCGAGCAGATCGTGCCGGCCGAGGTCGCCGGTGGGAAGTAGGCTAGCACGGCGCGGGGTCGCGCCGGCTGTCCCGCAGCGCCGCGGTAGTCCGCGCGCTGCCGTGGGGCTAGCACGGCGCGGGGTCGCGCCGGCTGTCCCGCAGCGCCGCGGTAGTCCGCGCGCTGCCGTGGGACTCGCCGCGCTCGCCGCGTGCGCGCTCTGCGCCTGCGGCGGCGAGAAGCCGGCGGTGAAGACGAGCTCGACGCCCAGACCGCCGGCCTGGCTGGCCAAGGCGCCGTCTTCTCCGGACATGCTCTACTTCTCGGGGGCCAAGGAAGGCGCCGCCTCGCTGGAGGACGGCAAGGCCAGCGCCACCGAGTCGGCGCGCAGCCAGGCTGCCCAGTACATCGGCGTCGAGATCAGCGCCGAGCACCGCGACGTGATGAGCACCGAGGAAGCCGAGAACATGGCGCGGGACACGGTGAAGAGCCGCGCCAACGCCATGCTCCGCTCCGCCGAGCTCGCGGACGTGTACTACGAGAAGATCTCGCGCGAGGTGGGCGCCGGCACCGTCGATCGGTACGACGTGTGGGTGCTGCTCAAGCTCCCCCGCGCCGAGGTGGAGAAGGAGCGGCAGCGGCAGGCGCAGGAAGCGCAGCAGACCGCGGCCGCCGGCGTTGCCCGGTACCGCGAGGGGCGCGACCAGGAGCGGAAGGGCAACGTGATCGGCGCGCTCGTGCGCTACCGCGACGCGCTCGCGAAGGCGAAATCGGTCCCGGGCTCGACCGCGACCGGCGACCGCGAGATCGCCAGCGCCTCCGCGCTGCTGCAGCGGAGCCAGGACGCGGCCGGCGCCGCTCAAGGGAAGGCGCGAAGGGCCATCGTGATCGCGCCGCCCTGGGTGGCGGGAGCGGTCACCCAGGCGCTGGCGAAGCAGGGCTTCTCCGCCCAGACGCAGGGCGAGACCAGCGAGAGTGCCGCCCTGGCGCAGGCCAAGGCGCAGGGGCTGCCGTGGGTGATCGTGGTCCGCGCGACCACGACGCCGGGCGGCCCGGTCTTCTCGCAGGTGGCCGCCACGGCAGCGCTGGACGTCCGTGCGCTGGACGCGCAGAGCGGAGCGGTGGTGGCCTCGGCGCAGAAGCAGGCGAAGGGGGTGGGGCGGACTCCGGAGGCTGCGCAGCAGGCCGCGGCGAGCGAGGCCGGCCTGGGCGCGGGAACCGATCTGGCGGCGGCTCTGGTCGCGAGGGAAAACTCGGATCTCTGAACACGAACTGCGCGTCGGCAGTGCCGCCGCGGAACATGGAGGAACGACCGTGAAGAAGATTCTTGGGCTCGCGATGGTGGCGGTGCTGGCTGCGTGCGGCGGCAGCAAGCAGCCGGAGATGTCGAACCAGGTGCTCCATGCCAACGGTCCGGACTGGGTGAACCGCGGGACCGGCGCGTTCGGTGGAGACAAGGGCAAGATCTTCTACGGGGTGGGGATCGCCAGCGGCATCCGCAACGCGGCGATGCGCCGCTCCACCTCCGACTCCCGCGCGCGGGCGGAGATCGCAAAGCTCCTCGATACCTACGTGTCGGTGCTGAACAAGGACTACATGGCGTCGACCACCGCCGGCGACATGAGCGCCTCGAACGAGGAGCAGCACGTCCAGCAGGCGTTGAAGACGTACTCGCAGGTGGAGCTCTCGGGCGTGCAGATCATCGACCACTGGGTCGACACCGACGGCACCGAGTATTCGCTGGCCTCGCTGGACATGGAGAACTTCAAGAACGGCATGGACAAGATGAAGGAGCTGAACGCGAAGATGCGCGACGCCGTGCGCGCCAATGCCGACAAGGCATTCGACGAGCTCGCCGCGGAAGAAGCCAAGCGGCAGAGATAGCGGCTTCTCGAGCCCGGCGTCTTGAGCCCGCTCCGCGCCGCCGCCGCCGCCGGGGTCCTCGCCTGCGCGGCGTGCGCCGGAGCGCAGAAGCCCGCTGCCCCGCCGCCCAAGCTGAACCGGTGGGGCAAGCCGTACAAGGAAGGCATCGCCATCCCGCCCTGGGTGGACAAGGTGCCCGAGAGCTCCAAGGGCAAGCTGATCGCGGTCGGCTACGCGCAGCCGAGCTTCTGGCCTCAGGATGCCATCGACGCGGCGGCCAGCGACGCGCGCGGCAAGCTGGCGCTGGCGCTGACCTCGCATGTCGAGGTGCTGGGGATCGACACGCAGACCGCGTCGGCCAGCGCGGGCGCGACCATCAACAAGGAAGCCTCGGACGTGGTGATGCAGAACTCGCGCATCGAGGCCACCTGGGTGGACGAGAACGGGGACCGGAGCGATCCCGGCGGAGTCTGGGCGCTGGCCTCGCTGGAGATGGACGCGGTTCGCGGCGGCGCGGCGGCAGCGACCGCGGCCTCTCGCGGAGGAACCGGCCGGAGCGGACCGGCATGGCTCGATCGGCTGCCCGGATCCGCGACGAAGGTGTACGCGGCGGGGTACTCCGGGCCGACCTACCACGCGGAGGACGCCGCGCGGTACGCGAGTGCGAACGCGGTGGAGAACCTGGTCGCGTCGCTCCGCGCGCGCGTGCAGGCCTACACGCTCCTGGTGGAGAACGCGTCCGGACTGACGGTGGACCAGTTCTCCCGGACGCTGGACGATCCGGACGAGGCGTTCCGGGGGATCGTGCAGAAGAACGCGCGCGTCGAGGCGGTGTGGGTGGACGTCGAAGGACTCAGGCCTGGGGATCCGCCCGGAGCGGTGTGGGCACTGGCCTCGATCGACGTGGCGTCGACCAAGGGCGGAGTGAAGGAAGTGGAGAATCCGGAGCTGGGGCCAGCGCTGGATCAGAAGGGGAACGCGCCGTCCGAGCCTTAGGGGCGGGTCAGAGCTTCTGATCGATCTGGGCCGTCTTGCGGAGCTGCGACAGATAGTGCTCGCGCTCCTTGGCCATGGACTCGCCGGCGAGCTTGTTGCGGATCTCCTCCTGCACCTCCGAGAGGGGGCGAGGGGGAAGCTGGCGGCGATCCTCGACGGTGACCAGGTGGTATCCGCCGTGGTCGCCGTGGACGCGGATCAGGCCGGAGACCCCACCCGGAGACAAGGAGAAAGCAGCCTCCTCGAGCTCGGTCAGCATCTGGCCGCGGCGGAAGTAACCCAGATCGCCGCCCTCGCGGGCGGTGGGCCCATCGGAGACGTCGCGGGCGACCTTGGCGAAGCTCTCGCCGCCGCGGATCCGGCGCAGCGCGGCGTCCGCCTTGGCGCGCGCGGCGCTCTCCTGCGATGCGGTGGCGCTGTCGGGAGCCGAGACGAAGATGTCCCGCGCGCGGACCTCGTACTCGCTGTTCCTGGTCATGCTGGAGTATGCGGCCTGGACTTCCTCGTCGCTGACCCGGCGCGGCTTCACCTTGTACTGGATCAGGCGCACCATGACCTGCTGGCGCTTGACCGACTCGCGCACGCTGTCCAGCGAGAGCCCCTGCTGCGCGAGGGCCTGCTTGAACTGCTGCATGTTCATGCGGTTCTCGCGGGCGAGCTGCTCGAGCAGGCGCTGCAGCTCGTCGTCGCCGACCTCGATGCCCAGCGTGCTGGCCTCGCCGTGCACCAGCTGCTCGTCGATCAGCTGCTCCAGGGCTTGATGGAGGATCTGCTTGCGCTGTGCGTCGCCACCCGGACCCGCGGGGACGCGCGCCAGCTCCGGCGCGACGCGCTCCTCCACTTCCGACAGCGTGATCGGCTGGCCGTTCACGACGGCGGCGATGCGGTCCTTGATCTCGGCCTTGGCGGAGAGAGGGAGGACGGCGAGCAGCAGGAGCAAACGGCGCATCGGGGCGGGGAGGATAACAGCTCCGGCGTGTGGGTGCTCGGGTCGTGTTCGTGGTGGTGGCGGTGATGGTGGCCGGAGTCGAGCCGGTGGTCGTCCTCGTCCTCGTTTTGGTTTGGTGCCCGGAATCGGGCGGGTGGTGGTGGTCGCGCTAGTGAACGAGTGCTAGCGCCGACTCGTCGATCTTGATCTCGGCGCCGGTGCGGAGCTGCTGCAGGAGCTGGCGTTCGGCCTGCGCCCGCTTCTCCGCAGTCGCCCGGCGTTCGACCTCCGCCTTGACCTCCTCGAACTTGCGGGTCCGGGGCGCTCGCCGGCCCAGGACCTTGAACACGTGGTAGCCGTAGGGCGACGCGACCACGCCTGAGATCTTGCCGGCGGGCTGCGAAAAGCAGGTGTCGTCGAAGACCTTCGGCATGGTTCCCTTGGAGAACCAGCCCAGGTCCCCGCCGTTGCGGGCGTCGGGCGAGATCCCCGCCTGCCGCGCCACCTTGTCGAACGCGGCGCCGGCGCGGAGCTGATCGAGGACGCTCTTGGCCTCCTCGGGCGTGCGCACGGCGATCTGCAGGCAATGGACGGCTTCCGGGTCCTCGAACTCCGTCTTGTGCGCGTCGTACCAGGCGCGCGTCTCCGCCGCGGAGGCGCGCTCCGTGCGGGTCTGCTCGGCGACGTACTTTTCGGCCAGCAGGCGCTCGCGCGTCTCGTCCGAGAGCTGCTCGGGGTTGAGGCCGGCGCGCGCCAGGTGCTCGCCCCAGGAGGTGCCGCTCTTGCGGGTGTCGTCGGCGAGCGCGTCGGTCGCGCGCTGCACTTCCGCCTCGCTGACCGACATGCCGGAGGTCCTGGCTCGCTGCACCACGACCGTCCGATCGATCAGAGCGTCGAGCACCGCGCGCGCCAGCTTGGGGACGTCCTGGGGCGCGACCTTGGCGTCCCCCTTTCCCTCGTCCTCCTCGCCGCCCTTGCGCATCCGGTCGATCTCGACCTGGACGCGGCTGACCGGGATGGGAGTGCCGTTCACCACCGCGGCCGGGCTCGGGGGCGGCGCGGCGGGCTCCGGAGCGCGCCGGCAGGCCTGCGCAAGGACGACGAGGCCGAGCGCGGCCAGCGCGCATCGGCCTCGCCGCTGTGGCCAGGCGATCACGGCCGATCAGTTTCCGCCGATCTTCGAGCTGTTGGTGGGAACCGGTCTGGGCGGCGTCTGGGCCGGAGGCGTCGCCTGGGGCATGGGGTGGCCGGCCGCGGCGTTCGCCGGTCCGGTCGGGGCCTGCGGCGCAGCCGCTGCCTCGACCTGCACCTTGTCCAGCTCCTGGTCGTAGACGGTCACCTTGGTGTTCTCGCGCAGCTTCTTCACCCACTCGTCGTAGTCCCGGCTGCGGCGCTCGCGCGCCATCCGCTGGCGGATCGGCTCCTTGCTCTCGTCGAAGCTGCGGTTCATCGCCACCGTCTTGACCTGCAGCTTCACCAGCTCGACGCCGGTCTGGGTGTCCACCGGCCCCGTCTTGTCGCCGGGGTTCTTCAGGTCGAAGGCCGCGTTCGCCAGCTCGGCGTTGTAGGCCTTGGCGAGCTCGTCCTTGGAGAGGAAGCGCAGATCGCCGCCCATCGGGGCCGAGAGCGGATCCTTGCTCTCCTTGATCGCCACCGTCTGGAAGGCGTTGACCTCGCCCTTCTTCTCGCGCGCCTCGATGTCCTTGAGCAGCGCCTGCGCGTGCTTGCGGGCCTCGGCGCGCTCCTTGGCGTCCTTGGCCGGCAGGAAGATGTGCAGCACGCGGGCGCGCTCGGGCTTCACGAACTCGTCGATGTGCGCGTCGTAGAACTTCTTCAGATCGTCGTCGGAGATGTCCGTGCCCGACAGCTTGGCGTCGAGCTGGTGCCGGATCAGCTCCTGGATCATCGCCCGCTTCATCTGCTCGCGGACCGCGGGGCTCTTGTCGTAGCCCTGGCGCACCGCCTCCTGCGCCAACAGCTCGTTGCGGACCATGTTCTCCAGAAACTCCTTCTTGCGGTCGAGCGTGTTGTAGCGGGCGCGCAAGAACGGGCTGGTCTCGTTCAGCCTCTGGCGGACCTCGTCGGCGGTGATGGTCTCGTCGCCCACCTGGGCGACGACGGGTCCGGACTTCTGGTCCTTCTTGCAGGCGGCGAACGCCAGGGCGATGCAGAGGACTCTGGCAAGGCGGGTAGGCATGCGGCGGTTCCTTCGTGAGAGGGCCGAGAGGAGATATCAGAGGGAACACGGTCCGGCGAAGCTTTAGTTCGCCGGCTGTGCGGAGGTGCGGAGCTCGCGGACGAGCTGGCGGGCGCTTTCCAGCACGGGCGCCTTGGGGTCCACCGTAGCGACCAGCTCCATCCCGGGGGTAAGGCGGTATCGCCCCTTTCCCTTCGCGACCAGCTGCGCCAGACGCACCGGGTCGAGGTCTGCGTCCGGACCGAGCTGCGCCACCAGCCGGCCGGGACCGCTCTTCAGGCCCCGCAGGCGCAAGGCGCGCAGCTCGTTCTTGATGGACATCACCTCGACCAAAGCGTCCACCTCGGGCGGCGGCTCGCCGCACTGGTCCCGCAGCTCGCCCTTGGCGTCGTAGAGCGCCTCCTCCGTGGCGGCGGAGGCGAGGAGCTTGTAGAACGAAAGCCGCTGCTGCACGTCGGGGACGTAATCCTCGGGAATGAGGGCGGGCACCGGCAACTCGACGTCGGGCTCGAAGTCCTGGCGCACCTCCTCGCCCTTGAGCGAGGCGACCGCCTCCTCCATCAGCTGCGTGTACAAGTCGAATCCGACCGAGGCGATGTTCCCGCTCTGGTCCGGCCCGAGCAGGTTGCCGGCGCCGCGGATCTCCAGGTCGTGCGAGGCGATCTGGAAGCCGGCGCCCAGCTCCGTGAACTGCTGCAATACTTGAAGTCGCTTCTGGGCGTCGCGGGTGATCTTCCGGCGCGCGGGGATGAACAGGTACGCGTAGGCGCGCTCGCGGCTGCGGCCGACGCGGCCGCGGATCTGGTAGAGCTGCGAGAGGCCGAAGTGGTCCGCCCGATCGACCAGGATCGTGTTCGCGGACGGGATGTCCAGGCCGCTCTCGATGATGGCGGTGCAGAGGAGTACGTCGTGCTGCTTGTCGATGAACTCCGTCATCACCCTTTCGAGCTTGCCTTCCGGCATCTGCCCGTGCGCCACCGCGATCTTCGCCTGCGGCACCAGCCTGGTCAGGTACTCCAGCACGCCAGAGATGGTCTCGATCCGGTTGTGCAGGAAGAAGATCTGCCCGCCGCGCGCCAGCTCGCGCTCGATCGCCTCCTTGATGGTCGCGCCGTCGAACTTCGAGACGAAGGTGCGGATGGCGCGCCGGTCCACGGGAGGGGTGCCGATGATCGAGAGATCCCGGACACCCATCATCGACATGTGCAGGGTGCGGGGGATCGGGGTGGCGGTGAGCGTGAGCACGTCCACCAGCTTGCGTAGCTTCTTCAGCTGCTCCTTGTGCTTCACCCCGAATCGCTGCTCCTCGTCCACCACCACCAGGCCCAGGTCCTTGAACGACACGTCGGGCGAGAGCAGCCGGTGCGTGCCGATCAGGACGTCCACCTTGCCTTCGCGCGCCCGCTGGAGGACCTCGCGGATCTGCTTCTCGTCCCGCAAGCGGGAGATCATCTCCACCGTGACCGGGTAGTCGGCGAAGCGGCGGGTGAAGGTGCGGAAGTGCTGGGCCGCGAGCACCGTGGTCGGCACCAGCAGCGCCACCTGCTTCTTGTCCTCCACCGCCTTGAAGGCGGCGCGCAGCGCCACCTCCGTCTTGCCGTAGCCCACGTCGCCGCAGACCAGGCGGTCCATGGGCTTCTTGTCCTGCATGTCGTTCAGGACCTCGAGGATGGCGCGCTCCTGGTCCGGCGTCTCCTCGAACTCGAAGTCCGCTTCGAACTGGCGGTACATGGAGTCGGGCGGCGAGTACGCGTATCCCTGGTGCGCTGCCCGCGCGGCGTAGATGTCGAGGAGCTCCGCCGCCATCTTCAGCAGCTCCTCCTTGACCCGGGCCTTCCGTTTCTCGAACGACTGGCTCTGCAGCGAGTCGAGCTTCACCTTCTCGGGGTCGCCGCCCGCGTACTTCTGGATCTGCCGCAGGCGTCCGACCGGCAGGTACAGCTTGTCCTTGCCGGCGAACTGCAGAAGGATGAAGTCGGCCGCAAACCCCCGCACGCTCAGCCGCGTCAGGCCGCCGTAGCGGGCGATCCCGTGGTCGACGTGCACGACCAGGTCGTTTTCCTTGAGGTCGCGGAAGTCGGCGGCATCGGCCCCGAACGTGCGCGGGCGCCGGGCCGTCTTGCGGGCCTGGGCGCGCGGCCCGAAGATGTCCTCGTCCGAGAAGACGGCCAGCCGGTCGTGCGGATCGACGAAACCCACGCTGATCTCGCCCACCACCAGATGGGCGTGCACGTTCGGGGAGAATGCCGCGTCCCGCAGCGGAACGATCTGCGCCATCAGCTTCCGATCGAGCAGGAGCCGCCGGGTTCGCTCCGCCTGCGCCGAGGAATGGCAGGCCACCACGGCGGCGATCCCGCGCTCCCGCAAGGACTCCAACCGCCGCACCAGCGGGGAGAGCGCTCCATCCTCGCCGTGGTGGCTCTGGATCTCCGCGCGCAGGTCGTTGGTCGGCTGCAGATCGAAGTCGACCTCCGCCGTTCCGACCGCCGTCTCGGTCCCGAGCGTGAGCCCGGCGAGCTCCAGCACGGGGGCGGAGTCCAGGACCGGTCGGACGTCGCGCTCGTGCAGGAAGTGCTGGTCGGGAGGCAGCGCCAGCTCGCCCTTGCTGCGCGCCGCCGCAAACGCGTTCTCGAGGGCAGTCCACAGGTCCCCCCACTGGCGCTCCAGCTCGAGCGGATCGTCGAGCACCCAGATGGCGTCCTTGGGCAGGTACTCGGTGAGCGGGGACAACCCGCCTGGAAAGAAACCCGGCAGGATCGCGGTCAAGCCCGAAGCGAAAAGCTCGTCGTCCTGGGATAGACCGGACAGGTCGTCGATCAGCTCGCGGAGCTGCCGGGAAGGCGTCTCCACCGCGTCCGCTGCGGCCCGGACCGTCGCGATCGCGGCCTTGCGGCCTTCATCGTCGAGGACGATCTCGCGGGCGGGACAGAGCGACAGCTCGTCCAGCTCGCGGATCGTGCGCTGGGTCTGCGGATCGAACGCGCGGATCTTCTCGATCGTGTCCCCGAAGAACTCCAGCCGCGCCGGCTGGGCGTCGAGCGGCGACCAGACGTCGAACACGCCGCCGCGCACGGCGTACGTGCCGGGATCCTCCACCACCGGCACGCGCGCATAGCCGGCCGCCGTCAGCTTGCGGGCCAGCTCGTCCCGATCCTGGGTGGCGTCCGGCGAGAGCTGAAGGCTGCGACGGTCCAGGGTGGAGCGGGGCAGCACGCGCCGCGCCAGCGATTGGACTGAGCAGACGACCACGGGCCGTTCGCCGAGATCCAGCCGGAAGAGGGCGGCGAGACGCTGCTGCGCGACCATCCGGTCGGGGGTCAGGCCCTCGTACGGCAGGACCTCGTCGGCGGGAAGGCGCACGACCGCGGAGTCCGCTCCGAGGAAGAAGCGCAGGTCCTTCTCCAGCGCTTCCGCGGCCGCTTCGTCCGGCTCCACGCACACCAAGGGCCGCTTCAGCTCGCCCGCGAGCTGCGAAAGCGCGTACCCGCGCGCGGCTCCCGACAGGCCGCGCGCCTGGACCTTGCGCTTGCCGTCGCGGAACGCGGCGAGCATCTCCGCGCGCGCGGTCGGGCTGCCGGCCGGGCGCCGTTGGAGCAGTGGATTTCGGGTCGCGCTCGTTTCCAAGGCAGACGACCGCCTCCGCGCAGGTTGCGCGGGGCGGGGCGCGAGTTTGTAACGGAGTCCGCGCCTTACTTCAAATGGTCGAAGCCGGCCCGGCGGGGAAGCGGGCGGGGCTGGCCGAGCTCGGTGAGCTGGATGCCCTTGCCGCGCACGATGCGCCCGACCTCGGCCAGTCGAAGCCGCTTGCGCAGGTCCGGCAACTTCCGTCGGGGAACGCTGAGCAACAGCGCATAGTCCTCTCCCCCGCCCAAGGCGAGCTCCATCCCGTCGGGCAGCTTGCGGGCCGCCCCTCCCAGGGGCAGCGCGCTGCATTCGACCACTGCCCCGACCCCGCTGCAGCGGCAGAGATGGCCCAGGTCCTGGAGGAAGCCGTCGCTCACGTCGATGGCCGCCGAGGCATGCGCGGCGGCGATCATGCCTTCGCGCACGAGCGGAACCGGGCGGCGCTGCGCGCGGGCTGCCGCCGGGGACGGGTAGGGCCTCAGGCCGGCGGCCGCATCGCCCAGGGTTCCGACGACCGCCAGCGCGTCGCCCGGGCGGGCGCCGGAGCGGGAGAGCGGCCGCCGCGACTCGCCCAGCGCCGTGATGGTCACCGACCACTCGGAAGCGCGGCTCACGTTTCCGCCGACCAGCGCGCATCCGTGCTTCTTCGCCAGGGGCGCCATGCCGCGGGAGATCCGCCGTGCCAGCTGGCTGGTCCGCGCGCCTCCGGGTACCCCCAGGGCACAGAGGAACCACCGGGGGCGCGCCCCTGCCGCGGCCAGGTCGGAGAGGTTGACCGCCAGCGCCTTCCAACCGATGTCCTCCGGCGAGAACCGGCGCAGGTCGAAGTGCACCCGCTCGATCACGGCGTCGGTGGTGGCGACGAGCTGCATCCCCGCGGTGGGAGCCACCGCCGCGCAGTCGCTGCCGGGTCCGAGGCGCACGCCCTCGCCGCGGGGGAACGGGCGGAGAAACGCTTCGATCAGATCGAATTCCGTGCTCAATTGCGGGGCATTTCGAGACCCATGCCGGGCGGCTCGACGGGCACGATCAGCGTGAAGGTCGAGCCCTTGCCGAGCTCGCTCCGCACCGCCACCTCGCCGCCGTGGGCCTCGACGTAGCTCTTGACGATCGACAGCCCCAGGCCCGCGCCGCCGTACTCGCGCGAGGCGGAGGAGTCCGCCTGGAAGAAGGTCTCGAAGACCTTGCCCTGCAGCTCGGGCGGGATCCCGATCCCGTTGTCCGTGACCGAGATCTGGAAATACCCCGAGCTGCCGAACGGCCCGGACTGCGTGGGCGGCCGCTCGGCCGGGCCGGCCCGTAACACGATGTGCCCGCCCGCAGGCGTGAACTTCACCGAGTTGGAGAGGAGGTTGACCACGCACTGGCGGATCTTGTCGCCGTCCACCGTCACGCTCTTGATGCTGCGCGACAGCTCCGAGGTGAGCTGGAGGTTCTTCTTCAGGCTCTGCGGCAGCACGCTCTCCATCGCGCTCTGCACGATGTCGTCCAGGCTCACCGTCTTGCGCACGAGCTGGACGCCGCGGGCCTCGATCCGGGAGAGGTCCAGGATCGAGGAGATCAGCCGGAGCAGCGACTCGCCCTTCTCCAAAATTGTCTTGAGGTAGTCCTTCTGCTCGTCGTTCAGCTCCCCGGCCAGGCCGGCGAGCAGCATCTCGCTGTATCCGATCACCGAGGTGAGCGGCGTGCGCAGCTCGTGCGAGACGGTGGCGAGGAAGTTGGACTTCAGCCGGGAGAGCTCCTGGAGGCGCTCCAGCGCGTCGGAGAGGCGCTTGTTCTTCTCCTGCACCTCCCGGTAGCTCTCGGTGACGCTCTCGATGTGGAGCTGACTGGAGATCATCGCCTTGTGCGAGGTGAACACCAGGACGTCCACCAGCTTGGCGAAGTGCTCGAGGATGCGGCGGACGGTGGTCTCGGGGGCGCGGCGGATGCGGTCGATCAGCTCCTTCGCCTTCTTCAGATCGAACTCGCCGTCGAGCGCCTTGAGATCCGAACCGAGGTCGCCCAGCTCATCCGGCATGAAGGGGCCGAAGATGATCCGGCCGAGCAAGTCGCCCTCGTAGAGGATGGGCATCATCAGGTAGCGCAGCCCGCTGAAGCAGTTGCGCACCGCGATGGCCGGCTGCGCGTCGGTTGCCTCCAGCGGGCGGACCTTGATGTGCGTGACCGTCTCCGTGCAGAGCCGGCGGCCGTTGGGCCCGGTGAACATGTAGGCGCAGAAGTCGCCGGAGGCGACCTTCATGTCCACCAGCTTGGTGCCGTTGGCGTCGAAGACCTTGAGCCCGACCTTGTAGAGGTCCACGAACGTGCGGCAGACGTTGGTGAAGCTCACCAGGTCCAGGAGTTCGCCGAGTACGAGCTGTCTGTGGAGGACGCTCTCGGCCAAGGCTCAGGCTCCGTCCGTTCCCGTCTTGCCGCCGCCCGAGGGCCCGTCCTTCGCTGGCGGGTTCACCAGGCACCTTCTAACCTCTTCCACGAATGCGCGCCGGTCCAATCCGATCTTCTGGGAGAGCAGATAGACCTTGTCGATCTGCTCGAAGGTCAGCTCGACCAGCCCGAGGAAGGTCTCCACCACGCCCTCGCCGCGCACGGCGACCGCCTCGTAGACCGGCTGCTTGTTCTCGCGGCGCATCTTCTCGATCGCCTCGTCGGTGGAGGCGTCGCCCAGGTCCTTCTTGTTCCACTGGACCACGTGGGGCATCGAGTCGATGTCCAGGCCGTTCGCTTTCAGGTTTTCCACCATGTTCAGCCAGTACTTGTAGTTCTCCTGCCGCTTGGCCGGCTGGCTGTCGGCGATGAAGGCGATGGCGTCGGTCCCCTGCAGGACGATGCGGCGCGTGGAGTTGTGCATCACCTGCCCGGGGACGGTGAACAGCTTGAGCTTCACCTTCAGGGTGCCGGCGGTGAAGACGACCGGGAGGGTGTCGAAGAAGAGGGTGCGGTCGTCCGCCGTGTCCAGGGTCATGAGATGGCCGCGGAGCTCGGGCTGGATGCGTTGATAGAGCTCGCGCAAGTTGGTCGTCTTCCCGGAGAGGCCGGGGCCGTAATAGACGATCTTGAGCGTCAGCTCGCGTTGGCCCGTGTTGAACTGCACCCTGCTGTCACCCTGCCGTCGCTTCGGCCCACGGGCCTTCGCGCGGTCCCCCAGCGCCCGGCCGCACGAGCGCGGCCGGAACAGTTCCGCCTGGTTCCATAGTTTCGCCCGAATCCCATCGCGCCGCCAGAGAGTTCCCAATTGCGGGAATTGCATCAAAGGTACGTCGAGCTATGCGCCTGTCGCACCCCCGCTTTGCGTGAGAGACCAGAACTGCGACGCCTCCTGCGCGCTGCGCAAGACCCGGCAGCGCGGCAGGGACGCGACGAACAGGCGGCCGTAGGCCTTCCGCGTCATGCGGCCGTCGAGCACGGCAACGATCCCGCGGTCGGTGGCGCTGCGGATCAGCCTTCCGAAGCCCTGCTTCAGCGCCAGGGCCGCCTGCGGGACCTGGTAGCCATAGAATGCGTCCTCGCCGTCGGCGCGCAACCGCTCAATCCGCGCCGCCACGATCGGCTCTCCCGGAGAGGCGAAGGGAAGCTTGTCGATCACCACCAGGCTGAGCCCTTCACCGGGCACGTCCACGCCCTCCCAGAAGCTCTGCGACGCGAACAGGACGCTGGGCGTCTGGCGGAAGCGCTTGAGGAGCTGCGCCTTGGGGGCCTCGCCCTGTAGGAGAACCTGCCAGGGGAGCTCGTCCGCGAGCAGCGCGTGCACGGCCCTCATGTTGCGCAGGGAGGTGAAGAGCACGAACGCCCGCCCGCCGGTGATCGGCAACAGGGCACGCAGCTCGCGGGCGACGGCGTCGGGAAATCCCGGATCCTGCGGATCCGGCATTGCGCCCGGCAAGTAAAGGGCGGCATTCGATTGGTAATCGAAGGGAGAGGCCAGCACCTCGGTCGCGAGCGGAAAGAGCGGACCGGAATCGTCCGCCAGGCCGACGCGGCGGGTGAAGTAGTCGAGGCGGCCGCCCACGGCGAGGGTGGCGCTGGTGAAGACCACCGGGCCGATGCGGTCGTAGAGCTTTTCCTGCAGCAAGCCGGCCACTTCGATGGGGGAGGCATGCAGGAGCAGGTGGCCCGCGCGCGACTCGGCCCAGTGGATGACATCGTCTCCTGGACTTGAACGCGACTCCGAGAAGAGCTCCAGGTCGGCGCGGAGCCCGAGGCACCGGCGCTCGAGCAGCGCGAGCTCGTCTTCGCCGCTCCCCGACAGCGACGCCCCGAGCGCGCGGATCAGCTCGGCGAGCTTCAGGCGCTCCGCCTCCGCGGGTTGGAGAGCGCCCGGAAGCAGCGGCCAGCGCGCGCTCTCCGGCGGCGATTTCGCCGGCGCAGACTGGCTGGCCTGCGCCGCCTCCAGCGCCGCGTCGAAGAAGTCCCGCCCTTCCCGCGCGAGCCGGGTGGCGAGCCCGGCCGCTTCCAGAAGCTGGGGCCTCCCCTGGAGCGCCTTGAGCGCGTCGCGCGCCAGCTCGCCCACCCGGAAGCTCGAGACCTGCACGCCGAAATGCTCGGTGGCTACCTCCTCGATCGCGTGGGCTTCGTCGAACACCACCGCGTCGTAGCGCGGCAGCACGGCCGCTCCCGCGTCGCCGGCGGACGAGCTGCGCAGGGCGAGGTCGGCGAAGAAGAGGTGGTGGTTGACGACCACGACGTCGGCGTCCGCCGCCTCCCGGCGCATGCGGAACACGAAGCAGCGGTCGTAGTGCGCGCATTTCACCCCGATGCACTGGTCGGCGGTGGCGGAGAGGTCGCGCCAGGAAGCGAGGTTTTCGGGAAGGCTGGTCAGCTCGGCTCGGTCGCCGGTCTCCGTCCTTTCCGCCCAGGCGCCGATCTCCTCGAAGAGGGCAGCCTCTTCGCGGACCGCGAACGTCGGGTTGCGCGTGAACTGCTCGAGGCGCAAGAGGCAGAGATAGTTCTGCCGGCCCTTGAGGAAGGCGACCTTCGCGTCCACGCCCAGCGCGCGCAGGAGCGGGACGTCCTTCTCCGCGAGCTGTTCCTGCAGCGTCTTGGTGGCGGTGGACACGACCACCTTGAGCCCCGACCGCGCCGCGGGCAAGAGGTACGCCAGCGTCTTGCCGGTGCCGGTCCCCGCCTCCACCACCAGCGCGCGGCCGTGGGCGAGCGCGTCCTCCACGCTGACGGCCATCGCGAGCTGCGGCGGGCGCGGCTCGTAGGCGGGCAGGACGCGCGACAGCGCACCACCCGGGGCGAAGACGTCGCGCAGCGGTTCGGCCACGCCGCGGTTCTACCCCGCGAGCAGGGCCAGGGGCACGGGCGAAAACGAAAGCACGAACAGGAGCAGGCTGAGGGCCACCAGGAGCCGGCGGGAGCCGTCGATCCGCTCCTCGGCTTCCGCCAGCGACGGATGGTGGCCGAGGCCAAGCCCCATCAGGACTCCCCAGATGATCCAGCCTGGAAAGGCGGTGAA
>Ga0137394_10001584_pt1 | contig 16674 bp, 6 predicted proteins | sample czobulk116metaG_FD_108278 | JGI IMG/M metagenome (GOLD analysis project Ga0137394, IMG submission 108278) | Vadose zone soil microbial communities from Angelo Coast Range Reserve, California, USA - czobulk1.16 metaG | ecosystem: Environmental > Terrestrial > Soil > Vadose zone | place: USA...
CGAGCTGGACGTCCTGCGCTCCCACGCCCGCAACGCGATGATCCTGCTCGACCTCGAGACGTGCGCGGCCGGTTACACGCCGACGCGCTGGCAGTGGGGTCTGCTGCCCGCGGTGTGGCAGCCGAAGGTGGAGGTCATCCACGACGGCGTCGACACGGAGTTCTGGCGCCGGCGCGACGTGCCGCGGCGGATCGGCGCCGAGCGCATCCCCGACGACACCCGCATCGTCACCTACGTCGCGCGCGGGCTCGAGGCGATGCGCGGCTTCGACATCTTCGTGCGGATGGCCAAGCGGGTGGCGGCCGCGATGCCGAACGTGCTGTTCGTCGTGGTGGGCGCCGACCGCGTCGCCTACGGCAACGACCTGCGCCACGTCAAGGCGCGCTCGTTCCGCGAGCACGTGCTCGCCACCGAGCGCCCCGACCTCGCGCGCTTCCGGTTCCTCGGCCCCGTCCCTCCCGCCCAGCTGGCTGACCTGCTCTCCCTGAGTGATCTGCACGTCTATCTCACGGTGCCATTCGTGCTCTCGTGGTCCCTCCTGGACGCGCTAGCCTGCGAGTGCGCCGTTCTGGCCTCGGCGACGCCGCCGGTGCAGGAGGTGATCCGCGACGGCGAGCACGGCCTGCTCGCCGACTTCTTCGACGTGGACGGCCTCGCCGACCGCGCCCTCCGGATCCTCAAGGATCCGGCCGCCCACCGGCCGCTCGCTCGCGCGGGCCGCGCGCTCGTGGAGTCGCGCTTCGGCATCGAGGTCACGCTGCCGAGGCTCTGGAAGCTCTTCACGTCCATCCTTCGCTGAGCGCGCGTTATCGGGGCGCTCCGAACGTTAGGGGCTGGGGGCGATGTCGAGGCCCCCATCTCAACAGCCCCTTCGGCGCGCCCACGATCACGCGTAACTCGAACCCGCCATCATCGACTTCGTCATCAAGCTCGGCCCGAGCCTCGGCGACGACCTCATGCGTGCGGCCACGACGACCACGCCGACGGAGAGCGACTTCGCAACCGCGCCCGACGTTCGCGGAGCACGAGCCATTTCGCAGAGCGCGTACGCCAAGGTCGCTCAGGTGGGCACCGCCGACGAGATTGCCCTGCTGTTCGGCGTGGGTGAGGCGAGCGTGGCGGATTCGCAGGACGTGACCGTGAAAGCTCTCGCGAGCATTTTGGGCCATGTTCTCGACGAGTTGGAGCGCCGGAATTCGCAATGAGACGGCGGGTCGAAATCGGCTAGAATACCCGGCATTGTTCGCAAGACGGACGGATCGCTTGATAGGGGGTACAGATACATGGCAGAGGAACGCGCGAGCGCAACAGCGACGAGACCGGTCGAAGCGGCCGCCAACGCCCAGGCCCAGCAGATGCGGGTCCGCTGGGACGACACGAACATGAAGAGCTCCTACGCGAACGTGTGCAACGTCGCGAGCACACGCGAGGAGGTCGTTCTGCTCTTCGGTATCAACCAGGCGTGGCATGCCGGGCAGAAAGAGATCCCCGTCCAGCTGACGGACCGGATCATCGTGAGTCCGCACGCCGCCAAGCGGCTGTCCATTCTGCTCGACAACGTCCTTCGGGAGTACGAATCGCGCTTCGGGTCGCTGCCCGATCCCCGGACGGGCGGTTAAAGAGTCGTCGCACGACGGGCGGAGGCCGGGCTCGACCCGGTCTCTGCCCGTTCGTCTGACGTCGAGTTGACAATGGATCGCGCGGACGTCGATCTCCGCAATCCCGCGCCCGGCGCTCGGCCGACTCCGGGCGCCTCCGTGTTCGCCGATCCCGACCAGGTTCTGTGGCGGCAGTTCGCCGAGGCCGCGACGCCGGAGGTGTTCTACCGCGCCTGGCTCGCGCTGCAGTGCCGGATGATCACGGGCGTCACGGGCGGCGTCGTCGTGCTCGGTCCGCCCGACACCGGGCCGTACACGCCGGCGGCCTTCTGGCCCGAGGGCGGTCGCAATCTCCGCCACCTCGCCGAGGTCGCCGAGAAAACGCTCGTCGAGCGCCGCGGCCTCGTGATGCCGCGCGCGGGCCGGGCAGACGATCCGTCCGCGCGCGCGCGCTACGACGTCGCATACCCCATACAAGTGAGCGGCCGCCTGCTCGGCGTGGTCGCGCTCGACATCGCGCCGCGCCAGGAGGTCGATCTCCAGTGGGCGCTGCGGCAGCTGCAGTGGGGCGCCGCATGGCTCGAGACGCTCACGCTGCGCGGCGAGCTCACCCAGACCACGATCGTCCGCGATCGGCTGCAGCAGGTGCTCGACCTCGTCGGCGCGGCCTTCGGCCACGACCGCTTCTACGCCGCCGCCTCCGCATTCGTGACGGCGGTGGCCACGCGCCTGAACTGCGATCGCGTGAGCTTCGGCGTCGTCGTGCGCGGCCGCACGCGCGTGCAGGCGATCTCGCACAGCGCACGCTTCGGCGAGCAGACCAACGTCATCCGGGCCGTGGCCGAGGCGATGGACGAGGCTATCGACCAGCACGCGACGATCGTGCATCCGCCGCCGGCGGGGTCGCGCCCGGTGGTGACGCGCGCCGCCGCCGAGCTGGCACGCCAGCACGGCGCGGGCGCCATCTGCACGGTGCCCCTCGCCGAGGGCGGTCGCGTGTTCGGCGCGCTCACGTTCGAGCGCCCGGCCGACCAGGCCTTCGACACCGTGGCGGTGGATGTGTGCGAGGCGCTCGGCGGCCTCGCCGGTCCGATCCTCGAGCGCTCGCGCCGCGACGACCGCTGGATCGGCGCCAAGCTCCTCGACGCCGGGCGGCACGGCGTCGAGCGCCTGACGGGGCCCGGCCACGTGGGCCTCAAGCTCGGGGCGGTGGCGGCTGTCGTCGTCGCGCTCGTCCTCGCGTTCGCGCGCGGTGACTTCCGCGTGGCCGCCAACGCCAGCCTCGAGCCGATCGCCCGCCAGGCGGCGGTGGCGCCGTTCAACGGCTACATCGCCCAGGCGCCCGTGCGGGCCGGCGACGTGGTCCAGCGGGAGCAGCTGCTGGCCACGCTCGACGACCGCGAGATGCGGCTGGAGCGCATGAAGTGGTCGAGCCAGTACGAGCAGCTCGCGCGCCAGTACCAGCAGGCCCTCGCGCTGCGCAACGCCGCGCAGGCGATGATCCTGTCCGCGCAGATGGACCAGGCGCGGGCCGAGGTCGCGCTGCTCGACAGTCAGCTCGCGCGCACGCGCATCGCGGCGCCGTTCGACGCGATCGTGGTGACGGGCGACCTCAGTCAGTCGCTCGCGGCGCCCGTCGAGCGCGGCCAGGTGCTCTTCGAGCTGGCGCCCCTCAACGCCTATCGGGTCGTCCTTCAGGTGGACGAGCGCGACGTCACCTTCGTGCAGGTCGGGCAGCGCGGCACGCTCGTCCTCACCGGCGCGCCCGCCGACGGCCTGCCGCTGCTCGTCGACAAGATCACTCCGGTCTCCGCGCAGAAGGACGGTCGCAACTACTTCCGCGTCGAGGCCAAGCTCGAGCGCGGGCTCGAGCGCCTGCGGCCCGGCATGGAGGGCGTGGGCAAGGTCGAGATCGACCGTCGCCGGCTCGTCTGGATCTGGACGCGACAGGTGATCGACTGGATCCGCCTGCAGCTCTGGACTTGGCTGCCGTAGTCACGGCCCGCGCCGTCGATCTCGAATGAGTGGCTCGCTCTTCAGCCCGTCGTGGTACCGCGTCGCGGCGTTGACGCCGCGCATACGCAGCCACGCGCAGATCCTGCGCCACCAGTATCGCGGCGAGACGTGGTACGTGATGCGGGACCTCTCGTCCGACCGCGTCCATCGCTTCTCGCCCGCCGGCCACCTGATCATCGGCCTCATGGACGGCCGGCGCACGGTGCAGGAGATCTGGGACACGGCCGTCGAGCGCCTCGCCGACGACGCGCCCACCCAGGACGAGATGATCGGGCTCCTGAGCCAGCTGCACGCCGCCGACGTCTTGCAGTCCGACGTGCCGCCGGACGCGGCCGAGGTGTTCCGACGGCGGCAGCAGTTCGAGCGCCGCACGCGGATGTCGAAGTGGATGTCGCCCATGTCCTGGAAGATCCCGCTGCTCGATCCCGAGCGCCTGCTGAACCGGCTGGTGCCGGCGGCGCGGCTGGCGTTCGGCGCGGGCGGCGGCGTGCTGTGGCTGGCGGTGGTGGTGCCGGCGCTGGTGCTCGTGGCCGTGCATTGGCACGACCTCAGCCGCAACTTCCTGGACCGCCTCCTGCTGCCGAATCAAGCCATCGTGCTGTGGCTCTGCTTCCCGGTGATCAAGGCGTTGCACGAGATAGGCCACGCCCTGGCCGTGAAGGCCTTCGGCGGCGAGGTCCACGAGATGGGCGTGATGCTGCTCGTCTTCACGCCCGTGCCCTACGTGGACGCCTCGTCGGCCTCCGCGTTCCGCAGCAAGTGGGAGCGCGTGGTCGTGGGCGCCGCCGGCATGCTGGTCGAGCTGTTCCTGGCCGCGCTCGCGATGTACGTGTGGGTGGCGGCCGAGGCCGGCGTCGCGCGCTCGCTCGCCTACAACACGATGATCATCGCCGGCATCTCGACGGTGCTCTTCAACGCCAACCCGCTGCTGCGCTACGACGGCTACTACATCTTCGCGGACCTGATCGAGATCCCGAACCTCTACAATCGCTCGCGCCAGTACCTGGCGTACCTCGCCGAGCGCCACCTGTTCGGCCGCGCCGATGCCGAGGCGCCTTCGGCGAGCACCGGCGAGCGCGCCTGGTTCGTTGGCCACGCGCTGGCGTCGTTCGCCTACCGCACGATGGTCCTGGTCGGCATCATGATGTTCCTGATCGGCCGCTCCTTCTATCTCGGCATTGCGCTCGCGCTCTTCGCGCTGGTCGGGTGGGTCGTCGGCCCGATCTTCAAGGGCGCGCGCTTCTTGTTCTCGAGCCCGCGCCTGCGCCGTGTCCGCGTCCGCGCCATTTCGATGACGGTGGGGCTGGCCGTCGCCGTCGGGCTCGTGCTCTTCGTGGTGCCCGTGCCCTCCCGGAGCCGCGCGGAAGGCGTGATCTGGGTGCCCGAAGAGGCCCTGGTCCGCGCGGGTGTGGACGGCTTCATCCAGCGCGTGCTCGTGCCGCCGGGCACGCGCGTGCGCGCGGGCGACGCCCTGGTCGAGTGCGACGATCCCGAGCTGCGCGTACGGGGCGCGGTGCTGGCCGCGCGCGCGCGCGAGCTGCAGGCGCGTTACGACGAGGCGCGGCCGGTGGATCCCGTGAAGGCGGAGGTCATCGGCGAGGGGCTCGCCTACGCTCGCCACGAGCTGGCGCGCGTGCGCGAGCAGCTGGCTGAGCTGGTGCGGATCGCCAAGGTGCCGGGCACGCTCGAAGTGCCGACGCCGGAGAGCCTGCCGGGCCGGTTCGTGAAGAAGGGCGACCTCATCGGCTACATCGTGGACCTCGATCGCCTCACGGTGCGCACGGTGGTGCCGCAGGGGACCATCGACCTCGTCCGCAGCAACACGCGCGAGGTACGTGTGCGCCTGGCCGAGCGGCTCGACGACGTGCGCCTGGCCGTCGTGCGGCGCGAGGTGCCGGGCGCCAGCGACAAGCTGCCCACGTCCGCGCTCGGCAGCGAGGGCGGCGGGGCGGTCGCGGTGGACCCGCGCGATCCCAAAGGCCTCACTGCGGCCCAGCGCGTCTTCCAGTTCGACCTGGAGCTGCCGCTGCCGCATCCGGGCGTGATCAACCTCGGCGGACGCGTGTACGTCCGCTTCGACCACGGCTGGGAGCCGATCGGCGTGCAGTGGTACCGCCAGGTGCGCCAGATCTTCCTCGCGCGCTTCAATGTCTAGCGTCGTCTTCCGCGCGGGCCTTCCCACCGGCGCCTACCCCGAGCGTCAGGAACCGCGCGAGGGCATCCTCGACCGCCTGCTCGTGCGCGTGCGCGGGACGGTGGTGCATCGTCTCGCCGACGACCGCCGGCGCTGGGCCCGGCTCGTCGAGGGCGTCGGCCTCGAGGGCCGCGCGCTCGACGGCGCCGACGAGGCCGCGATCGCCGAGCGCGTGGCGGCGCTGCGCGCGCGGCTGCCGCGCGAGGGCTTCACCGAGGAGCTGACCGCGCGCGCGTTCGCGCTGGTGCGCGAGGCGGCGGGCCGGACGCTCGGACTCCGGCACTTCGACGTCCAGCTCGTCGGCGGCTTGATCCTCCTCGGGGGCATGGTGGCCGAGATGGAGACGGGCGAGGGCAAGACGCTGACGGCCACGCTCGCCGCCTCCACGGCCGCGCTGGCCGGGCTGCCCGTGCACATCATCACCGTCAACGACTATCTCGCCCATCGCGATGCCGAGGAGATGGGGCCGATCTACCGCGCGCTGGGGCTCAGCGTCGGGCTGATCGTGCACGGGCTGACGCCCGCGCAGCGGCGCGCCGCCTACGGCTGCGACGTGACCTACTGCACCAACAAGGAGCTCACGTTCGACTATCTGAAGGACCGCATCGTGCTGGGCCGCCAGCCCACGCGGCTACAGCTGCAGCTCGAGCGGCTGGCCGGCGCCGATCCCCGCCTCGAGCGCGTGGTGCTGCGCGGTCTGGTGTTCGGCATCGTGGACGAGGCGGACAGCGTGCTGGTGGACGAGGCGCGCACGCCGCTCATCATCTCCGGCGCGGCCGGCGGCGACGCGCCGGAGCGCCACGTCTACGAGGCGGCTCTGAAGCTCGCGAAGCAGCTCGAGGGCGGCCGCGACTGGATCGCCGAGGGCCGCGAGCGCGCGCTCGCGCTGACGCCGGGCGGCCGCGCGCGGCTCGAGCAGCTCGCGCGCCCGCTCGGCGGTCTGTGGACGGGCGAGCACCGCCGCGAGGAGCTGGTGCGCCAGGCGCTGCACGCGCTGCATCACATGGAGCGCGACCACCACTACCTCGTGCGCGACGGCAAGGTGCAGATCATCGACGAGTTCACCGGGCGCGTCTACGCCGACCGCTCGTGGGAACGCGGGCTGCACCAGCTCGTCGAGGCGAAGGAGGGCGTGGAGCTGACCAGCCGCAACGAGCCGCTCGCGCGTATCAGCTACCAGCGCTTCTTCCGCCGCTACCTGCGCCTGGCCGGGATGACGGGCACGGCGCGCGAAATCGCCGGCGAGCTATGGACGGTCTACCGGCTGCCCGTTGTGCGCGTGCCGACCAACCGTCCGCTCAAGCGGCGCCCGCTGCCCGACACCCTGCACGCCACCGCCGAGCGCAAGTGGCAGGCGATCGTCACGCGGCTGCAGACGCTGCACGGTCAGGGCCGTCCCGTGCTCGTCGGCACGCGCTCGGTCGCCGCCTCCGAGCACCTGAGCGCGCTGCTACGCGCCGCCGGGCTGCCGCACGTGGTGCTCAACGCCCGTCAGGACGAGCACGAGGCGGAGATCGTCGCCCGCGCCGGCGAGTCCGGGCGCATCACGGTCGCCACCAACATGGCGGGGCGCGGCACCGACATCCGGCTGGCGCCGGGCGTGGTGGAGCTCGGGGGGCTGCACGTGGTCGCCACCGAGCGCCACGAGGCGGCCCGCATCGACCGTCAGCTCTTCGGTCGCTGCGGGCGTCAGGGCGATCCCGGCACCCACGAGGCGATGGTGGCGCTCGACGACGAGCTCATGCGCTACGCGCCCGAACTCTGGCGGGCGCTGGCGCGCTCGGGACGCGCGCTGCCGGACTGGCTCGGGGCGCGAGCGCTGCGCGCCGCGCAGCGCGGGGCCGAGCGGCTGCACTCGCGCGCCCGCCGCGAGCTCTTGAAGTTCGACGAGCAGATCGAGACGACGCTCGCGTTCTCCGGACGCTTCGAATGAGGAGGTTTCCCGCGTGAACATGCCTTCGCGACCGCTGACTCTGGCCGTGGCGCTCGCCCTGCTGGCGGGCGTCGCGCCCGCCAGCGCCCAACCCTCGACCTTCGACTGCCTGATCTACCCGTTCGTGCACGTATCCGTCAGCTCGTCCGTCGAGGGCGTGCTCGACAAGGTGCTCGTGGACCGCGGCGACCTCGTGAAGGAGGACCAGGTCATCGCGACCCTGGAGTCGAGCGTCGAGAAGGCGATCGTGCTCCAGGCGAAGGCGCGCGCCGAGGTGGAGTCGGCGCTGAAGTCCAACAAGGTGCGCGAGGACTTCGGGGTCCGACGCTTCGTGCGCACCGAGGACATGTACAAGAAGGACCTCGTGCCCCTCAAGGAGATGGACGAGGCGGAGACGTCGAAGATCCTCGCGGAGCTCGGCGTGCTGGAGGCCCAGGAGGGCCGCAAGATCGCCGAGACCGAGCTCGAGCGCGCCAAGGCGACCCTGGCGCTGCGCACGCTCGTGAGCCCGGTGACGGGCGTGGTGACCGAGCGGATGCTCGCCCCCGGCGAGTTCGCGAAGCAGGCGCCGATTCTCAAAGTCGCGCAGATCCATCCGCTGCGCGTGGAGGTGCTCGTTCCCGTCGCGATGGTCGGCCGCATCACGACCGGCATGCGTGCGGAGGTGGCGCCCGAGGCGCCGGTGGGCGGGACCCACCTCGCGAAGGTGACCGTCGTGGACCGCGTGATCGACGCCGCGAGCGGCACCTTCGGTGTGCGGCTGGAGCTGCCGAACGCGGACTACAAGCTGCCGGCGGGTCTCAAGTGTCGAGTTCGCTTCCCGAGCGCGCCGCGCTAGCCACCGCAGCGATCAGAGACGGCGCCGCCGACATCGCTCGAGCGGAAATCAGCGCCGACCCGCTATAGTGAACTAATTACATCTCCTGGCTTTTCCAGAGATTACAACCCGCAAGGCAACTGTGTAAAAAATTACTTGACAATCTTTCAACGCTCGCGCATGGTCGCGTCCTCTTTTCGGTCCCGTGCGTGGGCGGAAATGGCTTTTGTTCGCATCGAAGGGCGTACGACATGAGTCTCGCCCAGCTCTTTTACGCGAAGCATCCGCGGAGCGCCACGCCGCCCCGTTCTCGACGACGTAGGCCCCTCTCCCGTCCGCGCCGACCGCTCTTCGAGCCGCTCGAGAGCCGGATCCTGCTCTCGATCGACCCGACGATCCTGGCGGCAGCAGCCCTCGACCCGAACATCGATCCGACTCCACAGTCAATCGTTGTCGATCCTGTCGGCGTCGCGGCCTCGCAGCAGCAGGAACCGAGCTCGATCAGCGGTCTCCATGACCTCACCCCTCCTGCGCCCGACGCAGCCGCGGCGGAAGGGCTGGCCACCCAGAGCGTAGGCCTCGATCTGCCCGGATTGAGGTTGGTGAGCGGTGACGTGTCCGCGCTCGCCGGGCAGGTGGTCTATCTCGACATCGATGGCGAGACCGGGGTGACCTACCGCGGACCTGTCCATGTCGACAACATCGCGGTGCCTGAATTCCGGGCGCCGGGCGATCTGGCTGGAGAGGAAGCCGCGGTCATCGGCGCCGCTCTGACGAGGCTCAACGAGGACTTCGCCGATCTCGCCGTCACCTTCACCGCTTCCCGGCCGGCCGCCGGCACCGAGTACTCGACCGTCTATATCGGCGGCGACGACTCGGCGTTTGCGCCATTCGGTCGCTTCCTGAGCCTGGCCGAGCAGGTCGATGTAGGTAACCGGGATCGTAGCGACATTGCTCTCGTCTTCAGCGATCAGCTTGCCGGCCGGGCCACGAGCCTCGAGGCGTACACCGCGGCGCTGACCGATGATATCGAGCACGAGGTTGGGCACCTGCTCGGCTATGAGCATGCGGACGGCGAGCGCGAGGGCCTGGCAGGCGTCGGCCTCGTCACGCTTCAGGGCGTTCCCCAGTGGATCGAGCAGGGCCCCGGGCCGAGCACGGGCAATGCAAACCTCAGCTTTCCGGCGGCGCAGAACAATGCGGCCACCGGCGCGATCCAGGCCGTAGCGCCCCATCCGACCAATGCCGCCGTCATCTATGTGGGTACGGTCGGTGGCGGCGTGTGGCGTACTCTCACCGCCCCCCTTGGCACGGGCGTCCCCGCCGCCGCCCCGACGTGGTTCCCCCTCACGGATCAGTTCCCCTCGCTGGCCATCAGCGCGCTGGCCTTCGACGTCAACAACGCGAACGCGATCTATGCCGGGACCGGCTCGTTCTCGAGCCGACTGATCGCTCCGGATCCGCGTGCGTCGGTCGGGCTCCTCGCGGGAACCATCAATCCGGCCGACCAGTCGATCACCTGGCGCGTGCTGGGACGGCCGACGCTGGACGGCCACCGCGTCTCCGGGATCGTCGCCAACGGCAACACGATCGTTGTGGCCGCCGACCAGGATGGGATGCCCGGGAGCGGCGACGGGAAGTTCCTGTTCAGGAGCACCAACGGGGGGACCAGCTTCTCGGCGATCACGAAGGATGCCGCCAACGCTCTGCTGGGACCGGTTACCGACCTGGTGGTGGTGCCGACCTCTCCGAACATCATGTACATCGGCGTCCTGAAGAAGGGGGTGTACCGGAGCGCCGATAGTGGCGCCACCTGGACCCAGATCAATGCGAATCCAGTCGCTAACCCGGCGGGTCCGGGGCTCGAGCTGGCTGATGGCGTCGATGGCGACGGGATCGCGGGCGCTGACAACCTGGGAGACGACATCTTCCGTTCTGTCCGGATCAGGCTGGCGATTCACGACAACGCCGGCGTTCAGGCGGTGTACGCGGCCCTGGTCGGACCGACCCAGGCGACTGGGCCCGGTCGCGGCGCGTATGTGTTCCGCTCCGCTGGGACCGGAGCCGCCCCGGTGTGGGTGTCGGTCGGCGAGCCGATCTCGAACGACCGATTCTGGACTGACAACGGCGACAACGTACCCCAGCCGGCGGAGGTTGTAGCCCGGAGCAATCCGGTGAACCCGAGTGGTCAGGTCGGCAGCGCCGGTGCTGCGCATATTTCGTTCGTGGCGGATCGTACCAACGCCAACGTGGTGTACATCGGCGGCGACACGCAACCGAGTATAACGGCGGGCGGGTTCATCGTGCCCACCCACGACTCGGTCGGGGTTCAGGCTGTCGCGCGGATCTTCCGGGGCGATGCGTCGACGAATCAGTGGGTGCAGATCGTCGGCAATGACGATACGACCGCCGCCTCCCCCGCTGGGGTCATCGAAGGAGCGAGGGGCACGTCCCCGCACGCCGATTCCCGGAACATGGCGTTCGACGCCAACAACAACCTGCTGGAGGTGGACGACGGGGGCATCGCGAGGCTCGTCAACCCCAACGCCATGCCCAATGCGGCCGGAACCACGGGACGCCAGTGGCAATCGTTGACCCAGGGTACCGCGGCGCCCACGGCGGCGTTCAATCAGAACTTGCGCATCACCGAGTTCTACTCTGTCGGCGTCAACACCGGCCTGCTGGGAGGAGCGCGCCTGATCGGTGGGGCGCAGGACGACGGCACATCGTTCCAGCAACTGGCCAACGCCGATGACTGGACGACCCTGACCTCGGGCGATGGCGCCATCGTTCAGGTCGACAATTCGGGCGCCGCCCCCGTCCACTACTGGAGTCGCGAGGTCCTTCAAGGTTTCAGCCAGTGGAGGGACGCGGATCGGGACGGCACGGTCGACGCGGGCGAGCAAGTGACTCTCCAGGTGAACGACGTGGCCACCGGGAATGCGCTGGCCGCGCAAGACGGCGGCTTGCCGTTCATCACACAGTACCTCCTCAACAGTCAGGCGCCCCAGCGAATGTTGATCGGCGGGGCAGGACTGTGGGAGATCACCAACATCAACGCGATCGCTGCCGCGGCCGGCACCCGCGCCGTGAATGCCGCAGCCATCGTCGCGCCAGGGGCCGGTACGTTCACCGCGTTCGCCTATGGCGGCGTGAACCCGTTGACTGCGGCCACCAACCCCGGGGCCGCAAACCCCGACGTCGTCTACGCGGCGCGAGGCAACCAGCTCTTCATCCGCACTGCACCAGGCGTGGCCCCGGTAGCCCAACCGATTCCAGTTGCCGGCGCTGTGGTCGCCATCGGGCTCGACCCGTCGGATTGGACGACGGCCTACGTCGTCATCGACCGCGGCGGCACGAACCTGGATCGGGTGTATCGCGTCACGCCCAAGGCCGCGGGCGGCTTGACCTGGCAGAACATCACCGGGAATCTCCCGGACACCCATCTGGACACCGTCCAAGTTCTCCGTGTCGGCACCGACACCGTCGTGCTGGTCGGGGGACGGACCGGCGTCAATCGAGCCATCAACCCGACGAACAACAATGCGATCTGGGCGGAGTTCGGGGCCGGGCTGGCGAACTCGCCGGTGTCGGATCTGGACAACGCGACACCCGGGCTCTACGCGGCCACGCTGGGGCGGTCGGCCTGGAACATCCCGGCTGCCGCCGTCGTCGCCAACATCAACCAGGCTGGCGTGCTCAGGCTGACGGGGACGAACGCCAACGACCGCTGGCTGCTCAGCCGCGATCCGAATCAACCGTGGCTGCTGAACGTGACAGAGAACCTGATCTTCACCCAATCCTTCCAGCTGTCCACGATCCAGCGCATCGAGGTCAGCGGCCTGGGTGGCGACGATCTGCTGGAGATCAACGTCGACAACGGTCCCATCAACGTCAGGGAAAAGATCCACTTCGACGGCGGCGAAAACGCCGACGGCAGCGTTGACAACGACACGCTCAAGCTGGTCGGAGCGAAGAAGCCGACCGAGAACAAGTTCAATCCCGCCTCCCGGGTGAGCCTCATCCGGGCCAGGGACCCCTTCGGCAACCCGGCCACACAGCTCGTCACCTGGGCGGCCAACGTCGAGACGCCGCTGAACAACGTCGGTCCGCCGCCGAAGGTGACGGCCAGCGCTGCCGGGCTTGGGGACGCGGCGGCTTCGATGACGGAGTTGTTCGCACAGGAGTTCCCCGGGCTCGGGGAATCGTTGGAGCGCTGGAGCAACGGGATCCGAATCTTCGATGCCACGGGGTTTGCGGACCGGGTCTCGGAGGCGACCGCCACCGGGACGGCGGCCGGCGAGGCCGAGGAGGAGGCCAAGCCCTCTCCCAGCCAGGGCGATCCCTTCCTTCGGCGTCTCTTCGAGTCGGGGTTCGGCGCGTTCCGTCTCGACGACGTCGGCGAGGACGGTGCGATCAATTCGCCGGAGGCGCTGCGCGCCGCCCTCGACGCTCTGGACGCGACGCCGGGCAACGTGACCTTCACCGACGTCGGCGGCGTGACGACCTTCAACGTGCAGGTCGTCAAGGCGCTCGAGGGGCCCGCGGACCTCGACGTCTCCAGCCAGCTACTGGGTGGGCTCTTGAAGCTGGACGGGACGATGGACCTCGCTGCCACCGTCGCCCTGAACCTCACGTTCGGTGTGGACGGTACCGGATTCTTCATCAAGCCCAACGCGACGAGCCCGGAGATCGTTCTCAGCAACGTCCGCATTACCGGCGATGTGCACGGCGCCGGCCAGCTCGGGTTCCTCGGGGTGACCGTCTCAGACGCGGCGCTCACCGTGGATCCCGCGGTCAAGGTTGCCGTGAAGCTTCGGGATCCCGGGACGGATGCGGCCGATGGCATCATTCGGCTCGACGAACTCCTCGGCGACATCGCGGACGTTGCCACGACGACCCTGCAGGGCAATCCCAGCGCGCCGGACGTCATCCTGACGGCCAAGGTAGGGATCGCGGCGCTGGCCGGAAGCGACCAGCCGCTCTTCGACCTCGGTGACGCTCAGATCAGGCTCACCTGGCAGGACGTCGCGGCGCCCGAGCAGGTCACGCTCGACGTGAGCGCCGGCCCCAGCCAGGAAGTGCTCAACTTCCTCCAGCGCTCCACCAGCGGATTCCTCGACGGTCTCTCCTCGGCGGCCGCTGACCTCCAACAGGTCGCGGGGGTGGGGCTGTTCACCGCCAAGATCCCCGTGCTGAACAAGACGCTCGGCGAGATCATGGCCGACGTCGCCGACCCGGTCGCGATTCCCAACGGCTCGGTTGCGTTCGTCTCCTCCGTCTTCGCGGACGGCTCCACACAAAAGTTCGTGGTGAACGTGACCGGCCTGGATCTGGTGAAGCGAGGTGTGGGTGTCGGCGATGCGGTGTTCTATCAGAGCGCTGGCGGTGAGGTGCAGGGCACCATCGATGCGGTCGGTCCGTTCGATTTCACGGTGGCCTTTGCCTCCGGCCAGGATCGGACACCGACCGCCGCGAATCCCTCGTTCCGGATCGTCGGGCCCGGCACCATCCAGAGCCAACTCACCTCTTTCATCGATGGGCTGCGCCAGCGTCTGAGCATCCACGGCTCGACCCCGACGCTTCAACAGATGGTCGAGCAAGTCGCCCATCTGGTCGGAGTGGACCTGGATCAGCTCGACGTCAAGGTGACCGGAACCGGCGCGGATCGAGCCGTCGAGTTCACCATCCCGTTCGATCCCGATCCGGTGCGGTTCACGGAGCATCTGGATCTCGGGACCTCCATCCCAGGGCTCAAGCTGACCGCGGGTGGCGACGTCACATTCTCCATCGATCCAAACCTCCGGCTGCGTGTGGGCATCCGATTCGGTCAGAGCTTGCCCGTCGCCGAGCGGTTCTACCTGGCGGAGGACGACACGCCTGAGGTGGCGCTGGGTCTCTCGGCCACGCTCGACAACCCGAGCGTCAGCGGAACGATCGGTGACCTGCTGACGATCAAGCTGGAGGAAGACTCCGCGGTCCAGCCGAACAGCGGCCTCTCCGTCAGCGGCACGGTGGCGCTCAACCTCGTCGACCCCGGTACGGGCGCGAACCACGACCGGCGGATCACCCTGGCCGAGCTCCAGCCGCAGAACCTGGCCGACGTCTTCCGGCCCGACATCGACGCCGTGTTCGACATCGACCCGCTGAAGGTCAGCGCCATCCTCGGCGGTGGCGTGGACGCCACGCTCGGCACGCTCAAGATCTCACTCGACGGCGCCACGGACGGGCAGGTCCACAGCCTGGGCGACCTGCAGGCGCTCCCCTCCAAGATCAAGGTCGAGGGCGACATCGGCGGGATCTCCGACCTGATCAAGCAGGCGATCCTTCGCGGCCTCGAGGAGCTGGTGAGCTGGGCCGATCGCCTGGACGACACCGATCCCTTCACGCGAATCCTGCCCCTCATCGGGAAGAGCCTGGGCGAGGTGCTGAACCTGCCCGAGCGCCTCCGAACCAGCCTTCTGAATCCAGTCAAGAATTACTTCGACACGACACCGGTCCCGACGATCCCGGACATCATCCAGAAGCTCCAGGGTTTCGGTGGCCAAGTGGACCACGCGAGCCCGACGAGCTCGAAGCGACTGATATTCCATCCCACCATCGCTCCGACGGTGGTCAAGAGCCTGCCGATCGATCTCGGCGCCGACGTGACGAGCCTGGGGATCAAAGTCGATTCCTCAGCCACTGTGGATTTGAGCGCGAAGGTCGAGCTGCCGAATTTCGGCTTCGGCGTCGACTTCGGTGCCGGGCTCGATCCTTCTCGATTGTTCTTTTTCGAGCTGGACCGGCTGATCCTGACCGGGAGGATCGCCACGCCGGGAGGCGTCAACTTCGGCCTGACGGCGGGGTTCCTGCGCGCCGGGATCGACCAGGGCGACATCGCGCTCAATGCCTCGGCGACGTTCACCTTCACGGACCCGACGCCCGACGCGACCCCACTCGTGGAGGTCACCCTCGCCGAGCTGGTCGGTACCGTCATCAACACCCTGTTCCAGGCGCCCGTGCTCGCCGGCACGCTTGCCGTCACGTTGCCGATCCAGGCCCAGCTCGCCGGCGCCGTGGTCTTCCAGCCCGACAAGCGTCCCACGATCAAGATCAATGACGCGGACCTCTTCGACGCCGTCACGCCGGAGTTCAGCACGCTCAACACCGAGGAGCTGCTGAACTTCAACAACATCACCCCCGAGATGATCGTGACGCTGCTCGGCTCGCTCAAGCAGGCGCTCGGACGGCTGGGTGGGTCCGCCGTCTTCAACCTTCCGATCCCGCTGACGCACGGCACGACCGTCGGCGACGTCCTGGACTTCGGGCTGGCGTTCGGCAGCAAGCTGGTCAGCCTCGAAGGCGCGGACGGCAAGACGACGTTCAGCTCGGCCCAGGCGCTCGCCTCGCTCCTCGGCCTCGACCCGGACGCCGTGGCGTTCGACGCCACGACGGACGAACTGACCTACCGCCTCAGGCTGCAGCATCAGTTCACGCCGCTGGTGGTTCCGATCGACCTCGGACTGAACCTGGGGGCGATCGCCGAGGTCAGCACCCAGAGCACGCTGCGGCTCGAGGCCGGTCTCGCCATGGACGTCACGCTCGGGTTCAAGCTGTCGCCGCTGCTCGCCGGCGAGATCCAGGCGGACCACTTCTTCATCAAGAATGCCTCGGCCAGCGGGACCGTCACGCTGGCGGCGGACGACATCGACGCGCTGGCGCGCTTCGCCTTCTTCGGCATCAGCGTCGTGGACGGCGCTGGCCACCTGAGCGCGGCGGTCACCCTCAACTTGAAGGACCCGGGGACTCAGGCCCTCGATGGGCGGATCACGCTGCCGGAGTTGTTGACGGGTCTCGCGGGGGATCTCAGCCGGCTCATCGGCGCGCCACCCGACGTGAGCATTGCCGTCGAGCCCACGGTGGCCACGCTCAACGTCAGCCGGCGAACGGGCAACCAGACCGAGGCGACGGTCGCGATCGACCCGACGAATCCGCTGCGCCTCTTCGCCGCGTCGAACACCGACGATACCAGCCCGGGAATCTTCGTCGCCAACAGCACGGACGGCGGCGTCACCTGGACGCGCAGGCTGCTCGCCACGGGTGGCGCCGACCCGCTGGGAGCGGCGTGCTGCGA
>Ga0137394_10001585_pt1 | contig 16673 bp, 14 predicted proteins | sample czobulk116metaG_FD_108278 | JGI IMG/M metagenome (GOLD analysis project Ga0137394, IMG submission 108278) | Vadose zone soil microbial communities from Angelo Coast Range Reserve, California, USA - czobulk1.16 metaG | ecosystem: Environmental > Terrestrial > Soil > Vadose zone | place: USA...
CAATGATTAACGCGCTAAATCGGACAAAGAGTTCTAAAATCTCAGGTAATGCGAGCAACCAGGCAGAGCCGGCGGCACTTCTGCCTTGTTGGGTTTTTGCCCGTGCATAAAAGATGGCGCAGGAGAGTCAGGAGCAATCATGGCCCAACAAGCACCACTGAAATATATCTTCTACATTGCCGTCACCCCGGAGAAGGTCTGGGAAGGCTTTGTGTCGCGGGAGTCGAACCGCATCATCTTCTCGGGCGCTGAACTTCAAGCGGACTTTAAGCCTGATGGCTTGCTCGCATGGGTGGGCGCGGGACCCGATGGCAAGCCCATGACCTATGTCCGGGGGAAGGTCCTGCGGTTTGAGCCGCCAAAAGTCCTTCAGTACGCCTTCGCAATGGCCCAAAACGATAAGGCGTCACGCGCAACGATCGAACTGGTGCCTGAGACCGAAGCCACCAAAGTAACAGTGACGCATGACGAGTGGGCCGAGGATGACCCCACTTACGCTGCCTGCGCCGATGGATGGCCACGTATCCTTTCCCGCCTGAAGACGCTGCTTGAAACCGGGAAGACATTCAAGCCCCATTGATTCGGGGTGGATGATCTGAAATTTTTCGCCCGGCAGTATGCCCCAAACTAGTGCCGCATTAACGCGCATCGACCGGACATGTCCGGTTACCCGACTTCCAGGAGCTTGATGTTCCTTGTCGTAGAATCGAGGGCGCCGCAGCGGACGACGAAGCCCTTTTGGAATGCGGGCGGCTCGCCGCCGCTCTTCTTTCATCCACAACGCAGCATCAAAGCCCAGCAGAATGGAAGCAACTCGCCTGAAACGGCTCGTGGAGTCCAGATGGGAAGGGTCGCTGAATCTGTGGGGAGACGCGAAAGGAACCCGAACGGCCTTTGTTCTCTTACTGAATACTGAAAACTGACCACTGAGGACTAAAAGACTTGCTAGTGCGGGCTGAAATCCAAGCTCGCAATCGCCCGGGCGATCACGTTTTCCTGAATCTGAATGAGGTCGCTGTCGGCGTAAGTCATGGCCAGCACCGTGAACATGTCTTTGCCGCGCGCAATAACAACCAACTTTCCCGACCAATCGTGGTCGTCGGCCTTCCCGCGATATTGATACTCCACCGCAGGTAATCCGCCGACCACCGTCCTGTGCTCCGACAGTCGCTGGTAATTGGCATAGACCTCGTGCAGCCGCTTCTCCACCGCCGCTGCCGCCGCATCCAATGGTTCTTTCGTTTTCTCCTCGCCGACCACCATCAATGTGGATTCGTTGAACGTGCCCATCGCCACGATCGCGTTCGGAAGTGCGCCGCGCGCTTCCTCGATCAAGCTCCAGCTTGGTGCTTTGTACATGCGAAAGCCGTGAGTGTAATTCGTATAGAGATTGCCCTGGATCTCTTCGCGATTTGCGGGAACTTCCGGTTCTTTCGGCGGGGCAGGCGATGCCGCAGCCGGTGCCAGGCCAGTCGTCGTTGCCGCCGGAGATCCTTTGATCGCCGGCGCGGCAACGTTGGCCGCTGCTGTATTCGTTGGAACTTCCGGTTTCACCGCCGCGTTCGTTATCTTCGGCGTCGTTTTGCCGGTTTTCCCCGCCGGGCCTGGGTCTACGGTTTTTGCGCTGGCGTTTGTTGGCGTGGCCGAAGCATCTGACGAAGATGCGGCCGCTGGCGCCGCCTGTGGCTGCGAATCGGCCGCTGGTTTTGCAGGATGCTGGCTTGCCTCTTTCTTCGCCGCGGATGCCGCTTCCGGCTTTCCCGCTGGTGTCGATGGAATAATGGACTCGATTTTGTCTTTTTCGACGAGCACAAATCCAAAGTCGGTCTTGACCTTGAACATGTTGTCTTCGTAGGCCACGATCACGCCGTAAAGCTTCTTGCCGTCCTTGAGGCGAATCTCGTCCGCCCGCGCGGATAGAGCGATCGCGGCGAATGTCGCAGCAAATATCGCAAACAGAAGGGGGCCGCGCTTATTGGGGACAGCCATAAAGAAAGTATCCCGCCGCTGAGTGTGCCCCGCAACCTTCACACGCGGGGCGGTGTCCGTCGTGCTACCTCCGCGAGCAGCGCCCTCAAGCGGCCCGCCAGCCGTTCCACTTCGTCTATTGCCGCGCTCAGCCGCCCTCGCACCGAATCTGGCAATTGCGCGTGCGTCTGCTGCAGCGCCAGTGCCTCGGCAATCAGGTGAATCTGTCTTCTGCTGCGCGGATTCAATCGCTCCCAGAGCCGGCGCTTGCTGCTGCGGTTCCGCCCCAGCCACTCCTCGCCGGTTCCCGCCGGGCGGCCTGTCTCCGGTTCCGCCACCGGCGCCGGGTTTTGTTTTCTCGGCTGAATCATGAAATTCATATCACCTTCGTTTTGACCCTCGGATGGCCTTTACGTTAGCCATAAGTTACCGGCGTGCCGCGGCTACGTCGGGGTCACGCACTACTAGGAGCAAAAAAACCGCAACCCACAACCAGAACCAAAAGGTAATAACAAAGAACCAAAACAAAAAACAAAAGAACTAAAAAAACAGGAAAAACTGAAAACGTAAAAACCACAAACGTAAAAACCAGAAACTAAGAACTAAGGACTGAAAACTGTTCACTTTTTCAAAGCTTCGAGCATCTCCCCCTTGATCTGCCCATCCTGCTCGACGCGCCCGGTCACGCGCATTAAACGCGTCTCAAACACCAGGCCGGCATATCGGTCGTAGGCATCGGGGAAAAGCACCACTTCATACACGCCACGCTGGTCCTCGAGCGTGACGAACATCATGTTGCGGTAATTTTTTGTTCCGACGTGGCGGTAGGTTACCACCCAGCCGCACAGCGTCACGCGCTTTCCGCGCAGTCCCGGCAGCTCATCGCTCCAGGTTTCGCCGTTGCGCGGTAAAAAATCCAGCGGGTGCCCGCTCACGCAGACTTCCAGAATCTCTCGTTCGTAGCGCAGCTTCTGTTCCAGCGTGTATTCCGGCGTCTGCATTTCCGCCAATTCCACGCTGATGGCATCCTGCGCGTTTGCTTCCGCAAACAATGTTTCCGGCTTTTCCGCTAACATGGCCCCTGGTCCCGGGCGGAGCCGGGGACCGCTCGGCTGTGTGCCTTTGCCGGTCGCTTGCAAAAGATTCGACCGCCACAGCATTTCCGGCCGCGTTATCCTGCATGCTTCATCGTTTATTTCATCGAAGGCCCCGCACTTGATCAGCGATTCGATTTCATCCCGCTCGACCGGCACGCGGCGCAGAAAATCTTCGAGTGATTGAAACACGCCGCCTTCTTCCCGCGCTCGCAGGATCGCTGTGATCATTTCCACTCGCAGGCCTTTTACCTGCATCAAGCCAACGCGCAGCGCACGTTTTCCATCCACGCCGGCCTCGGCTGTGTACTCTATCCGCGAATGATTCACCGACGGCAGCCGCACCGCGATGCCCCAGCGTTTTGCTTCTTCCACATACGCCGACACATGATAGAAACCCGCGCCCGCGCTGCACATTGCCGCGAGAAACTCCGCCGTGTGGTGGGTTTTCAGATATGCCATGCGGTACGAGATGTCCGCATAAGTCGCGGCGTGCGCTTTGCAAAAACCGAACCCCGCGAATTTTTCGACCATCATCCAGGTTTCTTCGCGTTGCTGGCTGGTCAGCCCCATCATTCCTGCAGCTTTCAGAAATTTCCCGCGCAACCGATCGCGGTCACTCCGGCCGGAGAATTTTGCGGACGCCCGCCGCACAAGATCGGCTTCGGCCAGCGACATGCTCCCGAGCGCCTGTGAAATCTGCATCACTTGTTCCTGGAAAATACACACACCTTGTGAATCGCCGAGAATCTTCTTGAGCGCCGGATGCGCGTATTTGATTTCCTCCTGTTTGCGCAGCCGCTTCAAAAACAGCTCTTTCGATCCATACTCCGCCGCGCCTGGACGAATCAGCGCCAATGCTTGCGCTACTTCTTCAAGTGTCCGCGCCTTCATCGTGCGCAACAGCCCGCGCATTGCCGGCGATTCCATCTGAAACACTCCCATCGTTCGTCCATCTGCGATGACCTCGCACGTCGCGGGATCGTTTTCCGGTATGGCGTCAAAATCGATCTCCCGCGGTTTGGGGCACGGTGTCACTCCATCCGGTGCGACGTTCGATGCATCAGCAGCGGGCGGGGCAAGCCCCGCCCCTACAGGTCGAAGGGTGCGTTCGATGTTGTCCAGTGCCAGCGACATGGTGGTGAAGCCGCGCTGGCCGAGGAGATCCATCTTGATCAAGCCGAGCGCTTCGACGGCGTTCATGTCGTACTGCGTCACGACGATGCTTTTCGTCGCCCGCTCGAGCGGCGTCAGCCGGTTGAGAGGGCGCGCGGAAATCACCGTGCCGCAGGGATGAATCCCGAGATGCCGTGGCGCGTCGTCGAGCCGCAACGCCACTTGCAGGATCGTTTTCCAGGGCTCGTCGTTCACGGGAAGGTCGCGGCATTCCGGCAGGCCGTGAATCGCCGATAGAATTTCACGCACCGGCCGGTGCGGCAGCCGCTTCGTGAATCGGTCCACATCACCCGGCGGCACGCCGAACGCTTTCGCCACTTCGCGCACGGCGAGCCGCGCATGCATGGTGATGAAGCTTCCAATCATGGCCACATGTTCGGCGCCCCAGTGCTCGTAAACGTAATCGAGCAGCTCGTCGCGCCGCGCACCGCAAATATCGATGTCGATGTCCGGGCAATCGCCGCGCTGTTCGTTCAAAAATCGTTCGAAGTACAGCCCCCAGCGCAAGGGACACACGCAGGAAATGCCCAGACAATACGTCACGATGGAGCTTGCCGCCGACCCGCGCGCCACCGCGGGAATCCCGCGCCGCCGCGCTTCTTCCACGATGTCCAGTACGAGCAGGAAATAGGGCGCCAGGCTCCACTTCCTGATGACCTCCAATTCACGCGTCAGACGCGAACGCGCTTCTTGTGTTAATGAGTGATAGCGTTTCAGCGCACCCTTGAGGCTCAGCTTTTGCAAATAGGAATCCGGCGTCTCACCCTCCGGAACGGTAAACTCCGGAATGATCAGTTTTCCCAGCTCGAGTTGCAAATTGCAGCGCTCGGCAATCTCCAGGGTTGCTTGCAGCCATTCCGGATGATCGGGGAAGCATTTTTGCATTTCTGCCGCTGGCTTGAACCATGCTTCACCGGTAGTGATTTCAGGTGGAGCGACGGTGGTAAGTAGTCCGCCCTTGCGGATCGCGTTTACCACGCGATGATGCAGGTGTTCCTCGGGTCGCAGAAAATGAACATTGTTTGTCGCCACCAGCGGCACGCCTAGTTCGCGGCCGATGCGTTCGGCTTCGCGCAGCACGCGCCCGTCTCCGGGCGATAGGCGTTGCACCTCGATGTAGAGGCGATCGCCGAAAATTTCTTTGAGTTGTAAAAAGTGATCGGTGACTGATGAGTTGTGACTCGTGGCTGAGATTCCTTGCTTATGGCGATTGCCATCCGCTGGAGTTGTCTTTGTAGTGGCGCAGCATGCTGCGCCACTACAAGTGCTTGCGTCACGCGAGCTTGCTGGCAACGGGCACAACGCGATCACGCCGCGGCTGTGCTCCGCCAATTCCTGCAATGTCACAGGCCGGCCATCGGTTTCCGCAGCAGCGGCATTTTGTGACAGCTTGGTCGTGCCCAAATGCCGCAGCGTCACGAGCTGGCAAAGATTTCTGTAGCCTTCCATGTCCGCTGCCAACAGCGCCAGCTGTATGCTCGGGAAGTTTCGCGTTTTGTGGAAAGAAGTGGCGAGTGGCGAGTGACGAGTGACGAGTTCCAGCAAGCGAGAAACGTCCAATGCCACGCCGACAATCGCCTTTATTCCCGCTTCCTGCGCCAACTTGTAAAACTGTACTGCTGCATACAAACCATTTGTATCCGTCAGCGCCACGGCGGGCATTTTCTGCTCGGCCGCTGCGGCGACGATCTCTTCCGGCGACGCTACGCCTCGTAGAAACGAATAGTGGCTATGACAATGCAAATGTACGAACACGTGATTGGTGACTCGTGACTGCGACCCGTGAAGCCCGGATCGCGAAAGTGGATGTTCCACGAGTCACGAAATACGAGTCACGAGTCATGCCGCGCGAGGACGTGGCCCCTTGGATTCAGTAAAACCAGGTAGAGGAGGGTAGGAAAAAATCAGCAAATTACCGGGATAAGCACGGCGTCGAGAGGACCAGGCCATTGGGCTTGGTCGCGTAATGCTCGCGCAGCTCGAGGCCTTTGCCGTAGAAGACGGCGTTCCAGCCGTAGCGGCCGCGCACGGAATCGAGGCCGCGGTTCAAGTACCAGCGGCGGTTGGCATTGGTGTCAAAGAGTTCGTGCTGGCGCTTGTCGGTTTCGAGGTTGTTCACACTGACGCCGACCAGGCGGACGGCCACGCGCCGCGTGAACAATTTGCCGAACAGATCTTTTGCTGCGGCGAGCAGTTCGCGCTCGTCGTTGGTTGGTTTGCTGATTCGCACGGTCTGGTGCGCCGAAAAGTGATCGACATAGCGGATGCGCAGGCCGATGGTGCGCGCCTGCTTGCCGTATTCGCGCAGGGTTGAGCCGATGCGTTCGCTGAGATATTCGATCAGGCCGCCGAGAAATTCCGTGTCGATGGTGCCGCCTTCGATGGTGGTTTCGCGGGAAACGGATTTCGGCGTGGAGGGCAGCAGCACTTCGCGGCCATCGAGGCCGCGGGCGCGCTCCCAGATTTGCTGGCCGATGGCTTCGCCAAAGGCGGCCTGCAGCGCGGGCTTCGGCACCTGGCGCAGTTGGCCAATCGTGGCAATGCCGCGTTCGGCGAGCGCTCCCGCGTGCACGTGGCCGATGCCATGCAATTTCTCCACCGGCAGCGGCGTCAGGAAATTTTCTTCTTCGCCGGGCGCGATCATTCGAAAGCCGCGCGGGCGCTCCAGCCGTGAAGCGATAGAGGCGACAACTTTTGTGCGCGCCGCGCCAACCGAAACGCTCAAGCCGGTGCGGCCGCGTATCTCCGCCTGCAAACGCAGCAGTGTGGCTTCGTAATCCGGATACAACCGCTCGGTGCCGGCAAAGTCGAGGTAAAAGTCGTCCAGCGCGGCGGTTTCGACCGCGGGCGTGTACGTTTCGAGGATGCGCCGCACACGCTCGGCAAAATCGGCGTAGTGCTCGTATTGCCCGGGCACGACGATGGCTTTTGGGCAGATGCGCAGCGCTTCGCGAAAACCCATCGCCGTTTTCACGCCGTGGAACTTCGCTTCGTAGCTCGCCGAAGCCACACAGCCGCGTCCTACCAGCACGGGCTTGCCGCGCAGCTTGGGATTGAGCACTTGCTCGACCGAAGCGAAAAACGCGTCCACATCCACGTGTACGATGTTGGGAATTTTGTTGGAGATTTTGCGGATGGAATTTTTGCAAACTCCCAACCATGACCAGGCGGACCAAGGATTTTTCTCCGCCGCCGTTTCTGTTTGTGGCGCTTCCGGCTTCGGCGACGGGTCTAAAGACCCGCCACTACAACTGCCGCTCGTCCCACCCGATTCGGACGAATCCGCGGGGCTGAAGCCCCGCGCTACAGCTTCTTGTTCCGCGTCTTTCTCTCGATGCCCATGTTGCGGGTCGGAAGAAGCCGCGCGATCATTTTCCTCGGCGGTTGCTTGAATCACATTGATTTCTTCGATGGCGGGAGTGATGAATACGTTTTCGACACAGATGTCCATGGCGGCTCCTGAAAGGGAAGCGGGACGCATATACTATCTCCGAGCAAAGGAGCCGACGCAGTCGGCTTCCGGAGTCGAGGGATCACTCTTTCGAGTCGACCCCTCACCCCGCTTACGGCTCGGAACTTTCAACGGGCGGCGGCCGACTCGTGAGAGCCTAGTCGGCAATGGAGCCGGCGCGCCACCCGTTTCCCGTTTCCTCTACCGCCCCGCACTATAGGCGAACAAAAAGCGAAAGTCAAGAGTATTTCTGGACCCCCATTTTTTCGCCTTCTCGCAGGCCTGTTTTCTACTCTCGGAAAAAAGTAGTCGCGGTTGCTGCCGTCGTATTTGCCCGCGCGCAGGCAACAACGCTTGAAACCTGCGCCCCGAGCCACACGGACACAGGTCATTGCGCCCAAGTTTCTCCACGAGTTCTTTTTCTCCGTGAACCACTTGCGTCCCGCGCTTTACTTTGGTTTCTGATGGATAGCCCTTCCGGCGCTTACTGCTGCGCTCGAAAGCAGTGTCGTTCGTTGATGTGTTCGTCTCGCATGACAACCTCCAATAGGAATTGGAAAACTGAATACAAATTGGTTCTGCACCCTCCCTAAATGGAAGGGTGCAGCCACTCGAATCGTGACCATAACTTTCTCTTTTCTAAGAAGCGCTTCAGCGCTTCGGGCCGTGTTCTTGGCGCGCAAGCACATCGTGAAAGCACACCAGGAACGGTGACTCGCGCGAGATGCAAAACTTGTGCGACAATGCGGCACACACATGGCCGCTCAACGCCGAGATAAATTAGAAAGGTTGCCGGAAGAAAAGCGGGCTAGCTGAAGAGCGCAGACGACGCCCATTCGCTGCCGCGACAATGTCGCTCCGGCAACGCCGCAAAACGGCAATGATGAATCAACCGTTGCATGGGACGTAGTCCTCCTTAGGACAGCGGCCAAGATGCCATAGAAAGCGTGAAAGGGAAAATAGAAAAAATTAATCGCAGCCAGGAAAAGTATAAGCGCGCAAATGCCAGTCTGCTCCAATTGCCGGTCTCAGAGGTATAATGATCCCATGACGCAACAAGTTTCCGAGTTACTTCAGAAGGCTCTCTCACTCTCCGAGGAAGAACGCGCCGAACTGGCCGGCTCGCTCATCGAGAGCCTCGACGCCACTGTCGACGAAGCTGCCGAGGCAGCATGGAATCAGGAGATTGCCCGCCGCATTGAGGATCCGGACTCGGGTAAAGCGAAGACCGTCCCTTGGGAAGCAGTTCGAGCACGGATTTCCTCCAAACTTACTCATGGCAAGCAAAAAAGTTGAGTTCAATGAATGCCACCCGAGGAGTGTCTTAGCCTCAGCCATTTGGCGTAGGTCTGTTTGATGTCATCCTTTGGTTGCGCAAACCGCTTTCCCCAGTTGGCGGTATATCGACTCCATGGCAAATCTCGTTCAAGCAGTTGTTTATCGCAAGGAATTCGTCTGAATCGTCTGAGCCGTCGTCAATTTCAGGCCACAGCGAAATAACTCGTCTTAGAGTGGGCCGAACTATGCCTAGTCGCGTATGAAACTCCCAGTCTTCGATTTCAGGGCCGTCCGCAATCGCCTTCATGCATTGGAGCACGATCGCTTTTTCGCTCGGTGATAGCTCTTTGAACGCCATAAGCGTAGCGAACCTCAGATGGAAAGTATAAAGCGGTAGGCAAGTGCGGGGTAAACGCCGTAATCGGAAACTGACCCACCGCCCGGAATTGCGGTTTAGAACACGCGCCCCAGTTGGAAAAACCACTTGCGATGGCCGGAGTCGCCGACGCTGCCACCGATGAAGAACGGGCCCAAGGCGGTTTCCGCCAGGAGGCCCGCGGCCACATCGTTGGGGAACTCGGTGCCGGTGGTCACGCCGTACATTTTGCCGAACTCGTAGGCCCCGACGGCGTAGACTTTTTTGCCAACGAATGGCGGCAGCGTAAGGAGGTCACGCAAGTAGCCGATCCGGAATAAGTAATACTGATTGCCCTGAAACTCATTCTGGCCGTAGGCGCTGAGTCGCACCGGCCCGCCCAGGAAGAACTGAGGAATCCCCGTGCTCGTCGAGCCAAACGTCGTGCCACCTTCGCCCTCAAGAAAGATCGACGCCGGCCGCGTAATCGGCTGGAAATATCCCAGCTTCAAATCCATGGAAGGGAAGCCCTCCTTTGCTCCGGGACTGCTGTCGAACCATCGGAAATTCGATTCCGTACTGAAACCACGGCGCGGAATCACGGGATCGTCAGTGTGGTCCAGCAGGTAATGCAGCCGGGTCTGCCCCACGCGCCCTGTCACCGAGGGAATTATGGGCGCCCCCAGCCGCAGCTTGGTGTCCAGCGAACCGACTTCGTAGCCGACGCGTAGTTCACTGAAGCGCCCTAAGTTGTATCCCAGGTCGCCGCCGATATTGGTGCGGTAGATGCGGTAATCCGCCAGCGGATCATTCTTCTTGTAGATCTGAAACGTCGTATCGCTGGCATCCGCATGTGGCGCAAAAAACCAGCGGCTCTCCGCGCGGAACGGCCGATAGAGTTCAGTCTGGATTCCGTAGGTATTCCCGAGCAGCAAATCGGTCCGCCACTCCGAGCGGAAGCCGGCCACATCCATAAATGTAAAACGCGTCCCCATCGTGAACTGGACATCGCCGCCCTGCGAGCCATCCACTTCAAAGGCCGGCTGGAACATGGGGGGCGCATCGCTTTTCTCGACCACATGAACGAGCAGCCCCGTCCGGCCGTTTTGTTCGGTGAAACGGTATCCGGCCGAATCATAGCGGCCCAATCCCTTGAGCCGCGTCAAAGCCTGGTCGAGCTTCCGCGGATTGAGCGGCTTGTCCTGAAAAGACTTGAGGTGGTGCTCGATGTCCGTCGCCCCATTCGCACTGGTTCCCTGAACCTGGATGAACTGCGGAACCGGGGCCTCGGTCCGTTTCCGTGCCGCGCGCTCCCGGAGGTACTCCTGCCAGTTGGCATCGTCGAGAGCGAAGGCCGCGAACAAGCGTGATCGGTCATTTGCTGCTGCATAACCCTTCTGCATGATCGGCCCGTTTTTTTGGTAGTCCGTTGAGCCGAATTCAGAGAGCGGCACGGAGACGACGGCATCCGCGCGGGCCAGGCTTCGCACCTCGTTTTCTGCGAGGACCACACGCACCGATTGATCCAGCACTTTGAAGATCGACTGAATGTCATTGGCCTCCACGGGGGCTCTTTCCAGATGGACCCCGATCACGATATCCGCGCCCATCTGGCGGACCACATCCGTAGGCAGGTTATTCATCAGGCCGCCGTCCACGAAGACGGCCTGCCCCTCATGCACCGGTGAGAATGCGCCGGGAATCGACATCGTCGCGCGCAGCGCTACCGCAAGCGAACCGTCTTTGAATACATAGGGCTTCCCGCTGACTAGGTCCGTTGCCACGCATCGGAACGGCACTGGCAATTCATCGAAAGCCGGCAATCCGTAGTAAGGAAGAGCTACGCGATCGATTATCAGTCCGATCTGATGTCCCGCATTCAGTCCCGCAGGCACCGATAAACCACGGCGCAATCCAAAGATGAGTGAATTGGGGTAGGCGCGCTGGTCTTCTTTTCTGCGGAACGAAAGGTCTTCATAGGGGGTGCGGTCGCCAAGAATGTTCCGCCAGTCCAGGCTTTCGATGAGTGTTTTCAATTCGTCTGGGTTCATCCCAGTGGCATAAAATCCGGCAACCAATCCGCCCATGCTGGTCCCCGCGATGTAATCCACGGGAATGTGATGCTCCTCAAACCATTTCAGGACGCCGATGTGCGCGAGTCCCATCGCGCCACCGCCTTCCAGGGCCACACCGATTTTGGGTCGCGGCCGCGGCGCGGTTTTTGTCTCGGCTACAACGGGATTGCCAGGAGCTTGCGGGGAGGCCGGGTTCGAGTTGTTCTCCTGCTGCGCGCGCAGACAAAAAGGGGCCAGAAGCAGTACGAGAACGGGTAGAGCGCGGCGCATCGAGAGCCTCCTCAGCGGCAGGTCGATCATCGAGACTTTGAAAAGCTCTTCCGAGTTTGGCCTAGCGTCTGGATTCGGGCAAGCATTGAGCAGCTAATTCAGCAGCTCTTGTTCTCTTGAAGGATATTGCCTCCATCGACCACCAAGACTTGTCCGGTGATGTAGGAAGCCTCGGGCGAAGCGAGGAAGCAAACCGCAGCGGCGACTTCGTCCGGCGCGCCGGCGCGGCCAAGCGGTGTGTGAAGACCTGCGATTTTTTCGGACTCCGTCGAGGATGCCGTTGCAATCCAGCCGGGAGCGACGCCATTGATCGTGATTCCAGCGCCGGCCGTTTCGATGGCGACGGCGCGCATCATCCCGTCCATGGCCGCTTTCGCCGCACCATACGCCGCGGAACCCCGGTTGCTGACCAGCGGTCCCGTCACCGAGGTAACATTCACAATCCGGCCGTACTTTTGCTGCGTCATTCCGGGTAAGGCCGCGCGGGTCATGCGGAAGGCGGTGTGCAGAGTAATCGCGATCTGGTTTTGCCATTCCGCGAACGAGGTTTCGATCAACGGCTTGCTATCCGCCGGCCGCCCGGATTGCGCCATGCCCGCGTTGTTCACCAGAATGTCGATCCTGCCGGCGCGCGAGACCACCGAATCGACAAGTCTCTGAACTTCGGTTTCGACAGTGAGATCGGCAATGAAGGAAAAAACTCCTTCGCCGCCGGCGTCGAGTTCCCGGGCGCGGGCATGAATGCGATCCGTGGTGGAAGTAATCACCACGCGTACGCCCGCGGCATGCAGCCGCCGCGCGACGGCAAAACCGATCCCTTCAGCGCTTCCCGCGCCGGTAATCACCGCTATTTGACCGCGCATCGATTTTTTCTCGGAGAAATCCATGTGCAGCATCATACATCGGTTGAGATTGTCGGGAGTTTTTGAGCTTACTTTTTGTTTTCCAGGTGCACGGTTGGCTTGATCGTTCCTTTTTCACGCGCCACTTTCAATAGCTCGGGATAAAACTGCACGAACGAATGTTCGACCGCGGCGTTTTCGTCATGGCACTTCCAGCAATCATTCTTGCTTGGGGTGGCCGCACTTGCAGCCTTTTCGGCGGCATCGAAACCGAAGTAGGCCCACTTGTCCGCGAAGCGCTTTTCATCTTTGACTTCCGCGTCGAGGCCCATGAAGTCGGTTTGATAACTGCCGTGCTTGTTGATCGAGCCCTGCGAAGTCGAACCGTAGAGCTCCAGGACGAAGATAGTCTTGTCCGGCCAGTTCCCATGCGCGAGATAGTAGCCGTAGGACGAAGGATTGACGAACACGTTTGTGAACATCACCATGCTGTCGTCGGCCTTTTGCGAATAGCTCATGCCATAGCCGGAAGAGGCGTATACCCAGCTCCGGTAACCCTCCGGCCGCACCAGCTTGCCGTCCGAAGTGAATTGCGGGCTGGCAGCCGAGGTGGCTGCCGTCTGGCTGCGACCCGGCGATAGCGCGATTGTTACCGCCACAAGACCGCCGAACAAAACGAGTGTGGCTTTTCGCATGCTGGCTCCTTCTGTCTACTCTGAGTTCTTTGGACCTGCCTAGCCCTCTAGACGCGGCAAGCCGAGCAATGTTTCTCACAATTCGTGCCCGGCCGCCTCGCACAGGTGTCGATTTGGCCTCTAATCCGCCTCGGTTTGCTTGTCTCTGACTGTTTGCAGGGCTATGGTTTTCTTAAGGGAACTAGGAATTCATGACGCAAACGACTCCCTCAGCCGATCAACATCAGTTCGTTCGCGCGAGTCCGTGGAAGCGCGTTTTCCGCATCATCCGCTGGACGACCTACACGTTTGCTCTGGTCACGCTCGTTCTGCTGCTCCATAAGGCGCCACCACCGCTGGTGGAGACCAGCCCGCAGGCTGCTGCGCGTGCGGAAGGAAAATTTGAACAGGTGGAAAAGGCCGTCGCGAGCGGGCAACCCGCGACGCTGCGCATGGACGAAACGGAGTTGAATTCTTACCTCGCGTCCCACTTGGCACTGGCGGACAAAGGCGGGCCGAATCCGGCCCCTACAGGAGGCGCGCAAGGTGCTCCCAGCGGCGCGGCTCCGACGCCCCAGGAAGTCGAGCAGATGCGTTCGAACGTGCGGGACGTGAAGGTGCAACTGATCGACGACCGGGTCAAGGCCTATGTCGTCTTTGACGTGCATGGGAAAGACATGACGCTGCAGTTGGAAGGCCGGTTAGGCGCGCAAAACGGCTATTTGCATTTTGAACCCCTCAGCGGGCAGATCGGCTCGCTGCCGATTCCTCAATCCACGCTCGAGTCGGCAGTGCACCGGCTCATGGACTCGCCCGAGAATCGCGAGAAGCTGAAACTGCCTTCAGAGATTTCTGATTTGCGAATTGAGAACGGCGAAGTCGTGGTCGGCTACAAGTAATCAACCCCAGGCTCGCAACATTCCTGCAAATTGATCCAGCAATGCATGGCGGAAAACCCAGTACGGCCACGCCAAGATGCGAGAAAGATTACTTGAAATGTGTAGAGTTGGGCAGAGCAGGCTATAATCTGCGGCTGTGGAGTGCGCCAGGGGACCAGTCATGAGCGAAGAGAAAGATCTGGGCATGGGGCGAGAAATCACGCGCCGCGATTTTCTGAACGGCGTGGCCATCGGCGTTGGAGGAACGCTTGTGGGGAAAGGGATTGGAACAGAGACCCTGCTCGCCGCAGCCGCTCTCGATGAGTTCGCTCCGGAAAAAGCGCCGGACTATTACCCTCCCGCACGCACGGGAATGCGCGGCAACCATGACGGAACATTCACCTTTGCCCATCGCTTGCGGGACGGCGAGGGCGCGGATGCGTTCGGAGAGCCGGCAGATACCGGTGAGTCTTACGACCTCGTAGTCGTCGGCGGAGGCATCAGCGGACTGGCAGCGGCTTATTTCTTCCGCAAGAGCGCCGGGACAAATGCGCGCATCCTGATTCTCGACAATCACGACGATTTTGGCGGCCACGCCAAGCGCAACGAGTTTCGCGCGGGCGGCAGGACTCTGCTAAGTTTTGGCGGCACAGTTGCCATCGAGAGGCCCTCAGAATACAGCGCTGTCGCCAAGGGCTTTCTCCGTGATCTAGGGATCGATACGCAGCGCTTCTACAAAGCTTACGACCAGAAGTTTTATTCCAAACTGCGCACCGCGGCTTTTTTTGATAAAGAGACATTTGGGGAAGACCGGCTAGTTGCAGGAATGAACGACACGCCCTGGCCCGAATTCCTCGCGAAGGCGCCACTCTCAGACGCCGTGAGAAAAGACATCGCCCGGGTCTACACCTCCAAGGTTGACTATCTTGCGGGACTTTCCAAGGAGGAAAAGCTCGCCAAGCTGGCGAAAACCAGTTACGCGGACTACCTGACGCAGTATTGCAAGTTGATCCCAGAAGCGCTGCCGTTTTTTCAGACTTTTCCCCATGATCTTTTCTGCGTCGGGATCGATGCTGTCTCCGCGCTGGCTTGTTACTACGAAGGCGATGCCAACGCATCGTTCACGTATCCCGGTTTTGAGGGCTTGGGCATCGGCGCGAACGAAAAAGAAGAACCATACATTTTCCACTTTCCTGATGGAAACGCGTCGATTGCCCGGCTGCTGGTTCGCTCATTGATCCCGGAGGCCATGCCGGGCTCTACGATGGATGATGTGGTCATGGCCAGAGCCGACTACAGCAAGCTGGATGCCGGCGGTTCCTCCGCACGAATTCGCCTGAACAGTACCGCGGTTCACGTGCAGCACGTCAATGCCGCAGACATTTCGAAGGGAGTCCAAGTTGCTTATGTGCGAGGGGGGAAGTTGCAGACGGTCTCGGCAAAAAACTGCATCCTGGCCTGCTACAACGGGATGATTCCTTATCTCTGCCCTGAACTGCCTGAGAAACAAAAAGAATCGCTATCGTACCTCGTGAAAGCGCCGCTGGTGTACACGCACGTGGCCTTGCGCAACTGGACTTCTTTTGCGAAGCTCGGCGTACATCACATTGTTGCCCCAGGTGCTTATCATACCTATGCTGCGCTGGACTACCCCGTATCTCTCGGCGGGTATGAGTTCCCCGGCAAACCGGAACAGCCGATGGCTCTCTGGATGTTTCGCACACCTTGCAAGCCGGGCCTGCCGACGCGCGATCAACATCGCGCGGGCCGCGCCGAGTTGCTGCAAACACCATTTTCGCAATTCGAGAGAAATATCCGCGATCAGCTCGCGCGAATGCTGGGTGGTGGAGGATTTGACCCCACACGCGACATACAAGGAATTACCGTCAATCGCTGGGCCCACGGCTATGCGTATGAGCCAAAGCCCTATAACGCACTCTTTGACCCAGAGTGGAAAGAAGGAGAGCAACCCTGGCTGCTCGGGCGAAAACGGTTCGGAAGGCTGGCCATCGCCAATTCCGATGCCGGGGCGAGTGCCGAAACGGATGCCGCCATCGATCAAGCCTGGCGCGCCGTCGGCGAACTCCTTCACGGCTAGCACTCCTCCATCGGTCACTGCCGTTCGCAGGGTCATCTCGGCTCCAGAGCCGGGCCCGAAATGAACATGCGGCCATTCGCAGGGAAATGTGTTACTGTCGTCAAGTAGACTCCCGAAGTAGAATTGCCTGAATTTCTTGTAGGGTGCGCTTTGCGGCTCTCCCTCCACCGATTTCAGCCAATTTAGAACTAACCTCTCGTAGTGTCTGGGAAGCGGCATTTCACCAAGATCCTGCGCTCGTGGTGCTTCGAAGAGTACAGGGAGAATTAAGATGAAGAGTTTATTTGTGGGCAACATGAGCTTCCAGACCTCGGAGAGCGAATTGCGCGAGCTGTTTGCCCCGTTTGGCCAGGTAACGCGAGTTCACATGGCCATGGACCGGGAGACCGGCCGCGCGCGTGGTTTTGCATTCATCGAAATGCCCAACGACGCGGAAGCGGCGGCGGCCATGACTGCCCTCGATGGAAAAGAAGTTGGCGGGCGCAATTTGAAAGTGAACGAAGCGCGCCCGAAG
>Ga0137394_10001587_pt1 | contig 16662 bp, 20 predicted proteins | sample czobulk116metaG_FD_108278 | JGI IMG/M metagenome (GOLD analysis project Ga0137394, IMG submission 108278) | Vadose zone soil microbial communities from Angelo Coast Range Reserve, California, USA - czobulk1.16 metaG | ecosystem: Environmental > Terrestrial > Soil > Vadose zone | place: USA...
ATGGCGTATTCGCCAGCATCAATTCTTACCTCGGGTTCTCTGCCTAACCTCGTTGCTATTTACTACGAGCGTCAGGCGATTCCGAACCTGAAAGCACAAACCCCTTTTCTTTCCATGACCAAGCAGAAGCCCTTGCCGATGCGGTCTGGAAACCAGATCCAGTTCTTCACTTATTCGCTGCTTGCTGCTAACACAAACCAAGCTGCGGAAGGTACGGTCGGCTCTCCGATCAGCGAATCCAGCACGAAGATCGTGGCCACGATCGGTCAGTACGCTGACTTCATCAACGCCTCAGATCTCTCGATGGACGTTGCTATCGATGATCCGTCATTGCTTCAGAACCTCGCGACCGAATTGAATTATCGCCTCGCATTGACTCTTAACACGTTGGTTCAGTTGACAGCTGATGCGGCTAACGGTGTTGATTCCACCGTTAACATTGCCCTCGCAGCTGGTCAGTATCTTACTGTAAACAATGTAAGAACGGCTGTTCAGCAACTAGCTGGTGTGAATGCTCGCCCCTTGACCAAGGATGGTTATATGGGCGGAATTATTCATCCTACAGTTGTGCACGACTTGCTTAACGATACCAGCTTCAATGGTTTGACTGACATTTTGAAGCGCGGTGGCGAGGCAAGTATTGCCAAGCTGACTGCTCCCCTTTCCAACGATGATGTGGTTACTTTTGCGGGCTGCCGTTTCAAACAGACGACAACCGCGCCTACTACGACAATTAGTTCGAATACCTACTACCAGACATATATCTTTGCCGACGATGCGATCTTCTCGGTGTTCCTTGGGAAGAATCCGGAGTCCGGGGAGAGAAATTATAAACTGATGGTACAGGAAGCACCGGCACAGGGTAGCGTGTCAGATCCTGCGCGTCAGATTGGTGGATGGGTCTCGTACAATGTTAGATACACTAATACCTTGCGTCCGGGTTCGACCATGGTCGTGAGAAAGCTTCAGGCTCAGACTTCTGCTAGCTAATGCGCCTTTTAAGCTAGTTTTTTCGTCTGATTAAACAGAACCCCGCGACCTCATGAATCGCGGATTAGTCAGAGGGGGTGCCTATATCACCCCCTTTGGCGAATCTATATAGGAGATACAATGACTACAGAACCAAAACAATGCGCAGTTTGCGGTCAAATAAAAACCGAGTTTAGAAAAGGACGGAACGACCGTCCTACTAATACTTGTCAGAAATGTTATAATAAACAAGCTAATGATTACAAGTACAGAAATCGTCCGTATTGGATGCTGACCTGTGCTCGTCGTCGAGCTAAAGTTGCAGGACTGCCATTTAATTTGACGGTAGGCGACATCATTATTCCAGAATATTGTCCGGTTCTAGGAATAAAACTAGAACCAGGTTCAAAGAAATATCACGCAGCATCCCCCAGTCTGGATCGAATTGTTCCAGAAAAAGGATATGTAAAGGGAAACGTTGCTGTGATTTCTTTCCGAGCCAACCGTCTCAAAGGAGACGGAACGATAGAAGAACTCGAAAGAGTTATTTCTTGGCTTAAGAATCAATCTTAACTCTTACAGCTTCCCTCGGAATAATACGAGGTCCAGGCCCGGCACATCGCTGGATGACCAATCTCCGAAACTCAGAAGGACGCGATAACCCTTGCTAGGCCAATTGCCCGCAGGACACTGCTGACCACAGCCCTGCCGCCGATTAGCTAAACTTTTGGTTATCTCCTGCGAGGTCTTGGTCGGCCTCGCAGTGACTGTATATTTAACACGAGGTCAAATGTCTAGTTGCGATCTATCTCCGGAAAAGAAAATAGAACTAGCAAGTTTAACTTTGTATGCATTAGATCTGATTATAAATACCCTTAGAACACACGGCGAAGTTTATGTTTCGACCAGAGAAGATGCAGAAATACCTTGCCTAGCTGAACTAGTATTGGAACAACTTTCTAAAGATAGCAAATGTTCTTCCTAGTTATCCTCGTCGCCGCACTGTTCATCATTTCAATGTACGAGATTCAACCAAGGAAATAGTCCAGATCTGGACAAAGGACAGTATGAGTGTAATCGCCAATATTACCGGTAATGCAACTGTCCAAGATAACACAACTAACTTTGGCCCAAATATTGCCCTCGCTCTTTCTAGTGCGGGGTTAAGCGCCTATTCGTATCTTGTCGGCGAGTCAATTAGTACGAGTCCAAACGTTATTACATTCCCGTTCGGGGTTACTCAGCTCCAGTTTGTTTACATTCAGAATACGGGGCCAAATACTCTTCAAGTCACTTGGGTACCACAAGGTCAATCTAGTGCTATTGTTCTTAAGTTAACTCCCAGTGGAGTTCCGGGTAAAGCAGGTGGTGCGATTATGTTTATCGAACCGGATAAAACTCTAGGTATTTCGTCTCTGACTTTAGCTGCTATAACTACCGCCACAAATGCTAACGTTTTGATTGCCGGGTGAATTCATGGCTGTTACGTGTACTATCAATTCTGTAATACAGATTACGGACAATCTTACAGGGTCTATAACCTCGCAGAAATCCGTCGTCGGCTCCTATACGGGAACTATAGCTACCGAAGGTCAGAACGTTATTATCGGAACTAGTCCAACAACTATCACTCTTCCCGGTAGCCCGACCAATTTTGTTTACATCAAGAATCTTAGTTCGAGCGCTACGTTAACTGCGACATGGACTCCCAATGGGGGGGCCAGTAACGTGGTCATTACCCTCGAACCCACATCGTTTATTATCTTAGATGAAAGTATTACCGGGGCGGGGATAACCGCCCTGTCAGTAACAGCTTCCGCGATTACAACCCCAATTGAATACACTTTAGTTTCATAATGGAGCCACATGTCTGCTAACGAGACCCCGAAACAAACACCCCAGGAAAGTACGAACCATCTTCCAGAGTTTGTCCTATTGGCTCTAGCTAGAAACGAATCTGCTGATCCTGCCTATCGCAAGGCAGCTGTCGAGCATCTAATTGAGAAGGGTTATATTCGCGAGGCCAATCACCCCGAATTGTCTATGCTCGTGGCACAGGTCCTACGCGAACGCGAGGCCAAAGACGAAGTCCAATCTATCGTTGAATCCGCTGTCGAAGCCCCTCTGGAGTCTATGAGAGCAGGTGTTACAACCGCTACTATGTATGCGGATGAGGTTGTTGAAGCTCCTAAATCCCGTTTCTGGGGTAAGTAATGTCCGATAAACAGATTGTGCTTGTAGCTCTAAGGCATGGCCAGACGACCCTAAACGCTACAAATTGTTTTAGGGGTGCGGCCAACCCTCCTTTGGATAATACAGGGTTTAAACAAGCCAACGCCGCCGCCTATTACTTGCAAGGCATGGAATTTTCGGCGATATATTCTTCGCCTCGTACGAGGGCAACGCAAACTGCAACTGCCGTCTCTAATAAGAAACACGAGGCCTTTGTTGAGCTTCCGGACCTCGTAGCTCTAGACGTAGGCAGCTTTTCCGGACAACCCAAATCTCCAGAGAATGTCCGTAAGATTGAGCAATATATCCAGAATCCGGACATTTCTATTCCTGGTGGCGAGGCTTTAAACGAGTTTCGTTGTCGAGTTCGACCGATCTTTACAGAAGCAATTCAGATGTATGAACGAACCGGACTGCCTTGTCTCCTCGTAGTTCACTCCAGCATTATCCACGAGCTGGGTCAAATGTTCAACGACGACCATCATAGTGCCCGAGTTGAACCGGGCGGGGTCGCTGCAGTTTATTATGACGATGGCGAGTTTCATGCCGAGCCAATTTTCAAGCCTTTAAAAGTCAGCAAGAATCAAGCTGATACAGTTAGTTAATCCGCCTACGAGGGGAATATGTTATCACAAGAAGAGAATGCTTTAGATCTACGTAAGAAGAACAGTCCTGAGATTTTTGGTCGCGAGTGTGCTGGGTGTAGAAGTGATTTCGATTGGATTCACTACAGAAAAGATTCTTCACAAAGAGACGGTTATGCAGCACTTTGCTACTCCTGTGAGAACTCTCCAGCAATGTCCACTGCCGAGCACACAGCTCGGGTCCGGGAAAGAAACTTTAACGCCGCTGCTTCGCAACGAGCCCGCTTCCAAGACGACTACAAGAACGACGAAGCTAGGGTCGGACGAGCGATGTATAGCGGGGATTTCCTCTCTGTACTCCGAAAACTAGTTCCGAATCTTTATATAACCGAGGGCAGAATCGAGGGCGACCTCGCAGTATTCCGTACGTATCCTTGTCCTCAACCCGACCTAGAAGGGAGAGATTTCCGGTACTTGTTTTATATCCCAACTGGTCTACTTCCTGAATACTCTATATGGGAATTCGATAAGATCCGAGATATTCGTATTCGTGAATCTCAACGAGGTTGGCGCACTGTTCTTCTGAGATTGATCAAACTAGGAATGTTGTCTGAAGAAGTTTGTAATAAGGTTTTTGGTTACCCGGACGGAGAGGCTAGTACCGTTTGGCACCGGGAGCTTTTCGAAAACAGGAATCAGGTACTTGCAGAAAGTTAAGTTGTAAAATTTATCCGAGTGACCGGATTGGTCAAGGAGACCGAATATGGCTGAAACAGACGTTCAAGAAACAAAGAAATCTAAAGCAACACAATCACTTAATATTTCTATGGAGGAACTACAGCAGATTGTTATTGCTGCTGTTACCGCTGCTTCGGCAGCCAATGCTCAAGTTGTAGCTGCGGCGGTAGTCGAGGCTAAGAAGCCTCTTCCTGATTTGGCTAAAGAAGCCAATGATGCTCAGATGCGAGATTCCACTCGTATTCAGGAAGCTCGCAAGTTTGAAGCACTTCGACTCTCTCAGGATGCCTGCCCTCATAAGCAGGGCTCTAATATGCTGAGTGACTTCCAAGGTCCTTTGTCCTCGTTCGTGGTCCATGTTCTGGACACCGGCCTCGCAGTAGGCATCTGTACTAACTGTCTCAAAACTATTTTTAGTGATACCGAAGACCCGGCTGAACGCAAGCTGTTCCGTGAGAAATCCGGAAACCATGCGTCGTCCGCAGGCCAGCGGTTTTTCCGCGATCCGATGGCGGCTCAAAAGGCCGGGAGATAAGCTCCCCGTCCACCCCTCAACCAAAACCCTAACTTGGAAAGAGGAATCCCCTAATGCTAGCTATTCTTCGCAACATATATAGAGTCCTACTGATATTGGTCGGTCAGACTAATCAACTGATCGACCTATTGAAGCAGGTTATCTCTATATTGACGCCTAAACCAGCAACAAAAATCGTAATTCAATTCGAAGGAGAAAAACCAGGAATGCCAGCCACAATGACTGATCTACAATCCGTGTCCGCTTCGATTGCTGAAACTGACGCGGCAGGCCAACCTGTTACCTTTGATCCGGCCAATATTACTTGGACGGTGAACGATCCAGCGATTGCTGCTTTGACCCAGAATCCGGATGGCTCGGCTTCTTTCAAGGCACTGACCGTTGGTACTACCACTGTTGGTGTTAGCGATTCCGGTTCAGGGCTGTCCGCTCAGGACACTTTGACCGTTACCGCTAGCGCTGCCACGGCGCTGGTGATTTCGTTCGGAAACCCCCAGTAGTCTAGGCGATAAGGTCCCTGGTTCGCTGTTACGTAAGTTTTAGCGAACGAAACGCGGATAAGGCCCAGCGCCAGGGCCGCGTTAATATCCTAAGGAGTTGCTTCCTTAGACCAGGGTTGGCGGTGCCATGAACACCGCCCTCCCGACCTTTCATGGAGGAAAGAGAATGGGAAGACCAAAAGGTACAATAGTAAGAAATCTTATAGGACAAAAGTTCTACATGTTGTTAGTTCTAGAATTTGCAGGTTATAGACACAATCGTGCTCAATGGTTGTGTTTATGTGATTGTGGGAACAAGAAGATAATTGTTGGCGATCAAATGACTAGCAAACACAACCCCACAAAAAGCTGTGGTTGTTTGCTCAGCGGATGTGCCCCGTACTTAGAAGGAGACGAAGCTGCTTTTAGAACCGTATATCGCTGTATGATTAGATGCGCAAAAGATAGAAACATATTTTTTGATTTAACACCAGAGCAAGTTAGAAAAATTTCTTCTCAAGATTGTTTTTATTGTGGTGGACCACCTTCTAACACACAAAAAGAAAAACCTCGTCGCGAAGGATCCAGCACGGTTTCTTATATTTATAACGGAGTGGATAGATTTAATAACGATATTGGGTATGTTTTTGAAAACTGCGTTCCATGTTGTTGGATATGTAATTATATGAAACGTGACAAAACCGTAGAACAGTTTTTAGAACACATTGACAAAATTAAGAATAAGATAGGAAAAATAAGTCGATGAGTTCTACTAATACTCTCCTTCGTTCTATAGGCTACGCACAACAGTTTATAAGAAATAGCCCATTGACCTTCAGTGGTAATTCTGATCCAGCTTTGTTCAACGCCGATTGGGTTAAACAGTTTATTCTTTCTCCTCCGTTTGCATGGCGCTGGAATCGAGGCGCAGTTCAAATTGACCTCGTTCAAGGCACACAAGATTATGTAGTAAACGTTCCTACGTTCGGTTGGATGGAACGAGTCTCGATGGTCAACTCGGCTATTCAACCTCAAAGCTGGGCACTGACCATTTCTAATGAACTAACTGTCGAAACCAACCAGCAAGTTCCTACACACATTTCTGCTCAATCAGACGACGGTAATGGTAATATTACCTTCCGCATATTCCCCGTTCCAGATCAATCCTATACAGTTAATGTAGATTTTCAGGCACAAGCTCCTACATTCGTCTCGACCTCAAATACGTGGTCACCAATCCCCGACTACATGTCTTATCTTTACAACCAAGGATTTCTAGCTAAGGCATATGAATATTTGGGTGATCCTCGCTTTGGCGAGGCAATGACCCTGTTTGTACGCCAGCTTGTTGCGTGTAGCGAAGGATTGAACGAGCAGCAGAAGAACATCTTCCTGAATGGAAAGATAGACACTCTACGAGAAACAATTGTTGCACAGTCTGGAAGACAAGGCAGGAACATACTTTAATGTGGAATAAAATTATTCTTCCTATTGCACAATACATTCGCGAGGCTTTAAGCGAGAATGATAAAGGCAGTTACTCGCGCTTGTCCGGACTTATCGCAGTTGTGTCCTCGGTTGGCTGGGTTACATACGTTGTAATAAAGACTAAAGCTTTGCCAGACTTCGGCGGGGTTACTGTATTTATAACAGGCGCGAACGCGGCTTATGCTGCGAATCAGGCAAAACACGTTGTTTCTGTTATGAAGGGTAGTGTCCAGAATCCGGACCCTCAAGTAGGTCAAAATGGCTAGTACTGTGTTTTTGCAAGACGTGGTAGATTTCGCAAGGTCATATTCTGAATTGACGCCCGTCCTTGGGACAACGGGATGGGCTACTCGCCCCGCGCTTGACATAGCCAATTCTATTATGGCTAGATTTCTAGCCGAAGGTTTACCGTGGAAGTGGAATCGAAAATACGTTCCGTCTATTTTAACTGTTGCGCTACAGCAGGATTATTTGACACAAGTCACTGACCTCGGATGGCTCGAAGGCGGCTGGCGAATTGATATTAATAATAGTACGAACAACGGAAATCTAGCGCCAAAACCAATCTTCACGATGGAAAGTGTCCGAGATCTAGGACAAACTGGAGCACAAGCCAGTCCATTTAACCTATCTTTTATTCCTAATACTCTTGCCTTCCTAGGTCAATGGCCTGGAGCTGGAGTTGCAATTTCAACTGGATATGGGGTTGCTCAGATTCCTATTCAGCCTATTCAACAGTTCAAAGATCAAAATGGAAATCTGCTTTACATTGATAGCACGGTACTTGGTTTAAATATCAATAGTTTAGGATTTAGTGGCACGCCTATTGTTCTTCCGACTCCGAATCCTTATGGAATTACCGGGTCAACTGCACCTTTTGCTCCTCCAAATACAACTCCAGGAACACAGGTTACTGATGGAACCGTTACATGGACAGTGGCCGATCCAAATGGCTACGCAATTCGTATAGCTCCACTTCCCGCCTTTTCTGGATTAGCTTGGTTAATTGTACCAGTATACCAAAAGAAACCACCCGCTCCCTACAAGTTTAATACTAACCTCGCAAACACCACCATTGCTCCGATTCCAGATGAATTGGCATATCTATTCCGTCAAGGATTCATAGCGATGTGCTATGAGCACGCGGGTAGCAAGAACGCTCCGATGTCTTATAGGGAGTGGGAAGAAGTACTTGTTACTGCTGTTAGATCTGGAGATCGAGAACGCGAGGACAATACCTTTTATCCTAGCGAAAGTATTATGAGTGGTGGCGGATCTACGCGCTGGTCAACTTTCCCACTGGGTCCCGCTTTTCCATACGATCTAAACACTTGGTAATTATGTCCCTCTCTAGAGAAGACTTAGAAAAACAAAACGAGGTCAATCTCCTCGGCTTGCTTAACTCTGCAGCCGATAGCCAAGTGCGCCTCTACGCCGCCGTCCTTCTCTACAAGCGAGGCTCCCGCTTTCTAGCATTCGAAGAGTGGCAGAAATATAAGAACGAGGTCCTCGATTATCTTCTCCAAGAGCGAGCTGCTGCAGCTCCGAGGCCATTCGCTCCAAACGTGTCCGAAGACCTTGCGGGCCGCCTTCATTCTAGAATATCTGATGCACATCAGTCTGTCTCTCAAGCGCACGAGGTAATATCCCAGCACGCTGAAGTTCGAGATTTAGCCGACGGTTCTATCCGTCAAGACGTAGATAAGAACCGAGAAGAATACCTCAAAGCTCTGGCCGACCACGATAAAAATCTTGTTAATCATACTAAAAATATAGAAACAATTCAAGATAATGCAGATCTTAGTGATACTTATTTTAAACTTAAACTTATAGATGTAAATGAAAAGATCCGGAATCTGGACGCAGATGTCGTAGCTCTAGGTTCTGACGTAGACGAAGCCAACGAAATCTTTGATCGTCAAATCACTTCTTTAACCAATCAATTTACTGCTTATAAAAAATCTGTACGAATCGCGAGCGCATCTCTCCTCGGATTTGGCCTCGTAGTATCTTATCTGATCCATCACTTTTTGAGGTAGAATGTTTACACTATCGAACGCGTTCTTTCCGTATATCGGGGCAATCGGACTTCAAATAAGTCTGGATGCTGGCGTAGTTATTAATAATGGAAGTTCGACGTTTCTACCTGCTCAAACGGTTTCTCTTGCTGCTAATACTACTACTTATATTTTTCTAAATACGAGTTCAATACTCGTTCAGTCTAATACCTCGGGTTTTCCATCTTCGAATTGCTATCCGATCGCTATAGTTATTACTGCAGATTCAACTGTAACTACTATTACGGACATGCGTCCGGATGTTCAGGGTGGTGGATCTGGATCAGCAGGAGTAACTAGTGTAGGATTTGCAACAGGTTCAGGAGCATCGGATGCTCTATATACTATTACTGGATCTCCGATTACAACTTCAGGAACAATTACAGAAACATTAAATACTCAGGCCGCAAACCTTGTATTTGCGGGACCGAGTTCTGGAGGAGCCGCAACTCCTACTTTTCGTACGCTAGTATCAGCAGACATGCCCGCTGGATTTGGTGCTCCCGCACCTCCTAATACTTCTGTTCAATTCAATAACTCTGGAGTGTTCGGCGGATCTTCTGGTTTTGTATACGATAGTACGAATATTATAGCTACGTTAGGTACGTCGCCGACTAGCGTACAAATAGGACATACTCCAACTGTTGGAAATACCACTGACGTTTTCGAACTACACAGTCAGACAACAAATATCATTAGTGGACAGTATCGCGTCGGGGCGATGTCGATTTTCGGACATTTCAATAACTCCGGCCCGTGTTTCAATATGGGGCGTTCGAATGGAACGCAAGCTTCGCCTACAGCATTAGGTTCTGGTGATGTATTTTCTAGATTTTGTTTCCTTGGTTACGACGGAGCAGCATATCTCCCCGGCGCTACTATAAATATACAATCATCCGAAGTATGGAGTCCAACGAACAAAGGCACGGATATTGTTTTCCAGCAAGTAGCTACTGGTAGCACAACGATGAACGATGTAATGCGGATCACTTCTCCTCCACAATTACGATTCGTATCCGGAGTTGCACTTACATGGAACGGAGATGTTGGATTATCAAGATTAGGTGCTGCGTCATTAGCTTTGGGGAACGGAACGGCGGCGGATTTCACTGGCGCGTTGAAACTTACGACAGTTAATGCTGTTACTGGATATCAGGTGAATGGGGCGGCAACTTCGGGGAACGTTCTTCGGGGGAACGGGACGAATTTTGTATCTGCTCAATTAGCTTTCTCCGATCTCTCTGGAAATATATCTGTTAACCAGATGAATTCTGGAACAGGGGCGTCCGCATCTACATTCTGGCGCGGAGATAACACGTGGACGGCCATAAGTGCAGGGACAGTTACAAATATTGCTACTACAGCTCCATTAGCTGGTGGCCCGATAACGACTACCGGAACTATATCAATCACCGGGGTAGCGGGTCAAGTTTTAGCAGGCTCGTCTCCGGCGTTCACAGCTACACCCACTTTGGGAGTAAATGCATCGACGAACGGGACTTTAGGATTAGCGAATGGAAGTGGGTCCGGAGCAACAATTACTGTCCAGAATCTTGGAGCCACCTCTGCATATAATTTCAATTTACCAACAACAGCGGGGACATCAGGACAAGTATTAACCTCCCAAGGCGGAGCCTCCACATCGATGACATGGTCAACCGGTGTTCCGGCGACAACCTGTCCATGGGATGGGTTAACTAGTGCTACAACATCGAATCTTACTCTGGCAAATGCTGGATTCACAACTACATTTAATCAAACCTCGGCGGTAGCATGGACATGGGGAAACACGACGCCGACAATAGCTCCGGCCCTTACACTAACACAGGTAACAGTTGCTGGAGCAGCTACAACGTATACAGGTACAATTACAGGCGGTGGATCAAGTGCATATGCTGGAGCCTCGGTAACTTTTGCAGGATTCGTAAACGGGACAAATAATGGTACGTTCGTTATCACGTCGTCAACTGCAACAACTCTTGTAGTTACCACAGTCTCTCAGGTTAACGAGACTCACGCAGGAACAGCTATATCCTCGGCTGTTGTCAATTCCCCAACCCATGTTTTCAGTACTACGTATGAAGGAGCATCAAACATTCCTGCTACTGATACATGGACAATCCAAAACGTTATTGGCTCCCTCGTAGCAAATCCATCTAGTTCACTTACATTCAGTCACTCTGGGACTACGGGAACTGCAGTTGTATTATTTCCTGCTGGTACTGCTACCGTTCCTTCTGTAGCCGTCCGACAAAATACTCAAGGAATGTCCGCATCTACAACCACGGTATTGAATTTAATCAGTGGTGCTAGTGGCGGCAGTGTATCGATGGGGCATACAAGTAATGCCACCTTAACCTTTAGTAGCTTAAATAGTCCAGTAATTGCAGTTGCCACGGGCGGGAATAACCTCACGATCCAAAGCGCCATCACGGCACAAAATCTCGCGGGCATCATTTTAGGCATTTCTGGTGCGGCATTAACCAGTACCGCGTCGGCGCAGGCAATCGCCCAGGTTTCCGCATCATTTGCTCCGACTTCCGGCACAGCTCCATTTTTTGGCCAGTTAATCACCCCAACCATCAATCAGACGGGGGGAGCAAACGGGACGATACGCTGTTTAGCTGTTTATCCATTAAACACCGCTGTTGTAGGCACGGAGTATTTACTTGCGTTAGGCACATCGACCGCTGCTACGATTAACGGGACGTTGACAGATAAATTCCTGATTGATAATAATGGTGTAGTTCTTAATTATGCTGGGACTACAACAGTATCTCAAGGGGTGCCATCAGAAATTGCCGTAGTTGATCTCACCGCACAAGCTGCTGCAATCGGTGCGACGAATCTTATAGCTTCTGCTCCCAGAAGTGGAATGTATCGTATATCTTGGTCAGCTACTATTACTACTGTTGATGGAGCCGCATCAGTATTAGGAGGGGCGAACGGATTCCAGATTGTATATACATCTCCAACAGATAGCGTTGTTAAGACAACTGTAGCCGGGGCGAGTGTTACATCTGCCGCGAATACAACAGCGACTGCGGTTGGCGGAACGATTACCGTATATGCGAAGACGGCGACCGCTATTCAGTATCAATACGGATATACAAGTACAACTCCAGGACAAATGATTTATGAATTACACATCAAACTCGAAACACTATGAGTATCTATTATGGCTTGTAACGGTGATTCTACAACTTTACCTAAAGCATTTGCAGATTTAACTGGAACCTGTGCGTCTAGTCAACTCCCTGGAGGACCTGCTACTGGCTCCGGTCCAGTAGTTATGGCCGCGTCCCCCACATTTACTGGTACGATAACATTGGCTGCAAGTACGAATACGGGGCAAGAATCGGCTAGGCGATTTGACGCTCATCAGGGAACAGTGTTAGTTACAGCCGATTATGTACTCTCTGCCGGATGGGGTACAACTCCTACGTTTACGGCGGTACGAGGAACAGATCAAGCGGCTACGTTCACCATAGTGGCTAAAGCCACCGTTGGAGCGAATCCTACAGTAACTTTAACATTCAAGAACGGCACGTGGACAAATATACCAATCGTTGTATGTGGGAGGACGGAGTTGGTAGCAGCTACGGGCGCTCCTTCGGCGGTGGTAACAAATGAGTTTGTTCCAACAACAGTGTCAGCTACTCAGATCATCTTCACATTCAATGGTACTCCAGTGGCTAATTCAACTTATGGTTGTAGTTTTATATGTATGGGTACCTAGTGCCTAATGCCTAATATAGGAGTCGGTGTGTCTAGTACAGTAAGAAATGGAGACGCAACGAGTATTACATTACCACAATTTTCTGATGGAGAGATTCCAGCGGGGACTATTAATAGTTCAAATATATCATTCACATTAACGAACGCTCCGAACCCAATATCCTCGTTGATTTTATTTTATAATGGCGTCCTTCAACCTTGTACAATAAACGGAACAACAATAACTATGCCTACCGCCCCCGATCCAGGAGACTCAATTGTTGCGTATTATCGTTATTAGTATTCTTCTATCGCTGTCCTGCTTAGCACAAACGAAGATTAATTTAGCCACACAGACTAAGGGAACGTTGCCGGTGAATCGGGGAGGAACCGGGATGACATCTCAATGTTGCATCCTCCTCGCTCCAATCGCTGATCAAACAGTTATATCTGCATTTAACACAAATATATTCGATATTTCATTCTCCTCCTTCAGTGCGTTGGCCCGGAATTTCATTGCAGAACAGCAATCGCTTGGACAGTTTCCTCTCACATGGGTTGGACGTGCCAACAATCCTTCGACAATTTGGATTTTTAACGACAGAGATGGCTCCGATCCTGTGCAATCCAATCTTTATTTAACATCCTTCGTGACGAACAACGTAGATCGACCGAACAGCCAGCAAGGGACTGCGCTTTCTGTTCAATCGCGGGGGACGGGCTCGGGAAATTTCGGATTCCTGAATCCTGTCGCACTCAATTCACAGTGGCGTGGTTCTGGCATACTGCACCAATCAATCGAATTGTGGTTAGCTGTTCCTCAGAACCTGGGTGCGGGAATCATTCAGAACACTGTCGGGATGCATGTGGCAAATCATGGAATCCCTGGAGCAGCGACGGCGAGAGGAATTGAATTCGAGAATCTTGCGACCACGAATAGTCGCTGGTGGCAGTTATATGTTCCGACAGGGAATAATTGGCTGGGTGGGGATAATACATGGGCGCATAAAATTACTCTAAATTGTCCTCCTGGGGAGCTTGGGTGTACGGACACTTTTGCTACTCTCGACGTTCAGCCGAACGGGACGATGAAGTATTGTTCTGATTGTTCCATTGTTACACCGGCGTCGTGTTTCAATAGTCAAACTGTAGCAGCATGTACATGTACGTCTGGAGGAACCGGAGCGATAGCTAAAAGAATCAATTCGGTATGGCTGTGCAATTGAAGACATCGGAGTACAGGTTTTATCCAGAAAATTATGGAGCCCTAGGAAACGGCGTCCACGATGACCTCCCCGCATTACAAGCAGCTGTTGATGCCGCTGACGCTATCGGCGGAGGAACCATTGTTCTTGGGAAATCAACGTATAATATTTACTCTGGAACGTGGAAAATTGGTCGTGCAAATACTCAGCATCATATTAATATTGAAGGCGTCTCTCCGAATCTAACGATTATCAGTTGTAATACGTCGGCGGGCAGTGCTGCGATTTATCTGAATCTTGAGAAATATGTAATACTAAAAGGATTTTCTGTGGTGAACCAAGGTCCTCGGGGCGGATACGGTATCCGGTTCGGAGGAGATAATGGCCCAGGAATGCAGACTAATGGGAACTTGGTTCAGCATATTTTATTCTCTAACTTTCAGTACGGCGCTTTCATGTCTGGAGGGATCGGAACGGCGAGTGATATTGAATTTGATCATTGTATATACAACAACAATGATTATGGATTCTATAGCGCCGATTTCAATTCTCTCGATTATCTACATATAATGCCGGAAATGTACGGGAATGGTGTTGGAATGTTCATTTCCACCGGAAACATGACGGTTATGCACGGAACGTCCAACGGAAATGGAAACGATTTTTATATTGCCGGAGGCAACGACGGAACAGTGAAAATCGTTGGTTTCCGAGCCGAAATTCCTACTGGTACGTGGTTGATTGCCAAGGCAAATAACTACCTATCTATCGAGGACTGCATAGTACACCCTCGTGAGTTAGGTGTCGAAGTAATTAACACACTGGCCGGAATTCGTGTAGTAAACACTGTTCTTAACGGATATATCACCGCTCATATCTTCGAGAATTCAGCTATAATTCTAGACAACGTTTCCGTAAATATGCCTGGAGGCGATTGGTCAATAGGGAATCAGTATAGCTCCGCGACCCCTCCGTTTGGTCCGGGGTTCCGAATGACTAATAATATAGGATTCACTCCGAACAGCAGAGTATATATTCGGAGCGTATTTGATACGAGTACCAATACAATGTACCCGGATATATCCGGAATTGCAGTAGCACGCCCCGATGGGATGAGAGCAATTATAGTCTCGTAAATTTTAAGGTTTATATAGGAGAAAATATGGAAATCACAGCAGATCAAAAAGTGCTTGTCCTTCAACATCAACGCAAGGTTCTTTCGGCGCAGGTAGCTGTTCAAAACGCCCAGAAACAACTAGAAGTTGTTCACAACGAATATACTCAGGCTGTTAACAAACTAGTGTCCGATCTTAAACTAGATCCGTCTTTGCATCGTCTGGATCTGGACAACTTGACTATAACCGAGGTCGAAGTACCAGAGTCCGCAGAGGTCTAATTGTCGAATCCCTTCCAGTTGGCTGGAGCCCAGCCCGGTAAGAACAGTCGCTTCGTCCCGTTATATGTGTCCCGGTTTTTTACTGGACTTGTAACACAGAAGTCGCCGCTGCGTTCTGCCGGGTCGTGGTACGAAGAGCGTTACTTCGGAACTAGAAGTGACTCTCTTATTGACGGCTCGAATACAGAGATCAGTAATCGACTGACTCTTATTCGTCGTCCGGGCAATCCTGCGTACAATTCGAATACTTTTACCTCGGTCGGATATTTCTACGAGTTCCGACTGTTCAGTACAACGATCCAGCAGATCCGGGTCATGGCTGATACTTCGACTGCACTCTATGAGATCAGCCAGCAGTCTCGGCCCGCTCAACCAGGGGATAGCTATAATCTAAATACGTTAGTGTTCTCTAAGAGTGCCTCAGCTGTTGGCCTGCAGACGTATATGCAGTACGTTTCAAATACCCTATATTTTTCTAACAGTGTTGATCAGAAGAAATGGGTACAGACTCTTACTCTTTGGGCGGCTGCAACTACGTTCCCAGTTGATAACCTTCAGACTTTCATCATTGATACAAATGGCAATATCCAGCAGTTAATTGGATATGAAATTCCGATCACCAATGTTGCTATTACCTCTAATGTTATAACCATTACCACTAGTGCAACTCTGACTAACATTCTTCATATCGGGGACCAGGTCCAGTTTTTCAACGTTGCTGTCGCGACCTTCCTTAATCAGACTAATTGCATAGTATCAACAGTGTCCGCTAATTCATTTACTGCGGCGTACTTGCACGCGGATTACGCGTCTGCTGCCGATACGGGAGACGCGGTTGCATCCAATATCGACCCGGCAACAGGCGGAAGTCAGCCAACCTGGAACACATCTGTTTCGTCCAATTCCGGACTAACCATTGACAATAAGGCAGTCTGGTTCTTCCGAGGCAACCCAATCCAGAATTGGGGTATCGTAGGTCCTACAACAGCCCCCACCGTTGTTCCTAATGGTGCTGCAACTTCATCGTGGGCTCCAAATACTTATTTTGCTAATACCGGAAACGGACTTCTTCCGGCTATTGATCCGGCTATTCCTAGCAATACAATAATTATTGATGATAATGGCGGGGTCGAAAAACTTACTACTGCCGGGACAGGCGGAAGTACAACACCGACTTGGCCTGCTGCTGGAGCGGGCGTAGGCAACACCACAACCGATGGTACTGCAGTTTGGACCAAGACTCAGACGGCTGCATCCCTTAC
>Ga0137394_10001588_pt1 | contig 16660 bp, 11 predicted proteins | sample czobulk116metaG_FD_108278 | JGI IMG/M metagenome (GOLD analysis project Ga0137394, IMG submission 108278) | Vadose zone soil microbial communities from Angelo Coast Range Reserve, California, USA - czobulk1.16 metaG | ecosystem: Environmental > Terrestrial > Soil > Vadose zone | place: USA...
GCAAAAAAGCTTTTCGCTGTCAGATCGAGACGGCGTAATACGCGCGCCATGTTGAGCAGTATTTCGCGAATCAGCCAGTGGTCCTTGTTAGCTGCCAGCGTTTTGTCTACCGCAAGCACGTCGGCGATGTTGCCTTCAGTGCGGATACAGACGAGACCAATCTGCGGTTCGTTGACGCGAAGGTGGAGCAGGGCATTGTCCAATTCGCGGTATGCCTGGAGCGGCCAATAAGAGTCACCAAGCTTCTGAATTTCATCTGGTGTTGCCGGCAAACTTTTTTCCGGGCCACGGATAGTCAGGTCAGCGTAGCGCTGTTCACCTCGTAATTTCACAGAGACGTACTTGTACTCGAGACCTTCAGGCGTGGACTCGAACTGGATAGGATTGAGCTTAATACCGTAACGCAAACTGTTAGTTTGCGATGCTTTGTTAGCACCCAAACCGGCATCCTCCGCATCTTCACGCAAACTAACAGTTTGCGTTACGTCGCCCGCGACCTCGTGCACACGCGCGTCAATCGATTCCTTAAACTTACTAGTAGGAAAATAGTCGTCGATCAGTCCCCAGTGCTTCGCGCGTTTTCCTTTCAAGCCCTCAGCCAGAGTGGAAAACACATCCGCGCGATCGCGACGAACCCTTCTCTTGTCGACCAGCCGGGTTAGACCACCAGTCCCGGGTAGCACACCGAGCAGCGGAACTTCGGGCAGGGAAATAGCTGAATTACCGTCATCGACCAGATAAATTTCGTCGCAGGCGATCGCTAGTTCGTAGCCGCCACCGGAAGCAGTGCCGTTGAGAGCTGCGATGTAGCGTCGGCCTGAATGATGCGAGTCGTCTTCGATGGAGCAACGCGTTTCGTTTGTAAACTTGCAGAAGTTAACTTTGAACGCGTGCGAAGAAGTACCGAGCATGTAGATGTTTGCACCCGCACAGAAGATGCGTGGCTTGAGACTGGTTAGAACGACTACCTTAACTTCAGGGTGTTCGAAGCGCAGGCGCTGGACCGCATCGGCCAGCTCAATGTCTACGCCAAGGTCATACGAATTGAGCTTGAGCTTATAGCCCTCGGCGAGAGTGACGTCTTCCTGAACATCCATCGAGAGGTTTGCGACGGCGCCGTCTACGTTTAGTCTCCAGTGTTTGTATTGCTCAGGCGACGTTTGAAAATTGATCATTAAGTCCTCTTGGTTTCCATTTCCCGTGGATTTCGCGCCACTTACTTATCATTCGAACGTTCGTTCGGATATTAACCCGAGCGAGGTGGGGTGATCAAGGCTGAAAGACTAGAAACGATCCACGAACGCACACGAAGCGGCACGAAAAAATTTCCAGGTTCGAGTGATTTCGTGTTATTTCGTGGATCGTCTTGTCCATCATGGCGAAGAGCTAACTCTTTTTCAGCAGCCTGCCAGCCACGACCAATCCCCTTCGGGTGATCCTTGTTAGGTGACCCAGCTGCAACTTTTGCTTGATTTTTTCCGGATGGTAGGTTATCTGCATTGCGCAAAAACATACCTCACCAGCCTCAGGGCTTTTTGACGCAGCATTTCTTCGCAGATTTTTTTCAAGGGGTTTCAGGTTCATACATTGCAAACGAGAGCCGGCTATCAGCCTATTAGCTACCGGCAACCTTCGGGTTAAAACCCACCCGCTAACGCAGGTGGTTCTGACAAGACTGAATCCACAAAGTCATGAAAATCTACCTGGCAGAAGAAACGAAAGGCCGGCTGCAACCCGAACGCGAGTTTGACTCGGCGACGGTAAGGGTCGGTCGTGATGGCAGTGATTGTCAGATCGTGTTTGATGGCAACGAGTGGCCAATGGTGTCACGCAAGCATGCCGAGTTTCGGTTTGAGGGTGGGCGCAGCTTCCTAGTTGATTTGAAGTCCCGCTTTGGGACCTTTCTGGACGATCGTCAATTGACAGAGCCGATGGAGATTCGCGCCGGTTCGCGTGCGCAGTTTGGACCGAGTGGCCCGGTGTTGCGAGTGGTACGAATCGACCCAGTACCTGCGCCGGCTTCGAGCCCCAGTCCAGATCAAGTTCGCGCCCCTGCCCTCCCGGCGCCGGAAAATAGAATTGCCGCTACTCTACCTCACCATCAGTCCGCCTTTCTCGAACTCACAACTGATGCCGCCGTCCAACGGTTTGAGATAGCCCGCGAGATAGTCAATATCGGACGCGATTTGAATATGGACATCCGGATAGCCGGCGATGGCGCTCAGGTTTCTCGCCGCCACGCGCTGATCAGGCGGCATGGAGATCGATTCGAACTCATCGATCAAGACAGCTTCAACGGAACGCTCCTGAATGGCCAACGGATTGTCGGAGCAAGCTTGCTCAACGATGGCGATCGAATTCAATTGGGGCGAGGCGGCCCGGTTCTCTATTTCCGCGATCCCGAGAACCCTACGGCAAACAGAAATGCCGGAGGCGCACCAGCGCGAGACTTTGTTCCATCCACCATAGCTGCGCCCGTTCAGAGAGTCGACAATGATCGGCCACGCAAGGACCAACCGACGCCGCCTGGTCCATCCGTGGATCCTCGAATTGCGAACACTGCCGGTCAAACTCCAGTCGTCGTCCATGCGTTCCAAGGAAACGCGCCGATAACGATCGGGCGCGCCGCGGACATCAACGTCAGACTCGACGGTCTGCAAGTCTCGAATTACCACGCGCGCGTGAGTAGATCGAATGGGGCCGTTTTTATCGAGGACACAGGTTCAACGAATGGCGTCTACGTTAACGGCAGCCGAATCAAAGGTAAGGTACAGATTGGTCGCAGTGACACCGTGCAGATTGGTCCATTCCTCTTGTTGGCCGATCCGGAGAGCGGACTCGCTGTGCTCGACACGCGTTCAAAAACACGCATTGATGCGATTGATATTACAAAGATCGTCCCCAACCGCGCGGGCGGAGGCACCGTCAAGCTGCTGGACGATGTTGACCTGACGATTCAACCTAATGAATTCGTCGGCCTGCTGGGTCCATCAGGAGCCGGGAAGTCGACGCTAATGGATGCTCTCAATGGCATGCGGCCGGCCACAAACGGTTTGGTGCTGGTTAATAGTCAGGATCTCTATGAGCATTTGGATTCACTCAAACAGTCAATTGGTTATGTCCCGCAGGACGACATCATTCATCGCGAGCTGACGGTTTATCGCACGCTTTATTACGTTGCCCGGCTCCGATTATCAAGTGACGTTTCCGCCCAGGAGATCGACCAGATCATTAACGAAGTGATGGATGTCACTGGTCTTTCAGAACGCCGAGATGTCCCCGTTGGCCAACTTTCCGGCGGCCAACGCAAGCGAGTTTCGATCGCTGTGGAACTGATCACCAAACCGTCGATCATTTATCTCGACGAACCGACTTCCGGTCTTGATCCGGCGACAGAAGAGAAGGTGATGAAACTGTTCCGCCAAATCGCTGAGTCGGGACGCACCGTCATTCTGACAACACACGCGATGGAGAACGTAAAGCTCTTCGACAAGATTGTGGTTCTGATGCGAGGCAAGCTTGTCTTCTACGGAGGTCCTCAAGCAGCTCTCCGTCACGTCGGCGCCGACAGCTTTAAGGATCTATACGACAAGTTGGAAGCGCCCATTGATGCCGGGGTCAGCAATCTCCCGGCATTGGCGGCTAATGCAACCCCTGAACAGAAGCGAAGCCATAAGCTGCAAAGGGAGCAGATAGCAGAACAGGTCGCGGAGGAATGGAAACAGCGCTTCACTAAAACAGAGGAATACAAAACAAACATCCTGCTTCCGCTTGGCTCACTGAAAGGGCAGCAGCATGCACCTGCACCAACCAGGCATCGGCCTACAGTGACTGACAGTCTGCGGCAATGGAAAACGCTGGCTCAGCGTTACATTGAAGTTCTGCGTCATGACAAGTTCAATCTACTTATTCTGTTTGGTCAGGCGCCTATCGTTGCGTTTCTTACTTATCTCGTCGTAGACAAGGACAGCTCACGCGACTTTCCATACTTTGTGCTGGCCCTGGTCTCCGTCTGGTTTGGAACCTCGATAGCCGCCCGCGAGATCATTAAGGAACGGGCGGTCTATAATCGGGAACGAATGGTGAACCTCGGCTTGCTGCCTTACGTTGGTTCGAAGTTGCTGGTGCTGACTTTAATTGTTGGTCTTCAGTGTATTTTGCTTTTTGGGTTGCTCCGCATTCTGAATGTTGTTGGGCTAATGGAATTACCTGGGAAGTACTACGGCGTTCCACAACTAGTGGTGATGATTCTGACGGGCATGGTGGGGATTGCCCTGGGCCTTTTCATTTCGGCAATCGTGAGGACGTCAGAAATGGCGACCAGCTTTGTACCGCTGATGTTAATTCCTCAACTTTTGTTTTGCGGCCTGGTGGGGGTCCCCAAAGGAGTTTCGAGATATGTGGGCGTAATCATGCCCGCCACCTGGGCCTTCGATGAGATGAAGCGTTTCTCATCTTTGCCGGTGTTGCGCGGCAAAGATGAAAAGGCTGAACCCGCGGCGCAAAATGATGGCCGCGGTCTCTACAAAGACATCAAGTATCAAAACGATCAGTTGGTTGATCAAAAGCAGAAAGAGGTTGAGGGTTATAAGTCGAAGTCAGAAGATAAGTTCGACGACTTCGACAAAGAGATGAACAAGTATCAGAAGGACATCGAGAAATGGAACCTGGGGGGCCGGCAGGGCCGCGAGCCAACAAAGCCATCAAAGCCGAAACTCGACCCGGTTCCGCCGCAAGTAAAGGTTGTGCAAATGCCGGATGACCTGAGCGGCTATGTAGACTTTCTGCATCCCTGGGGCGATGAGTGGCTAAACCCGCTGATCCTCCTTTTGATGTTTCTTGGTTTGACTGGCGGAACGATTCTCGCTTTGCGCTCGCAGGATATTGGATGAGTGTTAACGAAACAGTCCCCAAACGCCGATGGCTTTGGTTGATTCCGGGCGGTCTGCTGATCGCCGGCCTCGTGGTTTTCTTCGCGTGGTGGCAATACTTCAAAACCACTCCCGCTTATTCGCTTGCCCTGCTCGTAGATGCGGCTCAGCGAAACGATGAGGCAGCCTTTGATCGAGTAGTTGATTTGGATCAGGTGATTGACACTTTCATTGCACAGGCTGCGGAGGGTTCTCCCATGGGGCTCACGCCTGAATTGGTAACGCCCGTACGAATGCAACTCCAATCTCTTGCTCCTGAAACAAGTGCGGGCATCAAGCAAGTTGTCAAAGAAGAGATCCGAACGCGTATTAATGAGCTGGCGGCGCGATCCGGCGCGCGCCCTTTCCTGCTGATTGCGCTGGCGATGCCTTTTGCGGCTGATATCAAGCAAAGCGGCGATAGCGCGCAGGTCAGAATTAGTGAAAACGATCAGGTCGAATTACGCCTGGAACGTCGTGACGGATCGGATTGGAAAGTTATTTCAGTGCGCGATCAGGCGCTGGCTGGGCGAGTGGTCCAGGGCATCATCAAACGTTTGCCCGGAACGGAACCACCGATTGACAAACAGTTGCGAATGCTGCCTGAAACTCTACAGAAGCTCCCGCTGATTAATGGTAAGTAAATTGGTACTTGCACAGTTTGAATAAATCAGGCCATTACAGAACCGAGCGCGGTAGCGCCGGATACTAGAGGCGAGTTTGGATAATCATGATTCGAGGGGATTCGCGTATTCGAAGTTGACGCTAGGATCCGGCGCTACCGCGCTTCTTAGAAACTGCCGTGTAAGTCGTTGATTCTATTACAGGCGAAAAGTTTCATTTCGTTATCTGCTTGTCGCAGACGAGCAAAGCTACTCGGTTCTGTAAAGCGACGCGCGGTGAAATCAGACTGACCACTCTAATAGACTCTTCGCGTGATCTGAACACGCATTCGGAAGGAGAATTTATGACCCTGCCCGTGTATCGTAGCCTTCTGATTCTGCTGGTCCTGACGTGTGCGTTTGATGTGCTGGCACAACGATCCAATGAAGACGGCACGAGCAGTCCTCTGCCAAAAGAGGTACGCGGATACAAGATCCACCGGGCTCGCGTCGAAATGAAAAAGACCAACGAAGCGGACAAGAAAAAATCCGGCAAGAAGTCGGAGAAAGAAAAGTCTGAGAAGGATGAATACGACGAGGATGAGCCACTGTTGATCCGTTTAGGCGATCCGCAACTTGTCCGCGTTACACCGCTCGGGGTCACCTTTGATGTGCCAGTGATCCTGGCGGCGGTGAAACAGCAGGGAGATGTCGACCGGCTCGTCTTCGAGGACATGAAGGTCAACGACACGCCGGTAACACTTGATGATTATGTTCAATCCTTTAAGTTGCCGAACAAAGAACCACTATCGCTGGATCCGCCGCTGCGGATCTTCGTAAGTACACCTCAGGCGGTCTTGAGAACGATTGACGAAGTATTTAACTCGAAAGAGGTTTGGGAAGTAACGGGCAGGATTTACGTGTGCGGAAACTTCAAAAAGTTTCTGCTCAAGTTTAAGCGAGCAGTTCCAGTTGAACTGCAGACTTCTATTAACAATCCCCTGCGATAGTTAACAGACAAACGTTTCGTTTAGAGGTGGGCCCCGCCCACCGGTTCCCCGTCGCGTGAAACCAATCAGATACGCAACCTACGTTTTGTCTTGAGCGAGCGTCGGTTTCATTCGCGCCGCAACCGGTGGGCGGTGCCCACCTCTAAACGAACGAATCAACCTAAACAATGAAACTCCAAAACAAACGCTCCTTTTGGGAGGATTCAATGATTTGTTCCCGCTTGATCCCGAGCTTGATGATCGTCTTGTTTTCCGTTGCCATCGTCATGGGCCAAAGGCCTGAGCTGAGTGTGCAGACCGGCCATTCGGGTCAGGTGCTGTCCCTGGCATTCACCAGCGACAACAAGCTTTTAGCTTCTGGCAGTGTCGATAAGACGATAGTTCTTTGGGATCCGGCCACGGGGAACCAGTTACGAACTCTTAAGGGACACAACGGAACGGTAGGCGCGATTGCTTTCAGTCCCGACGACAAACTGCTGGCCAGCGGTAGCGCCGACAACACTATTAAGATCTGGGACGTCGCCGGCGTGCGAGAAAAGCAAACAATGACCGGCCACACTCTTTACGTTTCTTCTGTTGCCTTCAGTCCTGATGGGAAAATGCTGGCCAGCGGTAGTGGCGATCAGACAGCGAAGCTTTGGGATATTGCTACTGGACGTGAGTTGCGCACGTTAGTGGCGGGGCCTACCACAATGGCCGGTCTTGCTGTTAGCGTGGCCTTCAGTCGTGACGGCAAGACGCTGGCAACCGGGGCCCAGTTAGTAAAACTATGGGACGTCAGATCAGGTAACGAAATCCGAACGATCAGGGTGACTGAATCGAATGCTCCCATGGAGCGGCCGGTTGCTTTTAGCTACGACGGTAGCGTGCTGGCTACCGGCGGTGGAGGCGTCAAGCTCTGGGACGTGGCGACGGGCAATGCTCTGCGCACGCTCCCTGGAGATTCCCGAGCTCTGAGCTTCAGTCCGGATCAGAAAACTCTCGCAGGCACTGATCGCGCTGAAATCAAATTGTGGAATATTTCGACCGGCCAGGAGTTGCAAACTCTGGCCGGCTCGCAGTTGGGAGTTGATTCCGTTGCTTTCAATGCCGATGGCAAGCTCCTGGCGGTTGGAAATTCCGACAATACTGTTGTTCTTTGGGATAGTGACAAGCGGCAGCAAGCTCGCGTGCTCAGAGGACACGTCTCAGCCATTGCGGACGTTGCCGTGAGTGGGGACGACAAGGTACTGGCGAGTGCCCTGGCTGCGGGCATCGCAGGTATAACGCGCAACGACCCGGTAAAGATCTGGGATCCGGTTACCGGTCAGTTGGTCCGATCGCTGATCACCAGGCACGATGGACACTCGATCGGTCTCAGCCGTGATGGCACCAAACTGATTTCCGGCAGCCACGGCAATTGGGTCAGCCTGTGGAACGTATCGCAGTCGGAGACACAGCGCGAGTTTGTAGTTCCACGCCCCTCACGATTTGTCCCTGACGAGGTTGCATTGAGCCCCGATGGAAAGTTGATTGCTGCCGGTGGTCGCGACAATACAATTAAGCTGTGGGACGCTGGTACGGGCCGCGAGTTGTTTACACTGCAGGGGCACAAAAAGAGCGTTCGGGATTTGGCCTTCAGCCCTGACAACAAGTTATTGGCCAGCGCTGGGCAGGATGCCGATATAAAGTTATGGTCCGTGGCAACCGGGCAGGAAATAAGAACCCTGGTGGCACACCAGGATGGAGTCACCGCCGTCGCTTTCAGTCCTGATGGAAGAAAACTGGCTAGTGGCAGCGAGGACCGGACGATTCTTATTTGGACTGTTGCCACCGGAGAACCTGATGTTGTCTATATGGACCAGGACCAGGGGTGGGTCAACGCCGTCGCCTTCAGTCCGGATGGAAAGAAGCTCGCAAGTGGGGGCGAAGGCGGCGAGGTTCGCATTTGGGAAGTCGTTGGTCCCGGGCCACAGAGAGAGCAGCTGATGATAAAGCGGCCTCTTCAAACTTTAAAGGGGCACAGTGGCAGTATTAACTCGCTCACTTTCAACGCCGACGGCAAACTGCTGATCAGCGGTAGCAGCGATGCGAGCATGAAGCTGTGGGATGTGCCGGCCGGAAGAGAGTTGGCTGGTCTATTTTCGTTGGACCAGGACGACTGGCTGGTGTTGACGCCCGACGGACTGTTTGATGGTTCGCCAGCCGGCTGGAACCAAATCCTCTGGCGGTTTTCTGCAAATCTTTTTGATGTTGCTCCCGTCGAGCTGTTTTTCAACGACTATTATCATCCGGGTTTGCTTGCGGATCTGTATGCCGGGAAGAGGCCCTTAGCGCCGCAAAATATTACCCAGAAGGATCGCCGGCAGCCGACTCTGAAACTGGCGGCAAATGAAGCGCAGGTTGCCTCCGCCCAAATTCGATCACGGACGATTGGAGTCAAAATAGAAGTTAGCCAGGCCCCAGCCGGCGCTCAGGACGTGCGGCTATTTCGCAACGGAGCATTGGTTAAGGTTTGGCGAGGCGACGTACTAAAAGGACAGAGCCGCGCGGTCTTGGAAGCACAGATTCCCATCGTTGCTGGTCCAAATCGTTTGACTGCATATGGGTTCAATAGAGAGAACGTCAAAAGCGCTGATGCCGCTGTCACTGTCACCGGCAACGACAGTTTGAAGCAGCCAGGCACGCTTTACATCCTCGCAATCGCCGTTAACAAGTATGAGAATGCGCAGTTTGATCTTCGGTATGCCGTGGCCGATGCCACTGACTTTGCCGGCGAGTTGCAACGCCAGGAGGCGAAGATCAAGAGTTACGACCGCACCGAAATCATTTCCATACAAGATACCAGGGCCACGAAAGCAAATATTATGGAGGCCCTGACCAGCCTTGCCGCTCGCGTCAAACCCGAAGATGCGGTGGTCGTTTACTATGCCGGTCACGGCACTGCACAACAGAATCAGTTTTACCTCATTCCGCATGACCTCGGTTATTCCGGGCCACGAAATCACATCGATGCAGCGGCCCTGCAAATTATTCTCGGCCGCAGCATCTCCGATCGCGAGTTAGAGCGCGCTTTTGAAGGGGTGGATGCGGGGCAGTTTCTATTGGTTATCGATGCATGCAACTCCGGGCAGGCGCTCGAAGCCGCAGAAAAGCGTCGCGGGCCGATGAATAGCAAAGGACTGGCGCAGTTGGCATATGAAAAGGGGATGTACGTGCTGACGGCCGCCCAGAGTTATCAAGCTGCAATGGAAGCAGCCAAGCTGGGTCACGGCTATTTGACTTATGCGTTGGTTGAAGAAGGACTCAAAACTTCGGCCGCTGACAGACAGCCTGCGGATGGCCAGGTATTTCTGAAGGAGTGGCTTGATTACGCGACCCAACGAGTGCCGCAAATGCAGGAAGAGAAACTGAAGGAAGCTGAGGGACGGCAGTTGGAACAGGTGGTGGCGTTCGTGCCCGGCGATGAAAAAACTGATCCGGCAAAACGTAATCTACAGCGGCCGCGAGTGTTCTATCGACGTGAACTTGGAGTAGAGCCTTTCATCGTGGCTCGACCCGGAACGGTGCCATCGAATTAAGATATTGCAAAGTTTTAGCGCCCCCGACCGTTTAGAGGTGGGCACCGCCCACCGGTGCAACGCGAATGAATCGACGCGATGCGCAAGAATCTGCTGAATATGTTCCATGCCTTCTACAGAAGCCCGACCACCTTTAGATCGAGGTCATGTATCTTGGTCATGCGGAGTACCCGACTATCTGGAAAAATACTTCGAAGGACGGTGGCCTTTAAGGCGTACATCATTGAAATGGGAACTGTGTATACCGTGTGGCAATCAATGGCACGCAACTGTTCTCCATGCTCGATAAACAAAGCATCATGCGACGTACGACCTTCGCTTAGTTCCTTCAAGGTAATTCTATCCAGATTATCAACAGTTATGACAATGCCCTTTTTCCCTTGCTCTCTAACCTTCGCAAGTGCCGTTAATAAGAGATTATTAACTTGCTCAATCAGTTGAGAAATCTGTCGATCTAACTTGTGACGTATTTCTATTTTTATTTCATCTCCGGTCTTTATTTGACCTAAATAGACTCGTTAATAATCATTCTCGGCTCATGAGTTCGTCTAGCTGCCTTTTCAATTCCTTGATTTCTTCTCTCATTTGCGGCAGGCGGCCCAGGTGAGCGTTCATGCGTTTGTAATCATCCAGCGGCTGAATCGGAATACCCCACCAAACGCCGGGTCGAACAATCTTGCCAGGAAGCACGCCAGCCTTGGAACCAATCACAGCGCCGCTTTGCACCCGTATGTGATCGCCGAAACCGACCTGGCCGCCAATCACGCAGTCGTCTTCAATCGTCACGCTGCCGCTGATTCCGGTTTGCGCCGCGATCACAACGCGCTCGCCGATATCGCAGTTGTGACCCACGTGGACCATGTTGTCGAGTTTTGTGCCGCGCCCTATTCGTGTCTGGCCCAGAGCCGCGCGGTCCACGCACGTGTGTGCTCCAAGTTCAACATCGTCTTCGATGACGACTGTCCCTCTCTGTGGAAACTTGTGATAACCCATGTCATTGCGTACGTAACCAAAGCCATCGGCGCCGATACAAACACACGCGTGCAGAATTACGCGGTCGCCAATCGTCACATCGTCGTAAAGGACCACGCCGGGATGAAGGACGCAGTCGTGGCCAACGCGAATGTGATCGCCTATCACCACACCGGCTTCAATACGTGTGCCTGCTTCGATTCGAGTGCCTTCCCCTATCGCAACATGCGGTCCGACGTAAACCGTGAGGTCGATGTCTACAGTCTCCGCTATCACGGCAGTGGGATGGATGAATGGCTCACGACGCTTTTGCGGGTGCAGTAGTTCGGCAACGAGAGCGAAGGCGAGTTTCGGTTTTGCCACCTCGATCAGCGCTGGCCCAAACTCTCGTTCCACGATTGCGTCGTTAAAAACTTCGACAAACTTCCGAGGAACGATGAGACATGACGCATGGCTGGCCAACGCTGCTTCGAAGAACTTCTCGCCGTCAACATAAGCAACATCGCCTGTCGCTGCAGTGCCAAGATCAGCGACTTGCTGGACATGAATGCTGCCATCGCCCAGCAATCGGCCATCTACATGTGCGGTAAGCTCGGCAATAGTGAACAGTTTTATCTCAGTCATGGATACAAGAGGGGCTCATTCCGAGGGCTTATACAGGTTTTGACCCATTTTGAGTGAACAAGGCCCACCGCGCCGGGTGGTTCTGACTCTTACCGCAGCGCCAGCGGCGCCGATATTACACTTTTTCCCAGGCGGACAGCAGATGATCCACGAAATAAACGAAACTGAAGGCGGTTTCAGGCTAATGCCCTTCCCTCCTTTTTGCCTTGCCATGCCTCAACAGACCAACTATCATGACGCGGTTACAAATAGCCTGCAATTTGGCGTGCGCAGTATCTTCGTTTGTTCGGAATTATCTGGTTTTTATCGACATCTTGGGCGGGTTTTGCAAGCGCGCGCCCGGAGGAGACAGTCTCATTGTTTAGCGATCAATTTCGCCGGGGCGAATCAGAGAAGAGCAAGCTCAAGGGAGTAAAGAGCTCCAAGTTGCTGTCAAATCTTTCAGGCGTGGCCTGGAAGGCGTTTCAGTCCGTCAACACCCTCCTTCCTGAGGGCGAAGCAATTCGTCCAACCTGGGCCCCCGGACCGCTTCTGAAATCATACGAACGTAGTGCGCCTCCGCTGGGATTTCCGCGCGAAACCGACAGTCTCTGTCCAACCTGTGTAAAGGAAGTTCGCACGGCTGTTATCTCAGGTGAGACACCGCTTGAGACTTTGATGTACGAGCACCCGGGCGAGATCAAGGCACAGATCGTGGAAGAGAACGGTCAGGTAGTTATGCGCAAGACCTGTCCGAAGCACGGCGAGTTTGTTGACGTGATGGCGACTGACCCGGCCTTCCTCGAGCGGATTGAATCGCTCTTCTTCGGCCGCGACTTTCGCGTTGCCGAAGATGCCTCGGTCCATCATCACGGCACTTCAAACATTAAGTTTGGACGCGGCGCCGTTTTGACGGTGGACCTCACTAACCGCTGCAACATGATGTGTAATCCCTGCTTCATGGACGCAAACCAGGTTGGTTATGTTCACGAGCCATCGTATGAAGATACAAAAGCAATTCTCGATCGCGCAGTTTCATTTAAACCGAAGCGCCAGATCATCATTCTGTTCTCCGGTGGTGAACCAACGCTTTCGCCTTATTACCTCGAGGCGGTAGCTTACGCGAAGAAGGTAGGTTTCTACCGGATTCTTGCCGCCACTAACGGGATTCGTTTCGCCGAAGATATTGAGTTTTGCAAAGCCGCAAAGGCAGCGGGCCAGCATGGTGTGTATCTTCAGTTTGATGGCGTCAGCGAAGAGAAGAACAAGCACCGTGGCGTGGGCAACCTCTTTGACGTGAAGCTAAGGGCGATTGAGAACCTGGCCAGCGTTGGAATCAAAGTTACGCTTGTCACCACCATCGTCAACACAATAAACAACGATGGCATTGGCCAGATCATCGAGTTTGCTGCGAAGAATATCGACAAGGTGCAGACCATCGCCTTCCAACCTGTTTCATTCACCGGCCGTGACGAGGACGTCTCCGACGCGCTGCGCATTCAGCAGCGTTATACGCTGGCTGGTATGACTCACGATTTGAAAGATCAACTTGGTGGACAACTGCAACCCCTGCGTGATTGGTTTCCGCTTTCGTCCTACTCGGCATTTACCAGCGTAATGGACATGCTCCAGGGCGCAGACGCTCCGTGGGGTTGGTCGTCATGCAATTGCCACCCAAACTGCGGCATCTTCACCTTGATGGTGGTCAACCGGCAGACCGGTGAATTCAAGTCGCTGTTTGAGTTTTTCGATTACGAGCAATTCATGAAAGACGTCGCGGTGATAACCGATACCGCACGAGGCAAGAAACTCTCGTATGCGCAACTGGGCATGGCAATCCTGCGAAACTTCAACGCCGAACAAGCACCGGAAGGTTTTCCAATCTCTCAGATCTTGAATCTCTTCAAACCTTCGTCGACAAACTCCAGCTCAGATCGCAACGATCGCATGAAAGCCGAGAAGGCCGAAGACCCCAGCGACATCTGGCGTGTGCTCTGCGTCGAGGGCATGTGGTTTCAGGACCTCTTCAACTACGACTTCCGCCGCACTGAAATGTGCGTGATTCCTTACGGCACTCAGGAGGGCGAAATCTCCTTCTGCGCTTACAACACGGGCGTCGGCTGGCGGCAAATCATCGAGAACATGCACAAGACAGCGAACCTCGCCGACTGGTATCAGGAGAACGAACGGCATGCGGTCTACGCTGCAGGTCACAACGTTCCCGGCATTTCCAAGAAGCATTCGCTGAGTCTGCCGATCATTCAGGCTGTGCTGGCCGAGGATGCTGATGTGAAGCCGGTGGCCGTGTCGCCTTACCTGGTTCAGGACCACGAAGAAGAGTCGGTTAGCGCTTAATTAATCGAAGATACAATGGGGCTCCTCGTAGGCCCCAGGTCATTCAAACTAACCCAGTCGTCCGTTGAGCTCTCTCCCGACTTCACGGTGCCCAGTTCGTTCGGCTGATCCATGGATTCGCTTTATAACGAGTCTCAACCCTCAAAAATCGCAAGGAGAATCAAGGATGTTTTATCACCTTCAACAAGCCGCGGAAGGTTTTTTTCGCACACTCACTACCAGCAATCCCACTAGCAGTCAAACTTCGGAGAAAGCCCCCCAATATATCCAGACAAGGCACCCGATGATCCGTTTCGAGCCCGGCTAATACCTCGAAACTCGAAAGTCTATATTGCGCCAATGGTCTCCGAAGACGCGACCAAACCGCAGGCTCAGGGCTTCGAGAGCTATTTGGCTGCCGCATTGCTTCGGCTAATCGCGGCCTCCGATCCTCGGCGGAAAAACTTGCCAAATATTTGAAAAGGAAAATAGAGGATGACGAGAAAAAGCATTAGGCTTTGAATCAGCCTTTTTTAGGTTGTCCCAAAGTTGTCGAACCCGAACGGGAATGCGTGACAGTTCTCACCGTCACGCATTTCTTGCTTGCAAGTGACAACTAAGCTCGGGACTTGAATCCGATTTCTTTCCGGATCTTTGGGATCTGGTCAAGGATGGTTTGAACAAGGGTCTTAGGTAACTCGATGAGACTCGTCTCTATCTTCGCGAGTCGTTCTTCAATCTTGTCGAATCGCTCTAAAGCGTTGCGCTGCCAGTCCTCAATCTTGCGCTCCCAAGCCTCCGTCTCGCGTTGCCAATCCTCAGTCTTGCGCTGCCAGTCCTCAGTCCTGTGCTGCCACACTTCGGTCTTGTGCTGCCATTCCTTAAGCGCGAGGCGCTCTTGATCGTTTCTGGCAATTTGCTCCACAAACGCCGCCTGGTTTCGAATAAGCAGCGCCATGGCTTCTTCAAGGTGATTATTCCTGGCGATAGGTCTTCGAGCTGCCATGCTCAAAAGTTTAGCATCCTGAAACGAGTTCTACCACGGCCTATCGCTACGGCACTACTCACGGCTATTACCAAGTCTCTTGCAAGACTATTCCGCTGGCATTCTGATTGCCCACTCCTGACCTGAATTCAGCTATCGAGTCAGGAGTGCATAGATGAAAAAAATACTTTTCTTGTTTTTTGCTCTGTTAGTTTGCGAAGCCAGGCTTGTTGCTCAAAGTGCTGCCCCTTTACCCGCAGCAACAGAAACAATCCAACAGTCGCAATCCGCAAACGCCGGCGCGACCCCGGCCAAGGCTGCAGAGTCAGTCGAACCCGCAAACTTGAAAGCGGACGCTCAGAATCCGATCGCGATCAAAATTCCCGCCGGAACTCCCATTGAAGTGGAAGTCGCCTACACGGTTAGCTCGCTTGATATCAAGCCCGGGGAATTGCTTAGTTTTCGCGTTTTGATTCCGGTAATAGTTGATGGCGTAACAGCTATTGAAAAAGACGCGCTTGTTACAGCGCGCGTAACACTGGCGATGCGTGGCGGCCACTGGGGCAAGGCAGGGCGTCTCGCGTGGGTCATGGAAGACGTAGTTGCAGCAGACAACACGCGCGTATTGTTGGACCCTGCAACCCATTCGCGAAACGAAGCGTTATGGAGTCTTGAAAGAAAGAGCAAGGACGGAGGGACTGGCACCCAGTTGAGCCAGGGAAGCGTGAAGGGCACGAGCCACAAAGGCGAAGTAACAACCAAGACAATCGTCGCCGCAGCCATATTTCCACCACTCGCGCCCCTCGCCCTTATGAACGGCTTCAGACGAGGCGAGAATGCCGTACTGCCGGAGGGGAAGCGTTTTGTAGTTGCGGTGCGAAACGAGTCGAGCGTTTCGGTAACCCGTAAAAACTGAGTTGGGTGAAGCGTTGCCGGCAGCTAGAGTTCAACCTTTGCCGCTAACAATCAGCAACCTAAAGGTTGAACTCCGAACTTATTGAGCTTGGCAGCAGTCACGTTCGGGCGCCCTTCTAGCGTACGACTTTGAATCTTCAGTTTACTCTTGAAGCGTCGGGACTCACACTGAACTACTCTCATCATCGCCTGAAGCCTTTAAGGGCTTCTGGATTTGTCGCAACTGACCGACGATATCGCGGAGACGAAGGGCAAGTTCCTCGATCGTTTGCGCGCGTTTTCTCGCCTTCTCGTTCAGTTCTTCACGGAGCAACAACTGGGCCTGGCCCAACACTCCGGCGAGCGGATTATTAATCTCGTGCCGCACACGAGCTATGACTTCCGCAACCTCATCCAGCTTTGCTTCATAATCCGCTACGAGAGCGCGTATTCTTTCTGAACTATTCTCTTCGGAGGTTCCTTTTTGTGAACCGCTGGCTGCGGTCTCTTTGTCCTGTTCTGTCATGTTACTCCCAGTTTTCGAAATTAGAATCTCACAAAACGTGTGGGAGCTTTCGGCCAGGTGCGGCTTTGAGCGGGAGGCACATCCAAGCGGGGCTTATTGTGCTCGACAACCGGCAAATAGTAAATAGAGAATCCTAAACAGTGCACGGTAAACGGTGGTAGTAAATGTCAGGATGGCGGAGTTGACGGTGTTTATGAACAGCCAAACATCTTATTAAGAATATCACTAGTGTCCGGTTAGATATCCAATAGTTTCAGTTGGTTA
>Ga0137394_10001590_pt1 | contig 16649 bp, 10 predicted proteins | sample czobulk116metaG_FD_108278 | JGI IMG/M metagenome (GOLD analysis project Ga0137394, IMG submission 108278) | Vadose zone soil microbial communities from Angelo Coast Range Reserve, California, USA - czobulk1.16 metaG | ecosystem: Environmental > Terrestrial > Soil > Vadose zone | place: USA...
AGATCCGACTCGACATCTTCAACCTGCTGGACACGGTCGAGTTCACGGGCCTCAACAATACGGTGAACTTCGCCAGTCTGACCGATCGGACGATCACCAACCTGCCGTACGACGCGCAGGGGAATCTGACGCAACGAAACGGATTCGGGACCATCAACGGCACCGCGATTCCGCGCACGCTCCAGCTCGTCACTCGCCTGACGTTCTAGCATCAGTCATGGGGGCTCGAGGGCGCACTGCCTTCGAGCCCCAACAGCCGCTCGGACGACGACACGCTACCCGGCAATCCACCTGAAGTGACGTGGATTGCACGTCGCTTTCGGCTCTCAGCTCTCCGCTCTCCGCTTTCGGCCGCATTTGACCGCTGATGGCCGGCAGGTGATAACTACGTGGCGCCAATCGAAGGGCGCGCCCGGAATAGAATGCCGACGGATCCGAGGATTGACCTCGGTGGCCCTCGTTTGGCGAGAGCCGCCCGGATGCTGACATTCGCAATGGACGTCAAGAGCTATTGGGTTCGCGCGCGTTCGAAACCGCCTGCGGTTGTGCTTGCGTTGTCCGCGTCCCTTGGTGCGATCGGCGCGTTCATGCCGACAACTGCAGCGCAGCAGGCACGAACGGAGGCGCAGGAGCGCACTCGGCTTCTGGAACTCCGGCGCAACGCCATCACCCAGTTGCAGCAGGCGGCGCGCCCTGGAGCGCCGGCCGATCAGATTCGACGCGCACTTCTGGATGCCAGCCGCAGTCTCGAAGCATTGGGTGCCGGACCGGATTCAGACACAGCGCGCGCAACAACGCCGGCAGGGACAGGTCTCGACCCGTCGCTCCGACGCGAGCTTCGTCGCGCCGCGTCCGAGCTCGCGGCCCTGGCATCGAAAGACACTCGAGGCGTCGCGTCGGTGACAGCCCCTGTCCTCGCGCTCCTCGAAAAAGCGCGGGCTCAACTCGAGGGTGAAGTCGCGCTCGGCCTCACGTTCCAAGGAAGCTACAGCCAGACGAAGCCCAAAGATCCCGCGTACGGAGGCCACGCGTCGGCGACGGGTCCCGCGCCGGCGAACATCCCATCGCCCGAAGACGGCGCGCCCGTGCCGGTCACCTTTGAAGTGGGTGCGCGGCTGCCCGCGAAAATGTACTGCGGGGGACCGACCAAGGACCACATCCTCGAATCGGCCTGCGGCGGCGTTGCCCTGTTCGACTACGACGGCGATGGACTGCTCGACATCTATCTCGTGACCGGGGCGGAGCTCACGCCGGCACGTGAGCGGGTCCCTCATCGCAATGCCCTCTATCGCAACCTCGGGGGATGGAAGTTCGAGGACGTATCCAAGCGAGCCGGCGTGGATCTCGCGGCCTGGGGCAGCGGCGCGTGCGCCGGTGATTTCGACGGCGACGGCCGCCTCGATCTCTACGTCACCAATTGGGGCCCGAACGCGCTGTTCCGCAACCGTGGCGACGGCACGTTCGAGGAGGTGGCTGCCCGCGCCGGCGTTGCCGCCGGCGGCTGGAGCACCGGGTGTTCGTTCTTTGATGCTGACGGCGACGGCGATCTGGACCTCTACGTCGCGCGCTACGTCGAGACGACCTGGGATTCCGTCTTGCGAGCGCAGCGGACGCTCCAATGGCGCAACGGGCCACACATCATGGTGGGGCCGGCCGGACTACCCGGAGCGTCCGATCTGTTCTTCGAAAATGTCGGCAACGGACGGTTCGTGGAGGCCACCAACACGCACGGCCTCTCTGATCTGTCCGGGGCCTACGGCTTCGGAGTCGTGACGACCGATTACGACGACGACGGGTTCGTTGACCTGTTCGTCGCGAACGACTCGAACCCGAATTTCCTGTATCACAACCTCGGGAACGGCCACTTCGAAAACGTGGGACTGGCCGCGGGCGTGGCGGTGAACGGCGACGGCCGCGCCCAGGCGGGAATGGGCGCCGACGCCGGCGACTACGACGGCGACTCGCGGATGGATCTGGTGCTCACGACATTCGCGCACGATCGTTACACGCTGTATCACAACGTCGACGGCCGGCACTTCGAGGACGCGAGTTCGTCGGCGGGCATCGCGGCCACCACGTTCGTTCGCATGGGCTGGGGGGCTGCCTTTTTCGACGCCGACCTCGATGGCAAGCTCGATCTGTTCTTCGCCAACGGCCACATGTTCTCGGACATCGACAAATTCCCGGAACTTGGTGAAACGTATCGCCAAAAGAATCAGCTGCTCTTGAACCTCGGCACGCGATTCCGCGACGTGTCGGAACGCGCGGGCGCCGGCCTGCAGATCGCGGCGGTGGGCCGCGGCCTTGCCGTCGGCGATCTCGACAACGATGGCGATCTTGATCTGGTCGTCAACAACGTAGACGGGACCCCAACGTTGCTGGAGAATCGGCAGGCGACGAAGCACCACTGGGTGGCGGTGCGCGCCGTGGCCGCGACAGGGAACCGATTCGCAATCGGTGCAAAGGTGATAGTCAGCGGCGGCGGCACGAAGCAGGTGCGCGAGATCCGCTCGGGCGGGAGCTTCCTCTCTCAGAGCGACCTGCGCGCGTACTTCGGGCTCGGCGATTACGCAGGTGCCGTCGACGTGGAGATCCGCATGCCGGGCGGACGTCGCTGGGAATGGAAACACCTTCCGAGCGACCGCCTCCACGTGCTCACGCTGTCGGAATCAGCCGGCATCCCGCGAGCCGGTCTCGTCCGATGAGTTCCCGATCGGTACCTCGGACGAAGCGGCTCGTCATCGCCGGCCTTCTGTCGGCGTGTGCCCTTGTTGGCGAAACAGCGCAGGTCGAGGAAAAAGCCAACTATCGACCCAAGCTCGCGGTTTCGGAAACGCTGGAACCGTTTCTCAAACAGCTCGAACCAGGGAGCGATGGGTTCCCGCTGGAGCGTCAGGCCAAGGAGCTCGACGCGCGGCTCCGCGAGCTGTCCGATGCGCTTCGTGGCGGCGGGGCCCGCGCCGCGGGCGTCACCAAAGGCCTGCTCGATCCAGGCTTCCGCGGCGCACGACTGCTCCCGATCGAGGGAGCCGCGACGAGTCAAGCGCCGCTCGATGTGCAGAGGGCGAAGGATCTGCCGCGCGATCCCACGCTCGACGCTCGCGCGTTTGGCGCGGAACTGCGGCGGCTGATCGACGATTTCCGTGACGTCGCCGTGGCGGAGCTCCTCATCACCTCCATCGAACCGGACGGTCCGGCTGATGCGCCGTCAGGCCTCCGCACCACCGTCCGCTACGACATCGTCGGCGCCGGAACGAAGGTGTACCGCGCCGAGCACGTCGGCGAGTGGGAGATGGGATGGCGACGAAACGCGTCAGGCTGGCAGGTCGTTCGATGGACGGCCACGTCGCATCTGGTCAGCCGCGCGCGACACCCAATCTTCACCGAGATTACTGAGGCGGCGCTCGGTGGCAACGACTCGTTCCGACGCCAGCTCAACATCGATCTCGACTCGTGGATGGCCACGCTCGACTCGGTCCTGACGCGCGACTCAAACGGCCATCAGGGCGTCTCGGTCGGGGATGCGGACGGAGATGGACTCGACGATCTGTACGTCGCTCAGCCGGCCGGATTGCCCAATCGCCTCTACCGAAACCGCGGCGACTCGACGTTCGAGGACATCACGGCCCAAGCGGGCGTAGGCGTCCTCGATGACACGGCGCAGTCGCTCTTTGTCGACGTCGACAACGACGGCGATCAGGATCTCGTCGTGGCGACCTCGACCAACCTGGTTCTGTTCATCAACGACGGCAAAGGGCATTTCGCGCCCGTTCAGGACGCCTTCCGCTTCGCGCGGCCGCTTCAGGGAGTGCTGACGTCGATCACCATGGCGGACTACGACCGAGACGGTTTCGTCGATCTGTATGTGTGCGTCTACTCCTATTTTTTCGGCGCCGGCGAGGACAAGGCAGGCACGCCGGCACCGTACTACGACGCTCGCAACGGACCGCCCGGCGTGCTCTTTCGAAATGATGGCCACGGGCGATTCGTCGACGCCACACAGGACGCGGGTCTCGACGTCGGAAACAATCGCTACCACTTCGCGGCGGCCTGGGGCGACTACGACGGCGACGGCTGGCCGGATCTCCTGGTCGCGAACGACTTCGGGACCAAGAACCTGTATCACAACCTGGGGCGTCGGGACGGCACCGTGAGGTTCGAGGATGTCGCGGCATCAGCGGGAGTTCTCGATCACGGCGCCGGCATGAGCGCCGCATTTCTCGACTACGACAACGACGGCCTGCTCGACATCTATACCGGCAACATGTGGAGCGCGCCTGGGCTGCGCGTCACGTCGGCGCCAACGTTCATGCGCGATGCGTCGCCGGACGTGCGCGCGCTCTATCGCCGGCACGTTCGCGGGAATTCACTGTTACGAAATCTCGGAAATGGACGCTTCGAGGACAAGACGCTCGAGGCGCACGCCGAGATGGGCCGCTGGGCGTGGTCGTCGGACGCGCTCGATTTCGACCGCGACGGCTGGGACGATCTCTACATCGTCAACGGCATGCTGACGCGCAAGACGGACCCCAGCGGCGGCGCGGACCTCGAGGGATTCTTCTGGCGACAAGTCGTGGCCCGCTCGCCGCTCACGCGAGTGCCCGGCACGCCCTACGACGATGCGTGGCGTGCGATCAACCAACTGCTGATTCACGGCTCGATCGCCAGCCGGCAGCGCAACGTGTTCCTGCGCAACGATGGACATGGCGGCTATGACGAGATCTCGGGGGCGGTCGGCCTCGACCTCGATCAGGACGGCCGGTCGTTTGCGGTCCTCGACATCGACGGCGACGGCGGTCCGGACCTCGCCGTGATGGCCGATCGGCAGGCGCCGCAGCTTCGGATCTTCCGAAACGATTTCGAGACGAAGGCGGCGTCGCTCGCCGTACGCCTGCAGGGTACCAAAAGCAACCGCGACGCGATCGGTGCCCGCGTGACGGTCGAGACCGATCGACTTCACAAGATCAAGATCGTGCAGGCCGGTTCCGGATTCCTGTCGCAGCACTCGAAGGAGCTGCTCATCGGTCTGGGCGCGAGCGAGCGCGTCTTGAAACTGACTGTCAGCTGGCCCTCGGGCGGAACGCAGGTGTTCACCGATGTACCACTGAACACCCGCATTCGGATCGTCGAAGGGCGTGAGATCGAGACGGAGGCCTTCAAACCGCGATCGGCAGGGAAGACGACGTCCTCAGTCCCCGCTCCGGCTTCAGCGCCACGTGCCACCTGGATGTACGAACCTTTTCCGGCGCCTGACTTTTCGCTCCAGGACCTCGCCGCCGGGACGCGTTCGCTCGCGGCGTTGAGAGGCAAGCCGGCAATCGTCCTTCTGTGGTCTTTCGGTGTGATCGCGGCACGTGCAGCGCTCGAGACGCTTGGGCGCGGCGTGCAGGAGTTGACCCGGGCCGGCGTGGGATCGATCGCCGTTGCCGTCGATGCGCTCCCGGATCAGGCATCGCTGCGTACTCTGCCTTCAGGCGCAACGCCGGTGGTCATGGCCACTCCTGAAGTGAGCCTGAGTTACGCCATCCTCAACCGGCATCTGTTCATGAATCGGCAGGATCTGCGTCTGCCCACGTGTCTGCTCCTCGATGCGAGCGGCAACGTCGTGAAGGTCTACCACGACCGCGTGGACGTCGGCCAGATCGTGAAGGACGCGAGCACGATCGACGTGTCTCCGGCCGAACGCCTCACTCGAGCCGTGCCCTTTCAGGGAACGTTCTACTCCGGACTGCCGCTCCGCAACTACGTGCCGTACGGCCGAGAACTTCTCGATAACGGACTCGAGCGTGCCGCCGTGATGGCGTTCGAGCGCGCGGCCCAGGCGAACCCGGGCGCCCCGACGCTGTATCGTCTGGGCACGCTGCTCGCCAGAAGCGGGGAGACAGTCCGGGCCCGCGCAGCGTTCGAGCGCGCCCTTGTCTTGCAGCCAGATCTGGCCGAGGCCAACAACGATCTCGGAGCGCTGCTGGCGCAGGGGGGCGATCTCGATGCAGCCATCAGTCGGTTTCGTGCGGCGATCGCGTCAACGCCAGAGTATCCCGACGCGCTGAACAATCTTGGCTATGCTCTTCTTCTGACTGGCCGCAATGAGGAAGCTCGCGCGCTCTACGAAAAGGCGTTGGCGCTCCAGCCAGACTTTCCCGAAGTGCTGAACAATCTGGGCCTGCTGTTTGGCCGGGCGGGCGACATGGATCGAGCGGAGCGCTATTTCCGTGATGCGCTCGGCCGTCGCCCGGACTACGGAGAAGCCGCCAACAATCTCGCGATCGTATTCGTTTCGAGAGGGCAAGCGGACGCGGCTGTTGGCCTTCTTCAGGGCGTTCTGAAGCGGACACCGAAGTACGACGCAGCCTACGTGACGCTGGCAAAGATCCACTTCAGCGCCGGCCGTTCGAAGGAGGCGATCGCAGTGCTCGAACAGCTGCTGCTGACGAATCCGAAGCATGCAGTCGCCCTGGAACTGCTCCGGCAATGGAAGGGCCTGTAGCGTGCATGAATCCATTCACGCGGCGAGAGCGTACTCGTGAATTACACCACCAAAATCGATCGCGACGCGGGACGCGAGTGCCGCTCCATTCGGGCGCGTTGGACGTATCGGCTGGGGCGGCGTGAGGGCCAAGGCGCGGTAAGGCCGATGACCGTTGTCGTGATCAATGAAGACGTGAAGAACATGCTTCCTGAATGATTGGATCGGAGACCGCGACCTCCATCTCCCCGTCGATGGCCATTTCGAGGACGAGCTTTGGCTTGCCGCCGAACACGAAGCCGGAGAGGTAGACGTTCGAGTCTAGCGTGACCCGCTTCACCGACGCCGTTCGGCTCGAGATTCAGCGATCAGGCGAGGAACGTCATCCTCGGTGATGCCCAGTTCCTCGGCGCGCTTCTGCCCGTAACAAGCCGTCGAAGGGCGAGGTACCGCTTCGTCGCCTCGTTCGCGATCTCGTCAGCCGTCGTGCCTTCGGCCGCCGCTTCCTCGGTGATCCTCGGAAATAGCCGTTTTTACTAATGTTTTTGGTTGGCGGAGAGGGTAGGATTCGAGCCAAGTCGCGACGAGCAAAGCGAGTCGCGCGATGCCCTAGATTCCCGCCCGAGCCGCCAATGACCGAGCGCGAGCGAGGGAAGTTGGCGGAGAGGGTGGGATTCGAACCCACGTGCCGGTTACCCGACAAGACGCTTTCGAGGCGCCCCCGTTACGACCACTTCGGTACCTCTCCGTTGAGCGTTTCACGCTGAAGCGGACCCTCGATTATACCGCACGGACAGTCGCTGAAGAGGTCGAACCACGGCCGTTTCTGCTGGCGTCCGCAATGCATCAAAGAACGAGTGGGTTGGCCGTGCAGGGGAATGTACTCGTTGAGATCGGCGTAGCGGCGCTTTACTCGACGGGCTCGCTCGCGGCCGCCGGAAAGCCGGTGACGATCACCGGCTGCGTGCGCGCCGGCGCGACGCCCGATTCGTTCGGGTTGTGGAACGTCGAAGAGATTTCAGCAGGCTCCGCGGTTCCCGCCGGCGCAATGTACCGGCTCTCGTCATCAGCAGGCTTGACAAACCACGTCGGCCACAAGATCGAGGTGCGCGGCACCTACGTGCTCGCGATCGACCGCGAGAAGAGCACGAAAGTAAACGATTCCTCACGCGCGGTGATCGACCGCGCGTCGAGGCCCATCGGCACCTCAGAGTCGGCGGCAGAGCTCGTGAGCCCGTATCGCCATCTCACGGTGCACAGTACACGTCCATCGGGATCTGATGGTCGGCGTAAACGCGACCGAGCAGATCGTAGAGCGTCGGATCGTACGCCTTCAGATCGTCCGGCGACTGAACGCGTCTCGTGCCGTCCCAACCATTCGAAATTCGACCAGAACCACCACTGCGTTCCCTCTGCCCAGTACTCGTTGGCGTTGGTCTCGGCGTAGTGGCCCTTGTACTGGCCCTTGGCCATGGCCGCCTTGTACGCCGCCTGAATCTGATCGAACAGCGTCGGATCGGCGGTCCTGATCGCTACACTCATGATGGCGTGCGAAAACTCGTGCACGAAGATGTTCTCGCCGTAGTAGCGCGTGCCGGGGTACCCCAGCAGGTTCTCTTCGGCGCAGGTCGTCGGGTTCCCGCCGAGCCCGCGCGCGCGGCGGTCCCAGTACCCCTTGTCGCTCATGACCGCGATGCCGGTGCCGTTCGCATACTCTGGCGCTTCTCGCCTTCCGTGAGGCGGGGATCGGCAGGCGGCGGCTTCTTCCGGTCGCGATGCTCCGGAATGTCGGTCGTCGACTCCGAGCGCGCCATGACGCCGACCCGCATGTTCTTCTTGACCATCTCCTCGCGCAGCTCCGGCCGTCTCGCGAGCATGTGGATGACGATGTCGCGCGCCACGAGAAGCGCGGCATCCGGCGTCTTCGGCGAGCTGAGGATCGGGATGCCGAGGGCGTCGGCGTACTTCGTGTAGAACGGATCGAAGCCGAGCGAGGTGGGCGCCGCCGTCACGTTCGATTTGACGTAGTCATCGATCAGCGGCTTCGGCGGCTTGTCCTGCGGCGCGACCGCTATCGCCAGCACCAGCCCTGCAACCCATCTCGTCATCGGCACCCTCCGGCGAGTCCCTGCACAACTAGTGTCCCGTCCCAGTGGTTCGCGACACAATTCCCGGGCGGGGCATCCCGCCTCGCTGCGTTGCTCCTCGCTCAGATACTCCCGGTATCCTCACTCGTCGCGCCGTGCGATCCGGGCGCCGCGCCCGGGACTTATGCCACGATCCACTGGGACGGGACACTAGCATGGCGAGAGGGCGAGGTCGCCCATCGTTTTGTTCATGGGCGGATAAGAACAACGGATTTTGACCCATTGCACGAGCGAGCGCAAAAAGGAGTCTTGCAATCGGCGCTGTCTTCGTGATGGCGCTTCCAGGAGGATGCATGGGGCTGCAGGCGCGCGTCGTCGTCGTCGTTGGGCTTGCAGCGCTGCTGTCGGCGACGGTCGCGCGCGCGCAGGTGCGCACGACCGGACGGATCAATGGCACGCTGAAGGATCCGTCCGGCGCGGTCGTCCCCCATGCGGATCTCGTGCTGGAGGATGCGGGCAGCGGGCTCGTCAGCAACGGCCACAGCGACAATGACGGCGGCTTCGTCTTCCCAAACCTGCAGCCCGGCCGTTACCGCCTGACGGCAGTGGCCCAGAGGTTCCAGCCTGCCAACATCGAGGGCGTCGCAGTCGATACCGGGCGCGCGACGAACGTGGAAATGCGATTCGAGATTGCCGGCGTGCAAGAGAAGGTGCAGGTGGTGGGCTCCTCGCCGATCATCGAGACGACGTCCAGCACGGTGTCGACCACGGTGCGCAACGAGCAGATCGCGAAGCTGCCGCTGTCGGGCCGCGACGTGCTCGGCTTCGCGCTCCTCACGCCGGGCGCGGCCACCAGCTCCACCAACCGCTACAGTACCTTCAACGGACTGCCGGGAGGCGCCATCAACATCACGCTCGACGGCATCAACAACAACTCGCAGCGGTTCCGGAGCGGCAATACGAGCTTCTTTGGCTTCGCGCCGATTCGAATGGGGGCGGTCGATCAGGTGACGGTCTCGACCGCGGGCCTCACGGCCGACGCCGGCGCGGAAGGCGCGGTCCAGGTCCAGTTCGTCACCAAGCGCGGAAGCAACGATCTCCACTGGCAGCTGTTCGACCAGTTGCGAAACGACGCGCTGAATGCCAACAGCTGGCTGAACAGCGTACGCGGGCTTCCGAAAGCGACGCTTCGGCTGAACGAGTTCAGCGCCAACATCGGCGGCGCCATCATCAAGAGCAAGCTGTTCTTCTTCAGCAACTACGAGCAGGTGATCCAGCCGGGGCAAAGCACGCAGACGCGGCAGGTGCTCACGTCCGAAGCGCAGCAAGGCGTCTTCCGTTACAGGGCAACCGATGGCAGCGTGCGCGGTGAACCTGCTCGACATCGCCAGGGCCGCCGGGTTTCCGGCGTCGCTCGATCCATTCATTGCGAAGCAGTTGGCGGTTGCGAGCGGCACCCTGAGCCAGGGCACGCTGCAGCCCATCGATCTCGTGCGCAACGAGCTGGCCTTCCAGATTCCAACCAGGCCGACCAACCTGTACCCCACGTCACGCGTCGACTGGCAAGTGTCGCCGGCGTTGGCCGTCCGCGGGATCTTGAACCTGCAATGGCGCGATCTGGCGCGCAATCCGCAGTTCCCGGGTCTCGACTTCGTCAACGCCGGGTTCAAGTCGAACGACTACATCGTGTCGACGGCGGCGGACTGGACGCCGCGGCCGAATCTCTTCAACCAGTTCAGCTTCGGCGTCCAGAGCAACCACGAGGAGTTCAATCCCGGAACACCGACGCCGTGTTCGGCGGCGGCCTTCGCGTGCCGTTTCCTGGGGCGGCCACACCGCTGCAGCTGACCTCCGTGCTGCCGACCAACGACGTGCTGCCGCAGCCGCGCAACAACCCTGTGTTCAACGCGATCGACACCGTGACGCTCCTCAGGGGACGTCACACGTACACCTTCGGCGGGTCATTTCGTCGCACGACCATGTGGGAGCAGGCGTTCGGCGGCGGCGCGGCGGGCGGGCCCGGCTTCAACCTTGGCGTCGCCACCGGCGATCCGGTGTCGGCGATCTTCAGCGCCGCGACGATCCCAGGCATTCGTACGACGGATCTGCCGACGGCGCTCTTGCTCTATGGGTTTCTCACCGGCCGGATCAGCAGCATTTCCGGCACGAACAACATCGACGAGAACACGCACCAGTACGCGTTGGCCCCCGTCGTGCGCAGAGAGGCGCAGACGGTCAGCGGCGTGTACGCGCAGGATTCGTGGCGCGCGTCGCCGCGACTGACGGTCAACTACGGCCTGCGTTGGGAATTCACCGGCACCATGCACAATACGAACGGCATCTACACGAACCCGACGATCGAGAATCTGCTCGGCCCTTCGAAGACGCCGTTCAAGCCGGGCACGCTCGACGGCGTTCGCGATCCGCAAATCGAGCAGCGATCCAGCCCGTACACAGCCGACCTCGTCAACCCGGCGCCCAACGTGGGCTTCGCGTGGAGCCCGGCGCCCGAGGGCGGTGTCCTGGGCAAGCTGTTCGGCAACGGCAAATCGGTGATCCGCGCGAGCGCGGGTGTCAACTATTACGACGAAGGGCTGATTGCCTTTCAAACGGCGGCGGGCGGCAACCCCGGCCTCACGCAATCGCTCACGCTCAACCCGGGGCAGCCGGGATTTGCGCCTGGCGGGCTGTCGTTGAGCTCGCCCATTCCACCGCTTTCCACGTTCCCGACAGCGTTTCAGTTCCCGCTGCCAGAATCGCTGTTCACGTTTGCGCGAGGGTTCAACACGATCGACCCGGACATCAGGACGCCCTACATTCTGAACTGGAGCATCGGTCTTCAGCGCGAGCTGGCCGCCAACGCGGCCTTCGAGGCGCGCTACGGTCGGCAATCACGGCTTCAAGCTCTGGCGGTACTACGATCTCAACGAGGTCAACATCATCGAGAACGGGTTCGTGCAGGAGTTCAGGAAAGCGCAGAAGAACCTCGACATCAACGTCGCGAACAACCGCGCGGGATTCGCCAACAACTCGCTGCCAGGACAGGTGCCGCTCCCGATTTTCGAGGCCGCCTTCGGCGCACGAGGCTCTCAGGCCGCGCTGCCTGCCGCGAGCGGCTACACCAACGGCACGTTCCTCACGCTGCTGCAGCAGGGTCAGGCGGGAGCGCTCGCCTACGCGCTGGCGGGACAGAACGGCACCAGTCGGTACCTGTGCCGCCTGCTGGGCAGCACCTTCGGTCCCTGCGGCGCACTCGGATACGACGCGCCGGGCCCCTATCCGATCAACTTCTTCCAGGCGAATCCCTTTGCCGCCGGCCGCGCGAACAATCTGCTGACCGACGACGGCTGGTCCCGCTATCACGGACTGCAGCTGCAGTATCGACAGCGCTACGGTCAGGGCCTGACGGTCACCTCGAACTACACCTACAGCCGGGCGCGTACGAACCGCTACTCGGACGCCTCGTCCACCGCCGTCACGCTGGTGACGAACCGTGACGACAGCCGGAACGAATCGCCCGCGATCTTCGACCTGCGGCATGCCTTCCAGAGCTACTGGACGTACGAGCTGCCGTTCGGCCCCGGCGCCGCACGTTCGCGATCGAGAGTCCGATTCTGAGCCAGGTGGCGAGCGGGTGGGCCGTCTCGGGCATCGCTCGCATCCAGTCGGGGCGGCCGTTCTTTCTCACGAGCGGACGGTCGACATACAACCAGTTCGACGCGGGCGTCGTCCTCAACGGCATCACCGTCGACGAACTGCAGAAGCTCGTGACGCTTCGGCCCGGCCCCAACGGCACAGAGCTGTACGTCGATCCGAAACTGATCGGCCCCGATGGCCGCGCCAACCCGCAGTACCTGCAGTCGCCCACCACGCCGGGCGAGCTCGGGCAACGCATCTTCCTGTACGGGCCCGGGTTGTGGAATCTGGATCTCAGCATCGCGAAACGCATTTCGGCAGGTCGCGCGTACGTGAATCTGGAGGCGTTGTTCCTGGACCTCTTCAACCACACGGCGTTTCTCGTGGGACCCACGAACAACGACGCCGGCTTCCCGATCAGCATCAACTCGACGACGTTCGGCCAGACGACGAACACGGCGTCGGGACCGCGGAACATTCAGCTTCGGTTGCTCATCGGATGGTAGTTGATTCAGTCATGTTCCGACTACAATCGGCCCGGCGCCAAGCGGCCCGCGTCCGGAGGATCACCATGCGTCCATCATGCGTGCGTCTCACTGTTGTTCGCCACAATCAGCTCCGGACGGCTGAACGGTTGATTTGCCGCACGTAGCACGACAGAATCGACGCGTGCTGGAGATGATCTTCGTGGTCGTGCGCGTGTTGGCGCTGGCCTGCCGCGGACATCACGAGCTGGCCTTCGAACACCTCGCGCTCCGCCAGCAACTCAATGCGGTGCGGCGCGGGGTGTCATTCGCCAGAACTCCGTCCGCGCGCCGCGGGTTGATTTTCGCCCGTTGAATCCCCACGATCAGAACGTGCCGGACATGATTGGATTGATTGGCCGCGCGCTGGCGTTGGCCTGCCGTGGACATCACGAATTGGTCCTGGAGAACCTTGCGCTGCGGCAGCAGCTCAGAGCCGTGAAACGCACGACCAGCCGTCCGCATCTCCGGACGCGCGACCGGCTGTTTTGGATCGTCTTGGCCCGAATCTGGCGGAATTGGCGCACGGCGTTGGTGCTCGTGCAGCCGGACACGGTCGTGCGATGGCATCGCAACTGGCTCTGCCGTCGATGGACCCGACGGTCGAGACCGCAGCCCGGCGGCCGTCCCATCATCAGTATTCAGATCCGCACTCTCGTCCGGGAGATGGCGATCGCCAACCCGTTGTGGGGCGCACCCCGGATTCACGGAGAGCTGCGCACACTCGGCTCCCGGGCGCCCACGAACCATCGTGATTGACGACGTCGCGGCGAGAGGCCACTGTGTCTATGCAAACTCCTCGGTCGACGCGCGGCGAAAATGGAGCGGGTCGCGCAGGTTCTGCAGTTCCCGGTAATAGTAGAGCGGGGTCGGCCGTTGTCGCGTGAATTGCAGCTTCTTGAGAAACTCGATTTCCTCTGGGGTTGCATCGCCCCTGAGAGAGGAATCCTGAAGGAAGGCCTGGAGCCCTGGCTCTTCGTCGACGGGGGGGGCGGGTTCCAGTTCCACGAACCCGAATTTCTTCGGGTGCCCGGGCGCTAGGCGGCGGTTCAGCACGATCTCCATCCCGAACGTCGCGAGGTCGATGTCCCACGATTCGATCAGCGGATCGAGAAACGTGACGCAGTTTTCGACCGAAACGTTGAAGATATCCGCCTCCAGGAACTCGAGCACAATGACTCGCATCTGCTCATAGCTTCGGTCGGTGAGTCGAGCCACGAGGCGGAGCCAGTTTTCATCGTCCAATTCCTCTCTCGTCACTCGCTTGACTACGTCCAGGAGCTTCTGGGTGACGAGGCGTTCGAGGGCCCCGAAGGGCTCCTTGTCGAACATCGCCCGGATGGGTTGTTCTTTGCTGGGTTCGCATTTGCGTAGAATCAACTCGCGTACTTCCTTGAACAATGGCGCGGGCGGGTCTACCAGCTTTCTCTTCAAGGCCTCCGTGCGCATGATGTCCGCCAGCGTGGCCAACTTCCCGGCGGGAAGCCTCAAAAACGTCTCCATCTTGTCGTAAATATCGGTGCGCCCAGGCGCAGGCGGCGCCTTCTTCCTGGTCAGCAGTTGGGAAATGTACGACTCCGTCACCTGGGCAGCCGCCGCCAAATCCCTCTGCTCGGTCCCCAATTCTCTGAGCCGGTGTCGGATGAGGAGCGGGAAATCCATGGGATTCCTCAGTTGTAGTTAACTCAGTCTGATTAAGTTATTTCGTGTCGAGACAATATTCTCACATCTAGCTTGACATTTGAAGTGAATTAACCGATATTGATTAACAAGAATCGGCTGTGCTCTCAGTACTCAGATTATATGAACTAAATGAGGTTAATCTAGGCGAGGTCACCGAGTACGAGGCCACTGCACCGTGGCGGGGTCGAGGAACTCCGCCCCTTGTGCGCCGGCGGTTGCAGGTTCGAGTCGCCAAGATCCTTACGGTCGCGGCTCGCGCGACGGCCTGAAGTCGACACGTCGGTTCGTCAGTCACAGTCGCCGAGCTGCGACATTACGTCAACAGGCCCTCAAAGGAAGGCCGCACATGAGCACTGCACCCTCGCTCGCCATTGTTACCCTGGGACTCGTGCTGTCAACGCCGTCACTGCAGGGCCAGACCCGATCGGGTTATCGCAACTTTCAGCTCGGGGGCGACTTACGCTCAGTTTCCGCGCTTAGCGGTGTTGCTGCGTCTGAGGCCAAGACCATCCATCAGCGGCCTGCCGTGATACAGCAACTCGAGTGGCGGCTGCCGTACTTTGTGAGTGGATCGACAGCGCCACAGAATGATCCAGTCCGCCAGATCGTCTTCAGCTTCTACAACGATCAGCTCTCCAGGATGGTGGTCGACTACGATCACGATCGGACGGCAGGCATGACCGACGGCGACATGATCGACGCGATCTCGATAGCGTACGGACCGCCGCTGAAACCAGCGGTGAAGAAAACCCGAGCAGTCGCCTTTCAAGTCGAAGCGGAGTCAGGCACGCCAGTCGCCCGATGGGGAGACACCGACTATTCGGTCGTGCTCTACCGATCGTCGTACGCGTCAGGATTCCGGATCATCGTGACTTCTCCGCGGCTCGAGGCCCTCGCACAAACCGCAGACTCACAGGCCATCCGCTTGGACGAGCGTGAGGCGCCCCAACGCGAAATCGCGCGACAGAAGAAGGAAGTGGAAGACACCCGCGTGTCGCAAGAAAAAGCACGACTCGCGAATAAGGCCGCCTTTCGACCGTAAGGGCACGATCGAGACTGATGTTGTGCCTGTAGTGGCCGAAACGGCATCTCTACAGGCGCTGAACAAAAAAATGCTGAACACCATCGTCGCGCTTCCAGGCGTCCACATGGCGGGGTCGGACGCTCACTACAACGCTCGCATCGAGGTCGGCCAGCACGGGTTCGCGCTGTTTCTAACGCCGGATGCCGAATACCCCGTCCTGGACGTCAACGGCACGTCGGAGCAGCTCGATGTCGTCGTCCGTGCGCTCCAAGCCGCCCTCGCGTCCCGGTGTGCCTCGAACGCCGGACACTGAACGGGCGGCGCAGAGGAAGCCGCTCCGAGAACCGAACCGCCAAGGACACGCTAAGCCAAAAGGCAGCTTGGAAGTTGGTCCACCGATTCACGCCACAGTTTGGAGTCGAAATCCATGGACATCAGACCACTCCACGATCGGATCGTTGTTCGGCGCCTTGAAGAAGGCGAGCAGAAAATCGGCGGGATCATCATCCCGGACACGGCCAAAGAGAAGCCGCAACAGGGCAAGGTCATCGCGGCCGGCAACGGCAAGGTGAACGACGACGGCAAGCGCGTCCCCCTCGATGTCAAGGCGGGCGATTTGATCCTCTTCGGCAAGTACTCGAGCCAGGAGGTCAAGCTCAATGGCGAGGAGTACCTCATCATGCGCGAGGATGAAGTGCTGGCGGTCATTGATGGCGGCAGGACGAAGAAGAAGTAACCACTGACAGCTGAACGCGGAGCGACAGGAGATACGGAATGGCAAAACAGATTGTGTACGGCGATTCCTCGCGGCAGGGCATTCTTCGCGGGGTCAATAGCCTGGCAGACGCGGTGAAGGTGACCCTCGGTCCCAGGGGACGCAATGTCATCCTCGACAAGAAATTCGGGTCGCCGACGATCACCAAGGACGGCGTCACCGTCGCGAAGGAAATCGAGCTGAAGGATGCGCTCGAAAACATGGGTGCCCAGATGGTGAAGGAGGTCGCGAGCAAGACGTCGGACGTCGCCGGCGACGGCACCACCACGGCCACGGTGCTGGCCCAGGCCATCTATCGCGAGGGCGCGAAGAACGTCACCGCCGGCGCCAATCCGATGGCGATCAAACGCGGCATCGCCAAGGCCGTCGAGGCCATCGTGGCGTCGCTCAAGGCGCAATCCAAGCCGGTGAACGGCCCGATGATCGCCCAGGTGGGCACGATCTCGGCGAACCA
>Ga0137394_10001592_pt1 | contig 16638 bp, 21 predicted proteins | sample czobulk116metaG_FD_108278 | JGI IMG/M metagenome (GOLD analysis project Ga0137394, IMG submission 108278) | Vadose zone soil microbial communities from Angelo Coast Range Reserve, California, USA - czobulk1.16 metaG | ecosystem: Environmental > Terrestrial > Soil > Vadose zone | place: USA...
AACCGTTCTGGCGGCAGGGGGACATCTACTTCGTGAAACTCGACGAAGAGATCAACTCTGACAATGCAACACCGATCAAGAGCGGGATCATCGCCAAGGGTGAGACCACGGGACACGCGCATCGCGTGTTGGCATCATCCATGGCTCAAGGAGCTCTGCTCAGCCTCGTCGGCCGTTCGATGTTCCTTCGTTCGCCCGAAGCGGGTACCACGATCGTGCACGACGAGCACGGACCGATCAAGCTTCCCGCAGGTGCCTACGCCGTCGTTCCTCAGCAGGAATTCGACGGTCTCCGTTGGCGGCAGGTGCTCGACTGACCATGCGCGCCATCTCTGCGAATCGCAGAGCCGTCCGCGAAGCGCTCGCCCAAGAGGGCTGGCGCTTCGCGCTTGTCGGCTCCGTTGAAGAACTCAAGCGACATCAACACTCCTGCCGGACGCTCAGACTTCCTGTGGGGAATGAATCAGACAATCGCTCCCGAACCATCCGTGAAGAGTTGCTCGCGCAACTTCCTTGGGAAGTTCGCGGGCAGCCGTTTCCGCGGTGGCTTAGCTACATCTCGAAGAGCACGAGAAAGCGTCTTCAGCCCAACCTCCCCCTCGCTGCGGAATTCTGCCTCATCCACGGATTCGTCTTCCTTATCGGAAACGTGTGGGCGGAACGTCAGGGCGGCGGCAGATGGAGACCGCATTGCGCCGACGGGCCGGCGGTCGTATACGACGACCACGAACTCTATTACTGGCGCGGCTGGCACGTTGCGAAGAAAACTGTTCTCGAAAAACCCACGGCGGAACGCATCCTCAAGGAAGAGAACCAAACTGAACGAGAAGTGCTCATCCAGCGGATGGGCGTCGAGCATTTCGTCCAAGAAGCCGAGCTTCGGGAGGTGGACTCGTTCCATGGCAGTACGCTCTTGAAAGTCGATACCGCTGAAAAAAGAGGGCATTGGCAGAATGGCGACTGGACGGAAGTGCCGCTCCCTCTCGCGTTTCTCAAGGTCATCTGCCCTTCGACGCAAAAAGCATATTTCCTGCGTGTCGAGCCAGATGCCGAGAACGCAAAGCAAGCACTCGAATCGACTCTGACCGGATACACCCGCGACTGGGAGCGGGACCTGGTAGCGGAAACGTAGTTCTTTACAACTCATCGTTGGAGCCAGCAATGCTGGCTCTTTTTTATTGCCAACCCTTCCCACGGATTGCCGTTTTTTGGTTTACCCAGCTAGCCAGTTATCCCCACTTGACAGAAGACATACATCGTATATAATTCCCATATTGGGAACTAAAATGAGAGTACGCAAACCTCCCAGCCAGCATGAAATTACTAGGCAAACCCACGTTACGTGAGTTCATGGATAAACATGCCGACGCACGATCGCAGATTGAGTCGTGGGAGGCTGAGGTCGAAGTGGCCGAATGGAAGACGCCACTCGATCTCAAACAGCGGTATCCCAAGGCAAGTCTTCCAGGAAATCAGCAAGTTGTGTTCGACATCTGTGGGAACCGATATCGATTGTGGGTAAGCGTCGCCTATCAAACTGGGATCGTTGTGGTGAAGAAGATAGGTACCCACAAAGAATACGACAAGTGGCAAATAAAATAAATTTTATGGTCGAAGTCAAAGTCATAAAGAATCAAAAGGACTACCGTGAGGCACTCAACGCGATTGAGACGCTCATGGCGAATGACCCTGATCCCGAATCGGCAGAAGGAGAACAGCTCGAACTTCTCAGCACGCTTGTAGCGGACTATGAATCGAAGTTTTTCCCGTCCACGCTCCCCGATCCGGTCGAGGCCATCAAGTTCCGCATGGAACAAGCCGACCTGAAACCGGCGGATTTAGTTCCATTCATCGGCAGCAAAAGCAGAGTCTCGGAAATTCTCTCCGGTAAACGCAAATTGACTGTCGAGATGATGCGCGCGCTGGAGGCCGGTCTAGGCATTCCGGCGAAGGTGCTCTTAGGTCAACCTGAAGAAGATGAGAATTCACAGTACCGCAACTGGGACGTCCGAGTTTTGAAAGAAATGAAAAGCCGGGGATATTTCGGAAAAGCCCCCTTAACCATCCAGAATGCCGGTGAACTCGTAAGGCAGTTTTTCGAGCATGTCTGTTCGCCTGCGCAGTTGTTAGGAATGCTTCGGCAATCCAGTTATCGTTCCTCCCCCAGAACTGATCGTCGGGCTCTAGCCGCGTGGTCTGGCGCCGTTCTCAGAAAGGCTCAAAAGATCAAAGTTCCGAGCAAATATAAAAAGGGTACGGTCACCTTGGACTTCATGCGAGAGCTAGCCAAGCTGAGCGCTCATGAAAATGGACCAATATTGGCGCAAGAATTCCTGAAAAGACATGGAATTATCCTGGTTATAGAAAGGCATTTCTCAAAAACCTACCTCGACGGCGCGACGGTCCTCATCAACCGCGACAATCCGGTCATCGGCCTGACCCTGCGATACGACCGTCTCGATAACTTTTGGTTTACCTTAATGCACGAATTGGCGCACATAGCTTTGCACTACGACCGAGACGTTAATTTGTTCTACGACGAAATTGAAGATGTAAAAGGTATTACTCTCGACGAAAACGAACGTGAAGCTGATCGGATGGCGGAAGAGGCTCTTCTGCCGCAAGGCAAATGGGAAGTGAGTCCCGCGAGGTTAATTCCTTCTTTTATGGCTGCCAAAAGCCTAGCTTCCGAAGTCGGAGTTCATATCGCGGTCATTGCCGGTCAAATGAGACACAAAGGGAACGCATACGTTTACCTGAATAAGATCGTGAATGAAGCGAAGGTCAGGAAATACTTCTCTGATGAGAAATGGAATAACTAATCGTATGTTTGGCCCAAAGCATTATGTCCCAATACTAAAGTGGAAGCGCGCCGAGCAAAGCGCGCTGCAAGCCTTGAACGACAAGGACAAACAGGGCATGACGCCACTGATTCAGTTTGTAATGCCAAAGGCCAAATCGAAGGACAGTCCGGAAAAGCAGTTTGAGTCGGTGATTGCGGATTTCAGAGAGAAGATACCGCTACTACCGCAGCAGATCCTTAAAGCGTGGGGTACAGCGCCGATCTTCATCGACTTCAGTCTCCTCTATACAACGGGTTTAAAAGTCGAGGCCGTTAAAAATATCATGGTGTCAGGACATGCATTCGGAATGCATTTTATTCCCGTCATCAACCTGAACGACGACGTGGAACTTAAAAAAGCTGTCAACTCCTCCGCGAAAAAGTATTCCAGTGGGATTTGTTTGAGATTAGTTCCTCACGACCTGGCCGACACAGTGAAATTGAATAAGGAAATCCAAGCGTTCTTGAGCGGGAGCGGACTGACAGAAACGGACGTAGACTTATTGGTGGACACCAAAGAAATTGGTCAAAATGGTTCATACCGGACATACGTGAACGCGAGCCAGAAAATTCAAAACCTGCTGAAGTGGAGAACTTTCATATTTGCGAGCGGCGCGTTCCCGGCAGATTTATCCAATTGCAAGATTGACGAAGAGAATTTGATCCCGCGTTTCGACTGGGGGAATTGGGTTGCTCAACTCAATGGGAAGAACGTAGTACGAAAGCCCACATTCGCTGACTACACGATCCAACACCCAATTTACAAAGAATCTTCCCAATTCTTCCATCCGACTACGAGCATAAGATATGCGCTCGAAAATGCTTGGTACATCATGAAGGGAAGAAAAAAGAAATTTGAATTGTATTTGGCGAACGCAAAGCTGCTCGCCGATGATGGAAGTAAGTTTTACGGCGAGAATTTCAGTGCGGGCGATAAGTACATCGCCGACAAGGCGAGGCATTATCCGGTCTACATCAAAAATCCAAAGGTGAAGGGCACGGGAGGTACGGAGGGTTGGCTAACGGCCGGTATCAACCACCATTTAGCACTAACGGCGCATCAGATCGCCAATCTTCCCTAAAGAACAATACATTCCGAACTTTTTCTTCCAAGATTTCCTGGTCGAAAATTGAAGATAGCTTTTCGTAAATAAGTTCTCTCGGTTTCGACCGTAGACCACCGGCTTCACCGGCTTCTTCTAAAATCCGGAGAGCCTCTCCTCGCCATAGCAGTCTGGCAATCGAGACATTACGTTGACTGAAATTCTCTTTGGCCTCGCGTATACAATTGAATACCACAGAAGAGTCCGGACCGACCTTCGCTATTAAAATGCCCCACCAGTCGGGGACAAGATTTATGGCTTCGTAGATATGTTGCTTACCGACGATCAGAGTAACCCGATCAAAAACGGAATTGTACGCATCCATCTGCTCAGGCAGACGCGACAGCGTGTCTCGATCGCTTTTTATTTCGTATCCGTGAAGGACGCCGTTCACTACGGCAACATCAACACGAGCTGCTCCGTGCTCCACGCCGAATTCTTCCACAATTCTGAGTTTGCTGTCACTCGCGTGGAGCTTTTCTAAATACGTTTTAAGAGCTATCCGAATGATTCTGTCGTTGGTGTTCATAAGGCCACTCTGCGCCTTTATGCTCAACGAAGGATTGATGTAGGCCATGAGATACATCTTAACTTTAGCATATTGATCAAAAGGCGATGGAATCCGTGGATTTGCCCTTAGAGCAAACTCTCGGCTGCAAGGGATTCAGGGTTGGGAGAGGACATTCTGAGGTCCAAGCGTGAGTTTCTTTGCCTCGACGATTCCGATGATCTGGCCATTAACGCACAGGGCGTAGTCTGCCGGACCAGCCGCCGTGGGATATTCCTCGATGGCATAGCGGTCTTGAGCAGTCAGCGGTTTTCTTTCGACGTAAGCTGCGACCTTCCAGCCAGATGCCTTCAGCATTGAGTCAATAAGCCGCTTACGAGTAAGCCATTCAGAATTGGAAGGGGATGGAGGAGTCAAGTGAGTTTTCATATTCCTGCGGCGCAACGAGAAGTCATCAATACTTCGTGTGGCGCCAAATCGTTTCTTTACGGGACCTAAACTGAATGTCTTTATGGTACTTCCTCAATTCATAACCGTCCAGATACGCCGCATTAGGCGTATCCAAAATGATCCCGGATTGTTTTTCCCGAGTGCCTGCTAAACATTTACAAATGCGAAGTCGCATGATGATTCAATTAAGAAGCTATGCGATTAGTGGCTTGACTACATCTTAATCCGCGCTATTATGTGATATGAGAGGAAGAATAAAGTAACCGAAACATTTATGCCAACTTTCAACTACACAGTGGACGGAAAGCCACAAAGCACTACGGAACACGATCTCACGCCGAACCAAATCCTCAAGAATGCCGGGATTGATCCCGCCACCAATTATTTAGTGGAAATCGTGGGGCGTGAAAAGAAGTCGTTTCAAGGGATAAACGACCCGATTCATATGCACGAGCATATGATATTCATCTCTGTTTCGATCAATCCTACGCCTGTGTCCCGGTGATATGGCTCGTGAGGACTTCACAAAACAGCTCAGAGAAATGGGCCATGACGCAACGGAACATCCAGATGGATGTGTGTCTTTCCCTTATACAATCGAGATCGGCAAGTTTGAGGGTCAAGAAATTGCATTAGGTTTCATCGTCCCGCCGGACTTTCCATTAAACCCACCAACAGGACCTCACGTTAAGCCCCAGCTTCTTCCGATTAATACTGCGGCAGGACCGCATCCCGCATTCGGCGTGCATGAGAGCCAGAATAAACAACAATTTGATGAGGAATGGCAATATTGGAGTCGTCCAATGAACCATTGGGCTAACACCGAAAGAACTGCTGCAGACGTGATGAGACATGTACGTCGCCTGTTTGAAACACAATGACTTATAGCGTAGCCATTCCGGAACAGCTGAACGAGGATCTCTGCAAGCATCTCGTTCGCAAAGACGGACAAGAGGATCTTTGCTTTGCTTTATGGAATCCAAGCTACGGCAAAGTGAGGACGACGGCTTTGATCCAGAAAGTTCTCGTGCCGCGCAACGGTGAACGACTCGTCCACGGGAACGCATCTTTTCTATCGCCGTATTTCGAACGGGCAATCGAGGAGGCACTTCGAGAGAACTGCGGAATAGTTTTCTTGCATAGTCATCCAGGTCCGGGATGGCAGGATATGAGCAACGACGATATCGCGGCAGAACTGGGCCTGGCACCCAAAGTTTTTGCTGCGACGGAATTACCTCTAGTAGGCCTTACGTTGGGCTCGGACGGGACGTGGAGCGCTCGATTCTGGGAAAAACAGTCACCCACGACCTACGTTCGACGGTGGTGCGAGAGTGTGCGATCCGTTGGCCTCCAGCTCAGAACCTCATTTGCCGATATCCTGATCCCGCCACGTCCTGAAATCGAAGAACAAATTCGAACGGTTTCCGCATGGGGTTACAGGAAACAAGCGGAGTTAAGTCGTTTAAGGATTGGCGTCGTCGGAGCGGGTAGCGTCGGATCGATGGTCGCCGAAGCATTAGCCCGCACAGGCATTGCCAAGATTACTTTAATTGACTTTGATATCGTCAAGCGACACAACCTAGATCGAACTCTCCACAGCACGCGGTGGGATGCTTATCTGGGCAGGCCCAAGGTCAGGACCCTCGGACGCGCGCTGAAAAAAAGTGGGACCGATCGCAATTTCCAAGTGCTTGAGGTAATGAAGAGCGTTGCCGAGCCCGAAGGATTCAAGGCGGCACTCGATTGCGATGTGCTGTTTTCTTGTGTCGATAGACCACTTGGTCGAAGCGTTTTGAACTTCATTTCTTTTGCGCACTTGATACCGGTGATTGACGGCGGCATTAGAATTGAGGTCGATGCCAGTCAGCAAATGAAAGCAGCCGATTGGAAGATTCAGATTTCATCTCCTGGGCGCAGATGCCTTGAGTGTATCGGGCAATACACTCCCGCAATGGCTTCTCTGGAGCGAGAAGGTTTTCTGGACGATCCAAGTTACATACAAGGATTATCGAAGGATGACCCGTTGTTAAGGAACGAAAACGTGTTCGCCTTTTCCGCAAACGTCGCCAGTTTCGAAATGCTTCAAATGCTCCAAATGGTGATCGCACCTCAGGGCATCAGTGATCCAGGAGAACAGATGTATCATTTTGTACCGGCAATCTTTGATGCGCCTATCTTTGATGTTTGCAAGTCGAACTGTCCTTATCTTAAATTGATGGCAAAGGGAGACCGCTCGGGGATAACGGTCACCTCTCGTATTGAAATTGCAGAAAAAGCGCGGAATGCGTTGCAAAAACGCCCACTGCACAAACGGGCCATAGATTCGGTTCTCAGTGCGTTTTGAGCGCCTAACCCTCATCGCTATAACCCTTGACCACGAGTTTCAATCCGACAGCCTCCAGGCTTTCTCGATTGATTCTTCGAGCTTCACCTGTTTGCGGTCCGCCTTACGTCTTGACGCAAAAACATGATTGTGGCAAACCTTGCCAGTGTGGGAGTTAGGGCCCCCACACTGGCCGCCCCGCTCATAAGAGCGCGGTGGCTGACGACATGGAGTAAGCATGCGGTCAGCCGACGCACCCGTCTATCCGGAACCTAACGAATCGTCCACCGAAGTCCATGAAGAATGCCTGAAGGACCGTGAGCGGACTTCAACCCCGAACAATTCTAGAGGTATTCAGGAAGATTCTCCCGAGTCAAGCGCAAATCGAAAATGGCAGAACGCGTGGCGCCGTAAGCATCCCATAACCTACAGGAACCAGAGTTGGCTTTACCGGACGACTAGAAAAATTCACGCGGAGCTAATGAATGCCTTTCCGGAATTACCGGAGAAGAGACTGTATCGGACGGTTATGGAGGATCTGAAAGATGCCTTTCCTGGTGAATTGGAAACTCGCACGGATTGCCAACCCCGGCTCATAACTGCCATAGAGCCAATTCTTTCCCTGCAGAAAACTCGGATGCTGCTTAAGTCTTTCCAGATTCCTTGTGATGTTTTCTTTGATTCTGTCGATGCTCGTAGGATCCGAGTGCACGTGAATATCAAGTTCCACGGCTTTAACAGTCGATCGCCTGAAGACTGTGCGAAGATCTTCGACGGGCTTCGAACTCTGGACGAATTCCAGAGATCCACGATGAAAAGAGAAAGACAGGGAGTACCAGAGGCCAGCACCCAATTGCGATGTCGGCGAAGGAGAGTGGTCGGTGAACTCAGCCTGTTCCCAGTAGGATCGGCAATTGAACCCCGCGTATGCAACGCCTTGCTCAAAATGTTGCGAGCGCGAAGACGGTTGTGCTCCTGGTGGGTAACTATTAAGACGGTTTCGTAAGAGAGTTTTGCCGCGAGAGCTTGCGGCACCGAAAGTCCCCCAACTCTCCTTCGGCAAATGTACGGGCCCAATGACAGGGCTCATCAAGGACGAACAAAGATGAGTATCCAAATCAGCGACAACGGCTACCTCTATGAAGTCGGCGGCAGACGAAAGCGGTTGCTCGGGCACATCTCGGGACTTCTCAAGGAACAGAACACGCTAGGGGAGAAGATCCGGAGGTGGTGGAAAGCCTACCTGAAAACCGCGTAGGGCATATCACCCAACCAACGATCAATCGGGGCTTTTTGTACTTTGACCTCATTTATTTCTCCCTCCGTCGGTCTCCTTCGATTAGGGCAATTTTCAAGAGTCGGCAGGGATAATTTCGTTTCGTTGTGCAATTCGCAAGGAGGATTTATGCGTGTCGTTCACGGAAGATCCGCATGGGTACCCAGGGTTCCGAACTTCGAAGCGAACGATCGCCTCAAATTCACGGCCGAGGAGCGGCAGGCGATCCAAGCCGCAGAGCGCGCGTTCGGATACAGGCCGCAATCGGGCAACGTTGTCCGACCACGTCCCCGCCGTGGCTTGGCGTTCGCAATAGCGTCCGCGCTGGCGTACTTCCTTTTATCAACATTCGTAGCGGCTTTCCTTCATTCCTTTCCTTCACCAAAATCTCCGCGTGAAAGCGGAGCTCCCATGGCCGAAACAATCCAACGCGAAGCACAATCTCAAGCGATTCCGAACGACATGGTCGTCAGATTCGCAGATAAAGACAGCAAGAGCGACGCGTCACCTGACATAGTGCCGCCGGAGACTAGTCCTCGCTCAGAATCCTTTTATGAGCAGGAGCACCCACGTCAGCTTCCACGCACGTCTACTGCCCTATCGCATTTCGTCGACGAGCGCGGGAGAGTGATCTTTGTGAATGAGAACACAACTGATTTTATAAAGAAACCTGTGTTGTCGCGTCATACAGACGAATCAACACGGGACCAAGGCAATATTCGACGTAGTCCATATGACCCAGCGAGCGCTCTAGGGCAGATCACGCCCGTGGGTCCATCTAGCGGTCTGCCCAGGCAAGTCATAGGAGAAGAAAAATGAACACTAGAAATATTTTTCAGCGCAATCCAGCCGACGAAGTCCCGGTGCCAGAAATCGAAGTGGACGGCGACAGAGTCCGGGTTCCGAGAAATCAACAACCAGAGGAACCGGGTCCCGGGGAAGATGGTCCCGCAGAGCAAGGCCGGAGAACCCGCGACTTCCGGCTTCCGAAAACCACGTGGTTCGCATAGTCGGAGGAAATCGCGTGCACGGAAAGGGAGAACAGAAAATGACGAGGCAGAGGTGGGAGGCGGAAATACGAGTGATGCGAAGCGCCTTCCCTCGATTCACGCCATTTGCTGTGCCGGGGAAGGACGCCGGTTTCCATGGATATTTCGTCGGCCCGCACACCAGGATGCTTTATCGTGTCATCGTGAGGTCACTCATCCGGGATTACCCGGACAACGAGCCCGCTGTCTATATGGAACCCCACGCGGAAAACCACCATTGGATCAGCGATAACCGGCTCTGCTATCGGCGGCGAGGACATTCGTGGAATCCGGCTGAAGACACCTTCGCGCAAGCGCTGGCGCTTGCCGCGAAGTACATAGGGGAATTCGATGGAACGCAGTGAAGCAGTAAAAACACTTTCTGTTCCCAAGAATGTTTTTGATGGGATCGTGCGGTGGGTTTCCGAAGCTCCTCATGGATGTGAGACCGGTGTGACGCTGTTCGGTACCCCTCTCGAAGGAGCCCCGAATTCCCACTATGTCGTGCTCGCAATTGCCGGCCCTGGCAGAAGGGCCACGCACGAGCCCGCGCAATATTCCGGCGATGAAAACCACGCGAACGAGATCTATGACGCCCTCCGGAGTGCCTTGCCCGGAATCCGTTGGCTCGGAGAGCTCCACGAACATCCGAAGGGGATGACCCGCCTTTCGTGCGGCGATCTTCGGACGGTGCGGCACATCTTGAACGGGACCGATGAAACGCTGCACCCTGACGAGTTCATTGCCGGGGTAATGCAACGCCGTGATGGGACAGTGGACATCTACCCCTCACACTTCACTCGCGAGTGGCTCAGGGGCAGACCGATGGAAATCCAAATCGTGGATTCCGATGTCTCTGAAGTTCAGCAAGCGAGACGGAGCGCTATCGAAAGAAGGATGCACGATGATCGATCCAATCTTCGCGCGGAACCCCCAGGAAGCCGCGCGGTTATCCCGCAAGCACGTCGCTTTGGCTGGTTGCGGAAGTGGTGGAAGCGCGATCGCGCTGATGGCCGCCCGCGCGGGCATCGGTAAATGTACGCTCGTCGATCCGGACACCCTTTCGCTTGAGAATCTCGGGCGACACATGCTGTCGCGCCGCGATGTCGGCAAGCCGAAGGTGGAAGGTCTCAGATCCAAAATCCTTGAGTTCAACCCTCAAGCGCAGGTGAACGCCATCTCCGGCAAATTCGAAGGCCTTGAAGAAAGGCCTGATCTCGTGATCGCAGCAACGGATTCATTCGCTTGCGAGGCAGAGGTAAACAGCTATGCGCTGCAGGCATACGTTCCCGCGGTCTTCTGTAGTTGCTGGGGTGAGGCCTCGGTGGGCGAGATCCTCTACGTGGTGCCTGGCAAAACACCATGCTATCAATGCTACGCGGGCTTTCGCCGCAGCACGGTCGAAGTGCCCGAGATCCCTCCTGATCCGAAGAAGTACACCGACCCGGATTTTGACGGGACGAAGCTCCCCGGCCAGGCCGGACTGTGGGCGAACATCCTCATGGTCGCCTGCTTGGGTTTTCAGATTGCGCTCGCGCTCCTCGATCCGGAAAGCGACAGGGCGGCCCTCATCGACAATGAGCACACCCTGTTTCTCTTGAATGTGTCGAAGTATGATTCGCCGCTGCAACCCCTTGCAGTGACGTTCGGGAAAGTGAAAAAGGGTTGTGCCGTCTGTGATGAGTCCCAGCTCGCGGCGCTGGGGACAAGCCTCGTGATCGACCGTACGCTCGAAACATCCTTCTAGCCGCCGCCATATTTCCTGCGCTCAGAAACTCTCACGTCGGGTCGTCATTCTTCGTAGAGAGTGGCAGTGCAGCATGCGGAACGGAACCTTCTTGGAGGCATATGTGCGCTTGAATGACCTGTTCGACCTCGAAAATGGCTCGGCTGCCCTTCTGAAGCTTGCGCTGTATCCGCTGGTCCTCATCGTGATCTGCCAAGCCTTGTTCGCTCTGCTGTGCAGGCTTTCGATCGCCGGCATGCTCGTGGCTTTTGCATCTCTGCTCTTGATCAGCCCTTTGGCATATTTCATCCGCGAGGCGCGGGGGCATGGCCGTGAACGGGGAGGCGGGCGACGAGGAACAGAACGAACGCCGGTACTTCCGACGAATGAGGAGATGGAATGAGCAAGCTCGCATGGTTCGCGGACAGATTGTCTCGGCAGCGAGTCGAACATGATACGGCCCGACATCTCACGTCGCTTATGCAGCAGCCCGCCTTGTTTTCCCAGCACGCTGTGCGCGAGCTTCTCTTGAGGTTGCGGAACGAGCCTGGACCACAGGTGCATCTCGGAGAAACCAGCTGGGGGGAGCCCGTCGTCGTTCCTCTCGCTGAACTTGTGCGTGCGTGCGGCATCGCTACCGGCGGAATGGGCTCCGGCAAGACCATGGCCGCGTGCGTGATCCTCGACGCCATGATCGAACGCATGCCCCGCCTCCGATCGATGTCCTTCGGCGTGCTCGATGCCAAAGGCGAGCTTTTCGAGCGTGCTGCTTTTTTGCTCGCGCGTCGCCTGGAGAAGCTCGAAGGCCGCGCGAGGGAAGAGCTCCTGGACCGCATTGTCATCATCGATTTTTCGTCGCAGCAGGCAGTGAGCCCCTATAACATCCTGTCCCGTTGGCCGTATACGGAGCGGGATTTTTTCGTGACGAGCAGGCTCGAAACCCTGCGCGAGCTCCTGCCCGCAGGCGAGAAACTCTCCTTGCGCGGGGCGACGGTACTCAAGAATGTCTTGGCACTGCTCTCTGAATTCGATCTGCCGGCCACGTATCTCAATCACGTGCTTGAGTCGCAGGCGCTTCGCGCGAGACTCCTCGCGCGGTCGAAGAACCCCGAGGTCCGATCATATTTCGGGCGGCACTTCGCGCAAGAAGGAAAGGCTACCATCGGCGCGCTTCGCGCACGCATGGAGTCGCTGTTCGCATCGGACGGTGTGAGGCTCGCGCTCTCCGGGTCTACGGCGCCGGACTTCCGGCGCCTGCAAAACGAGGGCAAGATCGTGCTCGTGAACTGCGCGGGGCAATCGATCACGCGCGGCGTGCGTCTGCTTCTGCAAGGCCTGGTGCTGTCCGATATCCGCCAGGCGATCTTCTCGCGCCCAAATAATCCTCCCGTGAGCTACTTCTGGCTCGCCGATGAGGCGCAGAATTTTTTTCTGACGCGGCAACAACAGGAGAACATGGCGGACGTCCTCACGATGGCGCGTTCCTTTGGCAGCTTCTTTTGCTTCCTCTGCCAGAACATCTCAACCGCAATTCCCGATGCGCGAATCCTTGAGACGCTGCACACGAACATCCGCTGGTCGCTCACCTTGAGGGGCACGCCCAGGGATGCGCAGTTTTTGCGTGCGGCGCTGCCTGTTACCGGGCGGCGTGCACGTCCCGAGCCGCACCCGTTTCGCGAGCGAACCAGCTATTCGCCCGAGGAAGAGCGTTCACTTGCGCTCGAAGGCATTGCGCACCTTCCGGACCGCACCGGATATCTGTGGCTGAAGACCCGCTCACCAGAGGCGATCAAGATCGAGACTCCGACAGTGGATTTGCCGGAAGGGGAGGAGTTCAGGCGGATTGTCGAGGAACTCCGCGCGGAGCCGAATCTCGGCAAGCGCATTCCCCGATCCGCGTACGAAACGCAAATCGTGGACCGGGATCGCGAGTGGTTGGAACTCACGGACGAGTCGTCCGATCTCGGGGAAGCATTCGAGAAGAAATATCGCGAGGAGCGCGCCGCGTGGCAAGCATGAACGACACCCTCGTCGATTCGGTACTTTTCATTTTTGCGAGCCCGATACTCCTGTTTCAAGCCGTGAGACGGGCGCTTGAGCGATACCGATTTTTCCGGCTCGCCATGGAGCCTCAGATGTTCTGCGAGTGCGGTGCAACGATTTCACTTGTGGGGCTCTGGCGGTGTTCCTGCAGTTTCACCTACCGAGGGCATTTGTTGCGTGCGTGTCCCGTATGCCAGACCATTCCTTGTATCGTGCGGTGCTATCGCTGCGGAGTGACGACCAAACTTCCCGAGGCTTCCTGATGCTTCGGTGTACGGAGCGGGACAAGCGCCTCGTCGTCAAATGCGGGCTATGTCGCTGGCTCACGACGACACAGATCCAACGTCTCTACTTTCCTCAGGCGACGTTGAATGCCGTCCAAAAGCGGCTGCGGAAACTCACGGAGACTGGGTATCTCCGGACGCACCGGGAAGGCGTGTTCTCGGAAGCGCTCCACGCCCCCGGCCCTAAAGGCAAAGCCATCCTTGAGGAAATGCGTGTTGCGTGTCCTCTAGGGAACGATGTTTCGCGGCAGCTTCCGCATCTGGTCGGGGTGAATGACATTCGCATCGCGGTCGAATCGGGAACGGTTCCTGTCGCGTACTTCTACTCTCATTGGCAGCTTGCATCTCTCGGCTGGGCGCATCCGGTGATCCCTGATGCGGTATTCGCCGTGCGCAGCCCTGGTCGCCGGAATTTTGCGGTCGAGTATGACCGGGCGACAGAGAGCCTGCCCGTGCTTATCGCGAAGCTCCGTACCTACGAGGAAGGTCTGCCGGGTTTTCCTTTTGAAGCGGTCGTGATCATTACGGAGCGCGATCGGCGCATGGACACCGTGAGCCGCGCAGTCCGCAAGCGCGACGTTTCTCTCCGGGTACTTGCAGCACCTCTCGCCGAACTGCAGACGGCGGGAATGGCTGATTGTCGGTTCCTTGAAGTTCCCGACGGGGGACACCGGAAACTTCTCGACCTTGGAGAACAGGCGTGAGTGCGTATATATAGTGGAGCCGAAGCTCTCCTCTCAGGGTCTCCTCTTCAGAGGAGACTTTTTATTCGATAACCCGCCTGTTTTCAACGACTCGCAAGTTTTTCTGTGGGGCCTATTAGGAAACTGATTGAAAGGAGGTAATGCGTAGGGAGCTGCCTTCAGATGAGGTGAATGGCAGGGACAGGAAAGTCACAAAAACTATGCAACACAAATTAGTGATCGAAAACTTCATTAATAGGGGAACAGAAGGAAGTGGGACATACGTAAAGGTCGACAAAGGCATGTTGATTTCGAAGATTCCCGCGCTTTACTCAAATGGCTATAAGTGGCGGGAATCTCGGGAAACGCCGCTTGCCGCACGACTCGATGACGATAGTCTCCTCGTGAACGGTGCGCGGCTCGACTGGCCCGATCGCGGCCACCAACGTAGTGTACTCACTGCCCTTCAACACTCACCCATTCCGTTCGGGGTGATTCCGTTCCATTCGATCGCTGCGGCCTGGACTGACGGCGAAGTTCGCGATTGGAACCAGGCGCCGATACCTACCGGGAAACTCCGGAAGGAGGTTGGGATCGTCGTCCCGAGTACGGGTGAGCGGTGGCAGGAAGTGACCGAAAAGGACAAGCATGGCCGCCTCAAGACGCGGAATGTTCATACCTTGGGAGACAGCGTAGTAAGCGTACGCGAACGCTACTATTTGTCCTCCGTGGATGAGACCGGCGTCGGAGCGGGCATGTACTGCTTTACGGAACTCCACACCGACCGTGCACCACGGACACTCCAAGACGCGATCAATTTCCTGAAGCCGAAGGTTGTTGTGGAGGCGGAGGCTCGCGGTTCCAACGTGAGGCGCCAGGGCGAGTGGTTCGCGATTCCCACTAAGCTTCTCTCATCCGAACTGATGCGGGACGTTGAGCGCGGACTCGCGGTCTACCGTGAACGTCACGTGCTCGGCAGGGACGGCCACCATGAATTAGAGGAGGCCGTTATCTACCGGCATGGGCCCCAAAAGGGCGAAGTCTACGCTCGCGGCGTACTCAAGCACACTGAAGGTGAGCATCATAAAGTGGACTTGGGCACGATTCGCTGGCGCTTAGTCGTGCACAACATTCAGGGACAGTCGTACACCCTGAAAGGTTCGCAAGCGCAATTCGACTGACCTGGAACCTGTTCATTCGTCTCTTCCGAGGGCAGCCATATTTCCGGAAAGGAGTTACCGCATGCGTTAGATGCATCGCGCTTTGAGGCGGAGCGAGGAGTAGGGAGGGAAACCCGTTTCTTTATGGATGAACAATCGAACGTGATCGTGGAGTATAGCGACAGGCAGGCGCTCGAAGACGGCGTGCTTGTTTCCGTTCCCGGCGAAGGCAAAGTCAACCGTGTCACAAGGGCAGTGTTCGACCACTTCACAAAGCCCATGGGAAGCTCTCCTGCAACAGGTGAGGTGACTGATATCACCCCGCTCCAGGATGCGATCCGGGCTGTGTTGAAGGTCAAACACGACGAAGACATATGGCGGACCGGCACCTATGAAGGGAAGGAGCTCTGGCTGGTTCCGAATGAGGTCGGAGGATTCACGCTCCTTTTCCCGGACGATTATTAAAATAACCAAACTCCGGGCGGCCCGAACCTGTTCCTCGTTCCACCTGAAGGCGCGCGAATATAATTTCTCAAGTTTGTTCCGCCAAACCGATCAGCCGCGCATAACCCATCGCAGGTTGCGACTGCCAATCGGTTTGGCGTGGACAGAAGGGGAGGTAACGGTCGGAATTCCGCCCGCGGTGCGCGTCGCCGCAACGACGCCTTCACGGCGACGGAATTGAGACCGCCTCCCCTTTATATTTTCTATGGCTTAGTGTTTGACAACTTTCACTACGACGCCTTCGCGGTCCTCGAAGTGTTTTGTAAATCGCTCGACATCCCTTATGAACCCGGTATCGTAAATGACGAAAATCAGATTTCCATACTTGGTTGAGTAGGCGAGAATATCGTCGTTGATTTCCGCGATTATTTCTTTCTCCCGTTCTTTCTTATTGGACAACTTGATCTCTATTGCCAAATCCGCTCGTGCGACCGAAAAGTCTGGTGTGTAAGTCTTCGATGAATATTCGATGCTGTCTGTTTCGCGCGAATGAGGAATATCGGCACCGATAAGAAGATTTTCGAATGCGTCCTGGATTTCCTTTTCCGCGTTTGGCATGCTCCTGATCGTTTTCCGAAGCTTATGTTCCGCGAGATTGATCACCTTCAGAATCAGGCTTGCCTCCGGGCCTGTATCCTTTCCTTGATAGACGCTGTCCAACCCCTTTCGTTCAAGTTCGTCTTTCGCCGCGAGTAGCAGCCCGCGAGC
>Ga0137394_10001593_pt1 | contig 16638 bp, 24 predicted proteins | sample czobulk116metaG_FD_108278 | JGI IMG/M metagenome (GOLD analysis project Ga0137394, IMG submission 108278) | Vadose zone soil microbial communities from Angelo Coast Range Reserve, California, USA - czobulk1.16 metaG | ecosystem: Environmental > Terrestrial > Soil > Vadose zone | place: USA...
CAATAAGCATAATAAAACGCCCGAGGTCGCGCATGCTGTCGGGATATCGAACTGCCGTTTGACAAGGCAGAGACGAACTTGAGACTTCGTATCGTATTGTGGCGCGCAGGGATTTGGGACAGACAAAAGGAAAGATCGTCACATGATTTGTGTGCCGAAAGCACAAGACTGAGACGGGACAGTAAGCCCCTAAAAGGGGTGGAAAAAATTACGAGTCGCTCTCGCGATCTCGGCGATCCAGCGTGTGTGCTCTCGCGCCCCGCTGTCTCGACTTCGGCAGATCGAAATCCGCCATAAAGCTGGTGAGAACCTCAGGGAAAACCATGTCAAAGCATCGGCATACCAATTTCGTTTCCTCGGATACAAGGTCGTTGTCGTTCAAAGGCATCACCATGCGCTTGCTACCATCACAGCGCTTGCTCCCTGTGCCTGGTATCGAAAGAGTCCGATTTGGAAATTGCACGCACCTTTGACTACCCGAATCCGGTCCACCTTAACGGGTTCGTAGTAGTGTCTTCGCTCTAAACCAGCCGTGATGGGATTGGAAGACCGTGCCGACGCGAGGGAACAACCGAGAGAGGGTGCGACCGAGCACGAGTGCAAGTCCATCTTGCCACTGCGAGAGACGCTGTTTCGGGGGGAGCGGGCACTTGTATGAAAGAGGAACTCCCTTTGAAGACGATACACCAGCTGAAAGGCCTTTTGAGGCCAGTAATTCCCCACAGTTCGATTATGCCCAAAGCAGGAATGATAGAACCAAAGCAAAAATGATCCGTGAACATACCTAGCCTATTCGATATCCAGGTGAATCATCTTGATGGCCACGCACGGCTTATCGGCCTCGTTCGTTTTCACGTTCTCGATCGCATGCACCGTCTCCAGCCCCGAAAAAAAGCCGTCCAAAGATGGTGTGCTTCTTGTCGAGCCACGGCGTGGCGTTGGTGGTGATGAAGAATTGGGATCTGTTCGTGTTCCGACCTGCGTTGGTCACCATACTGCCTGCCAGGAATAGAAACAGGGGTTGAGTGATCGATTCCAAGTCAAAAATCAGCGTGGCACCGGCACCGAGCCACCACCACTAGCAGCAGAAGCAAGCAAGCATCCTTCACAAACCGATCATGCTTCTAATCGTCCGAAAACTCATCTTCGAAATCGCCATCCCAGATGCTCGTCCCGCCCGTGCCATCGCTGAATGGGTCGCCGGTCCGGACCATGAACTTGGGGACAACGCGATGGAAGATGACGCCGTCGTAGTAGCCACTCCGGGTGTGTGGCTGAGGAGGTTCTCCCGCTTTGGGAGCTTTCTGTGAGAACAGCTGCAGGTGCATGTCGCCTAGCGTCATGTGGATCGTCGCGAACGACGCGAGCTCAGCCCCGTGTGACGCTGCGACGGGCGTGGCCGCGGCGATCGTCTGCACCTCGTGCGTTGGGCGCTCGTTGAAGATGTCGCCGCAGTCGCCGAATTTCGAGCTGCTGTCTCTGTTGAAAACAGCCGCCGTCGTGGGCCTGGGTCAACGCCCCCCAAAAAGAAAGGAGGTGGATATCGGGGACGGGAACGTACTCAGGCTCGCTGCGCGTGAACATGTAAAACCGCGGACTGTGCATCCCACACCGCGTTGATCCATGCCCCGGGTACATTCCCGGAGCTCGAGCTCCTTTTCCACGGCCAGGCGGCGACCAAACTCCATATCCTCGACTTTGTACACAGTCATTCTGGCCTGCTGCATCTCTTGGCAAGTGACCCGTCGCACTTCCTTGTCAGTTTTCCGGTCATGAATGAGAATATGCGGATCTGCCGGTTGGGCAGGAAAAAAGTGATGAAAGAGACGAATCCGGGGGCAGCGCGATGCATGTAGGCGTTGATTTTGACTGGAAATATGCCGTCAGGCGGGTGCATGAAAACGAGAGAAGGGCACCTTCTTAGGCTCTTGAAAGGCCACAACCCGGGCACATTGTTCGGCGGATTGAACTGCTTGCCTGGCTTCCAGGACTCGACAAAACCACCGAGATGACGCGGTCGTACCTGTCGCTGTACTACCTCTGGGTGTCAGAATCACAATCGTCGGGGCTACAAGGGTGAGATGGAAATGCACGGTAATCAAATGAACCGGGAACCAATGGAGCTTGCTTCTCCACCGTCTCCAATGGTTTGCCATCCCCGCAACCATAGTGCAGCCGAATGGTACCAGAATTTTGTTCTGAGTTGATGAGAGTCACGAGCACGACGCCCCAGTAGCGAGCAAAGGAGAGGGAAAGTGTACCCACGGCAAGGTATGCTCTGCGTTCGACCTCTCCGATGCACCCATCAGCAAGCTGTCGGCGTGAACCTGAGCTTAATCATATTGATCATATCTCAAGTCGTGGTGGTCAGAATATGACGACGACCTGACGGGACTTTGGAACGCACCAAAGTTGACGATGTCAAACACTCCTGCGCTCTCATCCTCGGGCGATGCTTGCGAACAACTGCACGGACGCACTCGCAGAGACGACTAGTGGGAGGAATAGCAATAGCCCGACTTGGGCCTCGAGAAGAATGAATTCACAGACGGCGCAGGCATAATTTCGTCCAAGTTGGCGGACAGGTCGTTGTCGTTCAAAGGCATCCCGATGTGCTTGCAACCACCACAGCGTAAGTTCCCTGTGCCTGATGTCGAAGAGGCCGACTTGCGAATTGCACGCACCTTTGACTTGTCTTCTAAACTGCTCTGTGGTTGGTGGCCGGCATAGGCTCGGAACCAGCCGTTCGGCTCCACCACACCCGGTTCTAGCCGGGGCACGCTGGCCCTCCCCCGTCACAAATTTCATCGCATGTGCTTCACATCATCACTTTTCTTTAGATCAACTTTATATTCTGGCTCTTTATGAGTATGAATACTACATATAATGATGTTGAACCATGTTCTTGTGTAAAATATAATGAAATGTGTCTCAGATGTGGCTCGAATGGGCAAAACATAACATGGGGAACGAGTCACGGAAATACCAACCTCGATAGATGGGATATGCATTGATCCTGGTCCCGAACCTTGTGGGCGATGTATAAATCATGTTGCTGCTGGGGGTGGCAAGGCAGCAGCCTGCTGCATGAACATGCCCAGGAGTGGCCATTTTTGAAGGGACGCCCTAGCTGATACCTCAGAGTCCCAGCCTGCCCCCACGAGATGGGGAAGGCTCGAATGTACATCAGAGGGAAACCGAGACGTCGTCCCTGGGATGTTGAACTGTGCATGTGCACCCTTCAAGAGTACCAGGGACGTGTTTCCTTCGTGCTGGCTCGTGTCGGAGTGTCGCAGGCGGCCCGGCATTCCCGGGAATAGAGCATTTGCTGCTGAAGCGAACAAGGGGTGGTGGTGATGGATGGAACAGAGAGCGAAGAGCGCGATCCCGGCAAGTTGAGGCAAGTGTCAATTAAGGACGGGACAAGAGTCAACACACCTCTTCTTCTGACGAGGACACCGAGTTGACTTGGTAAGTGTCCCATTCATTTGGAATCACTCCATCTGAGAAATACCACCCTCGGCACCAGGCACCACCGTCACGAGCACCAGCACCAGTGAGGATGCACTGCGGCGGTGGAAATTCGAGGGGGCGGTTTGTGAGCCGTGCCTTTCCGAGGATACTACATTCATTTTGGGCTGAAGTATACTAGGGGCTGATGATCCATCCCATGCATCGACTTGGTAACAAGTTTGCCATTTCTAAGCTTCTCGCTTGACTGGTTTTCAACAGCACACTGCCCATGCTTAGCCTTGCAGTGCAACAAGCCTGAGTCGTCGGCTCAGCCTTGCTCTAAAGGAGCATGCTAGAATATTTGTTGAGTACTGGTGAGATCAAACAAGGGTGGCGAAGGTATGGGAAGCCTCCGAACTCGGTCATGCATTCCACCACATTGGCCATCGTCTTGACAAGACTCCCCTGAGTATATCAGGTGGTGGAATTGGCATTTGACTGCCATGACTGGTGACGGTAAGCGTTATCAAGACTTCGTATATGCCCTGGCATTACCAAACCGGCGAGGACACGGAAGATGAAGGACAGTACGCTCATGGTCATAGAAGGCCAGAAGCAATTCATTGATGAGATTGTGACACCCAAGAAACTTGGGCAGTCATACAAGTACGAGGTGTTGTCCAAAGGTCTCAGTTCATCCGAGAACATTAATTTGGTTGCCACATGATGACCCAGTCAAGTGTGGGTTTGAGAAAAAGGTGCTTGAGCCAGCCACTGAGCCTCGAGGGTATCTACGTCGCCGTGAGATCGAGAAGTACTTTTGCCAACTTGGGGGCTCAAGCGTAAGCATGCTTAGTATATTACGTAAATATTACGTTCAATCACGAAGCCGATCGCGCTGCGACGCAGATCATGTTGATAGACATTTATTTCCAACTTGTCTGTGAGGTTGTTGACGAACGGGCCCCTGAATCGGCAGATACTGAAAAGTAAACAAGTGCGCGGTGCTGCCGGGTTTGCAGACAGAGGTGGAGGACGAGATGCAAAGCTACTCGGGGCGATACTGACTGGCATCAACCGTGCATTGCCATACGCGCAGTTTGGGGGTCAAAATGATAACCAGGCCCTGGTGTGATGGTCCCACCGGAGGAGGAAAGGTAGATACTATGGAGAACTGTGAGTATTTAAGACAAACAATGGACACATGGACGACCAGTTTGTGCATTGGTCTCGTTCGCACGTCCTTGTGAATGGTAAATGACTTGGATGTCCACTGGCGTCCACAAGGAGGAAGGCTGCTCGCAGATGTCGGCCACTATTCTGTCGTTGCCAAAGTCGTCCGTCAGCAACACGCTGTGCTAAGGAGTGAGTCCATCGCTTGATAAGTCAGAAGGAGCGGGCCAAGAGAGCAAGTGGCAGCGGAAAGAACGAATGGTGGCAGCGGGGTAAACGTGCGTTCGCCAAGTAAAGGTTGGACTGGAAAAGAGAAAGAGAAAAGGATGGAGGAAGAGGGGAACGAGGGAGGTGACGAAAAGAGAGATGGAAGTACAAGCGGAATGGGACGTGGGTGGCCGGGTGCCACAAAACGCGGACACGACGAGATTAGAGATGGGAGCGATACGAGAGTGGGGGTAGACCACGCTAGGTTACGAAACGGCGAGACGGTGTTATGGCGAAGGCGGGCAGAGAGAACGAAACAGAGGCAGGCAAACGAACGGGCGGGCAAGGCTGAGAGAGAACAGCGGGCTTGGACGATGTAGCGGAAGCCAGCGGGCGGCATGAGCATGGTGTCTATGTATGCTTTGCGGGTGGCGACTTGAGGACTAAGTCTGTGATGACTCAGCAAGTTAGACGATCGGGGTGGTCTGAGAATAGAGGTAGCGACGCGGTCTCTGAAGCAGATCTGAAGAGGACACGACGCGCAGGGGGGTAGCCTAAGCCGAGAGAAGGGGACACGCTCGTCCCGAAGGTCGAGCGCGCGCGGTGCAACTTGAGCGCGGACGTGGGGAGGTTGTTCGGACACTTGGGGGCTTCGGATCGATGTTGGTAGACCTTACATCTCCCGGGGCGGTCAAGCCTACTTCGGACTGTTTTGAGGTTGCTGTGGCGGTGAAGGCATCTTGAATGACTTGCTGTGGCGTTGCGGCGGTGTGTCGCGCGTCGGCGAGGAATGGATGGTCGTCGGCTGAAGGTATGAGGGCGGCCTTGAGGACGAGGTGCGCGGCTTGCCCGAGTTCGTAGCAATGAACATGGGTGTCGTCGTGCCTGTGGCGACGGTCGCATTGCCGTCGCGGTCCTTGCTGTTGACGAGGAGGTCGCCGCCAGGACGAGTTGCTGGTGCTGGTATTGTTATTGATGCGGACGCGGCTGCTGTTGTTGTCGAAGTGGTCGCCACCGGGACCGTAAACGAAGTCGCGGTCGTCGCTCTCGTCGTCGCTGTCGTATGCGAGGCTCGGCCGTCGCTGTCGTTGATGCCGCCGAGGGTGCTGGCGTTGCTGAAACCGATGCCGCCGGGGTCGTACACGATGCGGCTGTCGTCGCTTTTGATGATGGTGTTGCCGAGTTCGGTGTCGCGTCCGCGGTGGTCGGCGTCGTGGCTGTCGGCGACGTCGGTGTCGAAGGGGAACTTGCGGATGATGTCGTCGCCGGTGTCCTGCGTTGAGCCGCCGAAGGTGTTGCTGTTGATACCGCTGGGGTCGTACGCGATGTTGTCGTCATCGCTGCTGCCTGCGTTGTCGCCGTCGTCGCGCGCTGTGGTGTCCTCGATGCTGTTGTCGGCGTTGTGGTCGGAAAGGAATGGTGTGTGCGTCGAAACTGGACTGCTGTCGCCGTTAATGTCGTCCTCGTTGTTGTGTGTTGCGTCGCTGAAGACGCTGCTGCTGTTGCTGCTGTTGCTGCTGTTGCTGCTGCTGCTGCTGCTGCTGCTGCTGATGCCGCTGTCGAACCTTGCGGCGTTGCCTGTGTCGCTGCGGATGTGTATGCAGTCTGCGTCGTCGTCGTCGTCGCATGCGAGGCCGCGGCCGTCGCTGTCGTTGGTGTCGCCGCCGGGGTCGTATGCGATGCAGCTGTCGCCGCTGCTGTTGTGGGCGAGGTTAGCGGTGCCAATGAGGACCTGTGGTGAGCGAAAAGAAAGAAGCCTGTTGCTGCTGTTGCAGCTGCTGCCGGTGCTGTCGTCGTCGTCGCGCGTTGGAGTACGATGAAGTCTTCGCCGCCTGGGTCGCGCACGAACTTGTGGTCGCTGGCGCTGCTGACACTGATGTCGAGACTCGCGGCGTTGCCTCGCGCGTGCGCGGCAGAGTCGGGTGGCGGAGATGGTACTGGCGGCGGAACTGTGGACGAGGGAGGAGCGATGTCGGTTAGCGGTGCGTAAAGAAGGTGCGAGCAGCGTGGTGTCGACGAGACTGGGCAGAGACGAGAGCGCGAGCAGGCGCACAAGGAACCCCAAGATGCTGAACTGGCGGAGCTGGAGAGCCGAGAGACAGGTAAATTGGAGCGGGCGGCGAGTCGAGAACTGGAGATGGAAGTGGTGTCGGCGAGAGACTGAGTGTTGTAGACGAGGGCGATGGCTGTGGCTGAGTACGGCGCGGGTGCAGGATCGGCGAAGGGAAGAGGCGGAAGGGGACGAGGCAACGCAACGCAACGCGGGTGCACGCGAACGAGACTGGCGGCGACTCCGGCGATGACGAGCGCGAGGACGTGGCTGAAGACCAGGGTCGGCGGCGGTAGGTGGACGGATGTCGACGCGGTGAAGGGACAGCGCTCTTGAAGAAAGTCGACGGTGGCTGCGCGCTCGGCACGTACTCGGGCTTGGGAAGCGCGTCGACGATTTCGGGAAAACGGAGGGTACATCGTTTGTACAGAACAGCGTACTGCTGCTCGTAGATGGGAAGGCTGTGTGATGGTGATGCTGTTGTCGAGGTTGGGAAGGAGGATGTTGTTGCTGTTGCTGTTGCTGTTGCTGTTGCTGTTGATGGCAGCGGCGGCGATTGTCAGAAGGGCGGCGGTGGTGGGGATGGGTGATGGCGTAGGGGTGGACGGTGGCGGAGTGGAGGTTGGATTTGGTGTCGGAATCTGGGGTGAGCTGATGGACCGCCTTGCGGGTTGTCGGTGCGGTGTCGGTCTTGAGGAAGCGTGGTGCTGTTGTTGTTGAGATGATGGCGGCGGTGTCGTGACGCGCCAGGTGGAGAGGTGGATGGAGCTAGGGGAGGCGCTGGGTTAGGCGTAGCTGGTGGCGGCGGGGGCTCTTGCGCCTTGGGTTGCTTGTGCTCGCGCCTCTTCCGCTAGGTGGCCAGGACTTTGCACAAGTTGTATAGTTCCGCCGCCGGGTGGACGTTATCATCGGGGTGGGGGTCTGACTCTGGCAGGCTTAGGCTCAGGCTCAGGAGTATCGGTGATTTGCGCCAACCGTCTCAAAGCCGAGCGCGAGGTGGGGTCGTCTCGTGTTGGGGAGGCGTTGAGTTCGGGGACGGGGGCACTGGCAGCGAACCAAGAGACCATTCCGTGCTTGGTTGCTGCCGTCGCTTTGGATTGGCTGCCCATTGAAGAGGTAAACGCAATTAGTCACCATCATGGCGCAACCGGTGCTGACATCTCCCATGGCGATCGGACACTTTGAATGAGGAACGCGCAGCCGTCCATTCGTTGGTACTAGTATGCGCCGTAAGAAGGAAGCGGCGTCAGAAGGGGAGTGAGGTTGGCTGTGTGCGCTGGACCCAAGACTGGTGCTGTTGCTGATAATTGTCGCCAGAACGGGTCGGTAGAGGCCTCGAGAGCGAGTGAGGCGGAGGGGGCCTTGGCAGATGATCCCGCTGGTTGTCTCGCGATCTCCGGGAATTGTTGTATGCATTCGATGTAAAGTGGGGCATAGCTTGGGTATAAATGCCCTCGATCTCCTTGTCTTGTTCGTTTGTTGCGGTTGAGGCCTTGAGGCCTTGTTGGCTGCGGGATTAATTTTCCGCGGCTCTAGGAGTCGGTGTGTGGGTCTGGTCCTGCTGGTCAGTGTCTCGGCCACTGGCAGTAGTTTCTGCAACGCGGGAAGCTCTCCAGGAAGCCGCGGTAGTACCGCACGATGCCTTTTTCATCGTGTATGCGGACTGTATGCGGTACTGTGTCGAGGTAAGAACGTGCTCCATGAGTCCGTCCGTGGTGAAGCGGGTGGCTGCTGGGTATATCTCTCTCTGGCTTATATATATGATACCCCTTATATGCTCCGCGTGCAACCATTTCTCTCGTGCCGTCTCCCCTCCCTTTGTCGTTTCTTGCAACTGCAAGCCTGAGGCACCACATGGACACACTCATTCCAATACCCCATCCAGTTCCTCATGCACATCCTTTGCGGGTTTGGAGAGCACGAGACGACGAGCACACTATCATGAGTAAATTGAGACATGAGATCTAAGATAACACGTCGGAGCTTGTAAGTGGAGGAAGTCGGTCGAATATGGTATGTTTAGTACCAAAACCAGAAGAGATGTTGTCCGACCCCTCGAGTTTGGGCCGCTCTTGGCATAAAGTCGTCGTCGCCATCCGAGTCAACACACCTCTTGTTCTGATCTTTGACTTGGTAAGTGTCCCACTTGTGACGGTTCCGTCCACTTGGAGCCATTCTATCTGAGCAAGACCACCATCGGCACCAGGCACCACCACCACGTTGCGTAGCTGAAACCAATAAGATTAATGAACGATAGGACGAACACAATTGAGAAAGGCGAAGCGCAAGTTGTGGCCCATGGCGGTGGAATTTCCAAGGGGGCGCGCACGGGCGGAGTACTCCTTAGTATCACGTTCAATCAGATTAATTGTCTGAGCTGCGGCGCGAGACATTTATTTCCAACGTTGTTGGCGGACGCGCGCCTGAATCGGCAGGTACTGCAGTTCCTGTGGCACAAGTCAAGCAAACGAGCCTCGGTGCGATACTGACTGGCATTAACCATGCGTTGCCATACACACAGTTTGGGGGTCACCACTGGAGGACGAAAGGCAGACACTAATGGGGAACTGTGTGTATTTAAGACACAAAAAATGGACTCATGGAGGACCAGTCTGTGCGCTGCCCTTGTTCGTGCGTCCTTGTAAATGATAAATGACTTGGACGACCACCGGTCATCAGTCAACGCTCAATGTCAATTGTCCAACTGTTTTTTACCCATTATCTATAATCTATTTCATAGTGGTATCTGGCGGCTGCTCCGACAACATATACGAACACCCGACAAGTCGACAGTGAACAGTCTGCCTGAGGACCAAGGTACCTGTGCCAAAGTCGTCATCGCAGATAGTGCGTGCATATTGCTTCTCGATTTGACGAACCGGGCCCACGCGGCTGGCTAGGGTGTGGTCATCAATGGCTGGCAGGTCGTTGGCTGAAAGTGGTTCGTCAATCCAAGGAACGAGGAAGGTCACTGGCGTCAAGTCCACAGGGAGGAAGGGCGCTCGTAGATGCCGCCCACCATTCTGTCGTTCCCAAAGTCGTCCATCAGAAATAACTCGAAGGAAGCAGCCCGCAATGCTAAGGAGTGAGCGCATCGCTTGCAAAGTCGGAACGAGCGGGCCAAGAGAGCAAGTGACAGCCGAAAGAAGGCTGCTGTTGCTGCTGGTGCCGTCGCCGTCGTCGCGTGTCGAGTTGCATTTGACATTGGAGCTATCACCGCCTGGATCGTATACAAGCTTGCGATTCCCGCTGTTGCTGAAGCTGCCGGGGTCGTACGCGCTGTTGTAGTCGCTGCTGCAGTGTTGCAGTAGTGGCTGGTGGCATCACTGTCGTCGTTGCGCTTGGCTGCTGCTGCGGCTGAGGTGGATGCTGCTGTCGCTCAAGTTGACGCCACAGGTTTGTACACAAACTTGTTGTTGCTGATGTCGTCAGGGGCGGTGTTGGCGATGAGGCATGGGCCATCCTTGCCGAGTCGAATTCGCGAGGCTCCATCGTGTTGGAGCATGTTGTCGTTGGCCCAGAGGCCCATGTCCGCGCATGTCAGGCACAAAGGCCTGCTCCTAATGAGGGCGCTTGCACCCACCCTGAACTGTGGCCCGATCCACCCGTCGCGACGACCGACTCGGATGCCACAAGAGCGTCAGTGCTGCTCGACCCCATAGAAATTTGTCAAGTCGAAATTGTCAAGTCGAATTCAAACTTAGCTCAGTTCCACATCCGACCAGACCATAGGCTCGGAACCCCAATTGACGTATTGACTCTGCTTGAGGTCCAAAAGCGAGACGACCTCGGGCTTGACCCGACGTGACACGGTCTGGTTCGCTCTGTGTGTGTTTCACACCCTTGAGCCAACGTCCGCTGTGCGAATCCGGATCGAGGCGAATGGTCCAATCAATGCAGGTGCTCTTGTGTGTTCGATGCCATCATGCCGATTCGTGGTCGCATGTCGCTGCCAATATGACATCAGTGTTACTTTGTGGTGGTGGAGTGATCATGCACGGGTCATTTCTGTGCAGCTCGGATAGCCCAAAAATCGAAGCCATTTCCGAGACTGAGCATGGCAGCTGGTGGGTAATCCGGCCTACTAGGCGTTCCATCAACATCATGTCCCAATTGTTGAGAGCATGGGGTACGCACAAGTCGGCGAGGGTTTTCGAATACACGACTGGCATGCAAAATCTTCATTCTCTGCGAGCTCACTCTTCGAAGACCATGGCCGAAAAGGACATCATATTATAGTGCAACTCGGAGGCCCCAATGCTTATCGTCGGCCCGGGCAGCGCCGCAGACGAACGGACGTGGATCGCGGTGTTTTGAGAAGAGAAAGAAAGGAGGAAAACAGGAGGAAAGGGAGATTGTAGACCCCGAAAACTAAGACGGAGCCTAGCTGAGACCCCCGAACACATGACAAAGCCGCCCCGCTTTAACTGCGCATTTCCTTGCACCTCCTTCGACTTGGCCTACAGCCGCTCGCTTCCTTACCAGGTCCTATACTGCATCTCAATTGTAGATAAACTGTCAATGCCGTCCATCATCCCGACTTTTCCGGGTATTCCAATTCAATTCATTACAGTTAAGCCCATCACACAATGGATTATCAACAAGATTTTATCCTTGCGGGACGAGTGTGTGTGTGTGTGTGTGTGTGTGTGCTGCACGCTCGGGTGCGGCACAATCAGACGAGGGCGGGAACGAAACAGGCAGCACGGGGGTGGGACGACGCGGGACGATACGATACGATTACGATCTGACGAGATGGAGAGTGCGAGCACGGTCGCGAACGAGACGAAAGGAGACGATAGAAAGATGTTAAAGTGCCCCGAAACCGGGACGGCTCTTGTGGCTTAAGTGAACGATCACACGGTGGGCGGGAGAAACGCGTGGCTTCAACGAAGGGCCGGGTCGTATTACGGCTCTCGTGGCTGCGATTTAACGACGACGGGCAGACGAACAGGGGACGCGGAGGATTGAGGGGGGGAAGGTCCCACGAACCACCTCACTTGCCTTCTCTTCCGACAAGGCGGAGGAGGGGCGTGGTTTTATAGCAAAAATCTACCTACAAACAAGTATCCTAGTTTGTACTAACCTATCCTACTAAAGTCCAGACTGAAGGGAGCGCGCGACGACCAGGGCGAGGGACGAGTGAAGCGAGGACAAATGCCTACGCGTGTGAGAACGCAAGGCAGGCCTGAGTCTGATATTAGGAGGAAAGGGATGAGCAAGCGATGGCTAATCCGATAAGGGATCAGCCACGCGTGTACAAGGAGGCGAGATGAGGCAAGGGATCACACTTTATCGCGGCGCAAGGGAGTTCCGAGACGAACGCGAAAAAGGAATCTTATTTTGAGCAAGCAAGAGCAATACTTTTATATACAGGTGGGAGGCTGTACTCTATGAGAGACCATCCGAGAATATTGAATCTACAAGTAAGTATGCGAGAATATCGGGCAACGAGAACAAAGGGAAGCATGTGGCAGCGATCGAGTGGTGGTGGAATAAGCACGCGAGGGCAGTGCTGAGGTGCGTGGCTGGCAGACGCAAAGGGGGTTTCCGCATGCAGCGGCACTGCTCACCTTACACGAGGAATGGAGACGCAGCACGCCCGAATGCGAATGGGCGAGTACGAATCGATCGCCGCGGACCTGTGGCGTTGGGTTGGTAGGGCCAGGTCGAGGGGCGCTGTCCTTACAGTGGTATTCCCGAGTTGCCTTGCGGGTCGTCTTGGCATAGTCACATAGAAAATATGTATTGTCGTTGTTGAGGCCGGCATGGTGCAGTCCCGCACTGGCACCCTGGCCTGCACTCTCCGAGTGGGCGACAGTTACGATCCCGTTCATCTTGCCACTTGTTGCCTGTAATTTGTCACTAAAGGACATCATGGGATTAGATGGGTCGCCGTGCAGGAGTTTGCCATTCCTTGTGGCGTTGTGTGGGCATGTAGGCAGTGGAGTCGTACAGCTCACTCTCGACCCCTTCGATGGTGCGTGCTTCTTCCTGCTGTAACCACTACTCACTGCTTCAGCTCGGACCAGTCATTTTCTGACCGCTCGACTCACTAGTTCCAGACCACCTCGACGATGACGATAGTAACGCGTCCCCGTCGACGCCACTCCCGCCGACCCGCCATGTCCATGCAGCACTACCGCTTCCGAGCCCTGGCCCTCCGCGATACTTTCTCCGCAGGACCACGCATCGATGCCCTCCCCTCACTACATCCGCATGTGCAGCTTGGGTATGGTCCCGGCGCCCTCACGGATGACTTGCGAGCGCTTCAGGCTTGTCGGGGCACTCGCCGCGCGCAAGATCTCTGCGAATGACCGCAATACCCTCTCGTTGTGCCACGCACAGCCTAGACCGAGCGAGTATCGAAGAGGGTGGAAATAATTATGACTTGCCTGACTTGCCTCGACGATCTCAGAGGCTCGAAGCGTGGCACGCACAGTGTGCGCCGCCCCTCCTCGAAATCCATTTTCGTCTTCCGATCCCTTGAGTTTGGGCTGAGTGCGCGCGACATGCCGCCTGCACCTGGCTGGGCCAACCTTCTTGGTCGGCATAAAAGTCGTCGTTGCCACCCGAGTCACCCAGGCCCCCACGCTGAAGCGCCTGCCAGAGACGATGGATTTCCGGGTCTCGAGCGTCGCTTGTTTCCGTTTAACCTTCTTGTCTTCCTTTCTGTCGCGTGGCATGATCGTCTCGAAAAACATACGTATACGCCTTCCATTTCCTCGATGAAGCGGTCGAGGTCAGCATTTCCAGATCTGGATCGAAGTAAGTTGGAGAAGGGCCAGCAGCTCCTTCTCCTTGACTGCTGCTTGTTGAAGGACCTCCTTGATCTGCAGACCAGCGAAAGATGAAAGGCGTGAGTAACCATGTGAAGGCATGCGCACCTTCTCCTTCGTGAGACTCCCACCATGCCCAGGAGACAGTTTCATCAAGGTGCCAGATGCCGCCTCAGCTTTGGCACCATCGTCGTTCGCCTCGAATTTCTCCATCTCTCGTACCGCCTTTGCCTCTTCCACCTTGAAGGAACTTGCTCTGGCGCAGCTCTTCGACGATGTCTGCCTTCTTGCTGCTGGGCTCCACAAACTCCTTTGCTGACGATCATGAAGTGGGAAGGCTGCAGTTGGTTGGCGTTCCTCCGTCGTCAGGCGTACATCTGGCACGTCGACCAGCATACGTGTCATTCAGATGTATCGCATCTCACGCACGTAGTGGGCGTGCCGTTGCTCCACGGAGGTGTGAACACAAGGTTACAAGCATGAAACGGGGCATACCATGACGTCGCTGTGGACGTATTCGATCATAAAGTCCTTGACGTTATCATCGCCATGATCTTCGTCTGGCGGCCAGGGATCGCTGGAAGGATCCACGTGGACTGGAGGAAGTCAACCTGGCCGAGTCGCGAAAGCACACGTGAAAGAGCATGCAGGAAAAAATCATGATAACTTTGGCCTTGCCAGGCTAACAACATGCATATCGATACAGACCCGAAAAGCAAAACATACAGAGTATCGAACAAGTTATCTGCGGCTGCAGATCAGTCAGTCACTGGAGCCCGTTCGGAATAAGAGGCACTCACGACCCGAAATCCTGGTTGCAGGCATCACATCGAAACGGACGTAACGAGACGCTCACCATATTGCAGTCTTTCGCAAGCGTCTTGCGCGCGGCATACGCCCTGACGAGCCCGAAGCGGCAGCTTGACGCGACACGGGTGTTACGCTTGGGTATGGTCCCGGGGCTTTCATGGATGACTTGCGGATGTGGTGAGGGGATGGCTTCGATGCGTAGTCCTGCCTCGGCGGGCCATGCCTGCGAAGGAAGTATCGCGGAGCGCCGGGGCTTGGAAGCGGTAGTGCTGTACGGATAAGGCGAGTCGGCGACAGAGATGCATTATTATGGTTATCATCGTCATCGTCGAGGTCGTCTAGAACTAGCCGAGGTTCCAGAGGGCTCGGTCGGGCGCGGAGAACCGAGGGTGTCCATGGTGGTTCAGGCAGCGCCGGAAATCGGAGTCGGAATCGGGCACCTGGAATACCGGGAGACAGAATCCGAGCTGTGAGTACGTGACTATGGAGTCTTTATCGTTGCTGTCCGTACCCAGCAGGGAAGCGGACAGGTCGCTCGTGATCGTCGGCCAACCGTCGGCATGACGAGCGACCTGTCGACTGACAATTCTGACTCTTGCGAGCCCCCTACAACCATCCTAATGGGCGGGAGGGGGAAGGGCAGAGAGGTTGGGGGGAATAGTAGATGTCGTAGGTGTCGTTGGAGAATCGTGAGCATTTGTGGCATCCAGTCACCCAACAACTACCCACCCAAGTAGCCTCCAGCAAGGCACGACAATCCGCGGAAGAAGCAGATCTTGTCCCCCGGCGGCTCGCCAATTGGGTAAACTCTCTGTACCGTGAGGATGATGAGCTTTGGCTGCGTTGAACAAGAAAGTACGTGCCGTCGCCAGCGTGGACCACCAACTTCTGGAAATGACACGTAGAAAGGCCAGAAGGTCTCGGTTCATCCAAGAGAATGTTAATTTGGTTGCCGCTTGAGGACCTAATCAAGTGTGGGTTCGAGAAAAAGGTGCTCGAGGTGGATACCCGCGAGGCGACTCAGCGGCTGGCTCTACTCCGCCCACTCGTTCGCCTTGAGATCGAGAAGCACTTTTGCCGACTTCGGGCTCAAGCGTAGGTATGCTTATTATTACACAGTGTTGTTGCCGTTGCCGCCGGTGCGGTCGCGGTCGTCGTGTGTTGAGCTGCCTTTAATATTGGAGCCGTGATTGCCTGGATCGTATACAAGCTTGCTCTTGCTGCTCTTGCTGAAGCTGCCAGGGTCGTATGTGCCGTTGTAGTAGCTGCCAAGGTGCTGAAGTGGTGGTTGGTGGCATCGCTGTCGTCGCTGCGCTTGATGTTGCTGCTGGTGCGTCCGTCATGGGTGCTGCGCTTGAGGTCGCCGCGGGATTGTGCACAAACTTGTCATTTATGGTGTTGTCGGTGGCGGCGTCGGCGATGAGGCGTAGGCCATCCTTGCCGACTCGAATTTGCGAGGCCTCCATCGTGTCGAAGCATGTTGTCATCGGCCCAGAGGCCCATGTCCACGCGTGTGAGGCGCAGAGCGCCTGCTCTTGACGACGGCGCTTGCACGCACCCTGAACCGTGGCCCACCAAGGACACCGCCTGCGTCGGACTCATTGGCGCAGCCGAGAGAGCCGCAACTGCAGAGCCCGAGGCATTGGAGGCCTGGGCAGACGACGAGGCTGAGCCCGGGCTACATGTGGCGAGTCAACGCGACAGAAGCCGAGGGACCCGGGCCACATGCAGGCCTAACTGGCCATCGAAAGAGGGCGCGACTGAGCAGGCACCGCCGGAAATCGTTCTCGGAATCGGGCCCCTGGAACACTGGGAGACAGAATCCGAGCTGTGCGTTTTCATGGACTGATGCGGGAGGTTGAGAGCCATTCTTCTCGTTGCTGTCCGTACCTGGTAGGGAAGCGGACATGTCGCTCGTGATCGTCGGCCAACCGTCGGTGGTATGACGAGCGGCCCGTCGACCGACAATTCTGACTCTTGCGAGCCCCCTACTACCATCAATTTCCTTGTGTGCAGGAAGGGGAAGGGCAGAGGGGTTTGGAGGGAATGAATGGTAGATGTCGTATATGTCGTTAGAGCATCGTGAGCGATCGTACCATCCAGTCACCCAACAACTACCTATCCAAGTCTCCAGCAAGGCATGATATTCTGCGGAAGGAGTACTCC
>Ga0137394_10001595_pt1 | contig 16623 bp, 14 predicted proteins | sample czobulk116metaG_FD_108278 | JGI IMG/M metagenome (GOLD analysis project Ga0137394, IMG submission 108278) | Vadose zone soil microbial communities from Angelo Coast Range Reserve, California, USA - czobulk1.16 metaG | ecosystem: Environmental > Terrestrial > Soil > Vadose zone | place: USA...
ATAAACTGGCCACAGCCTCTCTTTCGGTCCCGCATACTGCTCCTCGACGTACCTAACAGCGGCCTTTAAGTAAGCTTCCGGCGTGTCTTCTTCCCCGCCCTTTGCGTCCGCTCGTTCCGCAATCCACCAGGCGCCGCGATTTTTCGTCTTTCGGCCCTTCTTTCTTCACCAACGCGATCCATTCTTCCATTGAACGCCACGTTTTTTGCCTCAGCTCCGCCAACCACTTCTGCACCATCTGGCCGCCCGGATGTACGTCAGAGATCGTTTTCGACTTTGCCTTGGCCAGCGGTCAACTCCTAGCAGCCGTTCGGTTCTTCACCAAGGCAGCGATGACAACACCCGCCAGCACAAACCCCAGAATTTGCGTGGTCATATACCCGGCGACGTAGTTTGCCGGGAATTCATACCAGTTCCAATATTCCGCGTTTGTGCTTATCGCGGCAAGAACACCAGCGACGGCCACGAACCCCACTCGCCTCGCGTAACCTCGTCCGCTCGCGGCACACGAGAGAAGCCACGCAGCAAGCAATGCCTGCAGAACATTAAGTGCAAATTCGCGACCAAGCGACGTACCAAAGTGGAACGAACCTGACGGCGGATGGTAGACCAGGACTCCGTGCGGGGATTGTTCATATTTCTTCATATATTCCGGCATCGCTTCCTTGCGCTGCTCGCCGGTTGGCTTCGGACCTAGTCCAAAGCCCGGAAAAATGTAGAAGCCAGCTTCGGGAATTGCTCCTCGCATCGCGCTCAGCACAACAGCTTCGTTGGGAATCTCTGCTACGCCCATTTCACCGAGCCCGAGGAATTCGTGCGCGACAAACATCCAGACAAACAGAGTCAAGCCGCCCAGGATACCCGCCAGCAGGATTCGCCTCATTTTCGGTTCTCCTTCTGCATATTACTTTGGAGCCGCGGACCCGTCGCTAGTCTCTCTTGAAGTAGCCAATTCTCTCCAGCACCGCCCTGACGATCAACGGCAGCGCCACCGTCGCATCCTCAAAAACTTCCGCGAACTTTCCGCCTTCTTCCGGCGGCACAAACTTTCCCCAAGAAACGGCTTCGGTGTACGTGCTGCCGCTGAGGCCGCCCCAATGGACCGGCTCCGGGCAGATGCGCACGCCATAGTTGTACCGCTTCAGCGGTAGTTTCTTGTAGCCGCGCCGCGCAAGCAGCTCTGCGTAAACGCCGAATTGCTGCGACCAATTACGAGGGACGCCGCCACCCACGGTCAATATCCCCATGCGCCTGGTGGCCAGCATGGTGTCCGCAAACTTCTCAAAATCTTCGAAGGGATCAAAGCGCAGCAACGGGCGTTTTTCTTTCTGCCGGGCAATCTTGTGCAGCGCGAAGTCGATGCCCAGCTCGGAATCGCTGAATGCCGGAACAAAAATAGGAACATTGTGCTGGTAAGCGGATTTCAGGATTCCCCGCCCCGGCGCATTCTTGTGCAGATACTCGCCGATGCGCCGGTGGATTTTCCAACTGCAGGCAATGTCCTGTGCGTCCCATTCGGTGAGGATGTGGTCCATCACTTCTTCAACGTGGTCCAGATTCACTTCGGGCTCGAGCGAATCGTAGACGCGGTTGTAACCGGCGTGAAACAGCTCCTTGTCGTCCATCTTGGGGTTGTAGCGGAAATGCTTATAACCGGTGGCTTCCACCAGCCCGTGCGCCATCAGCGCGCCCGTCGAGACGATGGCTTTCACTACCCCGGATTCGATCAAGTCGCAAAAAACGAGTCCCATCTTGCCGACGGTCAAGGCGCCGGAGAGCGTCATCACCACAAAGCAATCCTTGTCGCGTGCCATCGCTTCAAAGACATCAGCCGCGTCACCGATCTGTCGGCCGGTGAATGCGGTGTCCCCCATGGCGCGGACGAGTTCGTCGACGGTGCGGCATTTGGATAGATCCAGCGGAAACATCGGCCGAAGCTTATCCTTAACTGGATCATGGAGAACTCTCCCTGTCACAGTTTTTTTTTGCTGCTTCGCCATCGCGTCTCCTCGGCCAAAACGAGTCAAGTGTTACGAATGAATTTCTCTCTTGCGAATGATGTGTGATGATGCTCGAACTCCCCGCAGATTGATAGTACAAACTCGGCGTAAAAGGAAGTACAAAACGCACAAGAATAAAGTTTTCTGGCTCATGCTAAACTAAAAATTATGGCAGACAAATTTACCATTGGTCTCGTGCAGATGAAATGCACGGCAAACGCGGAAGAGAATCTGGCGCGCGCGATCGGGAAAATCCGTGAAGCGGCGGCGCACGGTGCGCAGATCATCTCGCTCCATGAACTGTTTCTCGGCGAATACTTCTGCCGGACGGAAAACCCCGAGCTGTTCAACCTTGCGGAAGCCGTGCCAGGGCCGACGACCGACAAACTTGCGCAGGTCGCGAAAGAAAAGAAAGTAGCGTTGATCGTTTCCTTGTTCGAGCGGCGTGCGGCCGGCATTTATCACAACAGTTGCGCGGTGCTCGACGCCGACGGAAGTTTTCTTGGAAAATACCGCAAGATGCACATCCCTGACGATCCTTTGTACTACGAAAAGTTTTACTTTACTCCCGGCGATCTCGGCTTCCCCAATTTCGACACCAGGTACGCCCGCGTCGGCGTGCAGATCTGTTGGGACCAGTGGTATCCGGAGGGATCGCGCGTCACTGCGCTCAGCGGCGCGCAAGTGATTTTTTACCCGACTAGCATCGGATGGCATCCGCACGAAAAGACGCAATTCGGCGCCGCGCAACTCGATGCGTGGCGGACGGTGCAGCGGGGGCACGCCATTGCGAACGGAGTTTACGCAGCCGTTGTGAATCGCGTTGGATTCGAAGGCAAACCGGAAAAGGGCGACCCGGGATTGGAATTCTGGGGAAATTCCTTTGTAGCCGATCCCTTCGGTCAAGTCGTTTCTGAAGCTGCCAGTGACAAAGAGGAGATCCTCGTCGTCGAATGCGATCCCGCCAAGAGCGAAGACACGCGCAGGAACTGGCCGTTCCTGCGAGACCGCCGCATCGACGCCTATCACCCCATCCTGAACCGCTGGCTCAGCGACAAATAGCGTGCCCCTCTCTGTGCGCTCTCTGTCCAGTGCAACCTCTGTGTTAGATTCTCTTTCCCAATGAAGACCCTGCCACAATCCCAGACGCCTTACCCTCTCGGCTTTCGCATGCCCGCCGAGTGGGAACCCCACGAAGCGACCTGGCTCGGCTGGCCGCACGAGCTGACGGACTGGCCCGGCAAATTCGCGCCCATTCCGTGGGCCTTCGCGGAAATTGTCCGCCATTTGTCGAAAGTCGAGCGAGTGTATCTCCTCGTGGAAAACCGCCAATCCGAATCGCGCGTGCGAACCATCTTGAAGAAGTCCGGCGCAAATCTTGATGCTGTGGATTTCTTCAATGTGCCGACAGATCGCGGATGGATGCGCGACTCCGGCCCCATCGGTGTTCGCAACGAAGCCGGGGAAGTCGCTTACAATCATTTCGTCTTCAATGGCTGGGCGAAATACGCCAATCACAAGAAAGATGCCGTCGCTGTCACGAAAGTAAATCAGAAGTTGAAGCGCCGCGTCTGGGAGCCGGAACACAACGGCCGGCGAGTCGTGCTGGAGGGCGGCAGCATCGATGTCAACGGGCGCGGCACACTGCTCACCACCGAAGAATGTCTCCTCAGCAAAGTGCAGGAGCGAAATCCGGGGTTCACCAAGGAGGATTACGCGCGGGTCTTCCGCGAGTACTTCGGCGTGACCAATGTTCATTGGCTGAAGAGCGGAATCGCCGGCGACGACACCCACGGTCATGTGGACGACCTAACGCGCTTCGTGAATCCCTCAACCGTCGTTACTATCGTAGAGAACGATCCGAAGGACGCAAACTATGCCCCGCTGCAAGAGAATCTTGCTTTGTTGCAAGGTATGAAGGATCAGGATGGCCGGCCGCTTCGTGTGGAAACGCTTCCGATGCCGGCGCCCGTCTATTTCGACGGTCAGCGACTTCCCGCGAGCTACGCGAATTTATACATTGCCAACAAAATTGTGCTGGTGCCCACATTTAACGATTCGAACGATCGATTTGCCCTAAACACTCTTGCTGGCCTCTTCCCTGATCGCGAAGTCATCGGCATCGGCTGCCGTGATCTCGTGCTGGGACTCGGAACGCTGCACTGCATGACCCAGCAGCAGCCGGTGTCCGAGTTCACGCCGTAGTAAGTCCAGTTTGCGGCGGCTCAGCAAGTTTCGTTTTCCTGCTTAGTCACCGGAATTTGTTTCCGATTTTTGATAGACTCTCGCCGTTACCAGAAGACTCAGTGAAATCCCGGGAGAGCTTATGTTTTCCACAGTTCTATGCCAATTGGCGTCACAGGGTGCATCTGTCTCTGGGGACCTCCGTTCAGTGCTTCCTCGTGGTTTCTTCTATTGGATCCTTGTTGGCCTGATCGCCGGTTGGCTCGCTGGAAAAATCGCGCGCGGCCGCGGGTTTGGCTGCATTGCGGATATCGTCCTGGGAATCGTTGGCTCCTTCATCGGCGGCTGGGTTTTCGTCAAGCTGGGGATTTTCGGCGGAGGGTTCTGGTATTCGCTTGCGGCCGCGACGCTCGGTGCGGTTATTCTCGTCTCCATCGCTCATCTTTTCGTTAGCGGCGATCATTGAATGCCCGTGTTCTTGCGGCTCTTGTCGCCGGTCGCCCCCGCGAGTCCCCAGTCACGTCCGTATGATACGATTCTCGTTTGCGTCTCGGAGATGACGCCTCATTGAGCAAGACCTCGCAATCCCTCACCGCTATCCCCCTAGGTGGCCTCGGCGAATTTGGTATGAACATGATGGCGCTGCGGCTCGGTGACGACATTATCGTCATCGACGCAGGCATGATGTTTCCGGAATCGGAACTCCTCGGCGTGGACCTGGTCATCCCCGACATAACTTATCTGAAACAGAATCGCGCGCATGTTCGCGCGATTGTGCTCACGCACGGACACGAAGACCACATCGGCGCGCTGCCTTACATTTTGAAAGATTTAAATGTTCCGGTGTACGGAACGCGGTTCACGCTGGCGCTGGTGAAAAAGCGGCTGGATGAAGCCGGGCTGTTGGATTCGACGACGCTGCGCGAAGTAATGCCGGGCAGGCTGGTGGAGGTTGGGCCGTTTGAGGTTGAGTTTATCTCGGTGACGCACAGCACGGTAGATTGTGTGGCGTTGGCAATTCGCACGCCGCTCGGCGTGGTTATCCACACCGGCGACTTCAAAATCGATCAGACTCCCGTCGGCGGCGCGCCGTTCGATTTACATTCGTTCGCGAAGTATGGAAATGAGGGCGTGCTGGCGCTGTTCAGCGATTCGACCAACGTTGAGCGTCCCGGTTTTACGCCGTCGGAGCGGGCCATCGTTCCGCGAATCGAAGAATTGTGCCGCTCGGCACCGCGGCGGGTGATTCTGTCCTGCTTCGCTTCATCGATTCACCGCATTCAGCAGGTTATCGACATTGCTTCGCGTGTGAACCGCAAAGTGGCTTTCGTCGGGCGCAGCATGGTCGACAATGTGGAGATTGCGCACTCGCTCGAGCTGCTGCGCATCCCCGACGGGATGGTGGTGCGGCCGCAAGACATTCGCGGGTTCGATCCGAAGCGCATCATTATTTTGGCCAGCGGAAGCCAAGCCGAGCCGATGTCCTCGCTCTCCCGGATCGCGGTGGACAATCACCGTTTCGTTTCCGTGGATGAAAACGATAGCGTGATTCTCTCCGCGCGCATCATACCGGGAAATGAAAAATCCATTTTCCGGATGCTGGATCATATGTTTCGGCGGCGCGCGCTGGTCTACTACGACAATTCAGCGGGCACCATCCACGTCTCTGGCCACGCCAGCCAGGAAGAACAAAAGCTCTTGCTGCAACTTGTGAAACCGAAGTATTTCATCCCGGTACACGGCGAGTACCGTCATCTGTTCCGGCACGCAGCGCTGGCGCATCAACTGGGAGCCGTCTCACATGAGATTCTGCTCGTCGAAGACGGCCGGCCGATCGAATTCACGGAGGACGGCGCACACCGGCGCGATCCGGTGACGGCGGGCCGCGTTTGCGTGGATTCCGGATCGCTCGAAGAGATTGAAGACGTTGTGATTCGTGACAGGAAGCATCTTTCCGAAGACGGCATCGTCGTCCCGATCATCGCGATCGACAAGCACACCGGCAAGATGGAATCGCATCCGGAGATTGTGACGCGCGGCCTCATGAGCGACAACGGTCAGGAATTGATTGTCGGAGCGCGACTGGTCATCATGAAAACAGTCGAGGAATCGAACGCCGAGGAAAAATCCGACTGGGGCGTCATCAAGGAAAAGATTCGCGTCGATCTCAAGCGTTACATCAACAAACAAACTTCCAAGCGGCCCCTAATTCTTCCCGTCATTCTTGAGGTCTAACAGGCTGAGCTGCTGATGGCTGATACCACCACTACTCCCTCGCCAAACGTTAGCCGGGCCGCATTTACCTTCATCCTGATCATGGTGGCGTTTGATTTTCTGGCGTTTGGCATCATTGTGCCCGTGCTCCCCGACCTGATTCGCAGCTTTGAAGGCGGTGACTTCGCCCGCGCTTCAGCCATCACCGGCTATTTCGGATTCGCGTGGAACGCTATGCAGTTTGTTTTCTCGCCCCTCCTGGGCGCCTGGTCGGATCGCTTTGGGCGCCGCCCCGTCATCCTAATCTCCTGCTTTGGACTGAGCATTGATTACATTTTTATGGCTCTCGCTCCGTCGCTTACCTGGCTGTTCGTCGGCCGCCTGATTTCCGGCATTACCGCCTCCAACGTCTCCACGGCATTCGCCTACATCACTGACGTCACTCCGCCTGACAAACGACCGAAACAGTTCGGCTTGATCTCCGCTGCGTTCGGCCTTGGTTTCATTGTCGGACCTGCCGTCGGCGGCTACCTTGGCAACATCAATCTTCGTTTTCCATTCTGGGCCGCCGCCGCGCTCAGCCTCGGCAACGCTCTTTACGGCTATTTCATTCTGCCCGAATCGCTTCCACCGGAACGACGCGCCAAATCCGCCTGGCACATGGCCAATCCTCTGGGTTCTTTAAACCTTTTCCGCTCGCACCCTGAACTCGCGGGCCTCGCTGTCGTTACAACTCTGTACTATCTTGCTCACCAGTCACTTCAGACCGTCTATGTCCTCTACACCGAATATCGCTACGCCTGGAACCAGCGCGACATTGGACTATCGCTCGCAGTTGTCGGCTTCAGCGCTGCCCTTGTTTCCGGGGTCCTCGTCGGCCCGTTTGTAAAGCGCTTTGGCGAACGGCGCAGCCTTCTGTCCGGCTTGTTCTTTGGCACTCTCGGCTTCGCAAGTTTTGCTCTCGCCACTCGCGGCTGGATTCTCTTGGCTGTCATTCCCTTCATTGCCCTGTGGGGTATCGCCGCTCCCGCCATGCAGTCGCTGATGTCCCGCCACGTCGACCCATCCTCCCAGGGCAAGCTGCAAGGGGCCATCAACTCTCTTCGCGCCATCACGGGAATGGCAGGCCCCATCCTCTTCACCCAGGTTTTTGCTTTGGCCATCTCTCCTCGCTTCGGCTTCCACCTTCCCGGTGCACCGTATTTCCTTGCGGGGCTTTTGCTCCTTTGCAGCCTGCTGTTGGCAGTCTACGTGACGCGGCCAAGCGAAGCCGCTGCGTCCTCTTCTCAAGCCGCAACCGACGTCAACCTATCGGAGTGAAGGACAGCGATTTGTAGTTAACCATAACACCCCCTCCCGGGATGCGGTATTGGCCTCCGGGTCATTCCATTCGGCATGAGAAAGTGATTTTGGGATGGTGGGTACCTCCGTGCCAGGGTGAACAGATGTTCGGGATAAAAGGTGAGGTCCCTGGCACGGGGCGCCCCCTTCTTAAGTGTAGAGGCATGCTCAATTGGAACTGCGATTACTGCAATCAGGTATTCACCCGAATCGCGGGTAAGGTATTCTCCGGCTACCTAGCCGAACCGGAAATTCTTGTCCCGCGGTGACATCCGACGATGGGGATGCGTGCGAGGGGAAGGTAATGAAGCTTTAGGATTAAGGTCGGGCCGCCTCCGTGCCAGGACGAATCGATGTGGGGTATGTGGGGTGGGGGCCCTGGACACGGAGGCGGCCGCTCTCCCGCATGTGCAAGCATCCTTCATTAGTATGCGAGTCCCCGCAATCAAGTGTTCACCCTGATTTCGAGTCAGGTATTTCCCCTACTGCCCGCTTGGCAATGAAGCTCCACCCCGCGGAAAACGGTATGGCCTGAAAGCGAGATTAATTCGCCGTTAAGACAAAGTGGGCCCGCAAGATGCCGGCCGGTGCTACGCCGACTACGCAGACGCAGACCAACGCAGACCAACCATCTTGCCTCGGCGAGCGCAGGAGTATAGGCTTCTCCCTCGAGGACGTTTGCGACACGCGGGGCTTGAAGGGTCTTGCCCTGCACCCACCCGGCATCTGCGCAAACGCACGAGAGGAGGAAACAATGGCAACGGCAACGGCTGTGATGGAACCGAATGTCAAGATTGGTCCGACAAAGCTGTTGATCAACGGAAAATGGGTGGACAGCGTATCGGGGAAAACCTTCCCCACAATAAATCCGTCGACGGGGGAAGTGATCACACAAGTGGCGGAGGCCGACGCGGCGGATGTGGACAAGGCGGTGGCGGCGGCGCGCACGGCATTTGACAAGGGACCTTGGCGCAAGATGAGCGCTTCGCAGCGCGGAGTTTTGATGAACAAGCTGGCGGACCTCATCGAAAAGCACGCCGATGAGCTGGCACAACTGGAAGCGCTGGACAACGGGAAGCCCGCGCACGTTGCGAGGGCGGCCGATCTTCCGCTGACGATCGCGTGCTACCGCTACTACGCGGGCTGGGCGGACAAGAACCAGGGGAAGACAATTCCCGTCAGCGGCAATTACTTCACCTACACCAAACACGAGCCCGTGGGCGTGGTGGGCCAGATTATTCCGTGGAATTTCCCGCTGTTGATGCAAGCATGGAAACTAGGGCCGGCACTGGCAACGGGTTGCACAGTGGTGATGAAGCCGGCGGAGCAGACACCGCTGACAGCGCTGCGCGTCGGTGATTTGATGCTCGAAGCGGGGTTCCCTGAAGGCGTGGTGAACTTGCTGCCAGGTTACGGACCAACGGCGGGTGCGGCGATTGCGCGGCACATGGACGTGGACAAAGTGGCGTTTACGGGATCAACCGAAGTAGGCCACCTGATCATGAAAGCGGCCGCGGAGACGAATCTAAAGCGCGTGACGCTGGAGCTGGGCGGAAAAAGCCCGAACATCGTGTTCGCCGACGCGAACATGGATGAGGCCATCGAGGGCGCACACTTTGCGCTCTTCTTCAACCAGGGCCAGTGCTGCTGCGCGGGGTCTCGGTTGTACGTCGAGGAGAAAGCGTATGACGAGTTCGTGGACAAGAGCGTGGCGCGGGCAAAGAAACGCACCGTCGGCAATCCCTTCGACAAGAACACCGAGCAGGGACCGCAGGTGGATCAAGACCAGTTCAACAAGGTGATGAGCTACATTGACGCCGGGAAGCAGGGGAAGGCCAAGCTGGTGGCGGGCGGCAACCGCGTGGGCGACAAGGGCTACTTCATCGAGCCCACCGTATTTGCCGACGTCGAAGACAACATGAAGATCGCCCAGGAGGAGATCTTCGGACCGGTCATGTCCATCCTGAAATTCAAGGACCTGAATGAGGTGGTGGAGCGCGCGAACAAGTCCTTGTACGGGCTCGCGGCGGCGGTGTGGACAAAAGACATCGCCAAGGCGCATGCCGTCGCGGATAGCGTGCGCGCGGGAACCGTGTGGGTGAATTGCTACGACGTGTTCGATGCGGGAGCGCCGTTCGGCGGCTACAAACAGTCGGGGATTGGGCGCGAACTCGGCGAATATGGGCTGGCGAATTACACCGAGGTAAAGACCGTCACCATCAAACTATGAACGATGTAACAGGACTCGAAGCACACGCAGGGGCACGATTTATCGTGCCCCTGCGTTTTCTTGCGGCGGGCGTGGCGCTGGTAGCGTCGTTTTTCTTCGTGGCGCGAGCAAGTCATGGACAATCCAATTCAGAACCGCGCGTCGCGCAGCATTTGCGCCATGGAATTAATTTGAGCGAGTGGTTTGCCCAGGTTTACGACCAGAAAGGCTACACGAAAGAACATTTTGAAGCGTGGACTACCGCGCAGGATATCGCGCTGATCAAGGCGATGGGATTCGACCATGTGCGGCTGAGCGTGAATCCGCAGCCGATGTTTCGGCGGGGGCAGGCCGATCAGATTCCTGAGGATTATCTGGGGTATCTCGACGCCGCCGTAAAGATGATTCTCGCTCAGGGCCTGGCTGTCGTCGTTGACGTTCATCCCGAAAGTGATTTCAAACAGAAGCTCGCTGCGGACGACGGCTTTGTCGAGCAGTTCGCGGACTATTGGCGGGCGCTGGCGCGGCATTATTCGTCTACAAATCCCGACTTCGTTTCGTTCGAGGTTCTGAACGAGCCGGAATTTCATGACCGCTTTCGGTGGCAGGGCGTTCAGGCGAAGCTCGCAGTGGCGATTCGCGACGGGGCACCGCAGCATACGATTATTGTTGCAGGAGCGTATTGGTCTTCGGAGAACGAATTGCTCTTTTTCGATCCGCTGCGCGATTCGAACGTTATTTATAACTTTCACTTCTACGATCCGCACATCTTCACGCACCAAGGCGCAACTTGGAGCACGAATTACGTGCATTATCTGAAAGAGCTGCCGTATCCTTCGACTCCCGATAATGTGCAACAGGCTGCGGCGCTCCTCCCCGATGCAGTGAATCGCTTGCAAGCGATTCACTACGGACTGGACCGTTGGAACGCCTCGCGCGTCGACGGCGAAATCGGCCAGGTGGCCGCGTGGGCCAAACACTGGAACGTGCCGGTAACTTGCAACGAGTTTGGCGTCTATCGCAAAGCCGCGAATCCGCAAGATCGCGCGGCATGGATTTCCGACGTTCGAACGACGCTGGAGAAATATGGAATCGGTTGGACCATGTGGGACTACAGCGGCGGCTTCGGCGTGGTGACAAAACAGAACGGACAACCCGTTCCCGACGAAGTTACCGTGAAAGCACTCGGGCGAACCATGCCACAGGCGATCCGCTAGTCATCATGGCCCAACGGGTGCGAACCCGGTCGGTCCATGCTCGATTCAAAATAAAAAGACCGACCCCCAGTTTCGCATATTCGTGGGTTACGCTGCGCTAGCAGCACAGAGCCACAGGCGAAGAAAGGAGAGTCGGTCTCGATGTCCATGTGGACACCATCGCAGTCGCCGTTGCCGAGCCCCGCGGTGAAGTCCGATCCTTCGGTGTAATTGCTAACCGCCCCGAGTCGGTTCGGAAGCTGATGCACAAGCTCGGTTCGGTCGAGCAACTGCGGGTCTGCCACGAAGCCGGACCCACAGGGTATGCGTGGTATTGGCAGCTCACCGCTCTCGGCGTGCGCTGCGAAGTGATCGCACCGACGCTGGTTCCCGTGAAGTCCGGTGACCGTGTGAAAACTGATCGGCGCGACGCCCTGAAGCTGGCACGCAGCTAACGTTCGGGTGACCTGACCGCCGTGTGGGTTCCTGACGCCGCCCACGAAGCTCTCAGAGATTTGCTGCGTGCCCGGGAGCCCGCGAAAAGAGACCAACTGCGTGCCCGCCATCGCCTCGGCAAGTTTCTGTTGCGCAGTGGCTGGCAACGTCCTGAGCATCTGGAGACCGCGTGGTCGAAACCACACCTGGAGTGGATTAAGGACCAAGGTGCACTTCGAACAGCCGGCGCAGGAAGCTACTCTGGCCGACTATGTCCACGAAGTCGAACATGTGGCCATGCGGCTACCTGCTCAAGCGCCAAGTGGGTCTCAGCTCCGAAGTCAAAGAAATCGCCTGGAAGGCCCAGAATCGTCTGCATCTACGCTACCGAAAATTTCTCGCCCGTGTCAAAAACAAACCTCAGATCGTCACCGCAGTGGGCGGAGAGCTGTGGGGTTTTATCTGAGCCATCGGCGTCAAAGTGGAAGCGGAACAGCAAAGAATCGCTGCGTAGGCCTACACCACCAATGAAACGTGTTTCCTCTTTTGTGAAAAAGGCAGTACCGGTGGCGGTCGAGGCGTTCTCGACAAGGAGAACCCTCGGAAGATCTATGCGTCAGGCTCTACGAGCCCAATCCGCCTTCCTAGTGCGAGGGAGCTCCCGACGGATCATGAGCATGCGGTTTCGACCCGCGAATATCAGAGTGATCCATCGTCGCGTTGACCGCCTCGGACGCCACTCGCGCCGCTTTCCTCTCGCAAGAGAAAGACACACCAGAGCAGCACCGCGAAAACGGACCTTGACCCGTTGGGCCATATCAGAACTGCAGTGTGGCGGTGTCTCTAGCCCCCCCGATAACCAGCAGCGAGACCTGAGGTGGGCGTTCTGTTCTACAATCCCGCCATGGCGCTCACGCTCCGCTCCTACGAGCCGCACGATTTCGTCGCGCTCCACAAGCTGGACCAAGTGTGCTTCCCGGCAGGAATTTCTTATTCGAAGACAACATTGCGCTACTTTTTGACGTTGGCGTCGGCGGACTGTGTCGTGGCGATCGATGGAAATCACATCGCCGGCTTTGTGTTGTCGGAAGAGAACCCGCCATTGGCGCACATCATTACGCTGGACGTAGCCGAAAAACTGAGGCGGAACGGGGTCGGGACGGCCCTCCTACACCAGTTGGAGTCGAATCTTTCGGCACGCGGAGTGCGGTCGGTTTTGCTCGAAACCGCAATCGACAATGAGGCGGCGGTTGCCTTCTGGCAGCGCCACGGCTATCGTATCGAAGCGACACTGAAGCGCTACTATCTGGGCCGCCTTGACGCTTACGAGATGCGCAAGCGCTTGCAGCCGGCGGCATCTAAGACGGATAAGCATCCGGGAGAAAAGAATTGAACGAATACCTTTTGTCCCTGCTGTTAGGAATCGTTGAAGGACTGACGGAATTTTTGCCGGTCAGCTCGACGGCACATCTGCGTATCTCCGAAGCCCTCTTCCACGTTAGCCTGACGAGCGGCTACTGGAAGATGTATACGATCGTGATTCAATTGGGCGCGATTCTTTGCTTGCCGGTTTACTTCCGCGAACGCATAAGGAAACTCTTGGCTAGTTTCCCGAAGGGCGATCGCGGCGACCGCACGTTCTTGACGCACCCTTTGAGCCTGGTCATGGTGGCGTTTGCGGTGACCGCGATCCCCGCCTTCTTGCTCACCAAGGTGATCGGTAAGCATTTAGAGAGTTTGTACATCATAGGCAGTTCTCTGCTGATCGGCGGAATCGTCATGTGGATTGTGGACGAGATGAATGCCACATCGGAAGCGGCGGGGCTGGGGGCTACCGGAACGCGCATTCACACGTGGCATATGGAGGACATGAGTGTGTGGCAAGCGGTCTGGATCGGGGCGTGCCAGATTCTTTCGGCGGTGTTCCCGGGGACTTCGCGGTCAATGTCGACGATCGCGGCGGGACAGCTGGCGGGAATGTCGCGGGCCTCGGCGCTGGAGTTTTCGTTTTTCCTGTCGATCCCCACGATGGTGGTGGCCACTTGCTATGACTTGCTGAAATCCTTGCGTGGCAAGGGAGAGAATGCGATTGGAGCGACGCACCTTGATCCGCATGGATGGGTGGTGCTGGTGATCGGATTCGTGATGTCGTTCATCGTGGCGTACGGCGCGGTGGCGTGGTTTTTGGCGTGGGTAAGGAAGCACGGGTTCGCTCCGTTCGCGGTGTACCGGATTGCTGTGGGGGTGGCGGTTTTGTATTGGGCGTCGCGATCGGGGGGATAGCGGGCTTCGCGTGCGCCCTGTGCTATTTGCAAACACGCATTTTGAAAGTATTTGCTGGTGAGCGGCTGGTGTTTGGTATCATCGTCCTGTTCGGAGGTTCCTCCAGGCGGGATTACGCTAGCGCCAGCGCCCGCCGCGATACTCAGCCTTCCCCAAAAAGCTGAGGAGATTTTGTGCGCCTTCTGACTCCAACTGGAAACAAGCGGCTCAATGAGCTGGTAGGTTTTTTGTGTATCACGCTGGCAGTGCTGATCGCGCTGGCGCTGCTTTCCTATTCCCCCAAGGACGCGGCGTTTAATGTAAGCGCTCCGTCGACCGAAGGCAGTCAAGCGCGAAATTGGATCGGGCCCGCCGGGGCCTATGGCGCGGATCTACTTTTCCAGATTTTCGGCTTTGCTGCGTTCCTTTGGCCTGCGGCGATTCTGGTGTTGGGCTGGCGGTGGTTCCGTAGCCGGGCGATCGATTCGCAAGTTGCCACAGTTGCCGGCTTTGGGTTGCTCCTGCTCTCCCTCCCAACGCTGCTTTCCTTGTGGCATGTTTGGGATGTACGAGGCGCTGTTCCGCCCGGTGGAATCCTGGGAGCGCTCATCTCCAGCGGCCTGCGCACGGGGTTCAACCTGTGGGGCGCGAATCTTGTGGCTATGGCGTTGCTGGTGACCGCGCTGTTTATGACCACGCGTTTCTCTTTCTCCGGAGCGCATGCCTGGGCCAGCGGACCGAATGGACCGATCGGAAAAGTGGAAAAGCTGGGCATTTTGCAGAAGGCCCAAGCGCGCTGGCATGCCTGGCGCGAAGAGCGCGAGCAGCGGCGCATGCGCCGTCGCGTGGAAGAGTCCCGCCTATCGGGAAGAAAACCTGTTCCGCCGCAATCGATTGGAAAAGCCGAAGTCTTGCATGAACCTCCCAAAACGATTCGCCTAGGCGACGAGAGCAATATTTTCAAGGGCAGGTCTGAAACCGAAGAAGACGACGAGAAAGCGACCAACGACGCGTCCCATAAAACGCCGATCTTCGTCCTCAATCGCGAAACAGAGAAGGCCGCCACAAAAAAAGCCGGCGAGCCTAAAATTGCGAAGGGCAGCCCGAATTACAAACTTCCTTCCCCTTCCCTGCTGCGCGAGGGCGAACGCAGCCACAAGCTTGATGAAGACGAGCTGAAGCTTCGCGCGCGGGCGATTGAAGCAAAGTGCCTTGAATTTGACGTGCAAGGGCGCGTGACGCAAATCAATCCCGGGCCGGTGGTTACGACGTTTGAATTCAAACCGGAAGCGGGCATCAAGTACAGCCGGATTATCGCCTTGACAGAGGATTTGTGCCTGGCGCTGCAGGCGGAATCAATCTTGATCGAGCGTATCCCCGGCAAATCAACCATTGGCATCGAAGTTCCGAATGACAAGCGGCAGACGATTGCGCTTCGGGAAATCATCGAAGCGCCGGAGTTCATCAATTCTCCGAGCAAGTTGACGCTGGCAATGGGGCGCGATCTGCACGGGCGGATTCGCGTGACGGACCTCGCGGCCATGCCGCACTTGCTGATCGCCGGTTCCACGGGCACCGGAAAGAGCGTGTTCATCAACTCGCTGATGATGTCGATTCTCTACAAAGCGAGTCCGGACGAAGTGAAGATGGTGCTGGTGGACCCGAAACGGCTGGAACTCAACCTTTACGAAAACATTCCCCACTTGATCGCGCCGGTGGTGACCGATCCGAAGATCGCTTCAAACGTGCTGCGCAACGCGACGCGCGAAATGGAAAACCGATTGAAGCTGCTGGCGCAGCGCGGCGTTCGAAACATCGACCAGTACAATCGGACTTTCAAGAAGGAGCAATCGCTCTCGCTCTTCGACAATCTGGAAGAGACCGAGCACAAACCGCTTCCCTACCTGATCATCGTGATCGACGAGTTGGCCGACCTGATGATGGTGGACACCAACAACGTGGAAGAATCGATCACCAGGCTTGCGCAAATGGCGCGCGCCGTGGGTATCCACTTGATCCTAGCGACGCAGCGGCCCTCGGTGGACGTGATCACCGGTTTGATCAAAGCGAACTTCCCGGCCCGCATTTCGTTCCGCGTGGCCAGCAAAGTGGACTCGCGCACCATTCTCGACTCGAACGGCTCGGAATCGCTGCTTGGAAGGGGCGACATGCTCTATCTGCCGGCAGGTTCGGCGCGGCTCCATCGCATTCACGGCCCGCTGGTGACGGAAGACGAGATCACATCGGTTTGCGACTTCTGGCGTGAGCAGGCTCAGGCGAAGTACCAGGAAGAGCTCCTCGCCGCACCGAAGGATGAAAACGGCAAGACCGAAAGTGCGGCCGAAGGCGATCCCGACGGCGGGGAGGGTGTCGACGACGATCTTTACCAGGATGCGATCCGGGTAGTCTGCGATGCCGGCCGCGCCTCCACTTCCACGTTGCAGCGCCGCTTACGAATCGGCTATGGGCGCGCCGCGCGACTGATCGACCTGATGGAGAAGGACGGCATTGTCGGGCCGCCGGACGGCACCAAGCCCCGTGAGGTTCTGAAGAACCGGAACTGGATGAAGGAGTTCGACGATTCCGCGCATTGATTCGCGGAGAGTTTTCGTCGAATTGACACAACTCTGCATCACCCCTACAATTTCTAAAACACCTGTGCCGGGGTAGCTCATTGGTAGAGCGCCGCCCTGAAAAGGCGGGCGTAGCCAGTTCGATTCTGGCCCCCGGCACTTTTTGCTTTTCCTTTGCCTTTACTTACGCATACGTCTTGGCAGACTGA
>Ga0137394_10001598_pt1 | contig 16617 bp, 16 predicted proteins | sample czobulk116metaG_FD_108278 | JGI IMG/M metagenome (GOLD analysis project Ga0137394, IMG submission 108278) | Vadose zone soil microbial communities from Angelo Coast Range Reserve, California, USA - czobulk1.16 metaG | ecosystem: Environmental > Terrestrial > Soil > Vadose zone | place: USA...
GGTCGCGGCTATGTGCCGGGCAATGTGCGTGCATTTCGCGACGACCACTCCAAGACGATCGGCCGCGTCGTGATGGATGCGTCATTTTCGCCGGTAAAACGCGTGTCCTACACGGTCGAATCGGCACGCGTCGAACAACGTACCGACCTCGACAAGCTGGTCATGACGATCGAGACCAACGGCGCCATGACGCCCGAAGAGGCCGTGCGCCAGGCCGCGCGCATCCTGGTCGACCAGCTGTCGGTGTTTGCGGCCCTTGAGGGAACTGCCGAGGTTGCGGTCGCCTCACGTGTCTCGCCGCAAGTCGATCCGATCCTGCTGCGACCGGTTGACGATCTGGAGCTGACGGTGCGCTCGGCGAACTGCCTGAAGGCCGAAAACATCTACTACATCGGCGACCTGATCCAGCGCACTGAAAACGAACTGTTGAAGACGCCGAACCTCGGGCGCAAGTCGCTGAACGAGATCAAGGAAGTGCTTGCTGCGCGCGGACTGACTCTCGGCATGAAACTCGAAAATTGGCCGCCGGCAGGCCTCGAAAAATAGGAGACCTTTGCGCGGCCAGTTTCGTTGAAGGCTAACTTGCCGCAGGCAAGTTAAGCCCCACGGAGGCGGTCGGAAAACAAAATTGGCCGCCTGCTGGCTTGGAAACGCAGGAAGTAAGGAGCCAACGCTCCAAACAAGAACCCGCCCGCCCATGACTGGGATCGAAGAGACGGGAATCACAAGACAGAAAGGAAGTTCAAGTGCGTCATCGTCACGGCCTGCGGAAACTCAACCGCACAAGCAGCCATCGCCTGGCCATGCTGCGCAACATGTCGAACTCGCTGCTGCGGCACGAGCTCATCAAGACCACCCTTCCCAAGGCAAAGGAGCTGCGGCGCGTGGTCGAGCCGCTGATCACGCTGGCAAAGGAGCCGACGGTGGCCAACCGTCGCCTCGCGTTCAACCGCCTGCGTGATCGCGAAATCGTGGTCAAACTCTTCAACGAGCTTGGGCCGCGCTACAAGACCCGTCCCGGCGGTTACCTGCGCATTCTCAAGGCGGGGTTTCGGGTTGGCGACAACGCGCCATTGGCGCTGGTCGAACTGCTCGATCGCCCCGAACCAAAGGTAGAAGAGACGCCAGCCGAAGCAGCGACCTGATCCGCTCCGCTAAAGTAAGCTTCAAGGCCCGCCGCGTGCGGGCCTTGTATTTTTTGCCGCCGTGAACGATGTCGCGATCGCACCCGTGAGTGCGGAGGAAACGCATTCCTCCGAGGTGGTGCTGCGCGTGCACGAACTGCGCAAGCTCTACGGCGGTGCTGCCGTGGTCGATGGCTTCTCGTTCACGATCCGGCGCGGCGAGTGTTACGCCTTGCTCGGTCCGAACGGCGCCGGCAAAACCACGACGTTGCGCTGCTGCCTCGGCTTGACCGACCCCGACGGCGGTGAAATTGAACTGCTGCGTGAACCCGTGCCAAAACGCGCTCGCGAAGCGCGCGTGCGGGTCGGTGTGGTGCCGCAACTGGACAATCTCGATCCGGACTTCAGCGTTGCGGAGAACCTACTCGTCTATGGCCGCTATTTCGGATTGCCTGATCGGACGATTCGCGAACGTATTCCCGGCCTGCTCGAGTTCGCGAGCCTGGCTCACAAGAAGAACGCCTGGATCGGCGAGCTGTCGGGCGGCATGAAGCGGCGCCTGACGCTGGCGCGTTCGTTGGTCAACGATCCGGACCTGATCTTCATGGACGAGCCGACCACCGGACTCGATCCGCAGGCGCGCCATCTGATCTGGGCGCGCCTGAAGCAGTTACTGGCGCGTGGCAAGACAATCCTGTTGACGACACATTTCATGGACGAGGCCGAGCGCCTGGCACATCGACTTGCGGTGATCGACCACGGTGCAAAGATCGCTGAAGGCGTGCCGCGCGAACTGATCCGGTCGCACATCGAGGCCCATGTGGTCGAGGTGTACGGCGACGGCGCAACCGAATGGGCGCACAGCTTCAGTCGCAGCCAGGTCTCACGGCTAGAACTGAGCGGCGAAACCGCGTTTTGTTACGCGGCCGATCCTGCGCCGATCCTGCGTGAACTCGAAGCGCAACCGAATCTGCGTTATTTGCATCGCCCCGCGAATCTCGAAGATCTGTTCCTGAAGCTGACCGGCCGCGAGATGCGGGACGAGGCGTGAGGGCAGGTCAATGAGTTGGCTCCAGCAAAATCCCGTTGCCGCACGCCCGGCGATCGAAGACACGGTGCGCAGGCGCGAGCCGCTCCTGGCGCCGCCGCGGCCCTCGCGCCGGTTCATTCCCGTCTGGCGCCGCAACTACCTCGTCTGGCGCAAGTATCTCTTCGAGCGTGTGCTTTCGAACATCATCGAGCCGCTGATCACGCTGGTCGCGTTCGGTTACGGACTCGGCGGTCTGCTTCCCGACGTAGGCGGCGCGACCTACCTGCAGTTCCTCGCCAGCGGTTCGATCTGCATGAGCATCATGTACTCGGCGAAGTTCGAGTCACTCTGGGGCGCGTATTCGCGCATGGATACCCAGAAAACCTGGGCCGCGATCATGAATACGCCGAGTTCGATCGATGACATCGTGCTCGGTGAAGTCGCATGGGCGGCGAGCAAGGCACTCGTGACCGGGGTGGCGATGCTGGTTGTGATCTGGGCGCTTGGAGTCGCGCGCTCGCCCTTGGCGCTGGTCGTCTTGCCGCTTTTTTTCCTGTCCGGCGCAACCTTCTCCGCGATGGCGCTGATCGTCAACAGTCTTGCGCGTGGATACGACACGCTTTCGAACTACTTTGTCGTCGTGGTTACGCCGATGGTGTTTCTTTCGGGTGTGTTTTTTCCACTCGAACATTTGCCTGAATGGTTGCGCCTGATCGCGCAGTGGCTGCCGCTCGCGGCGATGGTCGAGCTGGTGCGCCCGCTCATCCTGGGGCGGATACCCGAGCACGTGGTACGTGACCTGGCGTTGCTGCTTGGTTATGGCGCCGCGTGTTACTACGTGGCGCTGATATTTACGCGCAAACGTCTGCTCAAGTGAGGCGCAACGATGAGCGAGCCGCTGCTGATTCTGACCAACTGTCCCGACGACGCGACTGCCGAGCGGATTGCCCGCACCGTGGTAGAGCAACGTCTGGCTGCCTGCGTTAATCGCCTGGCCGCGGTCCACTCCGTGTATCGGTGGCAGGGCGCAATCGAGCAGGCCGTCGAGGTGCCGCTTCTCATCAAGACGACGCGCGAGCGCTACCCTGAGCTCGAGGCGGCAATACGCGCGCTGCATCCCCACAGCGTGCCCGAGATCATCGCCTTGCCGATTGGGGGCGGGTACGCGCCGTACTTGCGTTGGGTCGACGACGAGACCCAGCCGCCCCTTCTCGCGTAACGCTCAGAGCACTTCGAACAGGCCCGCGGCGCCCATGCCGCCGCCGATGCACATCGTCACGACTACGTGCTTGACGCCGCGCCGTTTGCCCTCTATGAGCGCGTGGCCGACCAGGCGTGCACCGCTGACGCCATAGGGATGGCCGACTGCTATGGCACCACCGTCGACGTTGAGCCGGTCTGCGGGGATGCCGAGCTTGTCGCGGCAGTAGATCACCTGCACCGCAAACGCTTCGTTCAGCTCCCACAGTCCGATGTCCTCGACCTTCAGTCCGGCCCGTTTCAGCAGCTTGGGCACTGCGAACACAGGTCCAATTCCCATTTCGTCGGGCTCGCAACCCGCGACTGCAAAACCACGGAATGCGCCCAGCGGCTTCAAGCCCTTGCGCGCCGCGGTTGCAGCGCTCATCACGACGGCCGCCGACGCGCCGTCGGAGAACTGGCTTGCATTGCCGGCGGCAATCACTCCGCCTTCGATTGCGGGTTTGATCTGCGCCACGCCTTCATAGGTCGTGTCGGCGCGAATCCCTTCGTCGTGTTGCACCGTGATTTCCTTGATCGACTCCGCGCCGGTTGTTTTGTCGATCACCTTGGTCTTGACGGTAATCGGCACGATCTCATCACGAAACTTGCCGGCGTCGCGCGCGGCTGCGGCGCGTTGCTGGCTCTGAGCGCCGTAACGATCCTGCACTTCGCGACTGATCTTGTAGCGCTTGGACACCATCTCCGCCGTCTGCAGCATGGGCCAGTAGATCTCAGGCTTGTTCTTCACCAGCCACTCGTCCTGATACATGTGGCGGTTCATTTCGTTCTGCACGCAGGAGATCGACTCGACGCCGCCAGCGACGTAGACATCCGCTTCACCGGACAAGACGCGTTGCGCGGCGAGCGCAATCGTCTGCAGTCCGGACGAGCAGAAACGGTTGACCGTGACACCGGCTACGGTCACCGGCATGCCGGCGCGTAAGGCAATCTGGCGTGCGATGTTGCCGCCCGTGGCGCCTTCGGGATTGGCGCAGCCCATGATGACGTCTTCCACCTCCGCATTGTCGAGCCGCGCCCGATCGATCGCAGCGCGCACGGCAAGTGCGCCGAGAGTCGCGCCGTGCGTCATGTTCAGCGCGCCCTTCCAGGACTTGCAAAGGGGCGTACGTGCGGTCGAGACGATCACGGCTTCGTTCATGGGTGGTCTCCTGTTTGATCTCTACTGATACTGAACTAGGTGACGCGGGCGCCGCCAACGAGCAGGCACAGAGCGTAACGCAAGCGACTAGCGGGTGAGCATGATGACCGCCGGTGGCACAGGCTCGCCGTATAGATCGGCAATGGCTGTCGCGCGCCGCGCGAGAACAGCACGCTGGTTGAGGTAACCCTTGTCGGTGATTTCGTTGGCATCGATCGATGGTGGCTCGGAAAGCAGCAGCGCCCGTGTGGCGCGGGTCGATGACCCGCGTGCTTCGGCGGCGAGCGCGCGCAATCCCTCCTCGACCCGGCTGCGCACGCGTGCGTCGGCAAGCAGCACCGACAAAGGCGTTTTCTTCGAGAGATCCGGGCAAAGGCTGGCGCAGCCAGCGGGGTTGGCAAAGATCAGCAATCCCACCTCTTCCTGGTCGTGGCCCGCGACAACAACGTCCTGTGCTACGGGCGCCAGGGCTGCGATCGCCAGTACGCGCAGGGTGCCAACATGCACCCAGGTGCCGGAGCCCAACTTGAAGTCTTCCGCGATGCGCCCATCGAAGACCACGCCACGCGAGGGATCGGCGGGATCGGCAAGGGTGCCGGCGTCGCCGATCCTGTAGAAACCCTCTGCATCGAAAGCCGCTGCAGTGAGATCGGGCCGCTTGAAGTAACCGGGGGTCACGTTGGGGCCGCGCACTCGCATCTCCAGCTTTTCTCCGTTGGGCAGCATCAGCAGCTCGCAGCCCGGCGCGGGAATGCCGATGACCCCTGCGCGGTCGATCGGGAAGTGCACGCTGGTCACCATCGGCGCGGTTTCGGTTGAACCCCAAGAAGAAACCATCGCAATCCGCTTGCCGAGTTCTTCTGCTTTGCGTTCCAGGCGCTGCCAAAGGTTCTGTGGCAAAGCGGCGCCAGCATAAAAAATGATCTTCAGTTGGGCGAAGAAACGCCGCGCAAGCGCCTCATCACTTTCCAGGAAAGGCAGGAGAACGTCGAAGCCGCGCGGCACGTTGAAATAGATATTCGGCGCGACCTCGCGCAAATTGGCCACGGTCTTCTCGATCAGACCTGGCGCGGGCTTGCCCTCATCGATGAAAAGCGATCCGCCGTTGGCGAGGACCATGTTGAAGTTGTGATTGCCTCCGAACGTATGATTCCACGGCAGCCAATCGACGATGACCGGCGGCTCGTTCTGCAGGAACGGCCAGCACTGGCGAATCATCTGCTGATTGGAGGTGAGCATGCGGTGCGTGTTGATCACGCCCTTTGGATCGCCCGTCGAGCCGGACGTGAACAGGATCTTGGCGATCGAATCCGGCGCGACTGCCGCCGCTGCGCTGTCGACTTCGGGGCCAGCACCAGCTTTCATCAAATCATCGATTGCAGTGGCTGCTGCCGGAACGTTGCGGCTAGCTGCGAATTCGCACGTGCTTCCAACCGCCGCTAGCGCACGCGCGAATTTCGCTGCGTCGTCGGCATAGACCAGGCCGGGCTCGAGCAGCGCAAAAATGGCGCGCAACTTTGCGTGATCGCTGGACAACAACGAGTACGCGGGCGAGATCGGCGCGTAGGGGACGCCGACGAGTTGTGCCCCAATCGCGAGCAAGGCGTGATCGACGCTGTTGTCGGAGAGGATGACCAGCGGGCGCTGCTGCGAGAGCCCGCGCGCAATCAGCGCGGAACCGATTGCCCGTGCAGCGCGTAGTGCCTCGGCATACGTGACACTGCGCCAGCCCGCAACAGTGCGCTCCGCGATCCATGTTCGCCCTGGTGCCCGGCCCGCCCATTCGATCATCCAGTCACCAACACAACGCGCGTAGGGAGCCAGCGGCATCGGCGAGCGCAGCACAAACCCACCGTCGGCGCGCGCCAAGCGCTCGACGCGCGCCGGCGCGAAGCCTGGATCCCAGGCATCAAGTGCGGGGCGATTCATTTGTTGTCTCCTCGAACAACGCGCGGGCCGGCCGAGCGCCTGGTTCCTGGTTCAAGCTTGCAATGCGCACGATATCGCGGTCGTCACCGCCACAAGCCTGATCCGCACTATGCGCCCGGCTCTGCAACGCAGACCGAGACGACTACGGGCGCCGCTTTCGCGACCTGATTGCCGCATTGAAGCTTCGCCGCGTGATCGATCGAACCCTGTTGCGGCTGATGCTGCTGGGCGCGCTCAACTGGACGCGTGTCTGGTACCGCCCTGGAAAACAGAAACCGGGGGCTATCGCGCAGCAGTGGGTGAAAGAAATCTTCGCCCGCTAACGTTTGCGGACGTACTTGCCGTCGAATGCAGTGGCCCAGGTCTTGCCGCCGTCTTCCGATGTTTGCCAGAGTTGGCGCACTGAGCCGTCGCTGTTTGGAGTCCAGCTGATTTTCTGGGTGAGAGCAACTCCCGGCTTCTGCGGATGCGACGCGGTGGACGAGAGGACCATCTCTTCTCCTTCGAGCCCGCCGGCCAGGTCGAGTCGTCCGCCGCTACTGTCGACCCAGAGCTGATGCCACTTGCGGTCGACGCTGTCGAAGCTGTTCAGGCTGCTACCGGAGAATCCGCCGCGACCACTCCAAGATTCCTGCAACGCGCAACCCGCAGCAATCGGCTCGATCCGGTTCTCTCCAGCCTTCGATCCATCGGGAAGAAAGACATCCCACTGGCCGATCCAGAAGTCGAACTGCCGATGCGTCGGTTCATTGCATCCTTTGCGTGGCGGCGCGTTTTGGGATTGGCTGACCGACGGAGCGGAACAGGCGGCAAGCGTCATCGCGGGGAGTAATGTCACCGCAATGCGCTTGAGCATGTGTAGACGCGCGCGCATCGGACCGATCCGGCAAGGAACCGGCCGAGGATATCTGCAGCCGCTGCTGCGTGGGGTTGCGGTTCTTGCGGGAGGAATAGCTGCGCGACTCGCGTCGACCATCGCCGCATTCTGTTGTGTCATCGAGTCGAGATCGCCGACCGCTGCATCATCTCTCCAGGCTGGAGAACATTCGAATGACGATCGATCGAGGATCAGGTGGGGCGATCGAGCGCCATCGAAGGAATGAGCAAAACTATGGACGCCACATCCGGCGCATCTTCGCGGCGATATCGCGAGTGCCGTACGGCTGTCCACCTTTGCCTTCTGCAGCGTGCGGTGCCGTTGGCCACGTGCGCAGGTCGAAGTACGGTTCGAGTGGACGTGGAATGAACCGAGTGCGGTTCGCATAGACGTGCCGGTCGCCGTCGCTGGCCTGCTGGTGTATGTAGAAACGTTGTGGCACGACAAGTTGCAAGTGATCCTTGGCGCGCGTCATCGCCACGTAAAGCAGGCGCCTTTCTTCCTCAATCTCGGCGGGCGTACCGGTGGCGAGATCCGAAGGGATGCAGCCGTCGACCGCATTCAACAAGTACACGGTGGTCCATTCTTGCCCTTTGGCGGAATGAATGGTCGAGAGCGTGAGATATTCCTCATCGCGCAGCGGGTCGCCTGCTTCGTCGCTGGTTGCGCCAGGCGGGTCGAGTGTCAGCTCGGTAAGAAAACGCTCACGCGAAGCGTATGTGGCCGCGATGTTTTCCAGCGCTCGCAGGTCGGCGCTTCGCACCGCTGCATCGTCGTAACGCTGCAGCAGCAATGGTTCGTACCAGTGCCGCACAAGCGCGAGGTCTGCCGGCCATGGTGCGTCCCGCTGCCGCAACCGGTGCATGAGCCGTGCCAGGGCTTCCCACTCCGCGCCCGTCGCCGCTGCCGACTGATCGAGCGCTGCAACGGCGTCTTCTGCCGTCGCCATTTGCTCCAGGACGCGCGCCGCCGTCTTGGGGCCTACACCGGGTAACAACAGCAGCACACGGAACCCAGCCACACGGTCGCGCGGATTCTCTGCCCAGCGCAGACAGGCAAGCATGTCCTTGACGTGTGCGGCTTCAAGAAATTTCAGGCCACCAAACTTCACGAATGGAACGTTGCAGCGCGCGAGTTCGAGTTCGAGTTGCAGGCTGTGGTGCGAAGCGCGAAACAAGACCGCCTGGGAGCGCAGCTCGATGCCGCTTTCCCGCTGCGCCAGCACCTCCGCAACGACATAACGCGCCTGCATGGCCTCGTCGGCGACAGCGAGGAGCGCCGGCCGAATTCCGGATCGATCCGAGAACAGCTTCTTCGCAAATCCCTCCGGCGCGAGTGCGATGACCGCGTTCGCCGCATCGAGAATCGGCTGACTGGAGCGATAGTTCTGCTCCAGGGCCACTGCCGCAGCGGGTGGATCGAAACGACGCGGGAACTCGAGAATGTTGCGCACCGTGGCGCCGCGAAACGCGTAGATCGACTGCGCGTCGTCACCAACGACTGTCAAGCCATGCCCATCGGGCTTCAGTGCCAGGAGCACCGATGCCTGCAAGTGGTTCGTGTCCTGGTACTCGTCGACGAGCACGTAGCGAAAACGTGCGCCCAGTTCCGCTGCGATGGACGGCTCGCGCAACATCTCCGACCAGTAGAGGAGCAGATCGTCGTAATCGAGCACGTTCTGGCTCTGCTTCGCTTCAACGTACGCGGCGAACAGGCTGCGCAGTTCGGCCTCCCAGCCAGCGCACCACGGAAAGCATGACTCGAGCACGGGTCCAAGCGATTCCTCGGAGTTGATCGCGCGTGAGTAGATGGCCAGGCAACTGTTCTTGAGCGGGAAGCGCTTTTCCGTGGAAGAAAGCCCGGCGTCATGGCGCACCAGGTTCATCAGGTCGGCGGAATCTTCGCGATCGTGAATCGTGAAGGCGGGATCGATGCCGATGCGTTGTGCGAACTCGCGCAGCAGGCGCGCGCCCACGGCGTGGAAGGTCCCTGCCCACATCTGCGCCGCCGCAATCTGGAGCGCTCGTTCCGCCGGCAACGCGGCAACCAGACGCTCGACCCGGCGGATCATCTCGTGAGCGGCGCGACGGGAGAACGTCAGCAGGAGGATCGCGCGCGGATCGTCGCCGCGCACGAGCAGATGTGCGACCCGATGTGCGAGCGTGTTGGTCTTGCCCGATCCTGCGCCGGCAATCACCAGCAGCGGGCCGTCGCCCTCGTACAGTGCGGCGGACCGCTGCTGCGGATTAAGCTGCGCGAACCAGTCGGGATCCGCGCGCGCCTCCGGCGCTCTCGGCGCGGTTTTTGGCCGCGACACGAGCAAATCGTCTGCGAAAAACGAGGGGGCATGCGGATTGCCAGGCACTGTTGAAATATACAGTACCTGGTTACGTTGGGCGGCAGGGCAAATGCAAGAGGACGCACAGGAACGCAACGCGTTGCGGCTCGACAAATGGCTTTGGGCAGCGCGGTTCTTCAAGACCCGCTCGCTTGCATCCCAGGCCATCGAGTTGGGACGAGTTCGATTGAACGGAAACCGGATCAAAGCGGCGCACGCAACGCGCACCGGCGATGCGCTTGAAATCCTCGTCGGCGATGCGCGTTTCGAGATCATCGTGCGCGCTTTGTCGTCGCAGCGTGGTCCGGCTCCGGTCGCGCGTGCGCTGTATGAAGAGACGCCTGCGAGCCTCACCCGACGCGAACAGGCGCTCCTTATGCGGGGTCATGGGCACGAGCCCGCGCAGTCGATCAAAGGCCGGCCCACCAAGAAGCAAGGGCGTGACCTGCGACGCTTGCGTGGCGCGGAGGGAGAGTGAAACGACGCAGGAATGTGCGCTGGCGCGACGTCGCTGCTGCTCTGTCTGCCGTCTTGTCGTTTTGTTTGCCGCGGGTGGCGTTCGCTGCGGGCGCTCCCGGCGAATCACTCGTGCGCGGGTTCGTCCAGACCGGCGACACGAGTGGCATCTGGACGCTGCGACGTTGCGGTGACGCGCTGGATGTGCCGATCAAGGACAAGACGCCGGGCGATGCACTGACCGTTGCGGTGGCCGAGATCAAGCGCGCAATGCAGGATCCACGACGCGGCGTTTTTGTTGAATTCCAGGGGACCGTCTCGCGCGACGAGGCCGTTGCGAAGCGACTGTGGCGCGTGCTGGGTTACGTCGTGGATTGCAGCAAGGCGCCGGACAATGTCGCTGCCGATGCGAAATTCTGGGCCGGCGGCAACGAACCTTCCTGGCGCTTGGTGGTTCGCGGCAAACAGGCGACGCTGACACGTTTTGGTCGCGAGCATTTGAAGTTTGCGGCGGCACCGTTCACGCCTCAGCCGGCACGACGCAGCTACGAGGCCCAGACCGGGTCAACCTGGCTGCGAATCGAGATCGACGAGGAACTCTGCCTCGATACGATGGCTGAAACCGCGTATGGCGCGCGTGTCACTGCGACGGTGCGTGAAAAAGGCAGCAAACAAGCGCTGCAAGGATGCGGAGCGCGTTATTAACGCCGCGCGTTACGGCGCACCCTTCAACCAACGCGCGACCTGAAGAGCGAAGTAGCTGAGGATGCCATCGGCGCCCGCGCGTTTGAACGCCAGCAACGACTCGAGCACGATTTTCTTCTCCTCCAGCCAGCCGTTGGCGAAGGCAGCTTTCAGCATCGAATACTCGCCACTCACCTGGTACACATAGGTCGGCGCCTTGAACGTGTCCTTCACGCGCCGCACGATGTCGAGGTACGGCATGCCCGGCTTGACCATGACCATGTCGGCACCCTCTTCGAGGTCGAGACCAACTTCCCAGAGTGCTTCGTCGGTATTCGCCGGGTCCATCTGGTAGACCGCCTTGTTGCTCATGCCGAGGTTTGCCTTGGAGCCGACGGCGTCGCGAAACGGGCCATAAAAGGCGCTGGCGTATTTGGCCGAGTACGCCATGATGCGCGTGTGGATGTGTCCGCCTTCTTCGAGTGCGGCGCGCAGCGCGCCGATGCGTCCATCCATCATGTCGCTTGGAGCCACGATGTCGACGCCGGCCTGCGCCTGAACCAATGCCTGCTTCTTGAGGACCTCGATCGTCTCGTCGTTCAACACGTAACCCGTTTCATCGATCAGGCCATCCTGGCCATGGGTCGTGAACGGATCAAGGGCAACGTCGGTCAGCAGCCCCAGTTCCGGGAAGCGTTCCTTCAGTGCGCGCACCGCGCGCGGCACAAGTCCGTTCGGGTTGGTTGCTTCGGCACCGTCGCCGCTCTTGAGGTGGCTCTCGAGCACCGGAAACAGTGCCAACACCGGGATGCCGAGCTGCAGGCACTCTTCCGCGATAGGAAGAAGATGATCGATCGAAACGCGCTCGATGCCCGGCATGGAAGCGACCACTTCGCGTTTGCGATTTCCGTCCAGCACGAAGACTGGATAGATGAGATCGTCGACGGACAACTGATGCTCGCGCATCAAACGACGCGAGAAGTCGTCGTGACGCATGCGGCGCATGCGCACCGAGGGAAAACGACCGAGCGGACGAAAGTGCATCATGCGGGTAAATCCCAAGTCGGCAGGTACGAACCTGATTGTTTATGTTCTGGTCTCAGAGGACGGACGATCCCGTCGTCTCCCGCTTCTTCCTCCCTGAGCGGGTGCCTTGAACGATGAGGCTTTGAGCCCCGGTCCAGCCGGGGCTCTTTCTTGGCGCATGATACGAGCCGCCCCGCGCCCTGCTAGCCGGGCCGCGCTTGCGCGATGATGTTCTCGAGCGCCTCCTGCAACTGATCTAGTCCCTCGCGCGTGCGCGCAGAAAACGTCTGCGCCGAAGCGCGCAACGGCAGCTCCGCGATGCGCCGCTCCACCAGTCGTAACGCGGCGGCTCGTTCCGCGCGATTCAATTGGTCCGATTTGTTGAGCAGCAGGTGCACATGCAGCCGCATCGGATCGGACCGTTGGCCCAACCATGCCAGCAATGTTTCATCGGCGGGTACAAGCGGCCGGCGCGCATCCATCACCAGCACGACTCCTACCAGATAACGCCGTGTCACGAGATAGCTACCGGCGAGTTCATCCCACGCCGCTCGTTTGGTCGCATCGACCTTGGCGAAACCATATCCGGGTAGATCGACGGCGTACGCACGCGCGGCCGCCGGTCCGTCGCCGGCGCGGTCCGAAAGTTCAAAGAAATTGAGCAGCTGGGTTCGGCCCGGCGTTTTGCTCGCGTATGCGAGCTGGCGCCGGTTGGCGAGCGTGTTGATCACGCTCGACTTGCCAGCGTTCGATCGCCCGACGAACGCGAGTTCGGGCAGCATCGCCAACGGAGCGGCGTTGAGTTCGCCGAATGTTGCGACTGAAGTAGTAAAACGCGCGGATTCGAACAGGGTCATGAATGGCGGCCGCTTGCGCGGACAGCGGGCCTGAAAAGCCGTTGGGTAGAATACGCGCCCACTCTGCTGCCGGATGGGACAGTCAGGCGCAAGGCGAAGGCGCGGTGACTCGGCAGGCACGCAGAGTACGAGCGCGTTTTCGCGACTCGCAGCGTGTGAACCGTCGGTTCGAATACAAACAAGGACAAGGGTTTCTCCAATGGTTTCCACGATCGGACGCTTGCTGGCGATGACCGTGCTCTACGGGCTGTTTGCCGTGACCGCACAGGGGCAGGAAAAAATGGCGGTCAAGGTCGACGCTGCAAAGGGCCAGCAGATCGTCAGCCAGGTTTGTGTGGCGTGCCACGCTGCGGACGGCAATTCGACCATCAATGCAAATCCCAAGCTTGCCGGCCAGCACGCCGACTATCTGTACAAGCAACTGGTTGAATACAGCGCCAAGCCGGGCGGCAAGACCGCCGCGCGCGAAAATCCCGTGATGGCAGGTTTTGCGGGCGCGTTATCTGACGAAGACAAGCGCAACGTCGCCTTGTACTTCTCAATCCAGCAGGCGAAACCCGGCGCGGCGCGCATCAAGGAGACGCTCGATCTTGGCCAGCGCCTGTATCGCACGGGGGTTGCCGAGAAGAATGTTCCTGCATGCGCGGGGTGTCATGGGCCTGCGGGCGGCGGGATTCCAAGCCAGTATCCGCGCTTGAGCGGGCAGCACGCCGAATACACCGAAACCCAGCTCAAGGCATTTCGCGACGGCGGCCGCCGCAACAACGAGCCGATGCAGCAGATCGCGGCTCGCCTGTCGGACGCCGAGATCAAGGCGCTTGCAGACTACGTCGCTGGGCTGCACTAGCCGACGCAGCTACGTTTTCCCGAACACCTCGTTCACCTGCTGGGCAACGCGCACGAACGTCGTGCGCTTGGAAAACTCCTTCAGGCGACGCGCGCCGACGTATGTGCACGCGGAGCGCACTCCGCCGAGGATCTCCTGCACCGTCACCGCTACCGGGCCACGATGCGGAACAAGCACTTCCTTGCCTTCGGCGGCGCGATACTCGGCAACCCCGCCCGAATACTTTTCCATCGCGGCTTTCGAGCTCATTCCATAAAAGCGCTTGAACTTCTCGCCGCCACGTTCGACCAGGTCGCCACCCGATTCGTCGTGACCGGCGAACATGCCGCCGAGCATCACAAAATCGGCGCCGCCGCCGAACGCCTTGGCAACGTCACCCGGAGTGGTGCATCCGCCGTCGGCGCAGATGTGACCACCCAGGCCATGCGCTGCATCGGCGCATTCGATGATCGCCGAAAGCTGCGGGTAACCGACGCCGGTCATCTTGCGCGTGGTGCAGACCGAGCCGGGACCGATGCCTACCTTCACGATGTCTGCGCCCGAGAGCACCAGTTCTTCGGTCATCTCACCGGTGACCACGTTGCCGGCCATGATGACGATGTGGGGAGCTTGCGCGCGGATTCGCTGCACGAACGTCGCGAAGTTCTCGTGGTATCCATTTGCCACGTCGATGCACACGTACTGCAGCGCGTCGCCGCACGCCTGCATCACCTGCTTGAACTTCTCCTCGTCGTTGCGCGTGATTCCCATCGAATAAAAGGCGGCCGACTTGCGCTCCAGCGCGCGAAAGAAACTCGTGTACTGATCCGGCTCGTAGTGCTTGTGCAACGCCGTTGACAAGCCAAAGCGGTCCAGTACACGCGCGAGCTCCATCGTGCCCGTGGTGTCCATGTTGGACGCGATGATGGGAATGCCGTGGTAGACGATGCCGGCGTGTTTGAAGGTGAAATCGCGTGCGATATCCACATCCGAGCGCGAGGTCAGGGTCGATCGTTTGGGGCGGATCAGGACGTCCTTGAAGTCGAGCTTGAGTTCGTGTTCGATGTGCATGCGAATCTCCGATCAGCGATCAACCCGGCGCTCGGCGGGCGCAAAAACGCCGGAGTTGCCCCGCGGCAACCCGGCGTTGACGAATTGTACTGAGCCGGCCGCCCGCCTGATTATTCGGAGGATCAGGGCAGCAACGATTCGCCGGAATAAAGATCTTCGACCCGCTCGCGCCGGCGAACGCAGTAGGTGCGGCTGCCGTCCACCATGACTTCCGCGGCGCGACCGCGCGAGTTGTAGTTGCTCGCCATGCTCATGGCGTAGGCGCCAGCTCCGAGGATCGCAAGCAGGTCGCCCGCGGCGATAGAAAGATCGCGGTCGCGCGCCAGCCAGTCGCCCGACTCGCAAACCGGTCCAACAACGTCGTAGCGTTTGCTTGCGCCCGCGCGCGGGATCACCGCCTGCACTTCCATCCACGCCTGGTACAACGTTGGCCGGATAAGGTCATTCATCGCCGCGTCCACTACCGCGAAGTTGCGCGTGGCACCGCGCTTAAGCAGGTTGACCCGGGTAAGCAGTACACCGGCGCTACCGACGAGCGAGCGCCCTGGTTCGAACATCAGGATCTTGGTGCCATGACCGCGCGCGTCGACACGCGCGAGCAGCGCGCTGACCAACTCGGCGGCAGACGGCGGCGCTTCATCGCCGTATCGAATGCCAAGTCCGCCGCCGAAGTCGATGTGATGCAGATCGATGCCGGCCTGCGCGAGCGCATCCACGAGGTCGAGGATGCGCTCGGCGGCGTCGACATAGGGCGCCACGGCGGTGATCTGCGAGCCGATATGGCAGTCGATGCCGACCACCTCGAGGTGGCGGTCCGATGCGGCAGCTTTGTAGAGCGCAAGCGTGTCTTCGTAGGGAACGCCGAACTTGTTGTCGCGCAGGCCGGTCGAGATATACGGGTGCGTCTTCGCGTCGACATCCGGGTTGACGCGTAACGAGATGGGCGCACGACGCCCCGCGTTGGCAGCGATACGCGCGATCTGCCCGAGCTCCGGCTCGGACTCGACGTTGAAGCAGAGGATGTTCGCGCGTAGCGCCGCCTCGATCTCATGATCGAGCTTGCCGACTCCGGAAAAAACGGTGCGGCGCGGATTGCCGCCTGCAACCAGGACACGCGCCAGTTCGCCGCCGGAAACGATGTCAAAACCGGCGCCCGCACGCGCCAGCAGATTGAGGATCGCGAGGTTTGAATTGGCCTTGATGGCGTAGCAGACCAGGGCTTGCCGTCCGGCGAGCGCGCCTGCATAGGCCGAATAGGCCTGCTCGATTGCATTTCTCGAGTAGACATATGTCGGCGTGCCATATCGCTCGGCGATCGCCGCGAGCGCGACCTGCTCGCAATAAAGTTCGCCGGCCCGAAACCCGAAGGCCGGTTCAGGGGCCATGTCGCGCGGAGCATCAGCAGGGTTCATTTCTTTTCGTCCGATGTGCCGGGCACATCGGCGGGTTTCTTTTCCGGTATCTGCTGCGCCGGAGTCGGCGTCGGGTAGGGCCAGCGCGCATCGACAGGCACGCCGGGAATGTACAGCGGCCCCTTGGTCCCGCAGCCGGCGATCAGGACGCACAAGACGGAACCTACAATGACTGTTCTCGACGATCGCATCTGACCAATCTATCACGCGCCACGCGGCGCGAAGCTGTATCAACGTCATGACGGAAGCCGAATTCCATTCGCGCGCACAAGCTGCGCTGGCCTCGATCGAAAGCGCGATCGAGGCGCTCGATATCGACGCCGAAGTCGACCGCTCCGGGGACGTGCTTACGCTGGAACTTGCCGAGGGCGGCAAGATCGTCGTCAACACGCAGGCGCCGATGCAGCAGATCTGGATTGCGGCGCGCAGCGGCGGGTTTCACTTCGGATGGTCCGATGGCGTCTGGCGCGACACGCGCGACGGGCGCGAACTGTTTGCGGCTTTGTCCGCGATCGTCTCTTCCCAGGGCGGCGTGGCGGTGGTTCTCCGGCCGCGCTAGCTGAGCTTAGAAAACCTGGTCGCGAAC